>Ga0209491_10008719_pt1 | contig 12716 bp, 10 predicted proteins | sample BON02_FD_187213 | JGI IMG/M metagenome (GOLD analysis project Ga0209491, IMG submission 187213) | Freshwater microbial communities from Lake Bonney liftoff mats and glacier meltwater in Antarctica - BON-02 (SPAdes) (version 2) | ecosystem: Environmental > Aquatic > Freshwater > Ice > Glacier... | reverse complement strand
GGGAGGGAGGGAGGGAGGGAGGGAGGGAGGGTTGGTGGGTCCGAAAGGAAAGGATGAACGGTGTTACAAGCGAATGAAGGACTTATTAGAAGCAGATGAAGAGCTACGTGATGCCTGTGACCGGAGGGAGGGTTGGTAGGTTTAGACGGAAGGATGTGCGTCGCTACAAGCGAATGAAGGACTTAATAGAAGCGGACGAGGAGCTACGGGATGCTCGCGACCCGAAAGTGAAGAAGCTGATCGAGACCTAGAGAAGAAGGGAGGGAGGGAGGGAGGGGAGACCAAGAAGACGAATGTATGTACATAGCAAGAAGTGAAAAGAATTAAGAAAGAGACAGCGAAGATCCGCAGCTATCAAAAACGTCCGTATTGGATCATCCTCTCTTCTTTTTTTCCTTCTTTTGCCTTTGTTGTTGATGGTGGTGTTGCTGTTCTTGTTGTTGTTGTGCTCAATTTGTTCACACTCTCTCCCTTGTTTTTCTGTTCTACCTCGCTCTCTTTCTCTTTTCCTCTTCTTTTCTGCGCTTTACTAACTCGTCACTCAAACGCCACGGCCGCTCTTCCTTCGCATCGCAGGAAGAAAGCACGACTTTCTTTCACCCTTTGGGCCCTTTGGGAAGGGTAAGTTAAATAAATTATTTCGTTTTCCCGGTTTGCTTTTTGTGTTTTTTTGGTTGTTGTCCTCCTCCTCTTTCATCTTCTCTGCTCTTCCTTTCATTAGTAGCAGCATTTCGCTTGCTCTGTCCTTTCTTCAACTTCCGCTACTGCTGCTGCTGCTGCTGCTGCTCCTTCTTTATCTAGTCGTCCTCCTCCTCGTCGTCATCATCACAGAAACACGCACACAAAGTCAGTCACATACGCACACAAACACAGACACACATACCAAGTTTCTCTCCTTCAATCAAACTAGCTCCAAGTGCAGCACTCTTTACTTCCCTCCCTCCCTCTTTCCCTCCCTCCCGCCTTTGCAGCTCATTCCTCCTCCAAAGCACCCACGCGTCCACCCTCCCTCCCTCCCTGCATCCCTCCCTTTACCTGAAAATGTTATCCAAATTTACCCCCAGCGCCTTAGCCACGGTGATCATATCCTTATCCCCCCGCCCGCACAAATTCATCAACACCACCGCGTCCTTCGGCAATTTCTTCGCCTCCTCAATCGCAGTAAACAAAGCATGGCTCGGTTCCAGAGCAGGGATAATCCCTTCAGTCTTACACAGCATCTTAAACCCCTCCAAGGCCTGCTTATCAGTCACAGCCACATACGTCGCCCTCCCGCTATCCTTCAAGAAAGCATGCTCAGGCCCCACGCCCGGATAGTCCAACCCAGCACTAATCGAATGCGTCTCCAAAATCTGCCCATCTTCATCCTGCTGCAAATACGTCCTCGTACCATGCAACACCCCCGGCCTCCCCATACTCAACGTCGCCGAATGCTTCCCATCCAACCCCTCCCCCCCCGCCTCCGCCCCCACCAGCCTCACACTCGCATCATCCCTAAACGAGTGAAACATCCCAATTGCATTACTCCCCCCCCCCACGCACGCCACCACCACATCAGGCAACTTCTTCTTCATCTGCAAAATTTGCTCCCTGGCCTCTATTCCAATAATAGACTGAAAGTCCCGCACGATGGTGGGGAAGGGGTGAGGCCCGATGGCGGAACCAATCAGGTAATGAGTCGTTTGGACATTAGTAACCCAATCACGCATCGCTTCGTTAATTGCATCTTTCAGCGTGCGGCTCCCACTCTCAACAGGGACAACCGTAGCGCCTAACATCTTCATCCTGAAAACATTCAACGCTTGTCGTTCACAATCCGCGGCGCCCATATAAATAATACATTCCATATCCATCAATGCACACACAGTCGCCGTCGCCACCCCATGTTGTCCCGCCCCCGTCTCGGCAATAATCCTCCTCTTCCCCAGCCTCTTCGCCAGCAAAGCCTGCCCCACAGCATTGTTAATCTTATGCGCCCCCGTATGCGCCAACTCCTCGCGTTTCAACCAAATCTCCGCCCCCCCCACAACCTCCGTCAGTCTCTTCGCAAAATACATAGGCGTCGGCCCCCCAATATACTGCTTCCGAAAGAATGCAATCTCCTCATGAAAAGCCGGGTCCGCCTGCGCCTTCGCATAAGCCTCCTCCAACTCTCTATGGGCCTCCACCAAGGTCTCCGGAATATACCGTCCCCCAAACTGCCCAAAATGCCGATGAGTCACATCCCTCTCCTCCGCCTCCTCCTCCCCCTCCGCCTTCCCATTCCCATTCAGCCCCACGTGAGACACCCGCCCCGCATCACCAGCCCCCCCCGGCTTCCCCGCCCCCCCCTTCAACTCCCGAATAAACTCCTCCACCTTCTTCGCCCTCTCCTCACTACTCGCCTCGGGCCCCGCCGAGTCAATAGCATTCAAAATCGCACTTCCCACCACCACACCATCCGCCAGCTTAGCGACCTGCTGCACGTGCTCCGGAGTTGAAATACCAAACCCCACCGCAAGCTCTTTATCAGTAACCGCCCTAATCCTCGACACAAACTCCTTCAAATCAACAGGCACATCGCTCCTGGACCCAGTCACACCCGTCAAAGACACGCAATAGCAGAAACTACCGGCGCTTTGTGCCAAGTAGGCCAACCGGTGATCGGCAGTAGTAGGAGTCAACAGAGGGACATACGACAAAGCACGGCTCTGGCAATGCTTAATAAACTCTGCCCCCTCCTCCGGTGGCAGGTCCACGACGATAAACCCATCACCACCAGCAGCGGCCAGGTCGTCCATCAGCTTCTCCGAGCCATAGTTGAGGAAAGGATTAAAATAGCCCATCAACACCACGGGGATCGTCAGGCCCTGCGCCCGTGCTGCTTTGATGTAATCAAGGCAATCAGGCAGGCGGACCTTGTTACGCAAGGCCACCTCACTAGCACGCTGAATGGTGGTGCCGTCCGCTTGCGGATCCGTAAAAGGGACGCCCACCTCGATGACGTCGGCGCCACCGTTTTGGAGGGCGAGGAGAAGGGGGACGGTGTCATCGCGGGTGGGGTAGCCGGCCGTGATGAACGCGACGAGCGCCGCCGTGCCCTTGCTGCGGGCCTCTTCAAAGGCTTGGACGAGCCGGGCGTTGCCTCGGTTGTTGGTGTTGGACATGGTTGCTTGTGGGGAGGGTGGTGGTGGGGTGCTGGGCTTGGGTGTAGGGGTAGTGGCGAAAGCGGTATTCTGCAGCGGCAAGAGGCACAGCAGCAGTAGCAGCAAGCTAAAGATGACGAGGACGAAAGGGCTCCTCGTGCTGGGCATGCACTGTGGTGGTTGTGTACGGTAGGGTAGGGTGGGAAGGGGAGGGAGGGGTGAGATCGATTGATCGAGCGGATGCGATGACGATGTTGCCCGCATGACCAAGTCTTTAGGATAGACCGCACCCAAAATCCAACGCCACGCGTGGAGGAGCCTCGTCGTCTGCTGCTGCTGCTGGGGCATCATGCACACTGTAGCGGGCTGGCTGTGTGGTGTGTGAGGTGGCAAGGGAGGCAGGGGTGAGGCAGAGGATACTCCATCAGCGCGTGGCGGCCAGACCTCGAGACCCAGGAGGTTGACCAGAGGCGAACGTGGCACAAAATCAGCAAAGAGAGCAAATGAAAAGGCAAGCAAATGAATGTGCGGTGCCCTTGCGTGGGTGCTGGTGCTGCCCGTAGCAAGCGCTGCCTTGCCGTGTTGATGTTGGGTTTGTGGCGGCGGAGGAGCGAGATAGAGAGGCTGCTTTGTCTTTCTTGTAACGGGCGAGACGGCCCATTTCTTTTTTGCCCTTGTGTGTGTTGTTGTTGTGGTGTTTCCAGCCTAGTGTTTCCTTCATTTTCATCAAACAGGACGTGATTGTCTATCATAAGCGTTGTGCGTGGAGTTTTGAGAAAGAAATCGCAAGTGTAAAGGGGCGCCTAACCGACAACCTCCCTACCTCTTTCCGCAAGGGCCCGAGTAAGTGGAGCAAAAGCAAACGTAAAGGCACATTTTTGAGAGAACAATGTGTTGCAGGTACAGCATCGTCTGTTCCGCTTCGCCATATGTTTGATTCATTCTCGTGACCCTATTTCCTATTTTTCCGCTAATGGCTTTCCAGCTCCCCTCCCTCCTTTCGATCAACCCTGCTGCGCCGGCGGCCCCGTGCCAGTATTCTTGCGCCTTAGCGGGTCCCACGAGGACATTAGCAGGTCCATCACCACCCGAAATACGTCCCGCGACATGCCTGCGTTTTCCGGCCCCCCCTCCATCCCAAGGAGGAATGCCACGAAGCCATGGCGGTTGCGCTCTCTCTCCTTCGCCCTCGTCGTGCCACTCGCCAGCGGCACCAGCTGCACCTGCGGCAAGGGTTGCCCTTGTGTCACCCGGTCTTGCAGGTACGACGGTGCTATGATGTTCCTACTGACGGTGGCGAGGCGGCGGGCCTTGACGAGGAGGGCGGTCTTCTCGACATCCTTCTCGGCTTCTGCCAGCGTTTGTTCGAGGAGGGCAATTGTGGCTTGGTAATGAGGACGGCATCGTCGAATCACATCCAAGGGCGTCGGCATTGCTTTTAGTCGGGTTGACACCGGCTTGAAAGAGGTGGTGGGCTTTGACAGCTGCTGTTGCATCTGTCAGGTTCAAGCAGGCGTGATGAAGGGCTGTGTTGCCGTCCCTATCTTGCATGTTAACAGTGGTTCGGACGCGTGGGTCTTGCAGCAGGCGAACCATTGTGTCGAATGTTTCATAGATGCTTGCTGGCCACATATGAGGTAATTTCCCATCGTCATCTGCCAGAGTAGGGTCCGCACCACGGTCCAGCAAGGCAGTAAGAATGTCGAGTGTTTTTTACATAATGGAGAGCGCTCCTTCCGTTCTCCATGGTGGCGTTCGCGTCCGCGCGTTTCTCGTCCAAAAGCCGCATGACCATTGCCAAACTCCTCAGATACAAAGCAGACGCGGTCAATGGCGTGAAGGCTCTGCTGTCCCTGTCATTGACCCGTCCGGGATTGGCTTCCACCCATTGCCGCAGCTCCGCCTCGCTCATCTCTTCAAAATCCAACACCTCCGCCGCCGCCGCCGCCATTCTTTCCCTCGCTGCTGTCTTCCCCTTTCTTCCTTCTGCCCTTGCTGTAGCCCTGTGGGTAGTATGCGTGTTGTGCGGAGTTAGAATGGGTGTATAAGAATCCATTTCCACGTGCATGCACCAGCTAGCCTTCTTGCCATGGTGGCATGGCCGCCTGCTGCTGCTACTGCTGACTGCTGCTACTGCTGTTGTTGCTGCTGCTACTGCTGCTGCTGCTCACCATGTATTGAATGCACGTGGCGGCGTTCCAAAACAGAAATTCAGCATCACAAGTGAGTGGGAGGGGAAAAGAACAGGGAAACACACAAGCCGCATCCCTCTGCGCAGATGAACAAGAAGATGAATCAACACAATCAAACGTCAGCCAATTCTACACTTATCACAACGCTTACTCTTATTTTTCGCCTAAAGCCTTCCTTCCTCCGCATAATTTTCACATTCCCCTCTTCTTCATCTATTCTCCTCTCTACTAGCCCTTCCCTCCTTTTTTTCCTCCTGACTCTTGCTTAGCCCTGCAGAGCCGCCGGCCACGTGCCAGTATTCTTGCGCCGTAGCGGATCCCACGAGGGCATCAGCAGGTCCATCACCACCCGAAATACGTCCCGCGGCATGCTCTCTCTTCCCACCCCACACAAAAAGGCCAGAGTGGTGCGGAGCTTGCGGTCTTCCTCCTCCTCTCCCTCCCCCTCGTCCTCGCCCTCAGTCTGCCCATTCATCAGCGGCACCAACGCCACCCACGGCAAAGGCTGCCCTCGTGCCACCCGGACTTGCAGACAGGACGGCGCCACAGTGTTCCTATGGGCGGCGACGGCGAGGCGGCGGGCCTTGACGAGAAGCGAGGCCTTCTCGGCATGGTGGCAACTCACTTCCAGCCTCCTTGTCACTCCCCCTGCTCTTCCCAAAAGCCTTTGGGAGTCTCGAGCACCTGATGCCGTCATGCTGGCCGCACGTATTTCTTATGTATGAGTAGTCTGAGAGTCAGGCTTCATGCTGATAGCATCCAGGTGTCTGCACCGTGTCTGAGTCGCATGTAGTTGGTGGCAACTCACTTTCAGCCTCCTGGTCACTCCTCCTGCTCTTCCCAAAGCCCCCTGGAGTCTCGAGCACCCATCCGGCATGCGCGTCGCTTGGCTGTGTACATTCTGAGTAGCCTAGGACCTAAGCTTCCTGCTGATAGTATGGAGAAACGTGTTTGGGGTCTGAGTCGCATGCAGTTGATAGCAACTCACTTCCAGCCTCCTTGTCACGGGTCCTTCCCTTCCCCAAAGGCCCTTGGAGTCTCCAGCAGCCCCATCCAGCAAAGAGCAAAACCACGGTTAGGAGAGGATGTACAGGGGTGCAATGGACGTGGCCGAGCGTAGGAAATCTAATGTAAAAGGGAAAGGGTGTTTTAAGAACAAAAAAGAAAAAGGGGGAGGAAGGAAACAGAGGGAAACAAAAGAAAAAAATTAAATGTGGACATGGGCCATCCTTCCTCACGGCCCCGGAAACGCCCTCACAGATGGATGGTCACACGTCCAAAGAGTAAAAATGACAAAATGACAAAATGACATAGTGGTTCAAGCCAGAAAAGGCAGCTTGGTTCTCAATCGCTGGGTGCTAAGGTTCTTGTGTCGCTGGAACAGGCCAAAAGTACCTGGGAGAAGAATGAAAAAGGAAAAACGAGGAAAACAAACGCCACTGCCTCGATGGACCGCCGACGCCAAGCTAAAAAGAGAAGTCAGCACCCAGTAAGGGGGTCTCTTGGCCTTAAGATTAAGAGTCTTACGCTCTCATTCGCCGAAGTGGATGAATGGTTAAGTCCATGACCCGTGTTCCGGAACCAACCACCAACTGCAGACGGCGCAGAAATGGTTCAGCCACTTGGATGCTATCAGCAGAAGCCTGAGTCTGAGGCTACTCAGAAATAAGAAAGGCGTGCGGTCAGCATGTCGGATGGGGCTGCTGGAGACTCCAAGGGCCTTTGGGGAAGGGAAGGACCCGTGACAAGGAGGCTGGAAGTGAGTTGCTATCAACTGCATGCGACTCAGACCCCAAACACGTTTCTCCATACTATCAGCAGGAAGCTTAGGTCCTAGGCTACTCAGAATGTACACAGCCAAGCGACGCGCATGCCGGATGGGTGCTCGAGACTCCAGGGGGCTTTGGGAAGAGCAGGAGGAGTGACCAGGAGGCTGAAAGTGAGTTGCCACCAACTACATGCGACTCAGACACGGTGCAGACACCTGGATGCTATCAGCATGAAGCCTGACTCTCAGACTACTCATACATAAGAAATACGTGCGGCCAGCATGACGGCATCAGGTGCTCGAGACTCCCAAAGGCTTTTGGGAAGAGCAGGGGGAGTAACAAGGAGGCTGGAAGTGAGTTGCCACCAACTGCAGACGGCGCAGATATGGTTCAGCCACTTGGATGCTATCAGCAGAAGCCTGAGTCTAGGGCTACTCAGAAATAAGAAAGGCGTGCGGCCAGCATGTCGGATGGGGCTGCTGGAGACTCCAAGGGCCTTTGGGGAAGGGAAGGACCCGTGACAAGGAGGCTGGAAGTGAGTTGCTATCAACTGCATGCGACTCAGACATCAAACACGTTTCTCCGTACTATCAACAGGAAAGTTTGACGTTAGACTGCTTAGAATGTACAAAGCCAAGCGATGCGCATGACGGGATCAGGTGCTCGAGACTCTCAGAGGCCTTTGAGAAGAGCAGGAGGGGTGACAAGACTAGAAGTGAGAAACTTTGCAATAGTAAAAGTGCAGATGCCTCAGACGTGATTCAGCCCTTGGATGCTATCAGCTCGAGGCTTTGGTTTCAAGGGAGCCAGAAAAAGATATGCGTCCGGTGCGCAATGTCGGGTGGAGGGTTGCTGGGCACTCTCTTACGTTTGCGAAGGGGCAGGATGTTGGAGCGCGGCCTTAATTTTTGCTCCGCCGCTTCTGCCGCCATTTATCCTCAGCCGTCCTCGTGCACTTGCTGCTCGTAGAGCCTGTGTGGTGTGCGTAGTGCGTAGGGTTGGGTGCGACAGACGTGTGGGGCTTGGAGTTCCCCACCGAAGATTTTTTCAGCTTCTTTACGTGCCGTCCTCCTGGCCCATTTACCTTCTGGTTGCTCTTCTGCCCTCATCCTCTCTACGTTTCTCCTGCCTTAAAACCTTGATAACATGTGGCGTGCCCACCCGTAGGAGAACGGCGCAGGCGAAACGAACCAGTCCTTTACATTTGTGGCAGGCGCGTCTGGCCGCGTCCCTGGGTAAACCTCCCCTCGTCTGCTTGTGTCTGGGGAAATGGCACCACGCCAAAGTATCACGAACAAAAACAATGCAAAAAAATGCATTTACTTTTTACTTTTCTTCGTGTCTGGTCTGGCACGCTACTTTGGTACTTAATGTGAAGCTTCTGATAGCAGATTGAGGCTTCGTGTCACTTTGCAATGATTTGCAAGGTTGCTCGGTCAAGAGAGAAACTGTGGTACTTCCAATAGCCCTAGGCTTCCATTATCAGATATTGCTATTCTGCGCGCCAGCGACAAGCTTTGCACATGTACGATATGGGACTACGGCGCCTTGGCTAGGTAATTTGCAAAAATGCATGACTTTTGCGCGCAGTAAGCAAGTCAAGCAACCTGGTTGGCGCCTGTCGTAGCACCTGACTCCTTCTGAGGAGGACATTATCTGATTTGCAGGGATGCTGCGAAACAAAAAGACTTGGACATTAGAACAACGAGCAAGTAGGATGGTGAGATGCACCATACGAGGGGGCGTTGGTTTAAGGAGAAGAGAGTCCCCCGTAGTCGGCACGAAATCAGCAACACACCTGGTTAGCTCAGTTGGTTCCGAAACCCGGGTCATGGACTTAACCATTCATCCACTTCGGCGAACGAGAGCGTAAGACTCTTAATCTTAAGGCCAAGGGTTCGACCCCCTTACTGGGTGCTGACTTCTCCTTTTTAGCTTGGCGTCGGCGGTCCATCGAGGCAGCGCGTTGGCTTCCTTTGTTTTCCTCGTTTTTCTTTTTTCATTCTTCTCCCAGGTACTTCGTTTTTCTTTTTTCATTCTTCTCCCAGGTACTTTTGGCCTGTTCCAGCGACACAAGAACCTTAGCACCCAGCGATTGAGAACCAAGCTCTCTTTTCAGGCTTGAACGACTATGTCAATTTGTCATTTTGTCATTTACTCTTTCGATGTGTGACCATCAATCTGTGAGGGCGTTTCCGGGGCCGTGAGGAAGGATGGCCCATGTCCACTTAAAGTGTGAATGGCAAACAGCAAAACAACGGTTAGGAGAGGATGTACAGGGGTGCAATGGACGTGGCCGAGCGTAGGAAATCTAATGTGAAAGGGAAAGGGTGTTTTAAAGAACAAAAAACGAAAAAGGGGGAGGAAGGAAACAGAGGGAAACAAAAGAAAAAGAAAAAGTTGAGGGCTGAATGCAGACCAAACTGCACCGCCGTGGGGGGTCGATCCCCAGACCTTCAGGTTAAAAGCCCGACGCTCTACCAATGGTACTGAGCTACGACGGTTCATCGTAATCGATTGGGGCGTACCTTGGTAACCATCAATTAATGCCCCGAATCCTCTGTTTTGCACGGTCATCCTCCAGACCGGAGTAGCCTAATAGATCAAATTCCAATGTCAGGCATATGCGACAGGTACTGGCCAAAGTCCCTTTTGTCTTTTGACAACAATCCCTTGTTTATGTTGCGTGGGTATTGATGGTTTTGGATGGTATTGCGTGTAGAGGGTGCTTTTGAGCTTGGCTAGGCTTGGGCCGAGAGAGAGGTAGGAGGTTGGAAACCACAAAAGCTTTAAATTCTCTCGGAAAGACGACCAAAAGCTGTCAAACTTGGCAGCCATCAACCTCATACTTCTCCTTACAAGCTGTCTCCTTCGTTCTATGTTATGCTTTGTGCTAATAGCAAGAGAAATAGACGTACTTGGCAAGTAAACGAAGCTCCTCCCCCACCCTTTCTCCCCATCCAACAGCTGGCCTCGATAAGCAGCAGCACCACCCGTCTCCTCCTCGCTCTCTCAGTCACACGGCGACACCACCACCACGATGGCACAACACACTCCCTCACATTGGTTCTGACCATCCTCATCCTCCCATACCCTACACAGCGCCCAGCCTGCTTTCTTCTTCTCGTTGGCTGCATCAAGTCATCGGTGCTTCCAAGTTGCTGTTGCTGTTTCTAAGCGGGTGTGGTGCTGCAAACGCGTGCCTGCCTGCATGCCCTCCGGCGGGTGAATGGCTAGGCGCTCCTCCCTCGTGGCCTTCCTCTCGCTCTGCGTCGTCGTCGTTGTCACCATCGTACCTGCACTAGCCTTTCAGATTCCCATCGCCCCGTCAAGCATGCAGCGCCTAATCTCCTCCTCCGCCTCCTCCTCCTCCTCCTCCTTCCTAACCGCGACCGCCCGAAGAATAGGAAGCTCCTCCCGAACCACTCATGCCGCCCACAGCTACCTGCGCTCCCGCACCACCACCAGCAGCAGCAGCACCAGCGCGCTTCGCATGTCCTCGTCCTCTTCCTCCTCCTCCTCCCACACCTACGACGTCATCGTCGTCGGCGGGGGCCACGCGGGCTGCGAAGCCGCCGCGGCCAGCGCCCGGACCGGGGCGAAAACCGTGCTGGTCACGCAAAAAATCGAGACGGTGGGGGAAATGTCTTGTAATCCCAGTATTGGTGGCATTGGCAAAGGGCATTTGGTCCGCGAGATTGATGCGTTGGATGGGGTGATGGGACGGATGATTGACCAAGCAGGGATTCATTTCAAAATTTTGAATTCACGCAAGGGCCCTGCGGTGAGGGGGCCACGGGCGCAGGCGGATAGGGAGAGGTATCGGGAGGCGATGAGGAAGGAATTGGCAGCAACCCCGAATTTGTCTATTTTCCAGGGGAGTGTGGAGGACTTGGTTTTGGAGGAGGGAGGGAGCAGCAGTAGTAGTGGCAGCAGCAGCAGCAGCAGTCACTTGGAGGGGCAGCGGAAATTTGTGAGGGGGATCACGACGGCAGCGGGTGAGACGCTGTTGGCGCCTAATGTTGTTATCACCACAGGTACTTTTTTAAAGGGGAAATGCTATCTGGGCAAGGAGACATATGCTGCTGGTCGTCATTTGCGGAATTCCCTTGAGTTAGAAGCGCCTTCCATTGGGTTGAGTGTAACGTTGGAAGAGAAGTTAGGATTACCCTTAGGGAGGCTTAAGACGGGGACTCCTCCTAGGCTGGATGGGAAAACAATTGATTGGTCTTCTTTAGAGGAGCAGCCGTCTGATAACCCCCCCCGTGCCTTTTCGTACTTGAACGCAGATAAGGGCGTAGCATTAGCGAATCGATTAATTAAATGCCATAAGACTTTTACTACCCCCACGACCCATGAACTTGTGATGAAAAATGCGCATTTATTGCCTGACTACGACGGGGATGATGGGCGAGGGGTCGGTCCTCGATACTGCCCTTCCCTCTTCAAAAAAGTAGAGAGATTCCCAGACAGAAACTCACATATTGTTTGGTTGGAACCTGAGGGGCTTGATACTGATGTTGTGTATCCCAATGGTCTCTCGGGGCCTTTTCCCGTGGAAATCCAAGAATTGATTTTGCATTCCATCCCCGGGTTAGAAGAGGTTAAAATTGTGGTGCCTGGGTATGATGTCGAATATGACTACGTTGACCCTCGGTCACTCTCTCATTCCTTGGAGGTTAAAAATGTGAATGGGTTGTACTTGGCGGGGCAGATCTGTGGGACTACTGGCTATGAAGAGGCGGCGGCCCAGGGGCTGGTGGCCGGGGCGAATGCTGGGTTGAAGGCGGGAGGGAGGGAGCGGTTGGTTATTGGACGGGATGAGGGCTATATTGGTGTGCTTGTTGATGATTTGGTGACGAAGGGAACGAATGAGCCTTATCGTATGTTTACTTCTAGAGCGGAATATAGATTAAGCCTAAGAGCAGATAATGCCGATTTGAGGCTCACAGAAAAAGGGTGGAGGGCTGGGGTGGTGGGGGAGGGGAGGATGGATGCTCTGAGGGAGAGGGAGGGGAGGGTGGCCTTGGCGCTGGGGCAGTTGGAACATTTTGTATTGCCTGTACGAACGTGGATGACGATGGAGGAGACGAAGGGGTTAGAGATGTCAGTGAGGGATGGGGCGCCTAAATCAGCAGCAGAAGTGTTAAGTTTGAAAGACATCACCTTGGGAGAAATGGAGGAATTGATGATGAAGGTAGCGCCCACTTTGCCTGTAGACGAGGAGAAGGGCGAGCGGATTTTGCAGATTTTTCCGACGCCCGACGCAGCGAAAGACACGGTGGAGGCGGCGTGTAAGTATCGGTTTTATTTAGAGAGGCAAGAGAAGGAAATGGACGCTTGGAGGCGGAATTCCGCCTTGCGCATCCCTATGGATATCACTTATAGTCGAGAGAATTTCCCTTCGCTTTCCGCAGAGGAGATACAGAAGTTGGCGGCTCATCGACCGGTGACCTTTCATGCTGCTAGTCAGATTTCTGGGATTACCCCCCATTCGCTTGTTTATTTATTTAATTACGTGACGAAGCGCGGGAAGGCGGAGAGGAAGGAGAAGGAGAGGGGGGTGGAGAGGGAGGGGAGGGAGGGGAGGAGGGGAGGAAGAGGGGGGGAGGGAGGGAGGGAGGCGGAGA
>Ga0209491_10008718_pt1 | contig 12716 bp, 5 predicted proteins | sample BON02_FD_187213 | JGI IMG/M metagenome (GOLD analysis project Ga0209491, IMG submission 187213) | Freshwater microbial communities from Lake Bonney liftoff mats and glacier meltwater in Antarctica - BON-02 (SPAdes) (version 2) | ecosystem: Environmental > Aquatic > Freshwater > Ice > Glacier... | reverse complement strand
GGATCCCTACAAAAAGTGTTGTCTGTACGGCCCTCCCCCACCCCCCCCTCCCCGTTGGGGGGGGGGGGCGTGGGGGGGGTAAATTTTAGCCGCCTGGGAGATCCGAGTGGGGTCTTTCGGGCTGCGAGGATGATCTGTGTGGGTGGGGGTTTTGTAGGGCTCTTTTAGTATTTGTGTAGGGCTCTTTTAGTATTTTTGATAATCTCTTTGTCACCGGTCATCAGCGACCTCCTGAGACACCCGGTTCCCCCCCAGGTCGTGCGCCGAATCCTGCGCCCGCAGGATGATCTCGACTTGCCAGGGGCCGATGTGGTGTCAATCAACGAACTCACAAAGGCATTCGAAGCAGTACTTGAGATGGGAGACTCGGCACAAATGTTTACAACGGTCATAAACCGCCACACGGAGAGACTCAATGCAGCCGACACTGAGGTGAACAAAGTGGCTGATATGCTTCTGGAGTTCCATACCATGGTGGAGGGGGATCTCCCCAGGGTGGGACTCTTGTTGGCGGACCTCGCTCCAGCTCCACACACAGGAGCGCCTATCACTAGGGAAATGGCCAGAGCTTTGCTTCAATGCCACTCGGGCACAAGGTGCACCTTCCAGGGTCTCCTCCAATGTCTGAAAAGATTCAGGGACAAGCAACACGAGGAAGACGGGCTAGCCAAGACCATTGCGGCCCATCTGTTACCGATAGCGGACAGGCCAGTACTCGTCGGACTAGCGGAGCCCGCCAAACTTCCAGGTCAAGATACCCCCATATCTAGCCCAAGTTGCAGAGCATGGCGGGAGACGCTCAGGGGATGGCTCATGGACAAGGAGGCCTTCGAAGCGGTGCCTCACATCGAGTCTCCCTGGGAGGACTCGGACTCCTCGAATCCTAGCAGATCCTGGACTGCACTTATGGACTTCTTTCAAGCGCTGCAGGGAAACGTGACCAACTGGATACGTAAAATGGAACTAAACAGCATGTACACCCTAGCAGCACACGGAGAGGACCTTTTCGGGCCGGACGGCGCCCATGCGAAATCCAGGGAAGAGCGCAGGCTAGACCTGAAGCTGAATAAGGATGCGTGGAAGCTCCTATCCGGCCGGGAACAAGAAGACTGGATCACTCACCTCATCACCAATGGCGCTCAGCAAATTAGGAGGCTTAACCCATGCATAATCTCCTGGAATGCAGGGCCACACGTTTACAGGAACAGCCAAGATGAAATCTGGTCGCTCTTTGCCAAGGGGCAGCCCATCATCTGCCTTCAGGACCTCCGGATCCCACGCAAGATGATCCCAGCCATAAAGGATGAATTACACGTCCAATTCCCTAACTATTGGATTTTTATGTCTACAGTCAGTGAACAGGACTCGTTGTACAACTCGACAGGGGGGCAATATCATTTCACCACTCTAACGGCTCTAGACTCATACAACTTTCCCTCGGCCTCCTCTGTCGCACTCCATCCAGGAAGTCAGAAGGGACGTGGACAAGGCGCCTGCCCGGTGGTTAGTGGCAGGGCCCTGGCACTGTCTACGACGACAAAAAGCGGCGGAAAATTTACAATAATTAATCTCTACCAATTCACGGCGGCCAAGCCCGCTGCGCGAGAGGAGGTTTGGGACATCATAGCAAAGTGGATCCGTCGGCACTCGAAAGACAAAGTAATCCTCATTGGCGATTTGAACAGTGCCCCAGTGCACGGGCGTCAGGGCTACTCGCTCCCACTCAGCGGAGACATCAGGAAGGCGGACGAAGGTCTTCTAGACTTCTGCCAGGGCACGACCAGCACCTTAGTCTCCGTCAGGGATCACTCTTGGAAACGAGGGAAGCAGAGCGCGGCGCTAGACAATGCAGTCACCTGGAACTATCATCTGGCTGGGGCCCAGGTTTGCCACGTGGTGGCCCGCCACAAACAGTACGACCACGGGGTCTTGAGTATTGAACTCCCTCTTGCAGACTTCGCTACGTCGTACAAGGTCCCAAAACGAAACTTCGACATTCCCACGGATAGGGTGGATGTCGTCTTCTTCCAAAGGAACCTTTTACAGTGGCACAAGAATGCCCAACGGAGAATCTCCCCCTTTGCCCAACCAGACAAAGAGGAAACAGGAGAATCACTGTTCGACAAGTTGCGTGAAGAGCAGGGGATCATGCGTGAAGAGGCTCTAAAACTCCAAGGTAAATCGGAGGCGGGCAGGCGCAGGGCCCGGGAAAGACGGCCGGACAGGAGCAAGGCGCAAGTCCACATTCGTCGCCTGCAAGCTTCACTCGCGGTAGCTTACTCAGAAGCGCTGCAGGCAACGGAGGACTCACCGGTTACGGCTGCCACTAGGATAGGACTCAAGACACTGGGCCTCGACCATCTACCAGAGGTACTCTTCAAACACATCAGAGCCTCTCCAAACTGGGCGTACCTTCTGCGAGCAGAAATTAAAAAACTGCAAGCAAAAAGGCTCAAGCTGGATGAGACCCATCTGCGCGAGGGGAAGAGGAGGAGAAATGACGCCAAAAAATACATTTTCGACCATGGCATCAAAGGGGTGCGAAGGGTGATGCGGAAGCACGGAACAATCACTCATCTACAACAGGTTGACCAGTCCTGTCCAACTGGCCTCCAGTGGGATATCTCCCCAACAGAGGCCGAGCGGTCAGGACTCCAAGCTGAGGTGGAGGAGTGGATGTCCTCACTTCCACCCGAGAACTACGTGACAACGCACACGGAGCATGATGTGACGGTGAAGGCCAAGCTTCTCTCAGATGTCCCCGCACTGCTAGCATGGTCGGCGCAACACCCGTCAGGCTTTGAGGCCCAGCCAGTACTCATGTACTCAACAGGGCCATGGAGTAAGGAAAACCTTGTCACGGCAGTAGAGTATTTCTTTCAGCAGAACGCATACCACCCCTTCGCACACTGCAGTCACCCGCAGAAGCACGAGGAACCGGTACCGCTCACTGAGATTCTACCACCAAGCAAGGAGACGGGAAAGACCGAGCGAAAAATGCTCCACTTTTGCTCACATCCGGATTGTGCGGACCTAGACCCGGGCAAATTTCGATCCAACAGAAAAGAAGTTAAGGACATGAGCTTCTTCGACAGAGCCAAGGCCTTCTCGTATAGAACCATCGATCCGAAGGAGACAATCCGAGGCCGCATCAAGACGTTTCGAGAATTCTCCTTGTTTGTAGCACGGATGGCTAACCGCAAGGCTTGCGGGGATGACAAGATGCCAGCCGACCTCTTCAAGAATGCGCCGGAGGCCTTTTGAAAGAGGGCCTGGATCCTAATCAACATCATCCTATCGGGTCACTACATCTGCAACGAGGAACTACTGGAAGCCAGGGTAATTCTTCTCTGCAAGGACCATGGCAACCCGACGCTTCTGGCCAATTACAGACCGATCGCGCTATGCAATGCACTCTACCAGCTCATCAACATCATCATAACCAGTAGGATCCGAAGGCTCACGGAGAAGTACGCAGTGCTGGAGTCTTCCCAGCATGGCTTCAGGGGCTCTCGCTCGGTTCAATTGGTCATCCAAAAGGAACGATGGCTGTTGAAACAAGCTATGCAACAGGACACCGCGCTCATTCGAATCGACTTGGACTTCAAGAATGCATTCAACTCCGCAGGACACTCATGCCTTTGGAGGATACTGGAGGGGTTTGGGGTCCCGGATGTCTCGCTACTGAGTAGCATCTACGAGCGCTCCACGATGAGGATACGGGTAGGCGAGGGTGCCTCTGCCGCCATCCAGCTGGACACAGGCACGGTGCAGGGCTCGACCCTGTCCCCCCTTCTGTTCGATCTCTTTATCAATGCCCTGCTGCGGCTCCTCGACTCTACCAGTATCTCCCACCGGGTCCGTGGCGTTCCGGACTGGAATCACCAGGCCTTTGCCAACGACCTCTCGTTAGTGGTCAGCTCCACGGAAGATGCCAACGCCCTGCTCGATATAGTGAGCGCCTTCCAGGAGTGGAGCGGGCTGAAAAAATCTATCAAAAAATCGCTGGCCACAGGGGCCCTCTATGGTAAAGGAGAAGCCAATAGGCAGAAGAACGCTTCGGCAGAGACGCGGAAGAGGAAGCCGGAGAGACAGCCGCATTGAACATCTGCAGCGGTCTTGAAAGCAACTGAGGATCTTGAGAACGAACATTTTGACTCCGCAGGAGAGGAGGACTCGGAGGATGAAGAAGTGCGGGCGGCCTGCGAGGAACTCACGGGTCGAAGAATCACTCAGAGATGCGAGACGTGCGGACGGACCAAGAACCCGCACCATTTCAAATCTGCGTCCAAAACCCAATGCACACAATGTTTTGAAGCATGGATCCCGAGTGGCATTAGATACCAGGGAGAAGAACTCAAGACGGTCCATGGCCGCACGCCGGTCAGGTTACTTGGCATCCATCACAACATGTGGCTGGAAGCCGAGTCACAGCGACGTAAGGTCATCGACGGGACCATTGAGGTAACAGCCTATTTGTATAAGAATGACAACCTCAGAATAGATCAAAAACTCAAAGTCATCTCGATGTGCCTCCCTTCTCTCTTTTCCTTCTCAGCTCCACTGATCGATTGGCCAGAATCCGATCTAAAGACCCTAACGGCGATATGGATCAGAGCATACAAGAACGCTTGGAATTTAGGGAAGAGCACAGCCACCTGTCTTTTGACTTTTCCAAGGGGGAAAGGCGGTCTCCAGGTCAAGCTCCCTTTGGGCACACTCTTCACTTCAGTGTGGGGCAACCTGGAAAGGTGCAGCCAATTTGATGATGGCACCAGGCAGATGCTCGCGATCAGCCACCGGGAGGCTCTACACGAGCACGGGTGTCTCAACCTGCTGGAGCTCCAGGACGCTACACAATACATCAGCTGGAAGCAAGCTAGCAAGAACGAGGTGACCTTTGCCTGCTACCTAGCCAACAAACTTGACATACGAGTGGAATGGGACCCGTTCAACCCAGATCTCATAGCATCCTCCCCGGACGCCACACTAGCGGCTCTTGCCTGCCACGTGAAGCTCCCTCTACTCATACAGATCGAAGGGGAGATGACATCAGTGGTTTGCTCAACAGTCGAGTCGGAGGAGGCGATCAAGGTAGCATCGGGCGTTATGCAGTACTCCATCTTGATAGATGGGCAGGCCAGGAACCCAGGACTGCCCTCCTTACGAGAATGTATATCACGCAACTATGGCCAGGCTCGCTGGCTCTATGAGCTACCGGGCATGGCCACGGACGCTGGGTCGGACGAACGGGCTGCAGGGTTCAGAACCATCTCGGTATCAGCGCAAAGCAGAGGGGTCGGACTAGGCACCAACAGACAGGGCCCGCCCCATACTATCACATCGATCCAGACGGGGTCAGCAGCAGCTCGCAACGGGAACTTTTTCGTAGGCGATACGGTAACTCATGCTGATCTATTGCCCACGGGCGGCATGAGCCATGCGGAACTTCAGAAAGTCATGCAGGGCCAGGAATACACACTACTCTCTCTGGGCATATCGGACGCCAAAGGTACCGAACAGACTATCTCTGTCCTGAGAAGCCCGTCCACGACCCCTCGCATAGGCTGGACTCAGGCCCTGAAACCTCTCAGGGACAGGAGACAAGCACTGGAAAGGTCCACGAAAGACAACACCAAGGCAGAGACGACAGAGCTAGCTGTCTTGTCCCAGGGTGAGTCCGCGTTTGTCAAGCTCTGGCCCAAGCTAAGGGCTAATGGTTTCACCACTTTCGACACCATCCCAAGATCGAGCACTACAATTGCCCGAACTAGGTTCTCCTGTCCGATTCTAAGGGAAGTAAACGCCGCCGACGCTCAGGTGCTTACGGAATGGCTGAATAGCCTACACAGGATAGAGGGGCACATTGCTGGTCTGGAACTGGCAGAGGCCCGGCCTTCGTCTCTCCCGTCGACAGAGGTCTTTCATGAGAGCCTGACTAGGAAACGGCGCTCTCTTGCCCTATTGGAAGGTCGAGCAGTGGTGGTTGCAGGCAGATTGACGGCCCTCAGCATGTCCGCGACAACGTTGGGTGCAAGTATTAAGGAAATTCTGAACGCTTGCTCCAGACTACAACGAGTAGGGGAGCAGGAGGGGAATCCTCTACAATGCTACCGATCGGCCGATGACAGCGCCAGTGCGCTGAGGACGGCTCTGGCCGTGATCGAGCATATTTTACCCGGATTTGAAAGCAATAGACAACAACTTCACTGGCCGCGCTTGCCGGCGCAGACTCACTCGTCAGCCCTGACACAGCTCACTGCTATGGTCACTTCACTACACACCGCAGTAGACAGGCTGACCCAGGCGGCCGACTTGAGAGTCACCAGGCTTCCAACACTGATGAGACGGTTCTATAACAGGTGTAGCCGAGATCCCCTTCAGAAAGACGCACACAGGTCCTGGTGGGAGACCAAGGTGGCGCTGTGTAGGACGACATACAAGAACAAAAAAAGCTGGCCCGAGTCTCACGAAGTGGCAATCCAAGAGGTGGCCGACAGCTGGGATCACCCGAGTTGGCCGGATATTCTATCAAATCTCAGATACATCAGGGACCACCCAGAAGGCCCTCCCGATCGACATTCGCGAACGTACCAGCTCCAGCAGGTGGCGTGGTACAACCATTCCAAAGCGGGCGTGACCCTTATCAGAGATATCGTAGGGGTGCGGAGACACCTCCCCGAGGGCTTCACTAGATGTCAGCCGGCAGCCTACTCCCCCAGCGTCATATTGAACTGGCAGAGCTCTTCCACAGTCAGCCAGGTCCAGTGGATCTGGAGGACTCAGCCGGAGTGGCCACCAATCTGCGGCGGATCCTGAGCCAACTGGGGCCCTCCACAGGGTCATGCTGCTTCCTCAATACCATGCGGAAAGGCGCCCCGGCCTACTCCATCAACGCAGCGTTTGAAGAAGCTTTCAGATCATGGGAGGGCGTCGAGGGGAGGCCGTTAGACGAGTCCGAATGGAGACCGATCAGAACGTCCCAAGTGAAGTTGCGGCAAGATGGTCAAGACGGCCAAGGGAGCAATTACCAGACGATCACCCATAGCCCAGCCTGGACGGAGCTCCGACTCAGACGGAGAGTACGGAGGAGTGAACTTCCAACGGCGAAAGGGAGGAAGACTCTCCATTGGAATTTGTTATCAATGGCTGTGTCTCAGATTGAGCCCACACTCAAGCCTTATGACACGTACCTTCCGCCACTCAACTCACTCCGAACTCAGGACGGGCCGTTGAATAGTCTTGATGAGGTCAGCAAGTGGATGCAACTCCACAGACCCCATGACAATGAAGACAGAGAATGTGGAAATCTTGAATTCCTGTGCACTTTGGACACTCCATCTCCAGACAGAATGAGATATCTACTCCAACTCTGCAAAGAAAAGAAAACCTCTCACCTTAGGCGCACTCTCCTCGAATCCCAGGATCTCCTGCGCATGCCTCTCTCCTTCTGGAAGGGAGCGGCACACCAGACCGACCGAGGCGGGTGGTGGGTGCGAGCGCTCTCGGAAGAACTCACGGCAAGTTGCAGCAAATGCAAGCGGGTGTGGCCTGCACATCAGCTAGCCAACGATGGTTGCACTGACTGCAACGCCAGTGGTCCTCGGCAAAAGGTATCGTCCAAAAAGACGAGCACCAAGACCCACAAGACGCTGGGCACAGTGATGCGGTCAGCCCTTCCGGAGGAAATCGACAAAATTATTCATCAAAATCTCATCTCTGACTCCACTCTTACTCTGCCGCATATTCAAAGCTGTCTGGAAGACATGATGCGAGTGATGGGCATATCAATGTCCGATGAACAGAACGAGCAGTCAGCGCAGAACCCCATCCTTTTGTGGTTTACAGGCCCTGAGCTTGGACACCCTCTCGTGGATGACAATCACGAGAGGCCTCTGCACCCACTCATAGGTCCGTTCCTGCGTAGACGTCTGTCAGAATTCGGGGACATGGATGATGACGATGACGAGATGGGACACCTCCACACAGGCCAAGGGGACACCAGAACCCTGGCCCTCTCTATGCTGGAAGATTGGGGGACGGACTCACGGACGGAGGCGGAGGAGGACAGGAGGACATCAATGAACCGACCACAAGGACGGAGCAGAGAGCGGTTCTCAACCCCTCACATCGCAAGAGATCCCGACAAGATTGAGGAAGTTGAGCTCGAGAGCGAGGATCTCCTAGGAATGATCCGCCAACCCCCGAAAGTGGGAGCCGTTCGCTTCCACCATGAACCTGAAAGCATCGACACTTCACATGCAGGAGTGGCGGCCACCACATTCCAAGGCATTACCTCCATCATCACGCCTAGAGGGCCATACCAAGTGGAAGGTGCCAGATGGCATCTCCTCACAAAGGTATTCAGCGATGAGGCATCATTTGAGTCCGACTTGCACACGGAGCTCCTTCTTCAAGAGCGTCTTGACGAAAAGCCCCAGCACAGATCATTCTCATGGCAGGTCCTACGGCGGGCGGCCGATGTCTTTGGAGCAAAGACCTATGTGGGGGAATCCGGCTTCACCACTCCTCCCTTCTTCCTCAACTCTGGCAGAGGCGGGAGGCAGGCGTGGGGAATGATGGACGTCAGCCCCATCATCGTTAACTGGAGCGGGCTAGACGCCCAGGAACAAGCAGAAATCACCCCGCTTCTAGCATCCACGGATAACTGGATCATACTCACGCACCCACTGGGCCCAGAGAAGGCCATAATTCCGGTGGGTGCGAAGAGGATACTGCAAACGAAGGGCAAAGCCAGCAGGGAGAGAGGATGGTGGAAGACAGGTCATGACAAACTTGCCTCCTGCGGTATAGACACCGAGGTCTGGATCAGCCAAGGTAGTAGCATCACCCGGGACGACGTGCTCGATCTAGAGGACCAACTGCAGGCCAATTCTGAAAAAGATTTGCCGGATATGCGGAAGGAGGGAGTGGAATCAATCTACTGGGCGGGCACTGAATCAGGCCTCATGGATATATACAACTTCCCTGGGGTCATCTATGCGACGGACGGCTCGAAAAGCAGCAAAGGAATGGGTGCTGGCTTCTACAGACACGACACCAAGGGGAAGGGGTGTTGTCGAGTTGGGGAAGGGACGGGCGGGGGATCCTCTGGAAGGGCGGAATTTGCGGCGGCATGCCTTGCTCTTGAAGACTCTCTCACTCATGACCAACCTATAGCGGTGCTCACAGACTCCAAAGGTCTCATGACGGTGGCTTCAAACTGGGTGGGAGAGGGTAAGGACCCTCTCCTCCGTCACTCCCCAGACGGAGATATACTAGCGCAGATTATCAAAGTGCTACAACAAAGAGTAGACCTCGGGCTCTTTACCATCTTCATCAAAATCAGAGCTCATAGAGGAGAGTTTCTCAATGAAAAAGCCGACAGGTGGGCCGATGAGGGACGAGATGATGTGAGGAATGAGAGGTGGGGGGGGCCGAGCTCGAAACCAACATTCTCATGGACCGAAGCAGGCGCTGTACACAGATGCTCCTTGAACAAAACTCTTCGGTCTAGAGTACATGCGAAGGTAGCGGAGCTTCAGCTCCCATTACATGACAACTTCACTTCTGAATTCCTCAACCGAGACGACAACAGTAGGGATCTTCTGGGAAACTATTGGAAGGATAAGGCAATTCCCGATCGATCCAAGAGGCGCTTAATGCAGAGTATCAGTCACCAATTCCCATGTGCCAAGCTACTCAAGCTTTGGGGCATTAGGGACGATGACGGCTGCAGGCTCTGCAAAAGACTACACCCGGAAGAAGCGCCCTGGCAGGAAAGTCTGGGCCACATCCAAGCCAGATGCCCAGCACTTCAGAAGCCAAGAATAGCAGTACATCACGGCATATGGCGCGAGCTGCTGGTATCCATCAGTAGGAACTCCACGGAAGCACACGAAAGTGGGGAGAGGAAATGGTATTTCCCATCAGCCGTAAGCGAAGTCACACATATCGAGTGGACAGTTCGCCAAATCCTAGTCCATCTTGGACTATTCACAGGACGGCGCAGGTTCAATGAAGAGATCGCCAACTTCTACGCCAAAATGAACATCACTCTGACGGAGGACGAGATCACCGACTTCCTATCAAAAAGACCTGACGGGGTGGCCTTCGATGCCATAGGCATGCTATGCGTTTTTTTGGAGTTTACACGTCCGATGGACTCAATATCTGCTTCAGAGGAGGGGGATTGGGCGGAAAGAAAGGAGAGTGAGAAGAATGAGAGATACGCGATGCACCGCTACTTCATTCAGCATCTCAGCACGCTATACGGCCGTGCCTGGAAATGCACACAAATCAACTTCACGGTGGGAGCACGCGGCTCGATCAGAACAGCGCAATTCAGTGAGAGACTGCAGCTCTTAGGAGTGCAGGATTCTAGAGCAAGAGGAAAAATCCGAGCGACCACGGTTTCCAAAACCCTAACACTCTCGGATATTATTCTCAAGCTCTTCCACGTCTCTGTACTACGCAGCCCGGAGTGGGCTCTTAGCTCGCTGTCAACGGAACTCTCTAACTCCCAAACTTCACGCTACCAACTCTTCACCAAATTTACCAGCCCCTTCTCGGGGCTGATAAATTGAGAAGAACCCTCCGGACCGACCTCCAATTAAAGAGGTCGGCCACATATGCTCACCCATTAAGGGGGGAGCAATCTATCAAGGCCCCGTGAGGGGTCACACTCCTCCTCTACGGTGTACTGTAGGGGACACTCTCCCTTTTGTTTTGACAGCACGGTGACGCTGGGATGAGCCACCAACCTTGTTTGATAACATCAACAAGCAAGGGGCGGAAGACAGCAGAAAAACTCTCCTCCGCACGGGCAGGCCCAACCCACGTTACTGCGCCATCAACCCAAAAGAACCCATTCAGGGCCGGCCTCATCAAGGAGGCCGGCCACTCGAAGGGCCGCAGTATACACTGCTGGCCCTACATGGCTCTCCCACTTGTGGGTGGAGCAACTCAAGCGAGGCCCCAATAGGGGCCACGTCTCCCCTTACGGATTAGTCGTAGGGGGCACTGATCTCTAGTATTTACCGTACCATAACACAGCGCTGGATTAACCAACCTTGGGCATTAGGCAATTCCAACCTATGCTATGGCGCCCCACCAAGAGAACACACCGCAGGGCCGTCTCCAATGGAGGTAGGCTATTCAAGAAGGGCCGCAGAGGAAACGGCTGGCCCTGACGACGCTCGCCCATTCGTGGGTTTGAGCACCCCAACGAGGGCCTCACAGAGAGTCCACTAACCCCCTCTACGGTTTGGCCGTAGGGGGACTGTCCTTTAGGAGTGACAGCCTCACAGCACGACGCAACCAACCTGATTGGTCCTTCCGACAATCAAGACACGGACAAGGAGATAGCAACCCAAACCCGTCTATGGTGCCAATCTATGCCACGACGCCATCACGCACTTCACCTCCTTCCCGAGCCTTGGCCTCGGAGCTAGGAACATACAAGCGCCCCCACAATTCACTACCAAATCACATTGCATCTACACTCAGTGCCTTCATGGACGGAGCACTCCACGGCTTGTACATACACACACACAAATACCCATACCAAAAAAAAAAAAAAAAAAAGAGGAAATAGTAATCACACACATACACGCAACTACACAAACACAAAGAAAAGAGACACACAACACACTCTCAAATGGAGACACAAACCTCGCACACCATAAGTAGATAGCCCTCAGGGCTCCTTAAAGGATAACATGCGATGGAGATCAAATTGATCTTCCTTTTGGTTATTTCCAATAAACAACATTATCTCTCTATTTTTGATATGTATAAGGGTGTGATTGTATATGGGTACTTACGCGTGTGCAATCACGTTGACATACGTACTTAGAGATATAGCGCTCAGATTTTCACAGGGCTCCGCACACGCATGCGCTTTGGTGCGCGACGGCGGAACATGTGGAAGGACAGGTCCAGGTCCGCGACAAGCGCTTTGGCGCGCGGCGGCGAAATCCAATTCTGGGCAACATATCGACCATCAGTACATAATTTCATATGTATGTATACTACTAGTGGCGGTAGATCCCTCGGTAAGACAGTTTCAAGTCCGTGCAAAAGCTTTGGCGCGCGGCGGCTAAATCCTCTTCCAGATTTATCTATCATAAGTCCGTAGTAATATATTTATATATACACACAAACTAGTGGTAACAGCAAATGCGAGGCGTTTGACTATACGCTGTATGATTAATACCACAAAAATATTCGTGTGACTGTGTTGAAGTCACGCCTAAATTTATGCGGTAACGAAAACTGTACACACACACCCACACACCCACACACACTCAAACTCTCACACACTCTCTCTCTCACGCACACACACACGCACGCGCACACACACACACACACACACACACTACCAGAGAGTCAGTGTAACACGCGAGATGGAAGTTCTCAACACTAGATTCAAGAAGATCATTCCCATGTATATTATTGTGACATAAATAGAATATGTCAAAGTTCTCGAGGCCATTAAAACACAAAAAACGCATACCATTAATAGAGACAATCCCTGAGAGCGTCTTTAAAAGGACTCAATTGCGCAGGAGATCAAATTGATCTTCCATTTGGATACCAATAAACAACATTTCTTCTCAAGTAGATTCATACGTGAGAAAGCTCATGCGTGAGAAAGCATACGTGAGAAAGTCAATCCATACGTGAGAAAGTAGATTCATACGTGAGAAAGCTCA
>Ga0209491_10008717_pt1 | contig 12719 bp, 14 predicted proteins | sample BON02_FD_187213 | JGI IMG/M metagenome (GOLD analysis project Ga0209491, IMG submission 187213) | Freshwater microbial communities from Lake Bonney liftoff mats and glacier meltwater in Antarctica - BON-02 (SPAdes) (version 2) | ecosystem: Environmental > Aquatic > Freshwater > Ice > Glacier... | reverse complement strand
TCGAAGAAAAATTCGACATTACAATAGATAATGAAAGTATGGAGAAAATGATGACGGTGCAAGCGGCATTGGCAATAATTGACCAAGAATTAGCAAAGAAATGATTGGAAACGACATTGTAGATTTGCAGTTGGCAAAAGTGCAATCCAATTGGATGCGGCCGCGGTATCTTGAGAAAATATGTACCAAAACTGAATTGGCTTTTATTCAAAAATCATTAAATCCAGCACTCGAAATTTGGAAATTGTGGAGTAGGAAGGAAGCCGCCTATAAAATTTATAATAGAGAAACAGGTATAAGAGGCTTCTTTCCTTGGAGAATCGCTTGTTCGCTTCGAAAAAAAACTGTTGAAAATGACACTGATTTTGTGATAATTGATACTGAAAAATATTTTACGAAAACTATTGTAAATAGCGAATATGTTTACACTGTTGCGGCAAAATCTTTGCTGTTTTTTGACCAAATCATTGAACTGAATGCAGCTCAAAAAATCATAAAAATTAATGATTTACCCTTTATTGAAGATACTTTGCAGCCTGTATCAATAACGCATCACGGTCGTTTTGAAAAAAAAATAACCTTACTCTATTCGTAAATATTTTTTCAGTTTTATAAAACACAAGCCCATTGTATAAGCTTCTTCGACAGGTGAATCATGCTCTATTTCGGGTATTTTCAAACATGGGCAATTTCTGCAACTGAAAAAATTTTGTCTTCACTGGATTCATTCCATTTTTTAAACATAATTTCTAAATCAAAGTCAACGCGATGACCAATAATAGTGGCGTTTTCTAACTCCTGAATTAGCTGTTCAATCCCATCAGCTTCAGTAGATTTTGGCATTTTCGATTCAAATATAAATTCATTTGAAAATCCATTATCATGGTTATAAATGTACTGAAGTAAAATAACTTCGAAGGTATCTTTAATTACCAAATAACCATCAGTGATGCCAACCGCTGCCACAGTCAAAATCACATCTTTTTATGGATTTAAACCAGTAGGTTGCACGCTCAAGGTTGCAAATCAAATTTATTTATTTGTCATTTCTAAATAGCTTTCTCCTTTAACTGGTTTACCGTTCATTTCCCCTCTAACATCACATAAACCTTCCCAATAAATGACGCTGCCAAAAAAACTTTTAATTTTTAGTTCTTGGTTCGGCATTATGGGAATCATGGTTAACTTAATTTCCAATTTAGGGATTTCGATTTCCCAATGTAATGGATATGATTTTTTGGTATTTGGACTTTTCCAATCTTTTTTTGCAACTAACTTAATATCTTCATGATTAAGTTTCATTGTATTTCCCAAACTATCAATATAAGTTCCCCCAAATAAATAATTATCACTTTTTTTAGATTTTATGCGGTACAACATCAAATCAGATTGATTATCTAAAGATATGGCGGTCCAATCCCAAGCAATATCTTTTTTAGTGATTTCTCCACAATTCCATTGTCGGTCGTACCACATTATTCCTTCCACAGGAATTTCCTTTCCATTTAAAGTAATACTTCCTTTGGTTTTTAATCTTGGGTAAGAATAATATCCAGCGGTAGTAATATCGCCGTAATTTACATAACCGCTGTCTCCATGCAAAACAACTGGTTTAGTTGGAGTTGTAGTTAAGTTAAAACCAACGGAATTCTTTTTCATTTTAGCAGAAATAGTGTAATACCCTTGACCTCCTTTCCAACTATAATCTTGAACTTGAAAATTTATAGGGGGCTGGCTTTCTATTTCAATTTCATTGTTATGATTATCAATCATATAACTGCCCAAATCCTCCGATACAATTGATTTTCCTAAATAATTCTTTCGATTTTTAATCAGATAATCATAGTGAAAAACCGAATCATTTTCATCTGTTACAGCAACATTTACCATTACTCTGCTTACATGATCTTTGGTGCAAAAATGGAAAAAAACGTATTCAACACCATATCTATTATTTAAGCTATCGCGAAATGTCCCAGTTAAATACCACCATTCCAATGAATTTTTATTATTAACAGCCTCCGATTTAGGAAACTTGACGATTTCCCCTTTTACGTTATATTTAGTTAAAAAAGGATTTTTGCAACTACTAACAATAACGATAATTCCAAATGCAATGCTTAAAGCTTTAATGCCTTTCATAATAATATTAGTTGAAAATTAATTAATTGCAAAATTAAAGAAAGTATGATGAAAAAAGAATATCAAGCTACAAAAAAAAATTAATAATAAACAACTATCCTTTAAAAAGATATTTAAAATAATAATTTGCTGGTGGAACAACTTATCGCTATCTTTTAAATACAATACTTCGCTAAAAAAACAACATTTGTAATAGATTCATTAAATCCTAAAAGGTTCATTGGAAATTATGGTTTCATAATAGAGGTAGATCCTATTATGTATTGGATATTTGATGATATAAATAAAATCCTTATTGATGAAAAAAGTGAAAAATTTAGAAAAATTAAAACATCTAAAAATTATAAAAGGGCTTTTAAAGCCCTTTTATTTTAGTGTGTATTCTAATTCTAAAAGTGGTATTTAAAATGCTTGGCGGATTCAAGTCTCAACTATTTTTAAAATTTGCTATTTTTATTAAATTTACCGTTACAAAATCTTTAGAAAAAAGAATCTAAAATACTTGTTTTATAAGCCTAGCATAACTAAATCTTCCTGATTTAAACGGGTCAGGTCAAAAAGTTGGGGAGTAAGCTATAAAAAAGTATTTTTACAAAAAAAAAGTTATCGAAACATTAAGCATACAATTACTCTATCAATTATTCCCATCTGAACTGATGTGTTATTTTAATATAACCAGTTTTGAGGTACTTTGTGATTTAAAATCTAAAGAGGAATATTGGCTAATCGATTTTGAAGAGAAGAACGATATTCCTAACGGCTATGATGCTTCAGAGTTCGAGAGTAAAGGATTTATAGGTAGTAAATTAATTTAAGACTTCCCTTTGCGGGGTAAAGGTGTTTATTTACGGGTAAAAAAGCGTAGATGGCGACATATACTTACAGGTGAAATCATTAAACGAGACTTTTCATTTGCAGCTGATGGATCTAAATTTACCCAAGATTTATCAGATTTTTTAAAAGGTACAAGTTGATACTCGACCTGACACCATTAGTAATATATCCAGCTATTTCAACGTTAAAGCAAAAACTCTCCAACGACATTATAAGCACGAAATCAGTGGTTTTACTGAGTGGAATCAGTTAGTACATGCTGACGATTACTTAATTTACCCTGAAAACATCACCCATAAATTAAGTATAGATGAAGTGAATTTGTCAAAAGGGGAATTGTACACTTTTGTTACTAACAAAAACACTAGGGTTAAGAACAAACATAGTATTGTAGCAGTAATTAATGGTACTGAAGCAAAAGTAATACAAGAAGTATTAGAAAAAATATCGCTTCATATAAGAAATAAAGTACAGGAAGTAAGTATGGATATGGCAAGAAATATGGGATTAGCCATACGGAATAGTTTTCCTAATTGCAGTATGGTAATAGATAGGTTTCATGTTGTTAGATTAGTTATGGATGCTATGCAACATATACGAGTTGGCTTTAGGTGGGAAGCAATCGATCAAGAAAATAAAGCTATCAAAGAAGCGAAAGTCAACGGTTTGAAATATTATCCAGAGATACTAAGTAATGGAGACACATTGAAACAATTATTAGCTCGTAGTAGGTACTTATTATATAAATATGAAGAAGACTGGACCGCTAGTCAATCAGCAAGATCAGCGATACTTTTTGAAAAATATCCTAAATTAAAAACAGTTTACTCTTTGACGTTAAGTTTTAGGAATATATACAAGAGCAAATCTAAAATTATGGCATTAGATAAACTTACAGAATGGAAGGAAAAAGTAGGAGCTCTAAATATAAAGGAATTTAATACAGCTGTGAATTCAATAGAAAATCACCTAGAAAACATTTTAAATTTCTTTGACAATAAAAGCACAAATGCAAATGCTGAGTCTTTCAATTCAAAAATAAAGCTATTTCGAGCTAATTTAAGAGGTGTTACAGATGTGAAATTTTTCCTTTTTAGGTTAAGTAAACTATTCGCCTAGTAAAGCTACTACCCAGAAAATTGACCTGACCCAAAAAAACACTTTGTAAACTTATTCTAAGTTGCGTGAAATGAATATAGATATTTGATAATCAACTGTTTGACACTTAGTTATTTTGTGTATTTAAAACTCTATCTCCATTTTCTTTAGTCGGTAATTAATTTTCAAATCCAAATTTCCCTCCAATTTCCCAATTGAAATGAATTAGTCCAAGTGCTGGAGTAGGCTTAATAAAATTGAAAGTATCATTGTTTTCTATTTTTTGAATTTTTATTTATAGTATTTTACACTTTTTGTCGTGTGTGATTTAATAGTTGATCTATTTCAAGTAATGAATTAATCTCTTAAAAATCAGTGCATTTATTCGGCGTATTTTTCTTTACCTCACCATTTTCTTCAAAATTCAATTCACCTTCTTCTATTATTCCTTTTTTGAAATGAGCTTTGTAAGAGGGGTTTCCATTTTTGTAATACATAAAATAATCTCCATTCAATTCGTCGTTGGAATACCTTCCTTTTAAGCTGATTTCTCCTTTTTTGTAATAAGAAATAAAATCTCCTTGACGTAAATTGTTGACGTACTTTATTTTAAAAAAAAGTTGTCCGTTTTTATGAAACCAATTAGTTTCGCCTTGAAGTTTTCCGTTGTAAAAATTTTCTTTAGAAGCAATTTTACCATTTTTAAAATACGTGAAGAGCGTGTCTTTTATCAAATTATTTTCATATTTACACATTGAGAATAAGCGCCCATTTTTATAATAGAATGAATGTTTACCTTGAATTTCAGAATTCAAATAATTCTTTTTTTCTTTTATTTTTCCATTTGGATAATAGCTGATTTCGTTTCCATTTAAAATGTTATTTGAATAGTTTTTGATTGTTGATAGATTTCCTTTCTTATCAAAAAAACTCCATTTCCCAGTCATTAATCCTTCGTGAAACTGTCCTTTACTTTCTATTGAACCTTCTGAATAAAACGATTTAAATTCTCCCGACTTCTTTCCTTTTTCATAGTTTGTACTGTTGGCTATTTGACCATTTTCAAAATACCAAAAAGATGTACCTGTGGGTTCGTCATTTATATACGTTGTTTTATTCTGAGTTGCACCGCTTTCGAAGTAAGAAATGCATTCTCCATTTGGTTCGTTAAGATGATAATTTACAGTTCTATTCACTTTTCCATCTTTGAAGTAGGTAGTACTCAAGCCTTCTAATTGACCGTTTTCATAATTATCAGATTCTTGAATTTTCCCATCGTTGAAATATTTAGAGGAATTTCCGTTTAATTGATTTTTAGTATATGTTTCTCTCAATTCAATCCGTCCTTCTAAATCAAAGTAAACAGATTCTCCATTCAATAAGCCATTAATATAGAAGCTTTTAAAATGAATAGGACCTTCAGGGTAATACCAAGAAGCAGGACCATTTAATTCTCCTCTTATATAGTTTGCTTTGTAATTAATGATACCGTCCTCATTGTATAAGAAGTAGAGACCTTCGATTTTACCGTTGCTGTAAAATGCTTTTTCACCAATCTGACCATTTTCGTATTTCCAAACTAATTCCCCATCATATGGAGTTGTAAATGTGGAGTCGGTATAAAAAGTATTGTCTGTTAAGTTTTCAACCTGAGAAAATGCATTCGGTGAAAGACATTCAAGTAAAAGGAAGAATACAAGACTTGGAAATTTCATCGCAGTATTTTATTGTAAAAATATGAAAATTATCTTGCTAATGTCTTTGCTAAATAATTTTTCTGTGTAGCTTTGATTAAATTTTAGTCTAAAAAAAAACGAATACCAAACATATTTGTAAATGAAGTACCAAATAAACGAAATAGATGAAGTTTATTGGACTACTTTATATAAGTTTTTGAATGAACATAAAATTCTTTAATTTTGAACCAAGAAACAAGATATGAATTAGTTGTGCTAGCAAATGCAAGAATGCCTTTTGGTCGTTATGAAGGGAAGTTGTTGATTGAAATCCCTGAAAACTATTTAGTTTGGTATAAAAACAAAGGTTTTCCAGCTGGGAAATTAGGTCAACAATTGGAGCAAATGCTTGAATTAAAAACAAACGGACTAGAACCCTTGATTTACAAATTGAGAAAGTTTGATTTATAACTAATTGTTAATCAAATTTTTATGTTGAAGTTGTTTTTAAAGTGTTGATAACTTTTACCGATTTGTTGATAAGATGTAACCTAATAAAAAGAGTTCCGTAGAAGGTGGTATATTCAAAACAATAAAGTTATGAATGTTAAACCGACTATAATGATTAATAATTCGATAAAAATCGCTGCGTATAAATTGAATTTACACAAGGTTCAAGGGATTAAAAGTACATTGGATGTATTTCAAGTTGCTCAATTAATGGATACAATTAAATACGGAGATTCTGTCAAAAGACCTCAAAATAGTTCGATTTTCTATAATATCAACATTAACTAATGGTCAAAAATTATAAATGAGTATTTTCAAAGGGAAAGTTATTTGGGTGACAGGTGCATCTTCCGGAATAGGAGAGGGTATTGTTAGAATGTTGGCGGATCAAGGTGCAACGATTGTGCTTTCAGCTAGAAATTTAGATGCTTTAAAAACCATTCAATCTGGATTGCCGAATTCTGAAAATCATATTTGTATACCTCTAGATTTAGAAAAATCTTCCAATTTTCCTGAATTAGCTTCTGAAGTAATAAATCTGAAGGGAAGAATTGATTATTTATTCAATAACGGCGGACTAAGTCAACGCTCTGAAGCTGCAGATACACCATTATCTGTTGATCGACGAATCATGGAGATTAACTATTTTGGAAATATTGCTCTGACAAAAGCGGTTCTGCCATTTATGCAACGCCAAAAATCAGGACACATTATCGTTATTTCTAGTATTGCAGGTAAATTTGGATTTTTTCTTCGTTCAGCTTATAGTGCTTCAAAACATGCGCTTCATGGTTTTTATGAAAGTTTGTTATTAGAGGAGGAAAAAAATAACATCAACGTTACAATCGCATGCCCAGGTAAAATAAACACCAATATCTCTCTTCATGCTTTGAATCAAGAAGGTAAACAACACGGGGTTATGGATCACAATCAAGAGACAGGAATGTCAATTGAAGTATGTGTTGCTAAACTTTTAAAAGCAGTCGAACAAAACAAAAAAGAAATTTTAATCGGGAATAAAGAAATTAAAGCGGTGACATTGAAACGATTTCTGCCTTCTTTATTTTGGAAAATTATTAAGAAACAATCAGCTGTTTAACTTATTGATATTAAGATTGTTAGTATTTACTCTGTTTGAGCCAAACGCGTATAGAGATTAGCCCAATAAACTTCATCTATTTCATGTATACTTCTTCAAAAATTTGTTTCTTTGCTTTGTGTAATGAATAAAATTTGATTCTAGATTAGTGTGAATTATACAACTAAAACAAAAAACTCTATAAGGGATTAAATTTCATAAACACCAATTTTGTATTCACAATTGTCACGAATGACACTTGCAGAAATCAAGGTGAAAATGGAAACTAAAAAAATTAATCTATTCATAGTAGATGATAATGAATTACTCGTTACAGCATTGAAGTTGTATTTAACAGAGAAATTTGAAAACGCTTTAATAATTTCAACTTTTCACTCAGGTCGAGAATGTTTATCAAAAATTACAGAAACTACTGATGTTATTATTCTTGATTATTTTTTGGAAGATGGGAGTGATGGTTTGAAAATTCTAAAAGCAATTAAGCAAATTAATCCTTTAACTCAAGTGATTATGTTGTCTAGTAATCAAGATATTGAATTAGCAATTGACGCTTTTAGACTAGGAGCAAAAGATTATGTAGTAAAAGGGAGCGGTTCCTGGCAAACAGTAAGAAAACTTGTTGGTAATATTATAAAATCACCTATACGAATTCTTGTGAAGGAATTTGGCGTGTCTAAATTTATGGCTGCATTTCTAGTTACATTTTTAGCCATGAGTATTGTGGTACTTTTCGCAATTTATTTTATAAATTGATCTAAAATAAATTCAAGCCCCTTTTTTTTTCGGTATAACCATTTACGTTGCTATAATTGTGTATTTAAAAAGGGAGTATTCTACAAAAAAATATACGATTTACATATTTTATCATATTGCGAATGTGTGAATTGTATAACTAATTAAAATAGTTTTGTAACTCGACACAATTAAAGAAGTGTACATTTACCTTAATTAATTCAAAACATAACCCATTGAAAATTTATATAAAATATATGGTCAGTACCCGTTGCAAAATGGTGGTGAAGGAAGAGTTGAAAAAACTTAGACTTCACTTCATGGTGGTTGATTTAGGTGAAGTGGAAATAATGGAAAACATTACTCTAGAACAAAGAGAACAATTAAAGATAGCTTTGTTTGAATCCGGTCTCGAATTGATGGATGATAAACGAGCAATGTTGATTGAAAAAATTAAAAATGTGATCATTGATATGGTGCATCATACTGACGAACCTCTTAAAGTAAATTTTTCTAATTATTTAAGCGAAAAATTAAACCACGATTATACGTATCTTGCAAACTTATTTTCGGAAGTACAAGGTTCTACTATTGAACAGTTTATTATTTCTCATAAAATTGAACGAATAAAAGAACTGATTATTTATGGTGAACTAAATATTACTGAGATTGCATGGAAAATGAATTACAGCAGTGTTGCTCATTTATCCAATCAATTTAAGAAAATGACGGGATTATCTCCTTCGCATTTCAAACAATTGAAAAACAAACGTAGAAGTCCTCTTGAAGAAATTGAGTGAAAAATAATAATATGGAAATAGAAAGAACTCACGATTCTCATTACGCTAGAAATTTGATAGAGGCAAGTTTAGATCCTTTGATAACGATAAATTCAAAAGGACAAATTACTGATATGAATGCTGCGAAAGTAGATGTTACAGGCTTTGATCGTCACAAATTAAAAGGAACAAATTTTTACGATTATTTCACCGATTCTGAAAAAGCCAGAGATTTTTATAGAGAAGTATTTGAAAAAGGATTTATAACCGATTCTCCCTTAACTTTTAGACACAAAGATGGAAAGTTAACAGATGTATTGTTTAATGGGGCTGTTTATAAAGATAATAAGGGAAATGTTTTAGGTGCTGTTGTTGTTGCAAGGGATATTTCAGAACAAAAATGGGCAACTGAACTCAGGATTGTCAACAAAGAGCTAGCTTTTCAAAATAATGAAAAAGAAAAAAGAGCGGCTGAATTAGTAATAGCCAATAAAGAACTAGCTTTTCAAAACAATGAAAAAGAAAAAAGAGCCCATGAGTTAGGTTTAGCTAATAAAGAACTTGCTTTTCAAAATGATGAAAAGGAGAAAAGAGCTGAGGAATTAGGTGTAGCAAATAAAGAACTAGCTTTTCAAAATAACGAAAAAGAAAAAAGGGCACAAGAGTTAAGTATTGCTAATAAAGAACTTGCTTTTCAAAATGATGAAAAGGAGAAAAGAGCTGAGGAATTAGGTATAGCAAACAAAGAACTAGCTTTTCAAAATAACGAAAAAGAAAAAAGGGCAGCTGAATTAGTTATTGCCAATAAGGAGTTGGAATTTCAAAATAATGAAAAAGAAAAACGAGCTGCCGAATTAGTTATTGCCAACAAAGAACTTATTTTTCAAAATGATGAAAAAGAAAAACGTGTTGCCGAATTAAGGATAGCAAATTATGCTCGAGGATTAATTGAAGCAAGTCGTGACCCTTTAGTAACAATTAGTCCTGAAGGGAAATTAACAGATATGAATCAAGCTACGATTAATATTACTGGAATAACTCGAAAAAAATTAACAGGTACAGATTTCTTTGATTATTTCACAGAACCTCAAAAGGCAAGGGAAGTTTATCAAGAAGTATTTGCCAAAGGTTCTGTTGCTGACTCACCTCTTACCCTTCGTCATAAAGATGGGGAATTAACTGATGTGTTATTTAATGGTTCAGTTTATAAAGATGATCAAGGCAGTGTAAAAGGAGTAGTAATTGTTGCGAGAGATGTAACCGATCAAAAAAGAATTGCTACTGAATTAACAGAATCGAAAGTTTTAGCTGAATTAGCAACTAAAATTGCTGAAGAAGCAAAAATGAAAGCTGAATCTGCAACTAAAATTGCGGAGGATGCTGTAAAAACTAAACAGCAATTTCTTTCCAATATGAGTCATGAAATCCGTACACCGATGAATGCAATTATTGGTTTTACGAAGGTTGTTTTAAAAACTGAACTGACAGATAAACAAAAAGAATATTTATCAGCTATCAAAGTTAGTGGAGATGCATTAATTGTTTTGATAAACGATATTTTAGATTTAGCGAAAGTAGATGCTGGGAAAATGTCGTTTGAAAAAACACCTTTCAAAATGGCTTCTTCTATCGCCTCAATGCTTCATTTATTTGAGACAAAAATTCAGGAAAAAAATTTAAGATTAATTAAAATATACGATTCAAATATTCCTGAAGTATTAATAGGGGATTCTGTTCGTTTGCATCAAATTATTTTAAATTTGGTGAGTAATGCAGTGAAGTTTACATCATCTGGCACTATTACTGTAAATGTTAGTTTACAAAGTGAAAATCAAGAAACTGCTACTATAGAATTTGCAGTTACTGATACCGGAATTGGTATTTTAGATACTAAAATTGAAACTATTTTCGATGATTTTCAACAAGCAAGTAGTGGAACTTCTAGGTTGTATGGTGGTACTGGTTTAGGATTAGCGATAGCAAAGCAATTAGTTGAACCTCAAGGAGGTAAGATTTGTGTTCGAAGTGAAATTGACAAAGGTTCAACTTTCAGTTTTACACTTCCATTTCAAAAAACGAGCATCGATTCACTCAAAGAGATAGGAGAAGAAGAAGAAGTAGATTCAGAATATAAAAATATTAAGGTTCTTGTAGTAGAAGATATTGCCTTGAATCAGCTTTTAATGAAAACATTGTTAGATGATTTTGGTTTCGAACGAGATATAGCAGATAACGGTCAAATTGCGATTGAAAAATTAGAAAAGAATACGTATGACATCATCTTGATGGATCTTCAAATGCCAGTGATGAATGGATTTGAAGCGACTGAATATATTCGTAATACATTGAAATCATCTATTCCGATTATTGCTTTAACAGCAGATGTTACAACAGTTGATTTAGAGAAATGTAAAGCTGTTGGTATGAATGATTACATTGCTAAACCTGTTGATGAACGAATTTTATTTCGTAAGATAATAGGACTTGTCAAAAAACAATTGATTAATTTAGATGACCAAAGTAATGTTGTCTCAAATCATCCAATCAAGTATACAAAAATGGATTATTTGATAAAATTGACGAAATCAAAACCTGTGCTTATGATGGAAATGATTTCTCTTTATTTAATTCAGACACCTCCGTTGGTTGTGTCGATGAATGAAGGCTATACTAGAAGAAATTGGGATTTACTTCAATCATCCGTACATAAAATGATTTCATCATTTGCAATAATGGGAATAGATGTTGTTTATGAAGATGTAGCGAAAAAACTTCAATCAAATGCTAGAAATCAAGAAGATACTAAACAGACTGAATTACTTGTTACAGAGTTGACGAAAATATGTACTCAAGCTTGCTTAGAATTGAATATCGAAAATAGTAGATTAATGAACTCAATAGAACAAATAAAATGAATAAAGAAAAAATAAAATTATTTTTAGTAGATGACGATGCTGTTTTCCTTAAATCTCTTGAGATTCAATTTTTAGAGCATGCAGATTTTGATATTGAAACATTTTCAACGGGGGAGTTGTGTATTAAAAATATCTCTCATAATCCAGACGTAATTATTTTAGATTATCAGTTAGATGGAGTTGAAGAAGGAGTAATGAATGGTATTGAAACCTTGGATTTAATCAAGCAAAATAATTCAGAAATTCCTGTAATTATGTTGTCTTCACAAGATAAAATTGAAGTGGCTATTAGTTGTATGCACCACAAAGCTTTTGATTATGTAGTGAAAAGTGAAACAGCTTTTTTGAGGTTGCAAAAAATTATCACGACCATATTTGAATACAAAAAAATGGAAAAAGAATTGAATTGGTTCATGGATCGAATGTGATTGTGTGAATCATGTAACTAAATCAAAAAGTTGTGTAATGCATCCTATTTAGTTGATTGTCATCTTTGTATCCTAGTGAAAATGTATTCACTAGGTAACTAAAAAAAGGATGACAAAATCAAATGCATTACTTGAAAGTGAAACAAATAATCTTTCTGAAAATAAGAAACAAATTGAACGATCTGCAAAAGCACATTGGGAAGGAAGTTTAAAAACTGGCAAAGGTAATTTAAGTACTGACAGCAGTGTTTTAGATGATACAAACTATAGCTTTACTACACGATTTGAAAAAGGAGTAAAGGGAACAAATCCTGAAGAATTATTAGCTGCAGCACATGCTGGTTGTTTCACAATGGCAGTTGCAGCTCTGCTTTCAGAAAAAGAGTTGTCACCAACTTCATTGGATACAAAAGCAACTGTAACAATGAAGGGTCTAACTATTACCAATATTCATTTAGCGATTGCTGGAACAGTAGAAAACATAACATCGGATGAATTTGATGAGA
>Ga0209491_10008714_pt1 | contig 12722 bp, 4 predicted proteins | sample BON02_FD_187213 | JGI IMG/M metagenome (GOLD analysis project Ga0209491, IMG submission 187213) | Freshwater microbial communities from Lake Bonney liftoff mats and glacier meltwater in Antarctica - BON-02 (SPAdes) (version 2) | ecosystem: Environmental > Aquatic > Freshwater > Ice > Glacier... | reverse complement strand
CTCATACATTTCAGTGTTTGAAACTATGCCAATATCGCACAGTTGCATGCAAACAGTGCATTTATCTCAAAGTGCATACAAACAGTGCATTTGTCTCAAAGTACATGCAAACATCTTCAACCACCCCACTTTAATATATAAGCATTTTTGTATTCAATCTGATATTTGACACACGATTTGTTATACTGTTTCTTGGAACAGTACAAGGTTATATATAGGTTGACATACTATTGCCTATGGTGAAAACGCAAAAAACGACGGCGTAGTGGAATGTTTCACCTTTATCCTTGGCATTTTGCGTGGCTTGCTACATGCTGTCTCCTGGTGTGCAGCATCGACGCACAAATACAGGTGCCGTGTCCCGCGGGACACATACGGCCAGATGGCGGGGCCTGTGTGCTGATTTGTGCGGAGGGCGCTACGACATTAGTAGGGACCAAAAATCTTGCCCGTGCGTGTGGAGCTTCTGGCACTGCAGCATGTGCAACGGGTGCGAAAAATACCAAGACTTGGCAAGTTGTCCAACATATCAATGACGGTGTAATAGGTAATTTGTACCACTCGAATTGCGGAACAAATGACTGGCTGAGGATAGACTTTGGAGTTGCACGAGATATCAGCCGGGTCAAAATTACTTACACAGATAGAAGATTTTTGTATAGATGGCCCGGTGCAAAAGTCCGGGTTGGGGACATTAACGGATTTGACAGTAATCCGGTGTGTGCAACCCTTGTTTCGGCCGTGGTGAATGATCTTGAATGCGTTGCTACTGGACGCTACATGTTCTTGGTGACTGGAATGCGAGGAGGAGATGCATGCATTGTTCTCCAAGAGATGGAGGCATATGGGACGTGCACTGCCTGTCCCACGGGACAGAGCTCAGTAGCCGGCTCGAATGGTTTTCTACAATGCCAGTGCAGTGCTGGGTATGGGTACACTGCAGACAACGGAGGCACGTGCGCCCTGTGCCATGCCGGTACGTTCAAGGACGCAATAGGCTCGGCAGCGTGTTCACCCTGCCCCTCCGGCACGTATGAGGATGGCGTGGGATCTGTGAGCTGCAAACCATGCCAGAACAACCAGGTGGGAGGGGACGCCGAGATGCTTTTCATGCAGGTACAAAGTGGAATTCAGTTCAGTATTACGCGAGAAGGCAATGGCCTGCTCTTTGCTTTTTACCATCACTCTTGGAAGACACGACACGTGGTGTATGGGCATGATGTTGGTGGGTTCCAGAGGGAGAGATGGTACCACCTCGCCTGGGTAATGGAAAGCAGTAGAAAACGGTGGTCGATATATATCGACGGAGAGCGTGTAGACCTGCCATTGGACAACCCATGGCAACCTTATCGTGATAAGCCGTACAATAACATCCGGCTGCGAGGAGCCGGCCAAATTGACGACTTCCGAATATACCATCGTGGTCTCACCGCTCGAGAAGTGCAGACGGCGCACAAACAAAGCGACCCATACGGCGTGTGTGGGTTGACAGAAAGCAATGGTATAACGTGCCCGCGGCTCTGCCGTGTGCATGCAGGATCCGAGTTGACGCCGTCTGGGGCAAACACCCAACCATGTCCCGCAAATTCCTATCAGAACGGGTGGGGAGTGCATTGCGTGCCATGTCCGCTTGGTTCTTCTACCAATGCAACTGGCAACGGGAACGTGGCAGCATGTGAGTGCCACCCTGGTTATGCTCGGCAAGCATCTGGCCAAGGCAAGTGCGAATTATGTGAATCCGGCAAGTTCAAAGCTGAAGCAGGGCCGGCTGCGTGCACCACGTGTGCTGCCAACGAGTTCTCGGATCCTGGGTCATTACAATGTGGATGCAACGCGGGATACACTGGCATCCCGTTGACAAGCTGCCAGGCGTGCGCGGCTGGCACTTATAAAAATAGCACTGGGTCGGCGGAGTGTTCGTCCTGTGAAACCAATCGATCTACACCGGTGGGTAGTAAGAAAAAGTCAGATTGTATGTGCATCGATGGATTCATGGGGTTCGACACCGGGGTGTGTGCATCGAGCTACGAATGCCCTCTCCACGCCGACAAGCCCGATGACACCCTGCGCACATCATGCCGGTGCAATGCGGGTTACTCAGGGCTCGACATGCATGGACCATGCGAGATTTGTAGAATAGGAACGTTCAAGGAGAACAAAGGATCTGAATTGTGCCAGTTCTGTTTGCCCGACTCGAATACTGTGACGACAGGGAGTGTGCTCCGGGAAGCATGTGAGTGCGACGCTGGATTCACAGGAGACAATGGCGGCTTTTGCACAAAGTGCGAGATTGGCAAGTATAAAACCCACCGCGGATCTGCGCCCTGCACATCCTGCCCCACGGGCGGCGTTTCTGCACTGGGCAGCACTGAGCTCGTGCAATGCATATGCGATCTCGGATACACAGGACAACCTGGCCTGACGTGCACCGCTTGTGAGACAGGAACGTACAAGGACTTCGCAGGGGATGGCAGGTGCACAGCTTGCAGCCGATTCTCCGATGCACAGAGCGGCAGCACAAGTCGGCTCGATTGCTTTTGCGACCAAGGCTACCGGCGTAATGTAGATGACGATCTGCCCAACACACACGTGGACATAGCGGAGCAACAAACAGGCGTCGGTGGCTGGCGTTTGGTGCGATTTATGCCACAAAGGACAGGGGCCGGTACGTGGTACAGAATGTGTGATTTGCTCCATGGCTTCATCACTGTGGGTGTTGCGTATGACAACACCACGGACTGGACCATCCCGTTTGGTGAGTTTGACCAGCTGTTGTTGGGTACCTATGACCTGGGGGCTTGGATGTATTTGCCAAAATCATCCTCGCAAGGCGGTCATTCAGCCTGGGGCAACAATGTCCAACATGTCTATGCAACATCTTACAAACGATACGGGCATAGCGCATCAATACGTCTCACAGATTTGGACAGAGGGGGGGGTCGGCCATATTTTGGTTTTACTGAAGGGGGCCACGATATTGGTCCTGACAGGATATACATGGAAGGACTGTCTGCAAGCGCTGGTAGAACACTTTCCTCCACTGATGGCCTGGCTGTCTGGGCAAGACACAGCAACCCAGCATGGTGCAGAGTCTGCCCAGCCAACACCTACAACGCAGCCATAGGAGCTTCTGTCTGTTCGGACTGTCCGGCCAATTCCAGAGCACCACCCACAAGCACAACCATCCGTGCATGCCTCTGCCTTCCGGGCTACTTTGGCCCTGCCGGGGGCCCGTGTGTGGCATGTCCGGAAGGCACATTCCAGCCCGAGGAAAATGCCCCTACGTGCTTGTTGTGTGAAGCTAATACGGTCTCACTGCCAGCAAGCTTGTTGTGTCAGTGCGGCGCAGGCTGGACAGGCCCGGACAACGGGCCGTGTGAGGCATGTCCTGTCGGCACCAGCAAAGGTGTTGCAGGCCCAGGTTTTTGCCAGACATGCGCTGCCAACACCGAATCGCTGTCGACTGGAAGCGGTCGTTGCCAATGTCACACAGGCATGCTTGGCATTGGAAACGTGTTTGCACACGAGACGACACCCGTGTTCAAAGAACCGCTTGTGATGGATGTGAATCTCATCCGCGAGAACCAATACCCCTGGCGGTACAGAACAGATTTTCAGTATGCGCTGCCATTGGGATATAACAAAGTCTCCGTCATGGCCAGGAGTTACAGAAACAGCGTTTCCATCGCATTGTCCGGGATTGCTTTGCAAATTTTCACCATCGGTGATGAACAGAAATGCGGCACAGCGACGATTGTCTCGGTGCCCTACAACCAAGGAGATTCGCTGAGCATAATAGAAAACTGGCACGTAACTCCGTCGGAATTGTACCTCATTTTGGAACTGACAGCAGCAGATTTTGTAGATTGCAAAAGCTGCCCCGTGGGATACATCATCAGCGATGACGGGGTGTGTGTGGCATGTCCAGTGGACACGTACAATCCAGAATCAGCAGGCCAGAATTGCACCACTTGCCCAGTCGACACGCGTGCGGCAGCTGCAAGTTCGGATAAGAAGGATTGCAAATGCCGAGGCGCTGCCTCGGGTGATGCTGGACTCACGGGCCCAGACGGCGGACCGTGTCAGGCGTGCGCTGAACAGCACTACAAGGCCGAAGCTGGCGCGGCCTTGTGTGATAGAATCACAAATGCAAACGAGTCGATGTCGTTTCCACATGCGTCCGGCACCCCAGTGCGTAGCATTCTCGACCGCGGCTTCCGAGGAAGCTGGCTCCCCGGCGATCAGGTCCGGGTGCAACGCCGCGGCCGCCGACGAACCGACGACGTGGTCTTGACATACACCAACAGTACAACTAGCACCGGCACAGACTACTACCACTGGACACCGGCGAATGTGCACCCGCTGCTGTGGCTGCAAGATACATACCGTTTTTATGTACAGCCCGCTACCCTCCTGCAGATAAATGCGTCCGAGAGCGGGTTTGCGCTGCAGACAACATAAACAATCAGCACATGGAAATGCTATATAAACCGGAGGATGTGTCTGTTGACGTGTGTGTTGTCATGTATGCATTACCGGCAAAATATTGGCATGTCATGTTGTGTCTGGTGGCGTTTGCGGCTGTCGCACCGACCGCTGGGCTGCCGGCAATCGACGCACGCTCTGTTGCTGGCATTACTTTGTCGATGTACACCAAGTTGAATCAAACGTCGTCCGTGCTTGGTGCGGCGAAAATCGACGAGATCCAAGATTTTTTCGGCGAGGAGGTCGCCGCGGCATGTGGAGACATGGACTGTGAATTGACTCGTGCTAATGTGATTTTGACTGTGGGCGCTATGGGAACCGAAGCCATCGACGGTGGCTATAAATTTGGCATCGAAATAAACATAGTGTTGCCCGATACCTCACACACCATGGCCGTAAAACGCTCTTTGCGACTGACAAGATCCAGTATCGAAGCCCTTCTGCTGAATGGCTCGGTACCAGGATTCAGCCTGCTTGCCTATTCAGATACGTACCGCATGGATGCGGATCGGTCAGCGGTGTGTGGCGACGGGATTTTACATCCCAGCGAGGTCTGTGACGATGGTAATATCGCCGTCGGCGACGGGTGCACTGGCAGTTGCAGACTCGAGCCCGGATACACGTGTTTTGGGGCATGGCGTGACCCGTTTTTGGACCCATCCGCGCGTGGCAAGATGACTTTGTGGGTCACAGATTTTGACAACGTCACCAAGCTCACGATTCTCGCGACGGACGAACTGTGTCTGGGGGGGGACATAGACGAACAGGACGACCGTGTGTTCGACCCAGAAATGTGGTTGCGGAAATATTTTAGGGGCCTGGATGCCAACGATGCCACGCCGCCGATACCACCGGCTGGGTATTTCGGTAAAAGGTTCTGTACACAGACATTCACTGCGCCATACCAGTACGAGTTCCATGACAGCTGCATCCCTGAAGGGATCGACGAGTGCAGCCGCAATGCATCGATCTGCAGCCCGAATGCCGACTGCATCGAGCCCCCCGATAAAGTGGGTTACGAGTGCGAGTGTGACGACCAGTATTTTGTGGGCCAGCGCAAGGGTGCCAGTTGTGTAGCGGACGGCATGGAGATGGTTGTGCACATGAGTGGCCCACTTGCAAACTATGTCTCGTATCAGGAGGAACTGGCTCTCATGGAAAACGCGCGCAGTCGGATCATGCAATTTATGCTACGCGACAGCCTCATCCTGGACAACAATGCGACCGACGAGACCACGCTACTCGAGGGTGTAAAGCGGTATCCCGTGGCGCTCGCGACGCCCAGCGTGCAAACGCCTGGACCCCTCCTGAACCGGTCGTTATGGCGCATCGTGATACGTGCCCCGCAGGTCCACATGACCGAGCCCAGCGTGGCGACACAAGATTCCATTTTCCACGACATGGAAACCTGGTCCCTTCTCTTCAACGACACCGTGTCGTTTGGGCCGACACTGGACCAGCACGTGTACAAGGTGAATGCGGTCGGAACCTGTTCAAACGACAGTGTGCGGCCGTGTAGCAGCGCACACGACTTGTGTCTGCAAGGGTCACAGTGTCGTGCAACCAACCCCGACGTTACCATCACGCATTTGCCCAGGGGTGGCTCGGTGGCACGGGTGTAGGCATCGGATTGATGTGGCACTTTTTGCGGAGGTTGATTAAAACTGGCAGTTTGAACCTGTGTGGAGCGAGCGCGCAATATGTGTGTTTTTTCCGCGTGCTGGCTATTGTCTGGTATATATATATATATGTGCGTGTGTCTGTCGAGCCTAGGCGCAGGACATGATTTCCAGAGCCGCATCCGTCCTGCTATTGCTGCAATGTGTCATGCTCGCTGCTGCTGAACCATGCGACACACCAGGCCCCTGCCAGTGTGAGGTGAGGAAGCTCGACAACGCAAACGGGTATGTCAGCAAAGTCATACCCTGGCCCCACAACGAATGCAATATGTGTCATCTCACCGACACCTCTCTCGTGTGTGCACGAGAGACTGCCATGGACACGAGGACTTTCCAGTACGGGTTCTGGGCGCCCCACGATGCCAGAATTAATGCCAACACGGTAGCGGTGATCAAGGTGAAAAAAGCAGGCCACGACGTCGTGCACAAGCATCTCATCATTCGGGGCTTCGACACTCCCGAAATGCAAGGATGTGGCAGAGGTCGGTTCCCCGATGCGGGTGCGAGTAGTGCAAATATGACGGCCTGGGCGTCCGACACTGCCACGACGACGTGGTCGTGGGGTACGACGTATCAATACGAGCCTTTAACTTCGTGCGCGGCCGAGGACAAGATATGGTTCTACAACGTGCATGTACGGGCCTCCGAGGAGGAAATCGCCAGCGGGGCACAGTTGGTGTTTGAGTTCCACATCGACGATGCCATGCACATTGCCACACAGACACAGACTCTGCGCGAAGGCACACGAGGAGTCGATCAGATTTATGAAATCGGGGACTTCCCAAAGGTACTGACCCTCATGCCTGTATTGTTCAGGCTGGTCTGCAGTGTGAACGAAACCTCGTGTCCCGACGAATGGAATTGGCACACGGCGGCGGTGTTTTCGTCGACGGAGGAAAACACAATGACGAGCGTAGTGGACAGGACCCAAGTAACGGCGTCTGCTGATTGCGACACGCGATTCGACAGCAGCGTCGAAATCGGTGAGTCCTTCTCCTTCTCCGCCGAGGGCAGTGGATGCACCGTCAGTATCCTCAAAATCGTAGAGCCGTGTGAAAGCGGCAAGACGTTCCTCGATCGAGTGTGCACGGATTGCCTGCCCGGCACCTATAAATCCTCTCCTGGAAGCCAGTCTTGTTCTACATGCGCACCAAACATGGTTTCGGGATCGGCACAGACGATGTGTCAGGACTGCGAAGACTATGGGTCCGCCAATGCGGATAATACCCTCTGCATTTGCAAGCCAGGCGCGTTTTTCAGTGATGGCGCGCAGATCTGCACCGCTTGTGCAAAGGGCACGTCAAAGGCCGAGGCAGATCGTCGTACAAGTTGTTGGCCGTGCCGTGTAGGCAAATATTCCGACGCGACAGGTGCGAGCGTTTGCAAAGATTGCCAAGACAATGCAAACACAAACGGCGACAGGTCTGGCTGTATTTGCAACACGGGTTATACCGCCGTCGTCAATTTCCAACAGCAGGAGGAGTGCTTTGAAACGGACCACACAGACAACACACAAGCAGTACAAGAGCGGGTGTCGGTCCCCCCCGGCACGAATTGGGTGACGTTCTCGCACTTCAACCCCGGGGCCGACAGTGCCGTCCTGACCATCATGAACACGGCCGTGCCGAACGCATGGAAGCCGGGCGACGTTGTGACTGTCATTCGCGACGGCATACCTGCACAGACGGTGTCGTACACCCGGCACTCGGACAGTTGGGGAGACATTGCGAGCTTTATGAAGGAGATGCACTTGAGATCGAATGTGTATGTTGTGCAGACATCGAGTGGGGTGGACCTGACAAATACGGCTCCTGTTATGTTGGAGAAAGATCTGCCGCTTCGGTTCGGCAAGACGTATATGGCGTGGCACCGATTTCCCGAAAATGTGCCCATCCACAAAATCCTCAGCAAGACGCCGAATTTCGATGCCGGCGACCGATTGCAGGTCAAATTGCCAGCATCCGCGTCGTTTTCTGTGGTGTTTTCGAAACTCGGCACCACCCCTGGTGCTTGGTCCAAGCAGGCTATCCTCAATGAACTGCAGCACGTGCGCGGTAACGTGTACGCCTTCCAGATGTTTGGGTCGATCCAGAAACATCTACGGTTCCCGTCCGATCTTCAGACGAACAGTAGAGCAGCACTATTGCCGTCCACCAACAGCCGCCTCCTGGGCCCTGTAGGGCACAGCCTGGGACACCACACAGACAACCCAACACCTCGGCGCCGATTGTTGATGGAAAGTTATGCTTCTGAGCTGCCTGCTCGCACCGACTACACAAACCCGTCCACGTGCACCACGACGCCAGAGTGCAGATGCAAGTCGGACACCACCCGCGTCGACATTAGCTGGCCCGGGCAGGTATGCAACAAGTGTGTTATGGCGGGCCTGTCGCTGGATAACTGCGTGGGCAACGATGCGTACTCGCATCAACGAGTGCAGATTGGATTCTTCCTCAACACCACGGGGCTGCCAGGAGTGGATGTGAGTGTCAACACGATGGCCGTGGCCAAGCTCAAAAAGACAACGGCCAACGGCGCTCCCTTTCCCGAGATGTCCATACGTCAGTGGGGCCATCCTTTATGTGTGGGCTGCCGCACGACTGGGGCTTCGATTGTGTGGCTCTCACTAGCCCAACCCACTGCGTGTGACGCCTGCCAAGAGGATGGTAGAATCTTTTTTTTCCGACTAGCACTGTTGACGCTCGACAGCGAAATCCGCAAGATCGACGAAATAAGCAGCAAAACTGCGCTGCTCGTCAACTTTGAGTTTGACATCCGCAACGCCATCTACGTGACAGAAAGCACCGCCAGTTTGTCGGAGCACTACTCCAGCGCCTCGACGTCCCACGTCTCCACGTCGTATGGTGAAACACATGCAAGCCAGTTGTGGCCCAACGAGTATGTCATACACAAGAAGCTTTTCGAGATAGATTGCGTTGGTGACCCGATGGATGTGTTTGTCAGCGACCCTTGTCCGTACGAAGGCAGGGACGACTTTGTGATGAAGCTCGCACCCGACATCACAGGGGCACAAGCCAAAGGAGAAATCTTGCTGGTGCAGAAACCGGGTGTGCGGAAATTCAAATGGACGATCCGGCAGGTGTACGAGCTTTTTGCGTTGGAGGTGCACGTGGAGTTGCAGCCCTTTTATTTGCAGGATTGCACTGCATCTGGCGTATACGCAACATGGACAGAAGGTAACACCGTGTATTCGTGTGACCCGCAGTGCAAACCCGAAGGTGAGCCAGATGGCTGCGACGGTGCAATCATTGGCGACTACAACGACATGCTGAACATTGATTGCAGCAAGGACGACAAGAGATGGGCCAGTCCCGACATGCAACAAAGCGACTCATTGACCATCAAGAAGTTTTCGGGAGACAACAACGCGTTTGCGTACGAAATAGTTTCGTGCTCGACTGCAGGAGCTCAATGTCTGACGGCCGCTCAAAAATGGACACTGTCGTCGCAATTTGACCGCTTGGAAATCGAGTACGTCATCGACGGTTTTGAGTGCAATGGCGTGCCAAACAACATACAGATTCGAATCAACACATCAATATCGGACACACCCATGAATACAGTGCAGTGTGAAAATGGGCACACAATGCACCAAGCCACCGGGCTGTGCCGGCCGTGTTCGGCCGGCAAGTACAAGCCATCTTACGGCAACACCCCCTGTCTTCTGTGTCCGGTTCACAGCACATCCGTCGCGGGCACGGTGGCGGTGACGGGTTGCACGTGCGGAACGGGCTACTCGGGACAAAACGGCGGGCCGTGCACAGAGACGCTGGAAGAATGTGCTGCCGGGCGCACGCCATCCAGTACGGGAGCATGTGCAGATTGCGAAGCAGGCACCTACAAAGCCGCAGCAGGGCGCGGGTCATGCACGTTGTGTCCGGAGGACGAGGTTTCGCTCCCAAAAAGCACAGCATCAACCGCGTGCAGATGCGATGCCGGTACCACACGTGCTGCCGGTGGAGGATGCGTTGTCTTTTTGTGTGAGACATTGTCGACCACGCCGACTCCCGACTCCACCACATGTCTTTGCATGCCAGGCGCGGAGAAGAAAACAGCCAATGCGGTTTGCACCGAGTGTGGGCGCTCTACATACAAAGTAGACCTGAGTGATACGAGCAAGTGTGTGCCGTGCCCCGACAACGAACAGACGGTGTACAAGGGAGCTGCCACGGCTGAAAGCTGTATATGCAACGCCGGCTATACACGTAACAGCGCCATGCAATGCCAGGGCTGCGAAGCTGGAACCTTCAAGACGGTGGCTGGCAACCATGTGTGTGAAGGCTGTGCAGTGGGTACGTTTTCCACATTGACGGCGCAAATTTCAGACACGACATGCGGGCAGTGTCCGCCCCTGGCTTCATCGTCAGCCGGCTCGGCTGCATGTGTGTGCAAGCCCGGCGCGGACAAGAAAACGACAGGTGCGGATGCGCAGTGCACCCTGTGTCTGCGTGATACATACAAACAAGGCCTGGATGATTCAGCGTGCCAGCCGTGTCATGCCAACGCAAAGACGGAGAACGAAGGAGCCACCAGCAGTGACGCGTGCGAATGCCAGGCCGCCCTCGGATGGTTGCGGAAACCGGGCGACATCGCAAGTGCTGCTTCTTGTGAGCAGCTGGTTGTGGAGATGGGCGGGGTATTTGAGTTGGCCGTGGCACTGAGCGATTTCGCAAATGACGTCGGGAAAGTGCAAACGAACTTCACCAACGCACTCGGCACGGTGTTTGGCGCCGATCCAGCGGATGTCACGCTGGTGTATTACGAAACACATGCCGCTGGCTCTGCACTCGGACAGAGACGATTATTGCAGCAGCAATCCCCGACGCCTGCCACCACGGTCGAGGCGACAGTGAGGGTGTTTGCGTCCATATACCGTGGGCCGGCCTCCGCTGTGTCGGCGCATTTGCTAGCACTGGTGCCCGGAATCAAGATACTGCAGATGCGTACCGTACCAGAAAATTATGCGCCGACGGCCCCCACAGCTCCGCCCGGGAGCTCACCTGTCGTAATGGCGAAGAACGACACTGCTGCTGGCACTGATTTCGTATTGTATGCAGCTGGAGGCGGTGCTGCGTTGTTGTTGATACTCATCTGTGTGGTGGTTCTGGTGGTCGTACTGCAACCACGCAGCTCCCACAATGGCCACATCGACGACGGAGTGGGGGACGATGTGGGGCAAAATATGGAATCGACAGACTTCCGCCCGTATAATACGAGATGCCCCATGCTGGGAGCACAATGTGGCGGCGCACGTGGGGTATATTTGTACCACGACCATGCTTACAATGCCTTGAATACCGGAGGCCATCCAATGCCTTGAACACTCAAATGCCATTTTGTTCCGCGTGTCAATGAGTTGTACCACGACCATGCTTACAATGCCTTGAATACCGGAGGCCATCCAATGCCTTGAACACTCAAATGCCATTTTGTTCCGCGTGTCAATGAGTTGTACCACGACCATGCTTACAATGCCTTGAATACCGGAGGCCATCCAATGCCTTGAACACTCAAATGCCATTTTGTTCCGCGTGTCAATGAGCCCGAAAGCATGCATATTGCCCTGTTCCAGTATAGGGCCGCGCGCTTGCGCATGCAGCCGCCCACGGCACACCTCACAGACGAGGGATCTGGTATTATTTTTCTATATAAAGAACACAAGTATCCAGTGCCTGTGTAAACTCACAGTTGAACGTGTGCAGATGCAGACATTTTCCTGCGGATGCACACATCCTCGGCGCATGTGCTTGTTTGTGTCGATCCTTGTGTCCCTGTTGTCGGGCTGCTTGTCCAGCGCGACGAACACGTCGGACGCTTGCGCTGTTGGATTTGCAGCGCATAGCACATTCCAAGTACAAATCGCGGCCTCGTCTTGTGGTGAAGCACACATGACAATCGGGACATACGTCGACACTGAGGATTCGTTTGGGTTGTCCAAGGTGTATGTCAAGAGCGGATCCGGATCCGGCACCGACACGATAAAATATTTATACATGGTCACCACCACAGACACGGACAGCCCAACAACGTGGTGGTATATTTCTACCACACTGCACTATGTTGAAACTCAGAACTATTTTATAAGATGGACGATTCCAAATGGCGGCACCACGGACGTGACCTCGATTGCAAACAGGAACAGCTCGGCTTTTCTCAAGTGCCAAATGTCAGAAAGCGGAACGGCATCCACTGTCACACTGGCAACTGTCACACTGGTCACGGCATGCAAGTGCGACTACAGTTACGGGATTTCCGACAATGGTTGCGCAGCGTGTACGACCGGAAAGTATAAGAATACAATATCAAACAAAGCATGCACTCAGTGTGATTGGGACCTCGCGAATGCAGACATCGACACATGCACTTGCAAGCCAGGTTCAACACAGGCAGGTGCTCAGAGGTGGGGCGAAACTGGCGGGCCTTGCACGCAATGCGCCGCCGGTCTTTACAACGAGGCTGGGGGCTCTGTCCCATGTTCACAGTGCCCGGCAAACATGTCCTCGCCACAGAATAGCCACAGCCGGACCCAGTGCATAT
>Ga0209491_10008712_pt1 | contig 12725 bp, 11 predicted proteins | sample BON02_FD_187213 | JGI IMG/M metagenome (GOLD analysis project Ga0209491, IMG submission 187213) | Freshwater microbial communities from Lake Bonney liftoff mats and glacier meltwater in Antarctica - BON-02 (SPAdes) (version 2) | ecosystem: Environmental > Aquatic > Freshwater > Ice > Glacier... | reverse complement strand
TGTTGTCTCAGTTTAATGATGCAGCTAAGATAATAAAAACTTTAAATTAGCACCATTACGATGGGGGGGGGGATGTCCGTGTAGACGAATTCGTGGTAGGGGGCAAAGAAACAGAAAACGCAGGGCAGAAGCTACCTGGGCAAGAAAAAGGAGGTCGTCAGTGCGTTTAAGCTTACGGGGAGGAAAAACTTAAGAAATAATGTCACATTTGATAAAGTTGACACAAAAATAACATAAGAATTTGGAAATTTAAAAAATTAAAAATATATTAATATCAAATAAAATTTTAAAAATTCAATAATTTCATCACGAATAAAAAAATCAAAACACTTTTGTTTAGTCTGGCTTTTGCCTTTATGGCAGTATTTGTAACTGATTTAGTATCTGATACAAATGAAAGAGGGTTAATTATGGACTCAATTATCCCACAAGCGGCGGCATTTGAAGAAGAACCGCCCCTATGTGATCCAGATTACAATGCATGTGGGCCTTTAATGTCTAATTATTCTGGATCTCGGTATTGTTGTGCAGGTACTAATAGTGATTGTTGCTATGCAGCATATTGTTGATTCAAAAATTATTCGGAGCACAGGTCATTTTGCCTGTGCTTATTTCTTTTAATAACAGACTATTCATGAAAAATATTTTTTTTCTTTTACTCACTTTATTGCTCATACGTTGTAGTTCAAAAGAAAACAATGAAAAACACATTGTTATATCGCAACCTCATACCAGTGTGGCCGATGTGGTAAATTTTAGCGATTATTTTGAAATAATTGAAGTGATTAATTTGGAATCTTCTGACAGTTCCATTATTGATTATACACATAAAATTGTATTTGATGATTTCTATTTTATTTTGGGCGGAGGTGCAGTTTATAAATTTGATAAAACAGGAAAGTATATTTTAAAAGTAAAAAGAGGTGAAGATGGACCAAATGCAATTAAAAATCTAACGGATTTAATCCTGCTTAAAAATGAGAATCGTCTTTGGATTTATGATTCACATCATAGAAGAATATCACAGTTTGATTACAATCTCATTTTTGAAATAAATTATGATCTAGACTATCCTCTATTTGGTTTGGAAAAACTTGAAACTGGCTTAATCGGCAGCCCAGGATATATGATGGTAGTTAAAGAACCTTACTCTTTGTTTAGATTTTCTGGGAAAAACTTAGCTACAGGATATTCTTTAGAGGAAACAACCATGGGATTTGATATAGAAAAATCAGATTACCTACATATTTTCAGACATGACTATTTTTCTGAATTAGAGACGGGTGATTTAGATTTCGTTAATTCTTTTAATGATACAATCTATAACATAAATCAAAATGGAGAATCAAGCATTAAATACGTCATCGATTTCAAAGATAAGCGAGTATTAGAAGGGGAATTGGTAAATAAAGGATATACATCTATAGTAGATGTTTTCAATTACATAAATTCAACTGATAAGTCTTTTAATATAGGCAATATATTCGAATCAAATAATTCATTAATATATAGGTTTTTCAATTCTGGCAAACCATATTTTTCAATATATGATAAGAAAAACAATAAATTAACCTCAGGCCAAATAATAAAATTCAATTATAAAGGCCAGGAAATTGCATTTCCAATAGATGAAGAAATGAGAATAGGTTCATTTGGAAATGGTAAAGGTTACCTATCTATTCCCTCAGAGTCTAGTGTCATAGGAGAAAATCAGAAAGTTTTTAACACCCAAGACGGTGATAATCCAATTATAATTATATTCAATGAAAAATAGATATTTAGTATTTTTTATACTTTTACTTGGTTGCAACAAAGGTGAGGAGAAGGTAATTAGCGATGTTAAGCAAGTAAAAACGCTTGGCGAAATGGTTAATGAAGGGCTGAATAGTAATATTTTCTATTCATCCTTTAGTAATAAATTTCCAGTTGAAACTAATGCCATACTTTTTGTAATACCAAATTCCTCTTGTTTTAATTGCTTTGAGGATTTAGTACAAGATTTGTCTATATTTTATAAAAAAAATAGTTTTAAAAATATTATAGTTTTAAAAAACGATAATATTAAAGAAAGGGAAGTACGCTTTTCATTGCAGGATGTTACTCGAATGGAAAATATTGAAATCCTTGATATTGCTAATAATCAATTAATTGTACCTCATGATTTTTTTCCTAAGCTTGGATTTATAAGAAATGGCAACTTGTCATGTATAGAGGTTTTCGAACAAGGGAATGAAAAGAAAATTAAAGATTATTTTAAATTTTTAAATTTAATGGTTGTGAATTGATCCAATTTATAAAATAGTCATTTATCGGTATCCACCCGAGCAATCACATGTTTCGTGCACTAATTTGAACCAATAAGTTTGCATCAAAAACAAACCAATGAGACGAGCAATCCAAGAAAAGTGGAAGCAGTTGTTGCTTCCTACCAAACTACCGGATTCACCCAGAGTGGATCCTGCATTCAACAGAACTCAAGGTCCCCACCTCTTCTTTAACATTTTAAGCCATGAAAATATACCATTATTTAAGCTAGAGAATCCAATAGACTAGTCCAGCAGCAAGTATCCGTGTAACAGAGTAAGGATGTATCTTACTGATATCCAGCATACGGGCGATTGTTTTGACTCCCTTTCCCTGTCTGTTAAGTATGATCATTTGCTGTATCTGACTCATAGATTTAGGTTTTCCAGCAATTGGATTATAGTTAGCGATTATCGAAAATGTCCGCTAAAAAACCAAAACCATCGATCAGAGGGGTCAACATGCTCCAGAACATCAACCGTGGGGATCAACATGCTCCGGAATATTGCCGAAAATCTATATTAAAGGGGTCAACATGCGCCGGAATGTCAGTCGAATCCAAGCTGCCAAGGCGCTTTAAATACTTAAAAATGCTCCGGTTTGGAGTAATGGTGCTAACTTGATGTAATTATTTGTATTTTCGATACTTCCCTTGCTTAGTCCGTCTTTCATATGTTCGGTTAGGTTTTCGTTTTTGCAGGAGTTCTTTACGGAGCAGGTGTTCCAGTTCTTCTACGACCTGTTGACCATCTATTGTATACTCGCCCCTTTTTGTCAATAAGAAAATCCTTATTAAGCGTATAGAATTTTTGAATGAAGTCTTCTTTGGGGGAAAAAGGCAAGTCTTTTATGCTTGCGTAGATGATTTTTCGTATCAGATTATAGGTGGCCAGTGAGACGGTCAGTTCTTTAAGTGCCATTTCGGGGGTTTTAGACCGTAATATGTTGACATCCATTATTGTTTTGATTTCACGGATACTGATTTCGATGTCCCATCTGGTAAGATAAAGGAGTTGGAACTCATGTTTGTCTATCTTGGCATCCAGAATGGTGGTATGGAGCACATACTCCTTTCCCTCAGGGCTTTTACATACGATCCGTCTAAGTAAAAATGTATTCGGTTCCAACCATTCAGATCTTTTTTTAGGGGGTTTTATGCGAATGATTTCATCGCCTTCACTGAGAACTTCTATCAGTTCATAGCTTCTTTCGCGCTTGGCTGGCATGAGCATCTCAATTCCTTTGCGCTTGCATTTTGCGATAATCTCATAACAATTGTAAAGATCGTCCAAGAGCAGCACCGACCCGATAGGCACTTCATCAATCATCTCATAAAACAAAGCCAACTCACTTACGTGCCTGTTTGATAATTTGAAGCTTACCACCTGACCGGTGCCTCTTTCACTGATGGATTCTAATAGACCTTGGGGATACCCTTCATTGCTTTGCCCATGATACTTTACTTCATACTCCTCTCTTATCCTTTCAGTATCCTGCATTTGCACATAGGTCCCGTCACCGATGAGTACTCGATATCCATACCAGTGAGAATAAGAGTTATTTACCTCGCTGATGCGGCTGTTCGAAAACAGCTCTTCAGCGAGTGCCATAGGTACCCTTTCGCGCGCTTTGCTGTAGGCCGCAGTATTGAGGGAAATATCTTTCTCCAGACTTTTGGGTAACTGAAGCGTGTACTTTTTTGGCCTGCCTGCTTTCTTGTCAAGTGATTGGTCTAATACCTTCTCCTGATTCAATTGCTCCTCCAACGCTTCGGTGGCTTGATGTTTATGCTGCTGGTGAATCATATAATACAAATCCACAGAATTCTTCAAGGTTTTATCCTGTTGAACGGATGTTAAAACCATCGTCAACAAGGTATTGCGAACGGTAAAAATGCGATTGCGACTTTTTAAGCCTTCTGATTCTTGCCCTGCAAGCAGGGGGAATTCTTTCACTCCAACAACCCTATGATGTCGCCCATTTTACACTCTTGAATACTGGTGCTTATCGCCAGCGATCTGTTTAGCTTCATGTTGTCTCAGTTTAATGATGCAGCTAAGATAATAAAAACTTTAAATTAGCACCATTATTTTAGAAAGGGGGAATTGCCGCCTTTGCACTTCAAACATTTATCCCAAGGAAATACGTACAGATAAGCGGATACACATAAAACCAAATAAGCGAAAGGTTAAATCTAAGTTGTGCCCTCTGCGCAAATCTCTGTGACCCCCGCGGTTAAATCTTACTTTCAGACAAATCTTAGAATTGATTACGCTTTTCCAATCTTCAAATTTTATAAAACGATATCTTTGCCACACGAACGCAATCCAAATCTACGTGTACAAATCACTACTCAAACCTCTATTTTTCCTAAAAAAACCTGAAGATGCTCACCACTTCACGGTAGATCTAACTAGGTTAACATTCAATCTTCCAATGATCGGATCGATAGTAGAATCGACTTTTCATCTGGAAGACAAAAAGCTGGAGCGTGAGGTTTTTGGATTGAAATTTAAGAACCCAGTTGGATTGGCTGCTGGTTTTGATAAGGATGCAAAGGTCATTGATGAAATGGCTATGCTTGGTTTTGGTTTTATCGAGATCGGGACGCTCACACCAAAACCTCAAGAAGGAAATCCACAACCTAGATTGTTCAGACTTCCGCAGGACGAATCTCTGATCAATCGCATGGGCTTCAATAATGGAGGCGTGTACGAAGCAGTTGAGCGGTTGAAGAAGCGTAAGTCTACTGTGCTAGTTGGTGGAAATATTGGCAAAAATAAGGTCACTCCAAACGAAAATGCTGTTGACGATTATTTGATTTGCCTGGAAGCATTGCATGATCACGTAGATTATTTCGTAGTAAATGTAAGTTCGCCAAACACACCAAATCTTCGGGATTTGCAGGAGAAAGAGCCGCTTAAGGCGTTGCTCCAAGCTGTGAAAAACGTAAATGATCTAAAGCCAAATCCTAAACCTATTCTCCTGAAAATTGCTCCTGATTTGACGGACGGACAATTAGACGACATCATCGAAATCGTGCAGGAAACAAAAATTGATGGCGTAATAGCGACCAACACAACCACTGATCGTTCGCAATTGAATACCTCAAAAGGAGAAGTAGAAGCGATCGGTGCTGGAGGTGTAAGTGGAAAAGTTTTAGGTAAAAGAAGTACTGAAGTCATCCGATACCTATCTGAAAAGTCAAACAAGGCTTTCCCAATCATAGGAGTGGGCGGAATCTTTTCAGCAGAAGATGCAATAGAAAAACTAGAAGCAGGAGCTAGCTTGATTCAAGTGTACACGGGCATGATTTATGAAGGGCCTGGGTTGATCAAAAAGATTAAAAAAGGATTATTGGCTCATTTTTCGCAGTAATTTGTCAGTCTAAATTCATTGAACTTATCATAAATCGGATTTGAATAGAATACATGGCCACCAATTCACCTAGGACCAATACTTTTAGAAAAAAAGGAGAACCCACCAAAAAGAAAGAATCAGGCTTCAAAGCACCTAGCTTTTCTTTTGGAAAGTTTAATTATGCCAAGCTAGTCTTGACACTCGGCATTTTGCTGATGTCTATTGCTATTTTTCTGTTGATCGCTTTTATCAGCTATCTCGTGAACGGGCCTGCGGATCAGAGTTTGGTTATGAACAATCCTAACGAAGCAATCAGAGACACGGCCCGTGAATCTACCAACTGGCTGGGATATCTTGGAGCGCAAGCTGGCAACTGGCTTATCTATCGCTGGTTTGGAATAGCTGCCTTTTTATTTCCTCCATTCCTGTTTTTATTGGGATTCAAGTGGGCCTTCAAAATATCATTGGTTTCACTTACTCGCTACACCACATTCGCGCTTTTCTTTACGTTCTGGCTCGGCCTACTGACTGGCTATGTAGTGATTTTGATCCAAGGCTATTCTTACTGGAGCTTCCTTTCAGGAGGTTTTGGATATGAATTAGCCAAGCTCTCGGCAGATTTCTTAAGCTGGGGCACCTTCATTTTACTGGGTGGATCCATGCTCATTTTTGTAATTTTCTTCTTTGATATTGAAAAATTGGACTGGTTTAGCAGCAAAGATTCAGATTTAGCAGATGACGAGTTTGAAACTAATGCTACTTCTCCAGTGAAAAACCCTTTTGAGGATGAGGAGGAAATCGAAGAGGAAGGAGAAATAGAGGATGATGGAAGCTCATGGACGATCAATGATCAGGAAGAAAAACCTACCGCTCCTATCGAGCTCAAACCTGATTCAAAAGCAAGACCTAAGAAAGAGGAAATTGCATTTGATGTACCTCAACTGGACATTCTCGATCCTATTATAGTGCGTGAGGTAGAAAAGAAAATCGAACAAAAAAACTTCTCCGTTGTAAAGCCCGCAGGAGAAGAAAAAACTGCCGAGGAAGTAGAGAATTTGGATGCCTATGATCCTACCTTGGATCTTCCACATTACAAATATCCTACGCTAGATCTATTGAATGAGTACGACATTCAAAAAGTCACTGTCAGCCGTCAAGAACTTGAAGACAATAAAAACAAGATTGTAGAGACACTTATAAACTTCAAGATTGGAATTCAAGAAATTAAAGCTACTATCGGACCGACAGTTACGTTGTATGAAATCGTCCCTGAACCCGGTGTAAAAATCTCCAAAATCAAAAATCTGGAAGACGATATTGCCTTGAGTTTAGCAGCGTTGGGCATTAGAATTATTGCTCCAATACCTGGAAAAGGCACTATCGGTATAGAAGTTCCAAATAAAAACCGTGAGCTGGTTCCAGCACGAGCTGTTCTGGGCACAGAGAAATTCATGCGCTCCGACAAGGATCTTCCTATTGCTCTGGGTAAGACTATTTCCAACGAAGTTTTTGTTGTTGATCTGGCAAAGATGCCTCACTTACTAATGGCTGGGGCGACTGGTCAAGGTAAGTCTGTAGGCTTGAATATGATCTTGGCTTCTTTGATTTACAAGAAGCACCCATCTCAATTGAAGTTTGTCCTGATAGATCCTAAAAAGGTAGAATTAACGCTATTCAATAAGATTGAGAGACATTTCTTGGCAAAACTCCCAGGATCAGATGAGGCTATCATCACCGATACCAAAAAGGTGATTTATACGCTGAATTCGCTTTGTATGGAGATGGATAACCGATACAATTTATTAAAAGACGCTGGCACTCGAAATCTAAAAGAATACAATGCAAAATTCATCGCACGCAAGCTTAATCCTGACAACGGGCATAAATTCATGCCCTACATTGTCTTAGTGATTGACGAGTTAGCAGATTTGATGATGACTGCTGGAAAGGAGATAGAAGGGCCAATTGCTCGTCTCGCCCAACTTGCCAGAGCGATAGGCATTCACCTGGTAGTAGCTACGCAAAGACCATCGGTAAATGTAATTACCGGTATTATCAAAGCAAATTTTCCTGCACGACTTTCTTTCCGTGTAACTTCCAAGATCGACAGCCGAACCATTCTCGATACTGGCGGAGCAGACCAATTGATAGGCATGGGAGATATGCTCTTATCTCACGGGTCTGAAATAACACGGATTCAATGCGCATTCTTGGATACGCCTGAAGTAGATGCTATCTGTGATTGGGTTGGAGAGCAGAAAGGCTATTCGGATGCTTACTTACTTCCAGAATTCGAAGGAGAAGATTCTGACAATTCGATTGGAAGCGTTGATTTCTCCGACCTAGACCCACTTTTCAATGATGCCGCAAGATTATTAGTGATGCATCAGCAAGGAAGCACATCATTGATTCAAAGGAAACTGAAGCTTGGCTACAATCGTGCGGGTAGAATTATCGATCAGCTAGAGGCTGCAGGTATTGTTGGGGCATTCGAAGGTTCTAAAGCCCGTGAAGTACTAGTTCAGGATGAAGCTAGTTTGGAACGGTTATTGAATAGTTTGTAAAAGCTGTTCAAGTAGTTCAAGCAGCCCCTTTACATGAAAAAATTCGCCTTAGTTTACATTCTTTTTTTTGCCCTATTTTTCTCATTCGAAGCCTCAGCTCAAAAGGATTCAAAAGCAAAAACTATTTTAGACGCCATGAGCCAAAATTTCCAGGCAATGAACGGTTTTACGGCAAATTTTGATTTCACTTTCCAAGATGCTTCGGGCTCTGGAGATCGACAGTCGGGTGATATCGCTGTCAAAGGAGAACAGTATCGTCTCAAGCTCCCAGATCAGGAAATTTACAATGATGGTAAGACAGTTTGGACTTTTATCCAATCAGATAATTACAAAGAAGTTACCATCAACGATGCTGGACAAATGGAAGGAGAATTAACTCCGTCAAACATTTACAGAATTTATGAATCCGGGTATAGCTATAAATTGATCGAAGAAAAACAATTTCAGGGCAAAACAGCTCAAGTAGTCGAATTGCTTGCTGAGAAAAATAATGCTCCCTTTGAACAGGTGAAGTTGATGATTGACAAAAGCACCTCAAATCTATTGGGCTGGGAAATGTTTGATGGTCAAGGAGGAGTATTTTCTTACACCTTCAAAAACTTAAAGCTTGACGCAAATCTCCCTACGTCCTATTTCGTCTTTGACGCAAAGAAATATCCTGGAATAGAAGTGATTGATTTGAGGTAGGAATGCGTAATCATTAACAATCTGCTAGCACCGAAGGTGCCAAACCATTCATGGTCCGGCAGGGAAGATGATATATCATTACCCTAAAGCACTGTCCCTATTGCGGAGAGCGGAACTTTATAGTTTCGCACTTTTTAGGCTTCTATTTTGAATAAGATCCTTACCCCGCGACTGTGCCGAGGGTTATGATTCGTTTCAATCCTTCGGATCTTTTTTATAAACTTGAAGAAAACATCTCAATTCAGTATGCGCTGAAATTTAGTTACTGGCATTATCCCCTATATTCCGAAATTTTTCTCCTCTGCTAATCTTCTTAAAACTACATCTATGAAGATTCAAGTCCTTTCAACTTTTCTCGTACTACTAGTTTTTTCATGTCAGACAAAGGATAATCAATCTGAAAACAGCACGAATGAATTGCCCAGTTATAAACTTGAGATAGTAGATTCTGTGACTGTAAAGGACATACTTGCAAAAGTATTCCTTTTCCAAACAGCTGACGAGGATCATTTGATTTTCAAAGACGCAATGGCCGCTGAGATTTACGTATTCGACAGAGCTGGAAATCCAATAAATAAATGGAAGAAGTCTGGGGATGTCCCGGGATCATTTTCTAATCTAAATAGAAATTTAACAAAAGATAAGACTGGAAATCTGGTTATTGTAGATATAATTAACGGTTTGAAAATATTTACTGATAATGGTGATATAGTTCAGAATTTCGGTATTTATAAAACCCAAATGAGTTTTGGTGGACCAGTGACGATTTTCAAATCGCAGCAAATCATCGAGAAAGATGGCAAAGAATATTTGCTTTATTCTCTTGATGTTATTGAGGACTTAAATGAGGAATTCGGCGCAGATTTTTTCCAAAACAGAAAAAATTTATTGCTAACTGACCTCGAAACTGAGGAAACTGAAATCTTTTTACCATTTCCAAAGGATTCTCAATTCTTAAATGGAAAAGTATTTTTATTTGAAGATTTTAGACCAGTGTTCTCTTACGATGAAAAATCGCAAGTGCTTTATCTGGCTTTTCAGAATGAGCCAATTTTATATACCTATGATTGGTCAGGCTCAGAACCTGTTTTGAAAGAAAAGACAAAGTTAGACCTGAAGGGGTTTGTAGCAGGAAATGGTTTTGAAAAGGGAATGGTCAGTTTTCCTCAAATTTCTAATAATAAGATCAATCCCTTTCCCTCGCAAATTATTAGTATGGAAAAGTATGGAGATGATGTGCTGATCAGCTATAAACCAACTCCAACTGATAAAAGTGACCTATCACTTATAATGAAGGGCGAAGCTACCAAAGAAATATATTGGAAGCTTTACGAAGAAACAAAGATGAAAACGGTAGTCATGACACCGGATGGAGTTATTATTCCACTAGAAATGCCTGCAATGGTTTCAGATAGTTTCAAAGTAATCAGTGAAGATATCTGGTGGATGAAAAAGCATACCGGAGAGGAGGAGCAGGAGGATTTTACGGTCTATAGAGGTAGGTTGGTGAAAGAATAGGGAGGCCTATATTAAGGATAGAAATTCGCAAATGGAGATCTTAAAAAGGTAAATCCTGCGTCTTGGGACGCAGGATAACTATTGCTATCATGACGAACCTTTTCAAAATTGGTGTTAAAAGACTTTCAAAAGCCGCCTTTTCAAGCATTCTTGAGACTGTTCAATTTCTCTATATCAAACTTTTTCATTTTCATAAAAACCTGAACTAAGCGCCCAGAACGCTCTGGATCAGCCATTAATTCAGAAAGGATTTTAGGAATGATTTGCCAGGAAACACCAAACTTATCCTTTAGCCAACCGCATTGATCTTGATGCCCTCCTTCACTCAGTCTCTCCCCGAAATAATCAATTTGTGCTTGATCGGTGCATTCCACCACAAAGGAAAGAGCTTCGCTGAAATCAAAATCATGTGCAATCGCACTATCCATTACAGCAAACAATTGTCCATTCAATTCAAACTAGGCATGATTGATTTTTCCATCTTGTCCATTGGAGTCATCGGCTTCATACCTTGAAATCAACTTAATTTTAGAGCCATCAAAGATGCTACTGTATAAATTGATAGCCTCTTCGGCTTTGCCAAAATTAGTCCCAGAGAATAACAATGCTAGAAAAAATTTCTGGTCAGAAAATTCAGGTTTGTCAATTGTGAGTTGCCAAGTAATTCCAAATTTATCATGTAGCCAACCGTATTTCTTACTCCAAGGATAGGTATGAAGTGGCATCAGAGCCCTGCCATTTTCAATCAATTTACCCCATACTCCCTGAAGCTGATCTTCATTTTGAATGGTTGTATAAAACGAAATAGCAGGAGTAAATTTGAATGCAGGCCCACCATTGAGGCACATGAATTTTTGTCCTTCAGCCGTGAAAGTCACTATCATCGGATTTTCATCAACAATCCGAAAATACCGAACAGTAAAAATCCGCAGCTTCTTTTGCATTGCCATCAAAGCATGGGCAGATAGACTTATTCAACTTGTTCACAGGTTGATTATTTATTTCTTTCGCAGATTTCTTTGAGTTTTTTTAAAGCTTTTGGCCACATGCCAGTGAAGTATTCATCGAATTCCATGGTAGAATCCAAGTCTATTAAAAGTAGTGTATCCGCTCCTTTTACTTCAAAAGTATATTTCTCGTGAGCGCCTTTCCACATCTCCACTTCTTTCCCCTCCATAATTTCCACGCCCTCCTTCAACTCACCGATATGCTCGATATCAATGTGCTTATGCAGTTTGTTTTTTCTGATCTCGCTAACTAGGCCATTTTGATTACCTTCCTCTCCTTGTGAGACAAAAAGAATTTTACTCCCTACCTCCCATGAACCGATATAGGTAGAACCTGGTGAAAACACATCCGTCCACTCTTCATAAGTTGGTTTTTCAAGCATAATCCTATATACCTCCGCAGGAGTGTTTTTAATCAGAACGTCAAAATGCAGCCTGATCAATTTTGCATCAGATTCTGTGTAGGTTTTAAAGTTTTCCAGGATAGCCTGCCAACCATTTTTTTGCAATTCATGGCTATTTTTTTCTTCTGCTTCGAAAATCTCAACTACTTCAATTCCCCCATCTACCTTATTAAATGCAATTTCCACTTTTCTCTCATCTCCGAGAATATAAGAAATAAACTTATGCTCCTTAACCTGTTCATAGGCACCAAAAAAATCAAAACCCACGCTACCATCTTTTGCTTCCATTCTATAGGTAAACTTACCTCCAACTTGTAAATCATTTTCCACTCTTGGTGTATGCCAATCGGGTGAGGCATTGTTCCAATGCGTGATGTGCTTGGGCTGAGTGAAATAATCCCAAACAATTTCTACCGGTGCATTTACAACTGTTACAACAGTAATTTTGGGTTTTTGAGGAGTAGTCATCGTTTTATGATTTGTTTGTAGAAATTTGCTTAACAAATTTATCAAGTGAAGTATTAATTCAGGCCGTTCAATTCTTGCAAATGATGGGCGAATTGCGACAGGAAATAGTAATTTCAAGTTATGAAAAATATTGCTATTCTAGTTCCAGAATGAGCTGTTTTGCAAGCAACTGCCGATCCTCAATGCTGCTTCTCGACTGTCAATGATTTTATAATCAAATCTGGTGGTGCACCTCTTTTTAATGTAGAATTGCTTGGGCTGAACCCAGGGAAATCGCTTTTAGATTTTGAGGATTTTTTCCCTGTACTTATCATCAAGTGCGGAAAGCAACCTCTTGGACGGTTTACTCTTTTTTGTTGAGCTCTCCCGGTCAATCAGGTTAAGTGCCATTTTGGTGATCATGTTGTAGTTGA
>Ga0209491_10008711_pt1 | contig 12725 bp, 7 predicted proteins | sample BON02_FD_187213 | JGI IMG/M metagenome (GOLD analysis project Ga0209491, IMG submission 187213) | Freshwater microbial communities from Lake Bonney liftoff mats and glacier meltwater in Antarctica - BON-02 (SPAdes) (version 2) | ecosystem: Environmental > Aquatic > Freshwater > Ice > Glacier... | reverse complement strand
TGTGTTGCAGTGTGTTGTAGTGTGTCGCAGTGTGTTGTAGTGTGTTGCAGTGTGTTGCAGTGTGTTGCAGTGTATGTTGCAGTGTGTTGCAGTGTGTTGGCTGAAGTGGTGCTAGTTCTCCCTTATAGTTGCGAGCACATATATACACATACACTGCAACACACTGCAAAACACACTGCAGCACACATTGAATCACACTGCAACACACTGCAACACACACTGCAACACACACTTCAACACACACTGCAACACACTGCAACACACTGCAACACACTGCAACACGCTGCAACAGGACATGGAGGCGGGGCGCGCGGAGATGGAGGCATTGATGCGTGACGCACACTCTGCAATATACTGCAGCACACACCAACACACTGCAACGCACACTGCAACACGCTGCAACACTTGTTGCAACACGCTGCAATACGCTGCAACACACTGCAACAGGAGATGGAGGAGAGGCGCGCGGAGATATAAGCATTGATGCGTGACGCACACTCTACAAATACTGCAACACACACTGCAATACACACCAACACACTGCAACACACTGCACACATTGCAATTTGCTGCAACGCACTGCAACAGGAAATGGAAGAGGGGCGCGCGGAGATGGAGGCATTGATGCGTGACATCGTAGCAGATCCGACTGCATACTGGGCTGAAAGATCTGCCCTCACTTGGAACTGATCGTTGCCAGTGTGTTGCAGTGTGTTGCAGTATTTGGCAGTATGTTGCCGTGTGTTGCAGTATGATGCAGATCCGACTGCATACTGGGTTGAGAGATCTGCCCTCACTGAGAACTGATCGTTGCCACTGTGTTGCAGTGCGTTGCAGTATTTTGCAGTATGTTGCCGTGTGTTGCAGTATGATGAAGATCCAACTGCTAAATGGGCCGAGAGATCTGCCCTGACCTGGAACTGATCGTTGGACAGTGTGTTGCAGTGTGTTGCAGTGTGTTGCAGTGTGTTGCAGTGTGTTGCAGTGTGTTGCAGCTTCTTGCAGTGTGTTGCAAGGCATACTGGGCGGATATGCCTTCACATAGAACTGATCTTTTGACCGGTTGTTGCAGTAAGTTGCAGTCCTTGGCAGTGTGTTGCATTGGGACACGGAAAACACACAAAACTGTTCCTTTTTGAAGTCCACTCACATTAGTGGACAAGAGAAGGTTGGGGACTCAGAGTGCGAAAACAGGCTGTGTCGTCAACGGTACACATATCTCTGTTTTGATGCACATTCACAATTTCAATTGTAAAAAACATGAAGTCACTTGATGAACCTGAATTTGGGTTCGGGAATCACTTTTGGGTTCGGGAATCAATATGAATTTGGGTTCGGGAATCGCATTGGTTGTTTGAATTAGAGAATCTGAGAGTAACGCACATCAGGAGAAAACTAGGATTACGATGGGGGACGCCTAGATAAAACGATAGAGGAGGAACTCCTTCCACGACTCTCACGAATTCCCATTCACCCGTAAAAGCCCGAGGCACATATTCAAAATTTGTTGGAATTGGAGAATCTGGGAGTAACTCACAGCAGGAGAAAGCTAGGACTAGGAGTGGGAGACGCCTAGTTAAAACGATAGAGTAGGTACTGCAGTACGTATTACCACTGGCAATAGCTGGCGCATAACCTACAACCGAGACGCCACGCACAGCGATAGTAGTATCTCGAGTTCGTGTCTCGAGTTTCAAGTCAAGGCATTCATCTCGAGTTCGTGACTCGGGTTTCAAGTCATTTGCATCGAGTTTGTGACTCCAGTCTCAAGTCCATCCTGTTAGGAGTGCTTCCTTGATATCCCCGTGCTTTTGTTTATGTTCCTAACATGCATTGTTTATGTTGATACGATGCATTGTATATGTTCCTACGATGCACTTGTGAGACATATTTCAAAGGCGGTGTCTCTTGTTTCAGTCCTGCCTCGGCCACCCGCCAACATCCAACTGGTACAGAGGTGTACCAGAGATGTAAATGCACCAGAGATGTACACTTGATAGGATCCGGCTTCGACTCGGAGCAACTCTAGCACCAGCATCCGCACGCATGTCTGGATGTAGACTGATTTTGATTGCAGGGTTGACTAATTAATACGGGAGCAATTTGTAATTGTTCCCTGATTTTGAAATGTCATCTCCTTATTCGAGAGGCCACGAACAAGATTAGCACGAAAATTCGGCCGTCAAAATCAGTCTATTGATCGACTTGACTCTACACTCAGGCTGGCCTAACCATATTATAAATCAGAGCGGTCCCAAAGTGCCTTAAACATCCGGCCGGCCCCGGGCAAAAGTCGATTTACTGTAGGGACATAGATTGGTGAAATTATTATAAATTCAGCAAATACTGCTTTTAAAGCTAAAATCTGTGTTGTCTTTACCCCAATACAAAAGCTTGTGCGATTGATGCAGTCGCAACGTGACTTGTGTCCTGTCTGCACTTAGCAGCCGCTGTCTTGCCGCCATTTCCCCCCTTGCAGCACATGATACAACCGTGACTGATTTTGTGAACCAATCCTGTACCTGGGTACAAATGTGTACCTGTAAGATTTTTGGTCAGAAACACCAAAACTTTCGCAGGTACAGATTTGTTCCCAGGTACAGGAATGTTGGCGTATGGTTCACAAAACCAGTTGCTTTATACGCTGCAATGGGGGAAATATTAAACAGGACAGCCTGTGCTGAGCGTAGACAGCGCATTAGACACATGAGTACTTCAATTGCACAAGCCTTTGTATTTGGGTGAAGGGAACACAGATTTTAGCTGTAAAAGCTGTATTTGCTAGAGTTACAATAATACTATCACCACTCCATGGCCCTACCGTTTTTGTCTTCTCATATGAGAAGACCAAATTCCCTGATGAATTCTCGGGACCGCTTTGAGTAAAGAAAGAGTAAATGAATGAATCAAGGACGGTTCCTTGAGGTGGGGTTGGGTATTTATCCAACGAACGCCGATTCTCAGTGGAATCCAGTTTACAACGCATTTCATCGATTTTTCTGTTGTGGAAACGAAACGATTCGTCGGTAGTACTGTAAACATGATCTTGACGCGGCAAACCTGCAGCCAGCGCACAAGCAGGGCTGCGGAAAGCAAACTCCGAGCGCTAGAAAATTATTTTTCCGAGTGAATTTGCTATTTGTTGCTAATGTCAAAATGAAGAGGAGACTGAGACCTAGGTCTCTGCACTTTTTGGGTACTTGCGAAAAGAAAACCGCTGCGCAATGTGGCCCGCATTTGGCATTGCGCAGCGGTTTTCTTTTCGCAAGTACCCAAAAAGTACACAGACATAGATGTCAGTCTCCTCTACATTTTGACATCTGGAACATGTAGTAAATTCGCTCGGGAAAACAGTTTCCTAGCGCTCGGCGTGTGTTTCCCGCAGCCCTGCTCGAGCACTGGCCGCAGGTTTGCCGTGTCAAGATCAAGTTTACACAGTACTACCGAAGAATCGTTTCGTTTCCAGAACAAAAATTACGATGAAATGCGTTGTAAACTGGATTCCACTGAGAATCCGCGTTCATTCGAGAAATACCAAACCCCACCTTAACAGACAGCAAGAAAGAAAGACATCAACATGCAATCATACCAGTCAGCATTTGCTATGATGCATACAAGCACTTGTGCTGATGCATACCAAACACGGGAAGCACTACTGCAACATCTGTGGAAGGGATAGAGACACATGTGAACCCGGAAGAAAGACACATCCTCGAGTCTGGGAGACGAGGCGATGTTGGTCAAGTTATGGAATACCGCTAAGAGATGTATTTTATGGGAATAACTATGCGCTGGTGTGTGTGTGTGCGTGTATGTGTGTGTGTTGATTAAAAGAAGGACTTAATGGGGATCGGAAGGGTTGTGGAAGTGGAACTTGCTGGCGCCCAGAGCTCCCATTACACTGTCGAAGATACCGAACTGGCCGGCGGTGAGAGTGCCAATCATGAAGCAACGCGCCGCAAGGCCCTGTGTGCATAGCTTCATGTAGCCGGTCTCGGTCGCGATTCTGCCGAGGCGCGTCATCGTGCTTCCCTCGCCACCCGCGCCGGGCTTGTTGATCTTGGAGAGCAGAGTATCAGCAGGGTGTGAGATAACGGCTGCTACCACACCGGCAACCACACCGGAGCCGAGCGATACCGAGAGGTTGGTACCACCAGAGCACTGCTTGGGACCCTTGCCCATCGAATTGTAGATGGCCTCGGCAACCTGTCCCTGCACAGCGAACTTGGCCATGGTGTAAGGCACCTGCTTGAAGAGGATGGGGCCGAAGCCAGAGTAGAAGCCATTTAGGAGGCCTTGCTCTGCGACAATCTTGGACATGGCAGCGGGCATACTGGCGGCGAACTTGGGGTTGGCAACCAGCTTGATGCGTGTGGCCTCCAGGGGGCACAGGAAAATATCAGCAATGAACTCGGCCATGCCAGCGGAGGCAAGGTAGATGCTGTTGCGATTGTTCCAGGCCTTCTCCTCGCCGAGTGCCTTGACGAATTGGATCTTGAAATACTCCACACCACCAAACTTGAACCAGCCCTGGATGAAGTAGCCGAAGACAGTGGGGCCAAGACCAGTGGCAAGGGCGCCCACACCCTCGGCAGCGATGACCTGCTTGAAGCCTCCAATCATGCCCTTGTTGTACACGTCGGGCTGCAGCTGGATGCGCGTCTTGACCACGTCGATGGGGCACACGGCACCGTGCGTAATACCACAGCAGATTCCACCAGCAAGAGCACCCTTGACTGCGCATGTCGAGACTCAACAAGTTACCAAAGTGTTTCCCGCAAAAAACCGCCGTGCACAATGTTGCATCACATTCCACAATTTCTGCAACTTGTGGCATTCAAGAGCAATAAGCACCGCAAGACAGACCGTCAGCATGCCTTGCCAAGGCATGTCATGTCCTATTGCATGCCTAAATAAAGACCAAGGCGCAACAAAAGTCCAGCAAGAATTGGGGCGCAAAATCCATCAGATTGTTTTCACTGAAATCACCAGATTCACCAGGACAGAAAAATCCTTGGAACCAAGCCGGTCAGGTGAATGTATAGACATATCAAACACCTCCATATAACCTGCGCCTTGATATTAAACTAGCCGCAGCAGGCAGTTTACTGTGCCCTCCTGATATCTCCCACCATCACCTCTCCTCGCCCAAATAATGCCCCTCATACGGTCAAATTTAGCTTTGAGTGGCAGAATGCCCATCTTTCACAGCCGTTGTCCTTGCGTATGTCATCTCTTATGACTGTTGCTCAGTTCACATGCTCATGGCACTGCTTTCGCATGCGCCATGGACGCGCGGCGCCGGAGGTGCTTAGCCCCGCAGCTGCCGCACGCCATCAGGGCAGGTCCCAACAAGGGGAGATTAAAATTTAGAGTGTTTTTTTCCGCTTAATTTCGAAATTTTAGGTGTCATCTTGTGCAATTTTATGTGTTTATCTAGTGTCAAATTTAGGGGTTCATCTACCCTAAAATTCAGAGGTTTATCTACTCTACAATTTACGGGTGCACATACACAAAAATTTGGGTGTTTATCTAAACTCAAATTTATATACCCCCAAATTTTATTTATGTATTTTCCATTTAGAGGTTTATGTACACTCAAATGTAAGATTTGAACCCCTAAATTTGAGTGGAGATAAACATTCTAAATTTGGGTGTAGATAAACCCATAAATTTTAGGGTACATCAACCCCTAAATTTTAGTGTAGATGAACCCCTAAAAATTGGAGTAGATCAACACCTAAAAAGGTAGATAAAGACATAAAATGCACCCCAAAAAACTTCCCTGCCTGATTGGAACCTACCCTGATGGCGCGCGGCAGCTGCGGGGCTAAAGCCCCTCTGCCGCCGCGCACCCAATCCGCAGGCCAGCTCCATTGCTTAACCAATTCATGTGTTTGTTGCCGTCGTATCTCTGCTGTTGACGCCCATCACGCAGGCCCACAGAATTTGTGAAGATGGCAAATGCGGTGTACAGCGGGGGGGCAAACAGCACGGGGTCAAACAGCAGGCACGAAGCAAAAAGAAAGCAACTCACGGTAGTAGTCCACGCCATAGTCGAGATTTTGCGGGGCGGCAGCCTTGACCTTCTGCACGTGCTCAACAACAGAGGGAATGTTGAGGCCCTTGCGCTCGGTCTGCTCAGGGCTAGCCTGCAAACCATCAACAAAACGTGGGAACGAAAAGGGGAGAACCCAGACACAGATCACAAGGAAGTCAGAACGACTGCGAGAGGGCTCAGGCAGAAAGAAGGCGTAGGAAAGGCGTAGACAAAAGGCACGGAGCAAAAAAAGGCTGATCTTTTGATGCGTCTCAATCGTACATGCACACAAAGGCTGGCGCGCCGCAAGCCCAGGAATTCCTCGCCATCAAGATTGTCCGTTAACACGTGCACGTCCTCCGCAAGAACCAATAGACACGCCTCTCAAAGGGCCTATGTATAGCCAAGAGCAGTACAGCATGTGGGCTGAAAGAGAGCGCAGTGGACGACTAGGGGAGTGCTGGCACTTGCTACGGCGCCAAACCCCCAACTGCGAGACCACGACCACGACACGACATTACGAAAGAAAAGCATGCTGCGGGCCGAGTTGGCAACGGAGCGCGCCGCACACGCCGGACGGCTGAGTCCGACGCCCGCAATCAGCATACAACCACAGGGAGCAGCCAGGCACCTACCAGCTGTGCGCGCGCCGCAGCGAACACCGGGTTGGCGAAGATCATTGCAAGAGAATGAGGGCTGGTGGCGTCCTCTGCACGATGTGGGGCCCTGTGTCTAAACCTGCATATCCAATCCATCAAAGTTCCTTTCCTGGTAAAAAATTTCCCAAATATATTTCGTCACTTTATAGTACAAATATATATCAATCATTCAATACAGAAGTGCTCAATATTTTATCTGTACGCATCGGAGACATGGCCCTTAAAACATTTTTGCACAATGTGCACATCATGCCAAAATATTTTTAAGGGCCGAGGGGTCACTGAACTAATCTACAGTAAAATTGGAATGCTGGCAGCGCTGCAGTCGCTCAAAGGCGCAAGATGGAAACAAAAAAATGGGCGGATTCTCCATCCAATCCGCCGTTGCTGTTATTTTGTGTGTGCATTGTGCCGTGTTCAGGATGGGCTTTTTGCAGGCTGTTCCGAGGTGCTACCGTTATTACACTGGGCGAACCAGTGCTCGACCCGCGAGGTGCTCGGAAGTCGAGGCAGGAAGTCGAGGCAGCTGCCTCGGAGCCTTGGTTCAGGCTGGCTCAAACATAAAATGCTCGCACAAAATATCAGCACCCCTCAAAAGGTTTAAAAGTCCTCTCCCTGCTTTTCTTCAGTGCCTGCCTCTCCTTTCCGCGCCGTATAAACTCATGATGCGTATACCTCGCCCTTCCTCGCCCCAAATCAATCTATGATTATCTATCCGATGTCGAACATCAACGCTCAAGTTCAAGGCGGAGTACCCGAAAAGGAAACGCATGTTTATCAAAGGCTACTTTTTTTTCCGATGTTGTGTTTGCAACCTCCAACCTCTGGCCTACCTGCAGCTGTGGCCTACCTGGATCAATGGATCCGAATCTTTTGAACCGTTTGCCTCCCATTGCACCTATGTCCTCTATATTGCACCACAACTTCTCCACAAAACCTTCGAACTATCACCAAGTACACCCCCGCCAAATATTATCCCGCCCGTTGGGAGCAATCGGATTGAAGGGATGAATTTTGTGGCAAGCTTGAGGTCAGTGCACACAATTTTCCTCGCTCAATCGCGCACACTTTCACCATCTCACTCACACTCTCTCGCGTTCGAGCATTCAACCCACCCACCCATACACTCACTCACTCATGCATTCACTATCTCTCTCCTACACACACTCTCTCTCTTTCGCTGTGCTCTTTTCTGTCTTTCGATTGTTCGTTCCCACGCACTATCTCTAACTCTCTCCCACCTACTCGCCCACGCACGCACTCTCTCTCTCGCGCACTCGCTTGCGCGCCCACTCTCAATATCAGATATTTTCTCCCTCGAACACTCAGACACACACTCAACCTCCCCCTCCCCCTCTCTTTCTATCTTCTTCTCTGTCTCTTTCTCGTGTTCCTCTCTTTCTGTCTCTTACTCAAAATCTCGTACAGACTGCAATAGTCCGTTCTCATCTACCCACTTGACACATTTTCCCAATCGCACAAACACTGACAACATTCTCACACTCACTCACTCACTCACTCACTCACTCACTCACTCACTCACTCACCCACGCACTCTCTCTCCTATGTACTCTCTCACTCACTATCTCACTCACGCATTCATTCGCTCGCTCGCTCTCGACGCGCGAACACTCTCTCCGAGCGCTTTCTCGCGCGCGCTCTCTCTTCTTTCTCACGTGGGCGCGCCCTCTCCATTTTCTCTCTTCTCTCTTTCTCTCTCCCTGTTCTCCCCTTTCTCTGTCTTCTGATTCTTTCCCACACTCTCTCTCTCTCTTGATCGCTCCCTCCTCTATTACTCGCTTGATGACGTGTATATACCGTGTCGCCCTCTCTGTCTCCCACAAAAGCAAACACCTCTCTCTCTCCCTTTTCTCTGTTTTTCTATTCTTTCCCTTTCTTTCTTTCTCTTGATCATCCCCGCCTCCATCGCTCGCGTCCTTACATCCATGTTACATGTCGCACTCTCCTTGTTCCGCACTGTCAAACGTCCCACACGCACCAACTCCTGGTAGTAACGAACCGCTTTGTCGAACTTGTTTTTGTATGCACGAATGATTTCTACAGATTGTTAGGGTGTAACTATGGAGGCGGAGGCGGAAACTTTTCAAATGTCAAGCGGTTAGTTGCAAAGAGGATAGGAACACGGCAATGATTCTTCTCAGGTTTTTTTCCTACCCGGTTGCGATTTTAGAAAAGTAGGAACTTTTTCCGAAGACATATTTTACTCATAAACCCGTGTCTTCATATATGCCCCTGTTCATGGTCTCTTGGAATATGCGGTGACGACCGAATCTGTGTACTTTTTTCACCACTTTGCGTTTGGTATGAAAGTATCCAGACTTGCCACTTTTTTTATTGTACCTATGAACTGTATTTTTTGAGGTGTATCTTTTGAACCCATAACAAATCTGACAACTTTGGGTAGGAAGGAGGACATCTAATTGAGTCATGTCTTATATATTGACCACTTCCTTACTACACGTTTTGTACTAAGATTAATTCACTTTTGAAAAATATTTCCGACAAGTTGGGGAAGTTCGAATGGACAAACGCAATTCTAGTGGAATACCTCAAAAGTGAACAGTATTTGAGCACTTCCCAAGAAAAACACCAGGATCAAGGGTACTGTTTGATTCTCAACATGTGTGGTAAAAAAGTGTCCATTTTTCAGAGGATGTGAACAAAATCGACACTTTGGATGATACCTATTGTGGTATGGTACAGTAAACTCATACAAAACGTACTTGGGGGACGTTACCCTGATTTTGGTCTATCTCCTAAAAAAAATTCCCATACCTGTGCGCAAAATGTCAGTGTGTCAATTAATGTGGTGCGTTGAGTGTTCAAAAGTGGTCATTATTCATGTCCCCCTCCCTACCCAAAAGTTACAAGGGTTTCATGGAACCCCCCTATACCATTGTTACACCCCACTCATTGTATCTCGTCCCGCTCCATATTTTTGTTTGTTCCTATATAAGTCTCAGTCTCAATGAAGTATATCATGTCTGTCTTTCAAGTTGACACGCTCTCATATAATAGTAATACAAATCAAAGGAAAGATCATCCATGACCTAGGTCCTATCGTGACTTGGAGGGTAGGCGTGTTTCTAATCAAATTTCACACCCGTTTTTCAAGTTTCTCCGAGATTAGTATTTTCATGTAACCAGAGTCGGCCCGGGCGAGTCCGCGAAAATGTGACTTATTTTGAAAGAAATGTGAGTACGGTACAGAGGGAACACGAGACCCGGACCGTGACCGAAGACCTGACGACTCGACCTGTTTTTGGTTTTGGTTTTGGTTTTTGGTTTCGGTTTGTTGAACTGACACACCAGAATGTCCCAGGTCTGAGGATTTTGCCGAGTCGCGCCAACACAGATTTGGAGACAACCAGGATTGTAGGGGGTCGAGTATTTGGACTGGTTGAGGATGTGGTTCGCGCGACGACGGTTCCCTAACCGTCGTCGCGCCGCAGCGCCCCACATCCTCGCGGTCAGTTAGATGCGTCAGACGAGACAAATACAGATCAATCATGATGAAAATGAGTATATTAGAAGCTGAACTGTCGAGTCCACCTCATGTGAATATCACAGTTTGTATACAACCACGAGGTACTTCGAGATCAAACGACACTTTCTTAAAACTTTGTGGTCTAGACCTATCATGAAGAAATAGGGAAATGATGGACCCAATTCTTCTTGTTCAGATTTTATTAGACCAAAGTTAATTTAAAGAGTCTACCGTGACAACTGACTTGGGTCTCAAGTGCCTATACACCAGTTTCCGAGCAACTCCCAGGCAAGGCACACTGGCTTTTATTTAAAGTGACCATTCACAACCCGATTCCGACTTGGTTTCCACATGAACGTCGCAAGACAGTGCTGGCGTTCCTACTGACATCTGGTTTCGAGTCTCAAGAATACCCAGTACCCCACCAAGTAGGGGTCAAGTTATTTAATTGTCATCCAGGGTTTTTTCACACGTTTGGATTGTTTTCATTTGTTTTACCACCAATGTAATATTTATTTATTTCCAGTATCAAAAACGAGACTGTCTCGTAAGTGTGATCAGATTGAATTGGCTGAACGCAATTTTTTTGTTGACATTTTTTGGAGAATTTTTGGTAAAAAAATCAAAATCACCAAACATGTTTGATCAACAGAAGGTACCTTTTCTTCACCTAGAATCTCCCTAACAGGAACGGATGGTGTCTATTTGTTGGATCATTTCATCATCAACTTAGTATCTGTAATAGATTTTGTGTAGCGCGAACGCGCTGCGTTTCACATTGCGAACAGATTGAATGGGCAGAAGGTCAATTTGTGACAAAAATTTCCTTCCCAAAATTTTGCCCAAAGAAAAAAAGGATTTTTTTTCAATTGTCCCCATTTTTGGTTGGGTCGCAGGCGCTCGAGTTCCTGCGTCCATCTGTCGAACTGTCACGCGCGCACGCTCGCGCCGTGACTCTCAAAACTAGGAACGGACACTACCGCTCGGTTCCCCTCGCGGGGCTTTTTGTGGGAGTTTGCGGGACTTAACCCCTGAAAATAACCCGCGAAGATGGCCGCAAAAAAACAATTCCCCGCAAAAATCCAATTTCAGACTCCCGAATTCCTCGCAGTCAACTTCGGCGATTTTTGCCCGGTCATATTATGATTAAAATACCTTAATTCAGATGTTGTTAAAGTTATTTGAATCATAATGTAACCGGGCAAAAATCGCCAAAGTTACCTGGGAAAAATTTGGGAGTCCGAGTTTGGATTTTTGCGGGGCAATTTCTTTTGCGGGTCTCTTCGCGTGGTATTGCGAGGACCTAAGCCTCGCAAAATTTATTCCAATAAAAAGTCCCGCGAGAGGAATCAAGTTGTCTTTTCCTGATTGTGACAGTCACAAAAAGTCAAAAAAACATGTCAAGAAAAAATTGACAGTATTTTATTTGTGAATGCATGTGATGATATATATTCAGAGAAATGGGGTATTTTTGAGATTCACGCGACCTAACCATTAAGTCATACCCATGTAGTACCTCTGTTCAGAACCCATAGAACCTAGACCTGGTTTTGAGTGTGTGACGGGAATGAACATGAGTGACATCACATTTTCGTCACAAAACGTCACATTCCAGGTTCGATGTGACGCTGACAGGTTTCGAAAAAGTTGTTGTATTTCGTGTGTGAGTAGGAAACATACAATACCACCCAGTCCAACCTGATCCATGATGGATGTTTGGTTGGAGAAGGACAAAGAGTGTAAATCTGGGACCGTGATACATTCTCCAATTGCGTTTGTCACCCTACGATATGAGACTGTTAGGTCAAGTACAATGGCCTTCTTTCAAAAAAAAATCGCATTTTTTTCACAAATAGCTCAAATTGATTTATTTTCCTGACATTTTTTTTCAATTTGGTTTGTCTCTTTCTTGTACGGTGCGGTGGGCACACCAGAGCGCACGCTCGGTACATTTTGGCGTTTGTGGTGTCGAGGTTTTCAGCCCACAACTATTTCAAAGGTAGACAATAATAAATTACACCCAGACAACATTTAAGAAATAAATAATTTCCGTTCCGGAAAAACACATCAACCACAGTATGTGAATATGAAAACTTGAAGGTAGATGTAGATTCGAACATGTAGGACCTATCATGAAGAAATAGGGAAATCATGGACCCACTTCTTCTTCTTCAGATTTTATGAGACCAAACTCAAATTAAAAGATCTACCGTGACAACAGACTTTTGGTTCAAACGCCTATGCAACAGTTTCAGAACAACTCCCAGGTAAGGTAACACTGTCTTTTATGTAAATTGTTTACGACCCGCTTGTGACTTGGGTTCCACATTTCTGTCGCAAGACAGTTCTGGTGTTGTTCCTGACATCTGGTTTGCGCTACTGTGACTATTAGGTCATACCCAAGTAGTACCTCTGTTAAGAATCCATTCAGTCCCCCTCACTGGTACCTCGACGCAAATTAACAGGGATGTGACTTCCCGTAAGGAGTTCTGGGAAGGGAACAGGAATAGTCATTCCC
>Ga0209491_10008708_pt1 | contig 12733 bp, 6 predicted proteins | sample BON02_FD_187213 | JGI IMG/M metagenome (GOLD analysis project Ga0209491, IMG submission 187213) | Freshwater microbial communities from Lake Bonney liftoff mats and glacier meltwater in Antarctica - BON-02 (SPAdes) (version 2) | ecosystem: Environmental > Aquatic > Freshwater > Ice > Glacier... | reverse complement strand
TGAATTACGCCGATCGCCTTGCGACGGGCCGTTCTATCGGCAGCGGCCAGGTCGAAGGAGCCTGCAAGAATATGATCGGGCGACGGCTCAAACAAACAGGAGCACGATGGCGAGTCCGACGTGTCAACCGAATGGCAGGACTCTGCGCCAACATGTACAGCAAACAGTGGAATCAATACTGGCAAATTAACACTCACATAAAATAACGTATTCCCTGAGCGCACCCGTCACCGGCAGTTTCGCAAGATTACTTGACATGCCTGGCGGGTGGTTGGTGTAATTGGGAATAGAAAGACCAGAGAGATACAGATATCGAGCATTCTCGCGGGGGCGACGTTCTAAATCAGTCACCTTTCATAAAATAGTGGAAGCGGTGGAAGCGGTGGAAGCGGTGGAAGACGGGCGTTTGCGTTTGTCTGACACAGTCCAGCGTAACGGTTCCACCTTCCGGCAGAAGATTGGGAGCTTGTTTGAAACTGACGGTATCAGATTTCGTGTGGATGCAAAGTCCGTAAAGTCTGGGGCGTGATTACGATTTGTGCGGTGGTTGCTGTTGTGGTGCTGCCAGTGCCGATCTACGCCTCAATGATCGACGGAACCGTCTACTTGCCGCTTCACGGGTATCTGTTTAATGGGCACTTTGTGAAGTCCGGAGCGATAGCGTTTTCAGCAATGGCTGCATCTGTGATAGTTGTTGGCGTCCCGTGGTTTTTGCCGTCTGTCGTCTGTTTGGCGGCTTACGCGATGTCTAACCGCGAATAACGGGGCTTTCGGATTGATCTCTGTTTGCAACAAGTCACGGTTCACAAGTAGCACATGTGGAACGACGCGACCGCGTTTTCGATAATGATGGGCTGATGTCATTTCGGGCGGATCTAAGATCGATTGCCATTGGTCCCGATTTCTGATTCAAACGCCCACAGTGAAGCATGCCGTAGGCTTTTGCACAGAGGCAAATTCGGAAACAGGTGCCAGTCTTGTCATCGTTGGCCCTTGCGCGACGGGGTAGGCGGTCAGCGTGGAAATGGAGTCGGGTGTTTACTATCGACTAAAATATAAACTGCGGGTAATGACGACCGTGCAGTTATGAGGTTCGTGTCGGTCATGCACGATCATCCTGCCCCTTGCGGGTCAGGAAGTCTGAGTTCACTTTTTACAACGTTGCCTTTTGGCAACCTCGATTATGCAAGCTAAGTTTATTCTGGCTCTTGACGGCACGAATTCAGGAAAGCATTTCGAAATGTCGAACAACTCGGAAACAGCAGAACGATCTGTCCTTGATGAGATCCGTTCGACAATTGCATCTCTGGATGCCCTCAGAGGCCGCATGCCCGGCGACGCGGCATCGGCTGTCCGACGTAACGCGCCGTCGATCGTTCCGCCATCGTTCAAGGCGGAGGTTCCGGAAAGTGTGTTCGACACGGTCCTGATCTCACCCGTGACAGAACGGTCCGCTTTTGCTTCCAGTGAAAATGGTCGTTTGGCAGAAGTCACTCCGGCGCAAGCTGTGGTTTCGTCAGTTTCCACGACTTTCAGGGGCACGAAACCCCAAGATGTCGAATCGGTGAAAAACGAGCGTGCACACGAACCTTCAGATTCTGATGTGCAACTTGAGTCTGACTCTTCGCCACGCATGACGGATCGAATCATCATTCGGAAAACAAACGTTGACGCGAAGATCATGATTGTTGACGACGAACGACTTAACATCATGACGTTCCGTCAGCACCTAAAGGGGGAAGGCTACACCAACTTTGTAACAACAGAGCGAGCTTCCGAGGCGCTGCTGCTTGTTCGAAACGAACAGCCGGACATTCTGCTGCTTGATATTCACATGCCCCAAATATCCGGACTGGACATACTGCGGGTCATGGGGCTGGACCCTGTCATGCAGCACATTCCTGTGCTGATTCTGACGGCAGCCACGGACCCCAAAATTCGCAAAAGAGCACTTGATCTGGGGGCGAGTGACTTTTTGGCAAAACCAGTCGACCCTAACGAACTTATTCCGCGGGTTCGAAACGCAATTCTTCTGAAGAAGCACTTTGATATGGTGGCCAACGAAGCCGCTCGACTTGAGCAGCAGGTTGAACACCGAACACAGCAGCTGGAAGCGACGCGTCAGCAACTGATTCTGAGTCTTGCCAGAGCGGCAGAGCATCGTGACAACGACACCGGAAATCACGTGATTCGAGTTGGTCGGTATGCCGCAATCATTGCTTCCGCAATGGGCTATCCCAAAAACAAGCTACAGATGTTCGAGCAGGCTGCTCAGTTGCACGACGTCGGCAAGATCGGCATCCCGGACTCCATTCTGTTCAAGCCGGGAAAGCTGGACCGGGATCAGTACGAATTAATGAAGCGACATTGCTGCATCGGCAAACGTATTATCGAACCGATTTCCGAAAAGGAGTGGCAGGTCCTGAAAACACATACTCGCAAGGGGGAGAATCTTTTACATATGCGATCCTCTCCGTTGCTGATGCTGGCAGCAAGAATTGCGCAAACTCATCATGAAAAATGGGACGGTTCCGGGTATCCACTTGGTCTATCAGGCGAAGACATTCCGCTGGAAGGCCGCATAGTGGCCGTGGCTGACGTGTTTGACGCTCTTTCGAGCGAGCGTCCCTACAAGGAGGCGTTTCCAAGAGTGAAATGCTTCGAGATTCTGGAAGAGGGACGAGGCAGGCACTTCGATCCGAACGTCCTTGATGCGTTTTTCTCAATGTCGAAGGAGATCGTCGAAACACAGCTTCTGCTGATGGACGACCAGAGTAATTCCCTCCACGATGTTGACACGTGGCTGGAGGATATTGAAGACGAATAGAACATGATTGGCAAAGGTGCGGTCACACTTAGTGAAAGTCGTCAGGACATTTGGCTCTGACCTGTAGTTTCGCCGGACGAAACTCTGCCGGAGTTTCGCTGCGTCATTTCGTGAGACGCTCAGGAACGCGGAAGGCGACTCAATCCGGCTGGCGCAATTATGATGCGACGAGCGTCTGCGGCGTTAGGCCGAACTATCCAGAACTCGGGCCAGAATGGCAATGTGGCAATGTGCTGCTCCGTTGTCTCGAAGTATTCGAGCGGCCTCACTGCAGGTTGCTCCGGTTGTCATCACGTCGTCGACAATCAGCACGGTTTTTCCCCTGAGTAAGTGCCCGTCACGAATTCGAAACGCGTCTTTCTGATTTTTAAAACGCTGTTGCACCGGAACGCGTTTTTGAGGCCGCGTGTTGCGGCACCGTCTTAAAATATGCGGATCATGTCGAATGCCAATCGCCTTTGACAGGACGTCTGCCACGATGCTGGCACTGTTGAAACGCCGCGTTAGCCGACTTTGCCAACTTTGTGGAATCGGAATGACCAGGTCGGCTGCTAACTGCGTGAGTTCGCTGCCTTTTTGCTGAACAAAAAGTTGCGACAGTGAATTGATACCGACGGATGAAAAGCTCCACTTGGAAGACAGGATCGCCTTTCGCAGCGCTTCGTCGTACATGCCGAGGCACGTGACTGAATCGAATCGAAACTTCGATTTGCGGCAATGGACGCAGCCAGCTGAAGTGGAAACATACTGGCCAACTTCGGCGGCACATCGCTGGCAGCTGTTTTCGATTTTTCGAGTCAGCCGGGCATTGCATTGATCACAGTATGCTCCGCGACGTGAAGCGATCTTACTGCTTTCGCACAGGCCGCATGCCCAGGGGAAAACAAAATCGCAGACGCCTTCAAGCAGAGACTTCAACACAAATAAACGCATCCTTCAGAATGCCGACTCACCATCCTGTGGTCGACGAAAAACGATTAGCTGTCAGCAGAGACCTGCTGACGGATTGCCTGAACGACCTGTTCAGGGTTTGAACTGCCCAGAACCGAACCGCAAACAGCAACTCGACAGGCCCCTGCGCTGAGCACATCTGACAGGTTTTGGGAATTGATTCCGCCGATGGCAAACCAGGGCCGGTCAGCCACCTCAGCGGCACCAGCGACATATTGCAGCCCTGGAAACCGGTCAAAGTCTTTTGTCTGCGAAACAAACACGGGGCCAACTCCAAGGTAGTCGGCACCCTCGGTGCAGGCCTGAGCAAACTGAACCAGGCTGTGCGATGAGACGCCTACCAGCGCGGCCTCGCCAATCTGTTGCCGAGCCGTCGCCACCGCATCGTCCTGCTGTCCGACATGAACTCCATCGGCATTGGTCACCACCGCAAGATCACTACGGTCATTCATGATGAACAATGCTCCTGCCGCCTTACATGCATCTGCCAGCCAGCGTCCACGAATGACGAGATCCCTGTCGGAAAGTGATTTTTCACGCAACTGAATCACGTCGGCTCCGCCAGACAAAACCTGATCAGTTACGTGTTTCCATGGCAGGCTGCAGGATGATTCGGTCATCAAAACATACAACCTGGACTTCGCCAGTTTTGCCAGCCGGCTTTCTCTTAAAACGCCCCGCTCTTCGGTGCAGATGGAATCGATTGCAGAGTGGTTTAGTATCAAATTCTGTTCCAGCGTATATGTTCGGTATCGGAGCTGTTTTATTCTGGTGGCGAACTCGGTGCTGATCGTTTTGCCGAATTCTTCCAGGCTCCGCAGCGATTCCTGAACTCGACGAGCATTCGCCGCGACAACGTCGTTCAGTGAGTCACGCCGCAGTTCGGCTTCCGTTGTGATGGCCGTTCCGACATCCGCATTGGTGTCTCGTGCACTCAGAAGTTCCGGCAGCACACTTCGTAAAATATGTTCGGCGGACACCAAATCGTGGCGGAGTCGTTTTAGGGCTTCCGACGATTCAGGTGAACGCAGCACAAAACGTGCGAAGTCTTCTAACACTCGAAAACCTTCTCTTGAACGGTTCAGGTTCGCATCCAGCAACGCGTGCACGCGCGACGCGTATTCGGCAGAAGGCAATAACAATTGCCGGCTTAGTGGAGTGTGTGGCGAGTTTGTGTTTTCATGGGGGGAATTTGGCTCAACGTCCAGAACTAGCTCAAAATCAACGGCCATTGCGGTGGTCAACGGTTCGGCGGGAATGAGTTCCATCCGAACTTCGTCGGCGTGGATTCCAAGGCGTACCAGTTCTGAATATACCTCGCCGGTTGTGTCCACCATCGCCAATACAAGGTGCTCGCTGGACGTCGCCGTTGGGGCGGCCGATCGTCGAGCTAAAAATGTGGCGCGTTCGTAAATTGAAGTGGCCCACCCGATTTGCATAATTGACGAAATGGTTTCCTGAACCGAACTGTCGCAGGGCAGCGTGTTTTCGGCTGTTGATTCGGATTGCATTTGTCCAGCTGTCAACGATAAAGCGAGGGCGGCGATTTGATCTCCGAAACATCCGGCTGAAATTCGGGAAATATCGAGACCAAGTTTCTGCAGACAGCTTCCTCCCAGAGATTCTTCTGCCAAAATCGCCAGTACAAGGTGACCAATTTTGGCATCCTGTTCGCGAGCAGCGAACGCCAGAAACCTTTGGAATATCCGATGGCAGGATGGGGTCAGCGATGTCGTGTCGAGCGGTTTTGTCATAGCAAGGAAAGCCGGAGGCGTTCAACAAACGGCCATCGTGACGATGGTTGCACATGTCCGTGAATTGGAAACAACTGAGAACAGGAAAACGTGATGTTGTTGCCCCTTTTTGTGCGTATTGGCTCATTTTCAGGTCGAGCCCGGAAAATATTTTGATTTGTTGCCGGAAGTGAAGATCTGCGGAAGACTGCTGTCTTGTCGCGGAAACACGTGCCTCCTAGAATCCGGCATGGTATTCGCTGAACGCCAAATCCAGATTACACCCTGTCAAAGTGGCGTGTGCCACTTTGAACCGATTGTACCGAAACTATTAAAGGAATCATCTTTGAGTAGCGAAACGTGCATCATCACAGCTCTGCCTGTCACAGCCTGCCGAATAGCTTGTTGTAACCGTCAAGGTCGTTAGGGGAAAACCAAAGCATCTCAGCTCGATTTTTGGCGTGAGACGTTTTTAGGCTCTAAAGTTCAATACCGTAAAATAACAGGCATCCGCTGGCACGACGTCAGCGATTAGTAAATTCAAGCCTTCGGGCAAGACCGTCTTTCTGGACATACCAACGGAAGAGAGAAATCGAATGTACGAACGCTTTACCGACCGAGCTCGCAAGGTCATGCAACTGGCCAACCAGGAAGCTCAGCGTTTTAACCACGAGTACATCGGAACTGAGCACGTTTTGCTGGGACTCGTCAAAGAGGGTTCCGGCGTTGCTGCAAATGTTCTTAAAAACCTGGACGTTGATCTTCGTAAGATTCGCATCGAAGTCGAGAAGATTGTTCAAACGGGGCCAGACATGGTCACCATGGGCAAACTCCCCCAGACGCCGCGCGCGAAAAAAGTCATCGAATACGCGATGGAAGAAGCTCGCAACCTGAACCATAACTACGTCGGCACAGAACATCTGCTGCTGGGGCTGTTGCGTGAGCAGGAAGGCGTTGCTGCACAGGTGCTGATGAATCTGGGCATGAAGCTGGACGACGTTCGCGACGAAGTGCTTAACCTGCTGGGGCACGGCTTGGAAAATGCTGAAGCGGCTCCTCCCGGCGAACGAGCCGAAAGTGGCAGTCAGCGAAGCGGTTCTCGCAGCAAGACTCCTGCTCTGGACAGTTTCGGTCGCGACCTGACGGAACTTGCCCGACAGAAAAAGCTGGACCCGGTTATCGGTCGCGAACGAGAAATCGAACGCGTGATTCAGATTCTTTGCCGTCGACAGAAAAATAACCCGGTTCTTTTGGGTGAAGCTGGTGTAGGTAAAACGGCCATCGTGGAAGGGTTCGCCCAGATGGTGGTGGATGGATTGGTGCCCGACCTGCTGGCCGAACGACGCATTATCGTTCTGGACCTTGCCATGATGGTTGCCGGTACCAAGTATCGCGGTCAGTTTGAAGAACGCATCAAGGCCGTGATGAATGAAGTGCGTCGCGCAAAGAACACGATTCTGTTCATTGACGAACTCCACACCTTGGTTGGTGCGGGCGGTGCAGAAGGCGCTATCGACGCTTCCAATGTTCTGAAGCCGGCTCTTAGCCGAGGCGAGTTGCAGGTGATCGGTGCCACGACTCTTGACGAATACCGCAAGTACATCGAAAAGGACAGCGCTTTGGAACGACGCTTCCAAAACGTGGTCGTCAATCCTCCAACACCTGCACAGGCAGTTGAAATCCTGAAGGGGCTTCGAGAACGATACGAAGAACATCACCGTGTTCAAATCACTGATGATGCTCTGGAAACCGCTGTCGAAATGTCGAATCGGTACATTACTGCTCGTTGCCTGCCCGATAAGGCGATCGACGTGATTGACGAAGCGGGCGCACGCGTTCGCCTCAAGTCAATGGTTCGACCACCCGACCTGAAAGAGATCGAAGGCGAAATTCAACGGCTTAATCAGTCTAAAGAAGATGCCGTTGCCGAACAGCAGTTCGAAAAAGCCGCTTCGCTTCGAGATCAGGCGGACAAACTTCGTAAGAAGAAAGACCAGCTGACTGAAGAGTGGCGTGAAAAGTCCAAGCAGACAGATGGAGTTGTCGACGCAGAAGTCGTGGCGGAAGTCGTCGCCAAGATGACTGGAATTCCGCTGACTCGACTTTCCAGCGAAGACACTGTTCGCCTTCTGCAAATGGAAGACGAACTGCACAAGAAGGTGATTAGCCAACACGAAGCAATCAGCCAGATTTGTAAAGCTGTACGACGTAGTCGCAGTGGTCTGAAAGATCCGAAACGGCCAACAGGGGTTTTCCTGTTCTCGGGCCCTACGGGCGTCGGCAAGACATTATTGGCGAAGACTCTGGCTGAGTTTATGTTTGGTCAGGAAGATTCACTGATTCAGCTGGACATGTCGGAATACATGGAAAAGCATAACGTGAGCCGTCTGGTCGGTGCTCCTCCAGGATACGTCGGCTACGAAGAAGGCGGGCAGCTGACCGAAAAGATTCGACGTCGTCCTTATGCTGTCGTGCTGCTGGATGAAATCGAAAAAGCTCATCCTGACGTCTTCAACATGCTGCTGCAGATTATGGAAGAAGGCCACCTGACCGATAGTTTCGGCCGAACAGTCGACTTCAAAAACGTGGTGCTGATCATGACAACCAATGCTGGAGCCAACAAAATGGCTCACGGTGGAAGCATGGGACTTCATACTCTGCGAGCGACCGATGACACGCGTTCTTACGACGAAATGAAGACGCATCTGATGCACGAACTGCAGAAGCAGTTCAAGCCGGAATTTCTTGGTCGACTGGACGAAGTTGTGGTCTTCCATAAACTGGGTCGACCAGAGCTGATGAAGATCGTCGACATTGAACTGAACAAAGTCTATGGTCGCTTACAGGAAAAGGGCTTGAAGATGATTCTGAGCGATGCCGCTCGCGAATTTATCATCGACAAAGGCGAAGCCGAAGATGGCCTGGACTATGGTGCTCGACCACTTCGTCGAAGTGTCGAACGCTTTGTCGAAGATCCCCTGTCTGAAGAACTGCTGCGAGGCTCCTTCGAAGGCAAGAATGTCATTCGCGTCGAAGCCATCGAAGTGGGTGATCAGAAGCAGCTTAAGTTTGTCAGCGAATACCTGGAAGCTTCTGATACCCAGGAAGAAGCGGTCGCTGTTGGTTCCGGAGAGGCATCGTCAGACGCGACAAGCGTGTAGTCTGAAATGACCTGGTTAAAGAATTTGAAAGCCGAGGTCCGTTGGGCCTCGGCTTTCTTTGTTGATACTTCACATTAGACGCTAGTCTGCCAACTTCGCTGATGGGATTGGGACAGCGGCATCCGGACTGTTCAGTAGAGGAATTTCTGCAATCGCAGATTTTTCCCGGCAAGTACACCCGGCCATTGCGAAAGGCGCTCGCGCGTCGTGCTTGTCTTGGCCGGTTTGCCGGAGCGGTTTCCTGACCGTTTCTTGTAGAATTCAGGAGGCCAGGCAACGCGCGGCAGCACGTCGGTCAGCACGGATTGGGTCCATGAGGGCGGTGATCGATCTCTTCACTTCGTTGCCACTTATCCGAAGTCAAATCAGCCACGCCGCGACGGGGGATGTGCGACGAAGTGGCGACCTGGTCTAGTATCTCTATAAATATTTCAACACAACAATTTTCAGCGTCAGTTCGTCATTGTCGGCGGGCGCAGAATCTGTGTTTTTTTAGTTCCGGGCAAACAGTGTTCGTCGACACCGCCACGCGCGGGCGGTGGAAAAGGAAAATCATCATGGTGCTACTCACTAAAATCTACACACGAACCGGCGACGGCGGGGAAACCGGAATCGGCGACGGAAGTCGCGTTTCAAAACTTGACCTGCGAGTCATCGCAGGCGGCAGCGTCGACGAAACGAACAGCCACCTTGGTCTTGCATCTGCGTGTTGCGAGGAAGACGAAACAAAACGGTTACTGGAAACCATTCAGCAGCGGATGTTCGACCTTGGCGCTGACATTACCTGCCCGTGGGATCCAGCGGCAGCGCAGGATCGATGTCCCCGCATCGCGCAGCGGCACGTGGTCTGGCTGGAAGAACAGATTGACAGAATCAATATCAACCTCTCTCCGCTGAACAGTTTTATTCTTCCGGGTGGCACGCATCTGGCAGGTTGCGTTCACGTGGCCCGCAGCGTTTGCCGTCGCGCGGAAATTGATGTTCTGCGGCTACAGGCCGACCTCACAATCAATCCTCAAATCTCCGTGTTTCTGAATCGCCTGTCTGACTTACTATTTGTACTCGGTCGAGCCTGCAACAACGGTGGCGAGGGTGACGTCCTATGGAAGCCCGCTACGGGTCCGGCATAACACGATGGTCGTGGATCACTTCGCGAGCTGATGTGTAGCCGCAGTCAGTGCCGGTTGTGTCCTTTAAGGGGTCGTCTGGCGGATGGTCGTGGAAATAGATTGGGTGAAATCGTGTAGGCTGAATCGCAGAGCAGGTCTTCCTCAGGCCAGAGCTTTCACTGCAAGTGTGGTGAAATAGTGAATGCTTTCGGGATTTATCGTAACGATATTCGACGGTTTCACGGCTGGCCGGTCCGTGTGGCGGACCTGTTGACTATGCTCCGCAAACGCTCAAAAAAACGGCTTGGCAGGTATAAGCCTGCCAGGCCGGTCATGGTCTGTAATTCGTTTAGAGTGTCAGGTCGATTACTAAACCTTATCGGCCGTCGGGCACACGTATGGCTCGCGATATTCGCGAGTCAGATAGGCGTTGGCGGCATCGTTGTTGGTAAACAGTTCGGTTGCCGAATCAAACTGCAGCAGCGGTCCAGCAGACATGGAATACCTGGCAAGATCCACGCCGTTTTTCTGGAGGTGTTTGACTGTGCGATCCAGAGTTGCCTGGTTGTCGTCCAGGCTTTTGACGCCTGAAAGAATATGGCTTAATTCATCCACAGCCACTTTGTTGCTTTCGCCCATGTAGTACGAAATGTTCCCAAGGTGGCTGATGGCCGCTGACAGGTGGCCTTCGCGAACGTCAGCGTTCAGATCTTCTACCTTGCGACTGACGCATGCATCCAGGAAGTTTGTGAAGTGGTTGTCGCCACCCTTAAATTCTTTGATGACGTTCATGTCTTTGTCATAGGCGATTGAATGATTGTACGATGCCTGCACCAGGTAGCCATCGGATCCATAGAAGACCACGCCAACCTTATTGCCCTTGGTACTCTGGAACAGTTTGTTCAGCTCTTCATCGTCCGAATCACCAACGTCCAGACCGCGAGTTTCGAAGACAATCGACTTATTGCCATAGTCGTAAATTGAAATCTCCGTATTTCCGGTGTCGCCCGCATCCACGTAGTTTGGATCTTTGCGTTCGGCCTGATAGCCCAGTCGACCACCGTAGGTAATGATGCTGTTTGGATGAGTGTCGATTCCCAGGCCCCAGCGAGCCACATCAGTCTGATGCGGTCCCTGATTTCCAAGGTCACCGTTTCCGTACATGCGCTGCCAGTGCCAGTCATAGTGAAATTTTGGTCGGGTTACTTTGGGGCTGGTAAACTGAGCCGGACCGCTCCACATGTCAAAATTGACATGATTCGGGACAGGATAGTCTCCCAAAGCACCAATCGAAGCGCGGCGTTTATAGCACAGTCCACGAGCGAAGTTGACGGTTCCAATGCCACCGCTTTGGATGAAGGCGACCGCGTCAATACAGGCTTTGCTCGAACGGCATTGAGTTCCCACCTGGCACATTCGGTCGTATTTTCGCGCCGCAGCAATCAGGGCTGTGCCTTCATGCACATTGTGGCAGACGGGTTTTTCGACGTAGGCGTCTTTACCGTGCTGCATCGCCCAGATGCCGGTCAGGGCATGCCAGTGATTGGGTGTTGCGGTGCTGACAAAGTCAATCGCATCGTCCTCAAACGCCTTTCGCATGTCGGTGTACAGCTTAGGGCGCAGCCCCTGCTTTTTTTCGATCTCTTCGCAGCGTTTGTTACCAACAACTTCATCCACATCAACGATGGCGCGAATTTCGCTGCGTTCGTCGGCCAGCCAGCCACCAATATGGCTGTTGCCCCGACCATTCACACCAACCACACAGCCTCCCAGCTTTTCGTTGGCGGAAATTCCCGCTCGGCCAATCGCAGGAGCCGCCATAAAGGCTGCCCCGGCAACCGCCGTAGACTTGACGAACGATCTTCGAGTGGACTTGGTCATCCTGAATACTCCGCATGCAAGGAGGGGAAAAGTTTGAGGTAGGAATGCTCGGTGAAGCATGGATTTCACAGCCAGCTCAGTACCGACAGAAGTGCATGGGAATGAAAATGCCCCGCCAAATCAAGCGAGTTCCCAAATCTACGACCTGTCCCAACCATATGCACACGCAGAAACGCTGAATTCTTAGCCCCGCCGGAACAACGCTGCACGCCTGTTGACGCAGCCCTTTGAGACGCCCTGAGCGGAAGGTTTAAGCGATCATTGTCTCTGACGCGATGACGTACGCAGAAGAGTGCTGAGGCCCAAACACAAATGTCTGGCCGCCGGATTGAGTGCCGCAGCTTTTCGAAGAGAGCGCCGAGTCGTTTGCCTGCGGCGCTTGTTACGGACTTCCCCGAAAGAAGCAGCGGTCAGCGTCGTGTCGCTCAGTTCATCAACAAAGCCTGCCACCAGGGCGCAGAGTTCTCGGCGACAGAGTATCCGCGTCAGGGCAGTCCTGAGTCTGACGGTTTAAAACGTGGAACAGGCCTGTCTTCGACAGGCGTGGTAAACCGCGTGCCACGCTGGCTTCGGCAACGCAGCAAACCCATCAGATGCAGCTCTCAAATCGATTATTTCGTCGTCGGCATTGGCTTTGTTTAGCCTGAAATATCAGTTGCGCGTCATGGGATTCGTTAACTGCTGAACAATCGTTGCGAGGCCGAATTCATGGATCGGCATTCTGTAACGAAATGGAGATTTACCGATGCTCGTTTGCCGTCCCGTCGCATTTCGATTGTCGCCTGATAACGTAGAGAATTGAGGAACGCACAAAACAGGACTTTTCAGCGTGTCCCGCGGCAACCGGTTCGGGAAACATCTCTTACCTGAGCTAACCTATGGAACTCAGAAACTATCAATCACAGCAGAACCACTCTCGGCGAATTCCACTAAGTGTTTGCTCGCCTGCATTGCGCACCGCGCCGTTCCGTCGGGCTGAGATTTTTTTCGTATCGCTGATTCATAACTCGGCGATCGGTTGAACGACCGAAGGGTGCCCGCGACTGCGATTTGGAGTGAAATTCGATCAAT
>Ga0209491_10008694_pt1 | contig 12752 bp, 9 predicted proteins | sample BON02_FD_187213 | JGI IMG/M metagenome (GOLD analysis project Ga0209491, IMG submission 187213) | Freshwater microbial communities from Lake Bonney liftoff mats and glacier meltwater in Antarctica - BON-02 (SPAdes) (version 2) | ecosystem: Environmental > Aquatic > Freshwater > Ice > Glacier... | reverse complement strand
GCATCTGCGCCAGGAAACTGGCGGCTTGGCGTCCGGCGGTCTTGAGCAGATCGTTGACTTCCCAGTTCACGTCCATCGGAGCGCGGGCGCTCGACAAGACCACGAAACCGATCATTTCCTCCCCCACGTTCAGGGGAACCATCAGCCAGGCCTGGGCGGTTTCCTGCAACCACGCGGGCAACACCAACCGGCCGTAACGCCGAGGAAACGACCGGTACTCCTCCAGATTGACGACCCAGCCACTGCTTTGCAGAAATTCGGCCAGCGGTGAGGCTTGATCTTCCGGCACCAGACAAGCCGGGGCATTCCAGCGCGCGCTTTGTTGGTAACTGTTTCCGCCGCGACTCTTCAGCCACAACGCGCCTCCTGGACTCTCGAGCATGTCGGCCAGACCACGGATCACCTGTTGACCCATTTCCTCGGGCGAGTTCTGGGCCGACAAGGTCTGCGTGAAGCGCAGCCACTCCTCACGGTAGTCATACCGATAGCGGAAAAAGTGCTTACCCAGAAACACCTTCAACCGCGCCCGCATGGAACCTGACGCAGCGAGCATCATCATTACGACAAGCGCCAGAAACACCGAACCCAATTGCAGCGCGCGGCCCCATTCGCCACCAAAATATCGCACGTAGTAACCAACGCCTGAGACGAACACCAGATAGAACCCGGCGATCATCAACGTGGCCGAATGGAACGCGGCCTTGCGCGATACCTGGATTTTGGACAACCAGTCGCCCGGGCGCGATGTCGACAGCAGCAGAAACGGAACCACCAGAGCGTGCACCGCCCCCCGGATGCTGAAGGCGTCGCTGTCCACGGCAGTGAACAACACCGCCTGGGAGTACAGGTACAGATCGAACAGAAAAGCCCCTGCCAACCCCAGGCACAACGGCTTGATGCTCCATCGTGCATCCTGCGGCACATTACGGAACAACTGCTCCAGCAGGACCATCGCCATCACGGGCAGCGACAAGGTCGAAAACAGCACGAGCTTGCGCATGTCAGGCGTGTCGAACAGGCCGAGCCCCGACAACAACTGCAAAACACAAGCGACCACGATCGCCGTTGCGGCGGTGGGCTTCAACCATGCCAGACCCTGGATCGATGGCTCCTGCTGGCGCTGGCGCAGCAAGGTCAGCAAGAACACATACCAGCCGCCATACCGGACCACATCGGCCAGATAGGATAACTGCAGGAACAGTTCATGGCCCCAATACAGGAACGTCAGCAACAGGCAGCCCCACACGGAGCTGACCAACGCCACCACCAGCATGCTAACGCGGGCCAGTTCGCGTGGCGCCTTGCCGTAACCCCGTTGCAACAAGGCGACAAAGAGCACGGCGTAGGCCAAGCCAGCCAAGCCGTAGCTCCAGCCCGTCAGCACCAGATGGTCCAGGTCCATCGCCTCTATCGAACGTGTTCCTGGCGGTGCAACTCACCAGCCTTCGCGCAGCGCGCTGCGGCATGCACCTTGGGAGCGGCCCTGCACTGCATTACTGCGCGCCCTTGGCCGTCAGCACCACGCCGACCGTTTCGAACAGGATGACCAGATCCAGGAAAAGGGTGTGATTCTTGACGTAATACAGGTCGTATTGCAGCTTTTCTGCCGAGTCCTCGACCGAGGCGCCATAGTGGTAGCGCACTTGCGCCCAGCCAGTGACACCCGGCTTGACGCTCTGGCGGACCGCAAAATACGGCAACTCCTGGGTCAGTTTGTCAACGAAGTACGGGCGCTCTGGCCGTGGACCCACCAGGCTCATGTCGCCGCTGAGCACACTGAACAACTGTGGCAATTCGTCAATACGCAGCTTCCGCAGGACCCGGCCGACCTTGGTGACCCGGTCGTCCTGTGCGGTTGCCCATCGTGGCTGTCCGTCAATCTCCGCATCGGTGCGCATGCTTCGGAACTTGATCACGTTAAATAATCGTCCATTGAGGCCGACACGTTCCTGCAGATACAGGATCGGCCCTCCGCTCTCCAGCAAAACCAGCATCGCCGTGAGCAACATTACCGGAGCGGCCACCACGATCAGGATGATGGCAAAAACGATGTCAAACAGGCGCTTGACCACAGTCCGTAGCCAACCCTGGCTGAACCCGTCGCCGAAGATCAGCCATCCGGCCGAGACCGAGTCGAGCCGAATTTGCCCCAGAGTTTTCTCGAAATGGGTCGCCATATCGACCACCCGCACCCCCTGCAGCTTGCAGTCGAGCAGTTCGCGCAACGGCATGCTGCCGCCACGGCGCTCAGCCAGCGCAACGACTATTTCGTCGACCTGCTGCTCCATCACGATATCGGTCAACGAGGTGTTGGGCGACAAAATGCCCCAGGCTGACACCTCGGCAACCGCTTCGTTCGGACTGGCGTAATAACCCACCAGGTCGACATGCGGATCGGATCTTTGCAATGTGCGACCCACCAATTTGGCCCGTGTGCCGGTGCCGAACACCAGCACCCGCTGGCGCATCATCGACTGCGCGCTCGAATGGCCAACGTGCACCCGGTGGATCAACATCAGCAGCACACCGCCTACGATCGACATGGAGACGAAATCCTGATCTTCCAGCCCCAGCGGCAAGACCCGCAATATGACGTAGGCCAGCGGCAGAATCAGGCACATCGACAGCACCGCCCGGGCGCGTGACTGGGCGACAGACCGGTTGTGCACCCGTTGGTAAAACCCGAGAGCGGCATTGATGGTGAGCGCGGCAACCGCCAGCACGACGGCCGACGGCAATGCCGCCGAGGCGGCACGGGCCAGGTCCGACATATGCCAGCCGGTGGCGACCAGGACCGTTCCCAGGATCAATCCGAAGTCGAGCAGCAACTGAAGTACTGTTCGCTTGTGGATGTAGTGGTTGAATATTTTGATCATGCTGGTGCCCCTTGGGGCGGATCTCCGACGATGTCTGGACTGGCGAAGACCGGGGCTGTCGCCGTCACCCCACTGTTGAGCCGAACGCCGATACTACACGGCAAATCGAGGCCCCCTGTGGGCAAGGTGCCGTGTATGTGACTCCCGATGCGGGCCACAAGGCGGGTCAAATGGCGCGCTATACCAGCACCTCTGTGCAAGCGGCGTGACCCAGGAAAGCCTGCGGACTGGCGCTGGCGCCATAGGCCCCCGATTGGTAAATGACGACCAGATCGCCAACGTCCGCCGGCGGTAGCGCCATGCGATCGGCCAGCAGGTCCAGCGGCGTGCACAGCGGACCCACGACCGACACGGTCTCGACAGGGCCGGCATCGCGCCGATTGCCGATCGTAACCGGGTAGTTCTTGCGCACGACCTGACCGAAGTTTCCCGAAGCGGCCAGGTGATGGTTCAGTCCGCCATCGGTCACCAGGAATGTGTGGCCGCGGGATTCTTTGCGATCGACGATGCGGGTGACGTAGATTCCCGCCTCGGCGACAAAGTACCTGCCAAGTTCGATCACGAAACTTGCCTGCGGCATTTCGGTCTGGGCCCGCGCCAGCAGTTGCGCAAGGTTGTCGCCAATGGAGCTCAGGTCCAGCCGCTGCTCCCCCGGAAAATAAGGCACACCAAAACCACCGCCCAGATTCAGAAACCGGAGCGGCGCCGGCGCATGTTCGGCGAGGCGCAAAGCCAGCTCATAGGATTTCTGCTGTGCTTCGCAGATGGACTCCGGGCGCAGGTTCTGTGAGCCGGCAAACAGGTGAAACCCCTCGAAGTCGAGGCCGGCACGGCCGACATCGGCCAGCAATTGCGGCATCTGCTCGACGTCGATGCCAAACTGCTTTGGCCCCCCGCCCATCTTCATGCCCGAGCCCTTGAGCTCGAAATCCGGGTTGACGCGCACAGCCACCCGGGCCGGCAGGCCCAATTGCTGCGATATGTCCTGCAGCGCGACCACCTCGCGTGGCGACTCCACGTTGATCAGCACCCCGGATGCGACCGCCTGGCGCAACTCGGGCAGTCGCTTGCCCGGCCCGGCGAAGCTGACCTCCTGCGGGTCGGCGCCGGCGTCCAGCGCCACCTTGAGTTCGCCGCCCGATGCTACGTCGATGCCATCTACCAGGGCCGCCATGAAGCCGACCACCGCCGGCATCGGGTTGGCCTTCATCGCGTAGTGCAGCTTGATCGCCTCGGGCAAGACCTGCCGCAAACTGGCAACGCGCGTGCGCATTGCAGCCCGGTCATAGGCGTAGAACGGCGTTTGACCGACACGCTCGGCCAGCAGACTCAGGCGCTGCCCGCCCACCAGCAACTCGCCGCCCTCGGTCGGGAACTGGTCCATCGGGGCATGCACCGGCAAGGGACGGGGTACGTTCGTCATTCGTTGTGTTTCCTGGTTCTCAAGCATGCATCGGCCGGGTCAGTCTGGTTGGCGCGCCAGCCAGTCGGCCGACAGCGTCTTGCGGTCGATCTTGCCATTGGGGTTGCGCGGCAACGGACCGGCGACAAATTCAATGCCGGACGGCACCATGTAGGCGGGCATGTGGGCTTTGCATTGCGCCAGCAGGGCCGTCACCTGCTGATGCGAGCTTGCGCCGTCGGCAGGTTGCTCAGCCGTCTCGGGGGTAGTCGCAATGACCTGGATCGCCTGACCCAAAGTGGCATGGTCGACGCCGAAAGCCACACATTCGCCGACCAGTCTGGTGGCGTACAGGATTTCCTCCACCTCGGTCGGACTGACCCGGTAGCCCGAGGTTTTCATCATTTCGTCGCGCCGGCCGATGAAATACAGAAAACCCTCTTCGTCCATGCGCACCGTATCGCCCGAGAACACCGCATATTCCGGCAATTGCAGACCGGCCTCTCGCCCCGGAGCACCGGCAGGCAGCAACTTGTAACGCTCAGCCGTCTTGCCGGCATCGTTCCAGTAGCCCTGCCCTACCAATGCGCCTCGGTGCACCAGTTCGCCCGGCTCGTTGGGCCCGCACGGGGAACCATCGTCGCGCAAAACCAGGATCTCGGCATTGGGAATCGCCTTGCCGATCGAGTCGGGGCGGCGGTCCACCTCGTCGGGGGGCAGGTAGGTGGAGCGGAAAGCTTCTGTCAGGCCGTACATCAAGAATGGCTTGGCCGACGGCGCCCGCTCGCGCAACAGACCCAGGGTCTCGCGCGGCATACGCCCGCCGGTGTTGGCAAAGTAGCGCAGGTGCTGGTTGATGGCTACAGGCCAGGTCAACTGGGTCAGCTGTATATAGAGCGGCGGCACGGCGGTCAGGCCGGTCACCTTCTCGCGCTCCATCGCCTTGAGCACGTCGCGCGGCATCAGGTAATTGAGCAGAACCACCCGGGCACCTACGTGGAAAGCCGTGGTCAACTGGCTGAAACCGGCGTCGAACGACAACGGCAGCGCGGCCAGCAAGGTGTCCTGGGCATTGTTTTCGAGGTAAGACGCAACACTTTTGGCGCCAGCAACCATGTTGCGGTGCGACAACACAACGCCCTTGGGTTTGCCGGTGCTGCCCGAGGTGTAAAGAATTGCGGCCATGTCGGTGTCGATGACCCGATGGGCAGGGGCCGGCGGGCTGTCCAGCAACTGGGACCAGCGCACCACCGGCAACGCATGGGCCAGCGTCGGCAGATCAGGAAACCGGCCAGCAGCGGGTTCGGTCACCACGACATGGCGCAGGTCCGGACAGTGGGACAGCGTGTCACGCAACAGTGCCAGGCGATCGGGCGACGTCAGAAGCACCCGCACATTGCAGTCCTGCAAGATGAACGCCACCTGCTCGGGCTTGAGCAACGGGTTCACAGGCACAAACACACCGCCGGCTGCGGGCGCGCCGAAACTGGCTATGACGGTCTCGAAGCGCTTCTCAAGGTAGATGGCAACGCGTTCGCCTCGGGCCAGGCCCAGGGCGATCAGACCGCTGGCGAACTGCCCCACAGCTGCATCGAGCTGCGCATAGGTCAGGCTCTCGCCGGCGCTGGTCAACGCCAATCCGTCCGGGGCTTTCTGGGCGGACACAGCGATGAGGTGCGGCAACAGGGTGGATTCGGTCATGGCGATGGAAAACGGGCATGCCCTATCCGAACGGCGAATAGCGCATAAAAAGTATCGCATACGACCCCCGCAACGCTGACCCCTAGAATGCCGGAAACGACCACTTTGTCATACTGGAGCCCGAATTGAACGTCCAACAAGAAGTTTTGCGCATACTCGACGAAGTATTGAGCCTGGGCGGCCGTGCAAAGGCATTCACCCCGGACACGCCCTTACTGGGTGCCATTCCCGAACTGGACTCCATGGCGGTGGTGACGCTGATCACCAGTCTGGAGGAGCAGCTGGGCATCATCGTGGATGACGACGACATTGATGGTTCGACCTTTGAAACCGTCGGATCCTTGACCGCATTCGTCGCAGGCAAGTTGGCGGATTGACGCAGCAACACCAGCGCCTCCAAGAGATGAAGAGCTCCGTCGTCGACACCGGTTACGTGGGCTTGGTCAGCGGCGCCTGTACGGCCAACGCGGGAAACTGACATGCAGGCGCCGTTCGACGCGTTTTTCCTGCCGGTGCAAGGCGATACCCCTGGGCACCGATTCTGTATCTTCCACCCGGCACAAGGAACCGCCGCCAAGGGCGCGGTGCTGTACATCCATCCCTTCGGCGAAGAGATGAACAAGTCGCGCCGCATGGCGGCCCTGCAGTCGCGGGCGTTGGCGGCGGCTGGTTACGCGGTATTACAGATTGATCTTCTCGGCTGCGGCGATAGTTCGGGTGACTTTGGAGATGCCCGCTGGCAAGACTGGATCGATGATGTGGTGCGTGGAGCCCAATGGCTGACAGACAGGGTTTCCGCCCCGTTGTGGCTTTGGGGCTTGCGGGTGGGCTGCCTGCTGGCGGTGGAGGCTTCGCGCCATCTGCCAACTGCAACGCGATTTTTGTTCTGGGCACCCACACCTTCGGGCAAGCAGGTGTTGCAGCAGTTTATGCGGTTGAAGGCTGCCGGCGATTTGGCCAGTGGCAAGGCGAAGACCATTCTGGACGGCCTGCGGTCCGATCTTGCACAGGGTCGCGCGGTAGAGATCGCCGGGTATCAGCTGGCACCGGCCCTCGCCAGTGGCTTGGAACAATGCAATCTGGATCCGCCTGAGGACAAAGGAGAGGCAGGTCGCATCGAATGGTTCGAAATGTCGACCCGCGAGGACGCTGCCATCAGCCCGGTGGGGGTCAAGCTGTTGACCGCCTGGAAACAAAGGGGGTGGCAGCGCGCATGCGGATACGTGATTGCCGGACCCGCGTTCTGGCAAACCACGGAGATCGAAGACGCGCCAGCGCTCATCTCCGCTACGCTCGCGGCGATAGAGGCCGTCACCGTCGACACACCGACGCCCGACATGGACACAGTCAAGTGAGCCACCAGGAACGCGCGGTGTTGTTTGCATGCCAGGATGAGCACCTTGTCGGGATCCTCGCGGAACCTGCCAACGACACGCTGCGCGGCGATGTCGGACTGGTAGTTGTAGTGGGTGGCCCGCAATACAGGGTGGGCAGCCACCGCCAGTTTCTGCACTTGTCGCGCAGCCTTGCCAAAGCGGGAGTCCCGGTCTTGCGGTTCGACGTACGTGGGATGGGCGACAGCACCGGCGAACCGCACGACTTCGAACACATCACACCCGATATCGGTGCGGCGATCGACGCACTGCAGACGCATGCGCCTCGAGTACGCCGCGTCGTGTTGTGGGGCTTGTGTGATGGTGCGTCGGCGGCGCTGCTGTACCGTGACGCGACAGGCGATGAACGGGTCCACGGCGTGTGTGTCCTCAACCCTTGGGTGCGATCGGAAGCCAGCTTGGCGCGCGCGCATGTCAAACACTATTACGCAGACCGCCTGCGCCAAGGAGAATTCTGGACCAAGCTCCTCAGCGGAAAAGTCGCGATGTCGGCGCTTGCCGGCCTTTGGCGTAACCTGCGAACAATGGCACAGGGCAACCGCATTGGCGACGCGACGCCATCCAACGCCTCATTTCAGTATCGTATGGCGCGGGCCTATCGAGCGTTGGATGGCAAAACACTGTTGCTGTTGAGCGGAGAAGACTACACGGCCAGGGAATTTCTCGAATACGCTGCGGCCGACGCCAGTTGGAAGGGACTGCTGGAATCCAGTGCCGGCACCCGCCATGACCTGGCACATGCTGACCATACGTTCTCCAATGCCGAACTTAGATCCAAGGTTGAAAAACTCACACTGGACTGGTTGGTCAAGTGATGACCCGTGACCGGGAATACCTGAGTTTCGATCCGTCCTCGTGCGGATTCCCGCCTCCCCGGGTACCGGTGTTGCCCCTTCCCGGACGCCACGCATTCCATTGGCAACGCCAGACATCGACCAAGGCGCTTCTGGATGCACCGAACGCCCGGTTCTTCAGCCGCGGTCGGTATGCCCTGGCCCATGCCTTCCGGCTCAGCGGCGTGGGACCAGACACGGCTTTGCTGGCACCGGCCTACCATTGCCGGACCATGCTGGACCCCGCCATTGCGCTCGGGGCCGACATCACGCTCTATCCGCTTCAAGCCAACTTGGAACCGGATGTTGACGCGTTGGAGCAGTTGCTGCGAAACAAGTCGCGACGCCATGCAGCATTGCTGGTTACGCACTTCTTCGGCATCGAGCAGCCTCTGGATGCGATCGAAAAATTGTGTACGCAATATGGCCTGGCGCTGATTGAAGATTGCTCACACGTGTTGTTCTTACCCTCCCTGCCAAGCACTATCGGCAAACGGGGAAAGTATGCGGTTGCCAGCCCCTACAAATTCTTTCCCATCGAAGACGGCGGCAGTCTATGGGCCAACCATAGCGCGCCGCTGCCCAAGTCAAGCGCGACCACGCCCGATCTGATTGCCCAATGCAAGGGCGTTGCGCGGACACTCCAGAAGGCGAGGCGCAACAACGCGGACATTGATCTGACAGAGGAAGTAGGACACCCCATTTCCGTATCGACAGACGCAGACCAGCCGAAACTGCATCGTCGGCAAATCAGCAACACCGCTTCGCACCAGTACGATGCGAATGTCGACAACTTGGCGGGTTTACAGGTCTCGCGCCAATTAATGCTGCACTCAGATATCGAGCGCATAGCGCAGCGGCGCCGAGGCAACTACCAGAAATGGGCGCAAGCGATCGCAGATTTACCCAATTGCAAAGCGCTTTTTCCAGATCTCGCGTCTGATTGCGTTCCTTATATGTTCCCAATGTGGATTGCGCATCCAGAAGTCGATTTTTTCGCACTCAAACGACTCGGGGTTCCTGTCTGGCGGTGGGATGATATGGCAGTGTCCGACTGTTCAATAGCCATGCAATATCGTACGCACTTGTTGCACTTGCCTTGCCACCAGGAACTGACGATGGATCAGCTTCAATGGATGACAAGAATAACCGCTAGCTGCTTTACAGATTAACTCATGTATACATCACTGTGATCCACTGGAACGTAAACCCGCTAAACAAAAACCTAGGGCAGTTTGCCCCAGCATGGGACGAATTGCTCGCCACCATGTTCAGCGCGAATCCAATGCTGGACAGCCGCTTTGTAAATCAACTGTTGAAGCACTTTGGTGACGGCACAGAGCAATTGTGCATTCTCTACCGGGGAGAAAAGATTGACGGAATGTGCGTACTGCGCCCAGGCGTAGCCGTATGGTCGACATTTCTTCCTAGTCAAGCGCAAATTGCCCCAGCGCTTATCCCTGGATTAGCTGCCATTCCAGAACTCTTTCTTGCCCTCCCCAACAGAGTTGTGCAGCTCGACTTCCTCGCCAATGATCCGGACTTCGGCGATCTTTCCAACAGGGACAACAGAAAAAGCGAGTCGCGCGATCATGCATTTACGATGGCTGTCGATTTGACTGGAGGGTTCGAGACATACTGGCAAAGTCGCTCCAAGAATTTGCGAAAAAACATCGCCAGATATGAACGGCGCATTTTGGACGAGCAAAAAACAGCACGCTTGAACACCGTGACTGATTCAAAAGATTTGGCAGATGCCATGAAACGCTATGGTGCACTTGAATCTGTTGGATGGAAGGGGGCATCCGGTACGGCAATTGAGCCACAGAATGCGCAAGGCGCATTTTATTTGGACTTGCTTACGCGGTTCTCAAATACCTCTTCCGACTCCAGCGTATACGAGCTTTGGATTGATGATCGACTTGCCGCATCTCGACTGGTTATCACGCGAGGGAAAACACTAGTGATACTAAAGACAACCTTTGATGAGGCGCTCGCGAGATTTGCACCTGGTCGGTTGTTACTTTATCACGTGCTGCAAAGCGCATTTGCCCAACTACCGGGCGGACGGATCGAATTCTATACCGACGCAAATGCAGATCAGTTGACTTGGTCAACCCATCACCGATGGATTCGCCATGTTAGTTTTTATCGTAAACCTTGGATATCGCAGTTTCTAGCCATCGCCCGCGCAGGGCGAAATTCATTTGCAAGTAACTCGGGGGCAAGCGCGAAACCGGTGACACCACGAGCTGCCGAAGAAATTGAGGTTTATAAACATCCAAATGAACTGCCACCTGACGTATGCAAGTTGTTTGATTTGGCTGAAGAAACAGGTATAGAGTCTGGTATTTCTTGGTACAAAAACCTAGTCAATTCAGTATATTCGCACGACAAAGGTGTTCGAATTTATGTACTTCGACGCCATGGGACCGCAATCGCGGTACTTCCTGTTTTGATCGGGAAGGCGTGGGGTGGAAAAATGGCGCAGTCACTCGCAAATTACTATACCTCCCTCTACACCCCACTATTGTCGCCACTCACCAAAGCAATTGATTTGGCCTCAATAATAAGACAGATCATGGCAGACAACAAGCCTATGGGGTGCTTCAGATTTGCTCCGATGGATCCAAAATCGATAACATATCGACGACTGCTGAATGGCCTGAGAACGGCCGGCTTAGTTCCGTTTCAGTTCTTCAGTTTCGGCAACTGCTTTCTGAAAGTAGATGATTCGTGGGATGACTATTTAGCTGATCGAGAAGGCACGTTGCGCAGCACCATCAAAAGAATGGGAAAGCGCTTTTCGACCGACGGCGGAACCTTTGAAATTGTTCTTGGAGGTGATCGACTGGAAGCTTGCATCGAGGCCTACAAAGAGGTTTATGCGGACAGTTGGAAGATTCCCGAGCCGTTCCCAGACTTTATGCCAGGGCTCATTAGAAGTTACGCAGAAAAAGGTGCAATCCGTTTAGGAGTTGCATGGTTGGCGAACAGGCCTGTCGCAGCACAAGTTTGGATCGTCAGCAATAGAAAGGCTAGCATCTTCAAACTCGCCTATCGGCAGAGTGCAAAAGACTACGCGCCAGGAACTCTCCTTACGGCACACTTAATGCAGCAAGCTCTAGACGTTGACCGTGTCGCGGAAGTCGACTATCTGATTGGCGATGATCCGTACAAAAAGACATGGATGAGCGATCGGCGTGAACGGTGGGGCATTGTTGCGTACGCACCGCGCTCATTGGCGGGATCGTTAGGCTTGGCGAGTGAATTGCTGGGAAGACTGACAAAGCAGATGCGGGTAAAGTTCGCCAATCGGCAACAATATTGATGGCACACTTAGTAGAAGGCTGTTAAATTTTCTGCTCCAGCTTTGTAGCCGCCGCGACTTGATGAGTCACCTCATCACATCATGTCGGTACTGAAGAAGTGAAGAAGTGAAGAAGTGAAGTTTGTCTTTGCCTTACAACTGAGATCTTTGGTCTCAAAAAATATTTTGTACCTGTGAAAATTGCATTTATATTGTGCTGTGTAACGTTGGCAATCGCTCCGACGTTCAATGCGTCTGCACAGAATCTACCTATTGGATGTGGAGCGTTACGTGTGGAAGGTCAATTCGGACCGTTCGACTATCGCGCAGACCATTTTGTAGCAGGCGGACCTTTCAATACCCATGAGGGACTGCTGGGCATTGTTGAACGCGCACATTTCACACCTGAAGTTGAAGCTGGCATTCGTGGCAAGAGTTCATCAAGCGCACTCCCAGATATCAGTTACACCTTGCGTGCGTTTCCGAACCACCATCGCGCATTGATCGCTATATCCAGCATCAGTGTTCGCGAAGGTACCGACAAGCCTTTTGGTTCTTCGTACACACTCGGGTGCTGGTTCCAGCGCGCTATCGCTTGGCGCAGCGACGATATGATCGTGCGATTGATCTACGCCAGTCACCTGACCAAGAACAAACGACTCAAGGAGGCCGAGGCGCAGGCAGACGTTGCCGCAGCGAACGCTGGCGACAACGCGTTTACGCATTTGAATGTCGGTCTGGTTTATTTCGACATGGGGAACTATGAACTGGCACGCCAGCATGCCCATAAGGCGATCGCTCTTGGCTTGAACAACATGGCGCTTAAGGATCTACTGCTACAAGCGGGCAAGTGGTCGGAGCCTGAGCCGGCACCACGGCAAGACGCAGAAGGTGGCAAGTCGTAAGAATTGCGACATGCTCACCATTCGGACAGGTCAATCGCCTTGTTACCTTTGCAAGCTACGCCACGGTCAGAATAATTAGCCGCGAGCCAGCAACTTCTTGAGCAGATTCCGCATATCGGCAAAGAAGGGCTTAGGATCCGCTACTGACCATACGTAATAGCGAACATTCGGAGTAAGCGTCTAGCCGTGGCACCTTGATTCCGACGCCTGTGTCGATAAAGATCGTGTCCATCATGGAAATAGGTGGACACGATGGAACAAGAGAGACTCCCTTCGAGACGAAGCTACAGCGCCCAACTCAAGGCGCTGGTGTTGGATCAATGCGCAGCGC
>Ga0209491_10008689_pt1 | contig 12764 bp, 14 predicted proteins | sample BON02_FD_187213 | JGI IMG/M metagenome (GOLD analysis project Ga0209491, IMG submission 187213) | Freshwater microbial communities from Lake Bonney liftoff mats and glacier meltwater in Antarctica - BON-02 (SPAdes) (version 2) | ecosystem: Environmental > Aquatic > Freshwater > Ice > Glacier... | reverse complement strand
GGAGGGTGGCTTGTCGGGCGTCCATCATGGCTTTGGCTTCGTCCCAGAAGCCTTGGTAAATTTCGACGGCGGGAAGGGAGATCGTAGTAGTGGGGGAGGAGGAGACGGCGGCGTGCCTTGTGGTTGACAGTGACGGGGGCGGCGCGGGTAGGAGGAATGCCCAGGAGCTGGATGAGATGAGGAAGAGGAGGAGGAGGAGGAGAAGGAGGAACTTGGGTGGGGTTGGTGACAGCATGGTGCTGGAAGAGGCAGCCAGGGGGTCTTGGGGTCGTGCGGAGATGACGTGTCGATAGAGAAGGCTAGCCTGTGTGCGTGGTATGTGTGTGATATGCGTGCAAAAGTGAGATGAATGGAGCTGCGCGCCTAGCAATATCAATAGTCAGTGTCCTGACCCTTGTGATGTGGGGGTTGTGTTGCTTTGCTTGTGGCAGTGGGCTAAACAAGACACCAAAAAGTTGTCTCCTCGAAGCCGACCTCCCCACCCCCTCTCTCCACTTCATCATCATTGCTCCGCTCAACCACATTTTCCACTTACAGCCACTCACTCCCCCTTCCCCTGCACTCATAACACCACCACAGGCCACAGCAGCAACATGTTGTCAAGGGCCTGGGCAGGGAGCAGCAGGAGCTGGCTGGCTAGCACGGTCCGCTCCGCCGCTTGCGCCGCCAGTGCTGCCGCTGCGACTGCTGCTACTGCTCCGTTTGGCCTGGCATGGGGCGGCGTGAGCTGTCGCACGGCCACCAAGAAGGCAGGCGGCTCGTCGAAGAACGGGCGGGACTCACCGGGGCAGCGTTTGGGCGTCAAGAAGTTCGGGGGGCAGACGGTGTTGGCGGGCAACATCCTGGTGCGGCAACGAGGGCTGACGTTCAAGGCTGGGGATGGGGTGGGCGTGGGGAGGGACTATACTCTGTTTGCCTTGCGGCCAGGCTGGGTGAAGTTTTCGTATGACGTGCATCGGAAGAAGTCTTATGTGCACATTGCTGATTCCAGCCCGCATCCCCACGAGCAGCTAGCAGCAGCAGCAGCGGCGCAAGCAGCGTCGGCGTGAGGGGAAACTGATGAAGACAAGACGACAAAATCAATAAAGTAATGAAAGGGCACACGGAGAGATAATAACAGGGTAGGGGTAATGCACATGTGTTCCTCTTTCTTTTGCTTCTTCTTGTCGAGGTGGAGTGCTTTGATTGCTTTGCTTTGCTATTGAGCTCGAACAGTAAAATCACGGCTCCGCTCTTGGCACCCAGATAACAAAGCCCAAGACGAGGCCGCATACCTCAATATTGCAGGACTGCGCCTTCCTTATTTGTCTCTACCCAATCCTACTTACACCCTCCCTCTCTCCTTCCCTCCCTCCCTCCCTCCCTCCCTCCCCTCACAACAACACCGCCGCATCCGCCCTCTTCATCATATGCCTCACCACCTGCTCCTGCCAGTGCTCCAGCGTCCTCCCTCTCTCCCTTTCCCCCTCCTTCGACGTCTGATACTTCACCTTAGCCTCCTGGATCACCTTAGGGTTATGTGTGTGAATCCCTTTCAAAAGTTCAGTCACTAACTCCGCCTCCCGGGTTTTTTGATAGCGGGCATCCACCCCACACACTTGTCTATGAAAGCCCTCCGCTCTCACAGGATCTCCAAACATATATTGAGCCAGAACGGCCGAGAGGACGATTTGCCCCATCACTCCCAAGGCATGCCCTCTCTTCTTTTGGTCCTCCATACACGCCATTACACACTCCTCGAACAATTCAGATGCCTTCGCCCACCTCTCCTGCACCACACACAACTCCGCCGCCTGCTCCAAGCATCTCAACCTGCTCGTCGCACACTGATAAGAACTCGGGCTGCCCGCCTCATAAAAGGCACAAGCCACTAGTAAGACTTCAGTCTCCACCTCTATCCCCCCCCTAAGGACGCCCCTCGTCTTTTCGAACCCCATCTCGACAGCCCTCCCTGCCTCTTCGAACCGACCACGTTCCGCCATTTCTTGCGCTAAACTCATATAACGTTTCATAGGTTTATCTTCCATCTCCCCCATTATCCCCGCTACCGCGACTCCGCCGCTGCTGACGTTGCTGCTGCCGCTGCTGTGTGTATTCCTACTGCTGCTGTTCCTGTTGCTGCTGCTGCTGCTGCTGCTGCTGTTGTTGCTTTGATTGCTAGCTTCCACCACCTCCTTCCATGCCTCCCCCACCACTGCTACAGTCGTGGCTACCACCGCCTCAACTGTTGCGGAGCGTTGCGTGTCATTGCGTCGTTGCACGGCGGGGAAAGAGGAAAAGGTGTTCCATTTGGCATCAGACACTTGTGAAAGCAAGCACGCTAATTCATACACATAGATCTTCCACCACGACCACTCTCCAGCCGAATCACACGTGGACGGGTCCAGCCAAAACCATTGGAAACAGAGGCCAATCGCAAAAACCTTGGGCTCGGGTGGGGCCGCCCCCCCGCACAAGGCTGCTGAGAGCCCCTCGAATGCCGAGGGCTTCTTTTTACACACCACTATCAGACCTAGATCTAGGTACAACCATTCACGGACAGGGTTTAGGCATAAGGCCGCGGACGTTTTGTCGATTGTCTTGCTGACTACTTTCTTCAGCCAGCCTCCCGGCTTGCCGCTGCCCGTGCGAGGAGAGGAAGTGGAAGCCGCCTCACTGCTGCTGCTGCTGCTCCGCTTGTTCTTGAGCGAGAGGAACTCCATAAAGCTCTCGAGGCTCGGCTTGCTGTAATACACGCCCACCGCAACGAAAGGCAGCGAACGTACCACTGCCCACACCAGTCGCATGGCCATGTAAGCGGCCGCCGTGCCCGCCAGCAGCATCAAGAGGCATTGCTGGAACATGGTGCTGTCGACGGGAGGGCTTTGTGCAACGTGTCTCCTGCTGCCTGTCGTCCGGAGTGAGGGCCGGAAAACAGGGACGGCCGCGCCCGTCATGGTGGTGTTGGCACTCGGCTTCTTGTCCTTGTTGGTGGTGCTAGGCTGCTCTAGCATCCGCCTGTACGTGGAGTGTTCGATGGGAGGGAAGGACGCGTGAGCTTGAGCAGCGGGCGGGGCGTTCGAAAGCGAGGGCGAGGACTGGAGGGGCGGGAGCGGGGAGGACGACGACCGAGATGTATGCTATTACAGTGTGGTGGTGCATAAGGGTTGCGTGGTTGATTTGGTGAGACATTGGGGCATGAAAATCGGAAGACCGAAGCAAGAGGACTCAACGCTCAAGCCGCCGTTACCGGGGGCGAGAGGTTTAGTGTTCCACGCAAACAAAACATTGAATATCAAAAGCGATGCTGTTGTGGTCTAAGTTGTCGCGCGCTGCCAGCGCTGGGTAGAATCTTATTATTTTTCATAGCTGTTCTGTAAAGCTATATTGTTCTGCCCATCTACCGTAGGCTTTTGACGAGCCCCGTCACTTCGCGCTTGCCTTTCTTGCTGCTCCTCTTTCCTACTCTCCCTTTCTCTCTTTCTCGTTTGTGTCAAACACACACACAACACGCACACGCACGCAGAAACAAGCGCGTTTCGCTTCCCTGTTTCCTCTATAGACAACAGTTGTTTCTCAAAAAAGGAGGGGTCGCACGCATCGTCTCTCTCCCTCCGCCTTCCCGTCCTCCCTCGCATTTCCCTCTTCTTCCCCCGCATATACACACGCCCTGCTCCTTCCCCTCTGTCTTTTCTATGTCTCGCTTCTCTCCTCTTACTCTCTATCTCTCAACACACACGCATGCAATAATAAAGTGTGTAAATCCAAAACTTATAAAATATAAGAATAGGTACTAGTCAAAAATCCACCTCTCCCTCCCTCCCTCCCTCCCTCCCTCCCTCCTCCCCTCAAACCAAAACCCAATCTAATGGAACTCCGACGGCGACGTCCAGGCCTCCTCGGGTGCCTCTGCATCGTAGTAATCAAACAAGTTCTTAGACTGCACGCCAATCAACTCCCCCTTCTTATACTTCGTGATGGCCTCCGCAAACAATTTAGTCAGATGAATGTTTGTCAGCAGCGGCACGCCGAAATCCACAGCCGTCCTACGCATCAAGTAATTGTTCTCCACCTGCTTACTCTCGGGGGTGGGCAAATTAATGACTAAGTCGATCTTGCCGTTCTTCAAGTGCTCGAGGACATTGGGGTGTTTCTCGGGCTGGTTCGGGTAGTGGAGGAGGTGGCAAGGCACATGGCAGGTCTGGAGGAAATCGTAGGTCTCCTTCGTGGCGTAGAGGTTGTAGCCCAAAGAGTGGAGCTGAAAGGCGGAGTGGATGATGTCGTCACGCAGAGAGTCCTGCACGGAGAAGAGGATGTTCTTTTCGGGCACCTTGAACCCCGTGGAAATCAATGCCTTGAGGAAGGCCTCGTGGATGTTCGCACCAAAGCAAGCCACCTCTCCAGTCGACGCCATCTCCACCCCCAACACCGGGTCAGCGCCACGCAAGCGCGTAAAAGAGAACATGGGGGCCTTCACACCCACGTACCCCGCCGGTCGACCAGTCTGCCCGAGCTGGGGCAGGTTCATCCCCGTCACGTCCTCCCCCACCATGCAGCGTGCCGCGGCCTCGATGAAATCCACGCCCATCGTCTTAGAGACAAAGGGCACAGAGCGAGACGCACGCAGGTTGCACTCGATAACACTCACGTCCTTCCCCTTAGACAAGAACTGCATGTTGAACGGCCCCGTGATATTGAGAGCCTTTGCAATTTTCTTGGTCGCCTCATTCACACGCATAGCGGTATAAGTCGAGATGCGCTGCGGGGGCAACATCAAAGTAGCATCGCCCGAGTGCACCCCAGCATTCTCCACGTGCTCGTGCATAGCAGCAGCAACCACCACCCCATCCTGCGCGACGGCGTCCATCTCAATCTCGTTCGCGCCATCCACAAACTTAGTAATCACCACCGGGTGCTCCTGCGAGACATCCGCCGCATGCGCCAACACCCTCAACAACGCCTCATCATTAAACGCCACCGACATCGCAGCCCCCGAAAGCACATACGACGGACGGACCAAAACAGGGTACCCCACCTGAGCAGCAAACGCCAAAGCAGACTCAGTATCCGCAAGCTCCTTCCAGGCCGGCTGCTGAATCCCCAAAGACTCCATCAACGCCGAAAACTTCGCTCGGTCCTCCGCCTGATCAATCATCTCGGGCGTCGTCCCCATGATCTTTACTCCAGCTCTATGCAGAGGCATGGCAAGATTATTCGGGATCTGCCCCCCCACCGAGACAACCACTCCCGAGGCCCCCTCCCGGTTATAGATATCCACAATGCGCTCCTTGCTCAGCTCATCGAAATAAAGCTGGTCGCACTCATCATAATCAGTAGAGACAGTCTCCGGGTTGTAATTCACCATCGTCGTCCGGTAGCCCATGCCACGCAACGCCCGAATCGCACTCACCCCGCACCAGTCAAACTCCACCGATGAGCCAATCCTATACGTGCCGGACCCCAAAACAATCACCCCTCCCTCCCCCTTAACCACATCATCCTCCTGCCCATTATACGTGCAATACAAATAATTCGTCTTGGCCGGGTACTCCGCCGCCAAGGTATCAATCTGCTTCACAGCCGGCACGATGCCCGCCGCCTCTCGCTTCGCCCGCACTGCATCATCAGTCGTTCCCATCAACGCCCCCAGTTGCCTATCAGAATAACCCAACTTCTTAGCCAAGTGCAAATCTCCCTGGGGCAACGAATCAAGCTTCCCCTCCCCACTCCCATGCTTCACAAGCACATCCCGATGCTGCGAAATCCGCTCCAGCCTCCGCAAGAACCAATGATCAATGGCCGTCAATTCATGAATCTCCTCCACCGTCTTCGTCTTCTCCGCGAAGACCTGCGCAATGGCATACAATCTCTTATCACTCGGATTCGTCAACTCATACTCCAACTCCGCCGCATCATCATACCTCTTCCTCGTCTGAAACCCTTCAATCGCAGGGTCCACCATCCGCATTGCCTTCTGAATGCACTCCTCCCATGTCCTGCCAATAGCCATCACCTCCCCCACACTCTTCATCGACGACCCAATCTCCGTCGCCACCCCCTGGAACTTACTCAAATCCCACCTCGGAATCTTGGTAACAATATAATCAAGGGACGGCTCAAAACAAGCCTGCGTGCTCTTAGTCACACTATTCTGAATCTCCGGCAGAGTGATGCCCAACGAGAGCTTCGCAGCCACAAATGCCAGAGGATAGCCCGTCGCCTTCGACGCCAACGCCGAGGAACGAGACAAGCGGGCATTCACCTCAATAATACAATACTCAAGCGAATACGGATCAAGGGCATACTGGATATTACACTCCCCCACAATCCCCAAATGCCTCACCACCTTCAAAGCCGTCTCCCTCAGCATATGATACTCCTCATTCGACAACGTCTGCGACGGCGCCACCACAATCGAATCCCCCGTATGCACGCCCAACGGATCGAAATTTTCCATATTACAGACCGTTATACAGTTATCCGCCGCATCCCTCACCACCTCATACTCCACCTCCTTCCAGCCCTTTAAGCTCTTCTCCACCAAAATCTGACTCGAAAGACTCAAAGCCTTCTCCGCCATTTCCTCCAAATGAGCTTCATCGCGACAAATGCCAGACCCCAACCCCCCCAAGGCATAAGCCGAACGAATCATACACGGATACCCAATTTTCTCCGCCGCCGTCAAGGCCTGCGCAATCGTCGTCGCCGTGATGGAAGGAGCGATTTTCTCATTGATCTCATTCAGCTTATCCGAAAACAACTGCCGATCCTCCGAAGCTTCAATCGCATCAATCTGCGTCCCCAACACCTTCACATTATACTTGGCCAAAATGCCCTTATGGTGCAATTCCAACCCACAATTCAACGCCGTCTGCCCACCCATTGACAGCACAAGCCCATCAGGTCTCTCACGCTTAATAACCTGCTCGACATAATCAGGATTGACAGGCAAGAAATAAACCTGATCCGCCTTCGCGCTCGACTTATCATCCACATTCGTCTGGACCGAGGCAATATTAGGATTCATCAACACCACCTCCAGCCCTTCCTCCTTCAAGGCCTTAATAGCTTGCGCTCCCGAATAATCAAACTCCCCCGCCTGCCCAATGCTCAACCCCCCCGACCCCAACAACAGCACCTTCCTCACCTCCGGCCTCACCGGCGTCGGCTTGACAGGAGGGAACACAATCGTCTTCCTCTGCTCTCGGACGGTATCCAAGAACACATCAAAGAAAAACTCAGTATCCGTCGGCCCGCCCGCGGCCTCTGGGTGAAACTGCGCGGAGAAAATCGGCTTTTGCGTGTGCAAAATCCCCTCGTTCGAGTGATCGTTCAAGTTACGGAACAGCGGCTTCCAAGGCGCGGGCAAGGTAGTATCATCAATCGCAAACCCGTGATTCTGGGGCGTAATAAAGGCCTTGCCCGTCAGCATATTGATCACCGGCTGGTTTTGCCCACGGTTGCCAAACGGCAGCTTGGTGGCCTTAGCGCCCGCCGCGAGCCCCAAAAGCTGATTGCCCAAGCAAATCCCAAAAATCGGCTTCATAAACGCAGGGTCATTCACGAGTTTCTTCAAATGCTCCACCGTCGTCCCGCACATGGTCGGATCCCCGGGTCCGTTCGACAAAAACAGGCCCTGATGATGCTCCATCTCCTTCACAATATCATGATCCCAAGGGACGACCTTAACCTCCGCGCCCTTCCTCACCAAATGCCGAATAATATTATACTTAATCCCACAATCCACCGCCAAGATCTTCACTTCATTCCCATTCCCATAAATCCTCGGCTCAGCCACCGACACCTCCTCCACCAAATGCTTCTTATTCACGTCCTCCAGCTCGGGCTTCGCTCCATCCTCAAACTCAATTCGCCCAAGCATGGCCCCACGGCTCCGAATCTTCTTCGTCAACATCCTAGTATCAATCCCCGAAATCGCAGGGATCCCCTCCTGCTTCAACCAGTCCCCCAAGCTAAAATGCGCGTTCCAATGCGAGTAATGATGCGAGTAATCCTGCACCACCAACCCCGCCGCGTGGATCTTGTAGCTCTCAAACGCCTTGGGCAAGCCGAGCTCATCCAACACCTTCGGGTCCGGCACGCCATAATTCCCCACCATCGGCGTGGTCAGCGTCAAAATCTGCCGGCGATAAGAAGGGTCAGTCAAGGACTCGGTGTACCCCACCATGCCCGTCGAAAAAACAACCTCCCCATTCATGGCCTTGTCCGCCCCAAAGGAGTACCCCTCCAGACGCGTTCCATCCTCCAGGACCAACCACGCCCGCTTCGTGGGCGGCTTGGCGCTGCCGTCCGACTGCGTGGCCATGAGCCGGCGGAGCATGATGCCCTTCAGGCCTTGGTTCGAAGAGGAGGCGACGGCATTGCCCGCCCCGGGAGCCAACCGCTTGGCTGCCCCCAACTGGTGGACTTGAAAGACCTGCACGGCGCGCGACCCCAACGGCGAACGCAGGGCGCGATACATACTTTCAGGCTTGCTTGACTACGACGACGACGACGCTTGGACGGGGCGCGGCGACTAGGAAGTGTGCAGAGGGCTCAAGCGGACGGGTGCTGCGTGCTGCTGCTCGATCTCCACTTGTCGTTGCACGAGTTCTGCTGAAACAGAGCAGGTCACGCCCTCAAAGAAAGCGGCCTGTATAATTATGAAAACGGATGGAGAGGGCAAAGAAAAGGAGTCAGTCGTGTGTTTGCTGGGGTTCGGGTATGCTTGTATGTGCGCGGGCGTGTGGTGGATGGAGAGCGGGTCAACAGCCTCCTCCAATCCACACGATAAATGCCCGATCCTGTTTGAGGCCAGTGCAGGGCCGGAACGACCCCGGCAGCTCGCCTTGCGCGCTATCCTTATGCTTGTCTTCCTGCCTGTCGTAAAGGTGGGGTTGGTGCGTCATGGATGAGCGCGGGGTTGGTGTTTTGGGGGCGGCAATAGGAGGATACTAAAAAAATGGTGGCCCGTGCTTCGATTGGGGTCCTACACCCTACACCTCGCTGAGAGGCCTTCTTGAGTGGACGAAAAAGGGCGGGGGCGCTTGCACAAGCAGCACTTGGGCTTTTGTTCTCTACTTTTGTTAGCTTGCCAAGGGTGGGGTCGAGTGGCAAATGGGTGGCTTTTGTGTGTACCACCAGGAGCCAGCCCTTGATCATGGTTGACTCTTGCAACCATTCATCATCATCGATCATTAAGCCAAGCCCCACCACAACAACAACCTCGCTCTCACAGAAGGCAGGCCCACACGCACCAAAAAGTAACACCATCCCATCCTCCACGTGCCCTGTCTTGCGCAACAACGGACCCCATGCACATCACATCAAACGCAGCATTGCACGCACGGTCGCATTCATGTGGTGGAGCGCCGTCTCGTCCTCGAGGCAAGAGGCTGGGGCAAGCAGCCCAAAATTCACTTTTGCCGTGCTCAACTCACCCCTCCCTCACCTCCCTCCCTCCCTCATACACAACAGTGTCCCGACACACACACAGCCCACAACCCACCCAAAGGCCTGCCACCTTGTGCATGCAGTCGGAGGCCCTCTACGCCCGCAGACCAAGAAGAGAAGACGGAGTACCCGCACGCTCTCCGCCCCACAGTCGTCATCATTCCCAGCATCAACCACGTCTCTGTCGTGCCTCCTCCGCCTCCTCGTCAACGCTACGCCCACTCCCTACCGAACCTAGAATAGGGGGCATCATTAGCACCAGCACCAGCAGCACCAGCAGGAGGAATAGCAGCAGCAGCAGCAGCGTGTAAGAAAACAACACGCAGCCACACCCATAGACAAAGCACCCTCATCACCCCCACCAGCAACTCCTCTTCAACCATGATGAACATCGCGGGGCTCAACCCCATCGAAGACGCCAACTACCGGTACAAAATGCCCCGCATCCTAGCCAAGGTCGAAGGGCGTGGCAACGGGATCAAAACCGTCGTCATCAACATGAAAGACGTTGCCTCCGCCCTCCACCGCATGCCCGCCGAAGTCACCAAATTTTTCGGCACGGATCTCGGCGCCCAAACCACCTACAGGGAGGAAACGGAGCGTGCAGTGGTGAATGGCGCACATTCCGCCCCTGCGTTGCAGACGCTTCTGTGTCGATATATCCAGGGGTTTGTTCTTTGTCCCTCTTGTGGCCTGCCTGAGACGGCGTATAAGATTAAGGGAGGGGTGATCTATCAGAAGTGTGATGCGTGTGGCGAGAAGAGTATGTGTGATATGAGTCATAAATTGACGACGTTCATTATCAATACGCATAAGAAGGCGAGTAAGGATGGGAAGAGCGCGAAGGAGGCCAAGGAGAAGAAGAAGAAGGAGCGGGCTAAGGCTGAGGCGGAGGCGGGGGAGGAGGACGGGGAGGGGGAGGATGGGCTGGAGGGAGGGGGGGAGGAGAAGGAGAAGAAGAAGAAGAAGAAGAAGGAGAAGGATGACAAGGACAAGAAGAAGAAAAAGAAGGATAAGAAGAATGCAAAGAGCTCTGAGGCGGGGAGTAGTGATGGGGATGGGAATGGCAACGGTGTGGCCAATGGTAACAGCAGCAAGAAATCCGCGGGTGGCTCCTCCGAGGACGAGGACGAGGACGAGGGGGAGGAGGGGGAAGACGGAGAGCTGGTGGCAACGATGGATAATTTGGCGGTGGAGGACGCGACTGCTTTAGCGGCTGCTGTGGGGAGGTTGGAGCAGTATTTGAGTACGCACCCGGAGGCGACGGCGGCGCAGGTGCTTGATGAGGTGAGGATGATTGCGACTTTTTCGGCGTTGCCTATTGAGGATCGGTTGTTTTTGTTTGTGCAGGCGGCGTTTGGCCCGGATGCGGCGAAGCAGAATGTGGTGGGGAAGTATGAGAAGGTACTAAAAGGGCTTATTTTAAGTGTGGATGCCGAGGCGTACCAACGTCGATTGATTGGAGTGATGGAGCATTTGTCTGCCGTCACGCATAGGGAGACGTTGTTGAAGATGTTTCCTTTGCTTTTGAAGCAGTTGTATGACGAGGAAGTGGTGGAGGAGAAGGTGTTTTTGGAGTGGGCGGAGGAGGAGGGCCCGACGGCGTTCACACGGAGGGAGGTGAGTGAGGAGATGGTGGAGGTTTTGAGGGGCGAGGCGGAGAAGTTTGTGACGTGGCTGAAGGAGGCGGAGGAGAGTGGTTCGGAGGAGGAGGAGGAGAGTGAGGAGGAGGAGGAGGAGAGTGGGGAAGAGGATTAAGAAGATGATTTTTTGTGGTTGGATTTCTCCTTTGAGTGCACATGAATGAAGGGGCAAAGCGAAAATTGGTCAATGAATCGACAGATGCCGAGGGTAATGGTAAGAGAGGGGGTCCAAGGTTCATACAGCAGAAGAAGATGAACGGAATTGAAGGAAAGAGGAGGACGACGAGAAGGAGGAGGAGGAGGAGGAGGATGCGAAGACAAATAAGAGCAGCAGCAGCAGCAGTAGTAGTAAGGAGTAGTAGTTGGTCATGGGTGCGTGGTGTGGGAATAAGATAAAATAAACAACCAATGTCTATCCATACCACGTCGGGCTTTGTGTGTATTTATTTGGTAGTAAATCCTTCAGAAACACGGGCAAAGAGAAAAAAGAAAAGAGACAGCCCTTTCAAACCCAATGTTTTTTTGATGTGTGTGTGTGTGTGTGTGTTTGTGGGCATGCGTAGTGGTGAGAGCAAACCTACCTATGCATATGGCGCGTTGCGTGTGTGCGAGAAAAAGCGCGCGTGTGTGTGTGCGAGAAAAAGAGAGGGAGTGAGAAGAAATGAGACGATGAGTAAAAAAGGGATGAAGAACAAAATCAGCATTGGGAGGAGTAAATGGCACACACACTTCCTTTTCTCATGGTCCAGCGGCAGCAAAAGAAGCAAAAACGAAGCGCAAAAACAAAAAGACGAACAGGCAAACATGTTACCGTGCAGCAGCTGTGCTGTGTGTGACCTCTAGTTCAAGTCCACTTCCAGTTTTGCGTCGTTTCTTTCCTTTCTCGCCTCGTCTCTCGTTGGTTTTGTTTGGGCAATGGCATGTGCAATTAACATGACTTGTAAAGAGTGCGGGTTCGTTTCTGATCTCATCTATCGAATGGGTGGGGTGTGTGACCCCGTCCCCAAGGGCTTCTTCTAGCCGCCCGCTGACTTCTGCAGTGAGCCTAGGGCAGATTTTCCTCCTTTCATTTTGAGAAGAAAAGGGGTAGGGGAAAAACTTCCTATTCAGATGGTTACCTACTTCCTCTTTGCTCTGTGTGGTGATTGTTGTTGTGTTCTAATTCTAAATTATGCTCGCTCTACTGCTGCTGTCGCTGCAGCTGCTGCAGCTGCTGCAGCTGCTGTTCCTTTCTCCCCGACGCACACCCGCTCTGTGTGTGTGTGGGCGTAAATTTTGCTCTATCACTATTCGCAATTCCGTTCATCATCCTCTTCTCCCTCCCTCCACCTCTCCGTTCATTCTATATCAATACACACTATCGCCTTTTCCCTCCTCATTCCCCTCCTCCTCCGCTCCCCCGCCTCCCCTCCCTCTAGGAAGAAGCCTTCTCCTCCTTCACCACTTCCACCCTCCCGCTCTCTTCTACGGTAGCCGCCGACTCCGAATCAACCGCAACAGCAGCAGTAGCAGTAGCAGCAGAAGCAGAAGAGGACGAGGACGAGGAAGTAAAGGAGGAAGGGGTCGGCCCCACCCCCACAATATTACAACTCACCATATCCTTCACCCCCCTCAAATGCGTCAAAATCCGCTCAATCTCCCCCGCCCTCCCTCCATCCCTCCCCCCATCCATCAAGACCTCAATAATGG
>Ga0209491_10008686_pt1 | contig 12766 bp, 14 predicted proteins | sample BON02_FD_187213 | JGI IMG/M metagenome (GOLD analysis project Ga0209491, IMG submission 187213) | Freshwater microbial communities from Lake Bonney liftoff mats and glacier meltwater in Antarctica - BON-02 (SPAdes) (version 2) | ecosystem: Environmental > Aquatic > Freshwater > Ice > Glacier... | reverse complement strand
CGGAAAGTTTCAATGGAAGAAATTGAAAAGAACGGTTACAATCTTAATATTTCACGGTATGTAAGTACCTCAGAAGATGAAATTCAAATCGACCTAAAAGAGGTTAACACAAAACTGACAAACATCAACGAGACTATTAAAACCCATACAGATAAACACAATGAATTTTTAAAAGAATTAGGGTTAGAAATAATTTAAGATCTCTCAAGAATAGCCAAGGCATAAAGCCATAAATAGTTGTAATTGGCAACAGCCAACACTATAAGCCAAAATCTGCAATGGTGTATGTCTTCTGCCACCGCTACAAACAGAACCTGGAAAATAAACTTGCATAGAAATCTGAATAAAAAAATAGAACAACTAGTGCTAATTTCAAGTCTTTTGGCTCGTATTTAACCGAATTTTCGTGCTTCGTAATCGACTGATTTTAACAGAGTAGCGTTAGCTACAATTACCACTAATGAATTTAAATCTATGCTGTGATATAATAAGTGAAACTGAAAATCTTATGGATATAATTAATTGGACAGTACCTTTTTTATTGGGTTTGCTTTCCTCTTTTTTAATTGACTTTATCTAAAACTAATCAATAAGACGAGCAAACCAAAAACAGATAAAATTTAAGGTATATCTAGCCGTAAATTATTTGAATAAACAATTTATATGTCATAGCAGGCTGTAACGGAGCAGGAAAAACTACCGCGTCATATACACTACTGCCGGAAATACTGGATTGCGACGAATTTGTGAACGCCGATGAAATTGCAAAAGGATTGTCACCTTTTCGACCAGAAAAAGCTGGAATTCAAGCTGGAAGACTAATGTTACAGCGAATTAAATCATTGATAACGAAGGAACAAGATTTCGATTTTGAGACCACATTGGCAACCAAAAGTTATAAAAATTTTGTTGCAGATGCACAAACAGATGTATATTCGGTTACTCTGATATTCTTTTACCTCAGTTCACAGGATTTGGCTGTCAAAAGGGTTGAAACTAGGGTTAAAGAAGGAGGACATTTGCTTTGTAAATAAACTTTGTGCAATAAGGAGTAAGTCTAAAAATAATATTGATAAATACCTTTTTTATTACGCACAATCACAACTTTTTGAAAAGCAGTTTTTTTCAATTCTAAATGGGTTAATCGGTGGGGTTTCTCTAAATTCTATTAAGTATTTCGATATTGTATCCCCTACAAGAGAAGAACAAACCGCGATTGCCAACTATTTGGACGAGAAAACCAAAAAAATTGATGCTATTGTAAGCAACATCGGCAAGCAAATAGTCACCTTGAAAGAACTTCGCAAAACGCTAATTAACGATGTGGTAACGGGCAAAATAAAAGTAACAGCATAATGGAGATAAGCAAAAACATACTTGATCACATTAAAGGCATTATAGCCAATGCACAGGCAAAAGCAATCCGCAGTGTAGATACCGAACGATTGCTGATGTATTGGCAAATTGGCAAAGTAATATTTGAAGAAGAGCAACAAGGTAAAGACCGTGCCGACTATGGCAAATACCTTATAAAATCTATTTCCGAAGCGTTTCAGCCAACTTTAGGAACAGGTTTTTCGGTTCGTCAATTGGAAAGATACCGGCAGTTTTACCGCACCTTTCCAATTGCGTCCGCACTGCGGACGCAATTCAATTGGACACACTACAAAACATTGTTGAGTATTGATAATCAAGATAAAAAAGACTTTTACATAGCCGAAACTGAAAAAAACAATTGGACAGCAAGGCAACTGGAACGACAAGTAAATAGCCAATTGTTTGAACGGCTGCTATTAAGCAATGATATAAAAGCAGTTTTGGAAGTTGCAAGAGAAGAAAGGCTACCTGCCGAACCTACGGAAATCATAAAAGACCCGATGGTATTGGAATTTTTGGGATTAAAACGAGAAGCCGCTTATTACGAAAAAGATTTAGAAACTGCCATCATTACTCATCTGCAAGATTTCATATTAGAATTGGGTAATGGCTTTGCATTTGTAGCAAGGCAAAAACGCATCCATTTAGAGGGTGATGAGTTTTTTATTGACCTTGTTTTTTACAATCGCCTATTGCAATGCTTTGTAGTGATAGAAATAAAAACTACCAAACTCACACATCAAGATATTGGGCAATTGCAGATGTATGTCAACTATTACGACCGCTACGAAAAGCAGGACTACGAAAATCCAACCATTGGCATTTTGCTTTGTGCCGATAAAAACGATGCCGTAGTAAAAATTACATTGCCCGAAAACAGTAAAAATATAATTGCCAGCAAATACCAACTCTATTTACCAACCGAACAGCAATTGATGGAAGAAGTGAAAATAATTATTAATGGTTAATTCTTAATGATTAATGAAATGAGAGAGAATGTTGTAAAGAATAAGAGCTTTGAGTTTGCAATTAGGGTTGTTAGGCTGTATCAATTTTTGGTTTCGGATAAGAAGGGATTTGTATTGAGCAAACAGCTTTTACGAAGCGGGACAAGTGTTAGGGCAATGGTTCGGGAAAGCGAACACAGTGAAAGCAAAGCAGACTTTATTCATAAACTATCCATTGCCCAAAAAGAAATTAACGAAACAATATATTGGCTTGAATTATTGAAAGCTACTGACTATTTAACCCAAGAACAATTTGAAAGTATTAATAATGATGCCGTTGAAATTATAAAATTAATTACAACTATCATTAAAACAACAAAATCCAACATTAACAATTAACCATTGATAATTAATCATTATAAATGAAAGAATTAGACTTACAAGATAAATACCTCATTAAATTTCTTTGCGAAAGGCAAGACGGCTTACAATACAAAGAAGCAAAGGCAAATACCGTTTCACCTCAATTCTTTTTAGTAGAAGATTTAAAACTTTTTCTTTCAGAAACCACCCTCAACAAAGACAACTACAAAAAGCTACTCAGGAAATTTGACACTGAGAAAGATTTGTTGGATGCCGTTACCAACGAACTGCACGACAGATTAAAATCATCTGCCAATATGGCTTTGTTCATCAACACCAATAAAACCATAACCATCAATGGTATTTCTTTGCATTTGTTTTATCCAAGTGGCAGCGAAACCAACGAAGACAAACTATTTGAACAAAACATTTTTTCGGTAATTCAAGAACTACCCTACACCTACAAACATCAAGGCAAACAAATTTTTTCATTCCGTCCCGATTTAACTTTTTTCCTCAACGGAATATTTTTGGGTTACAGCGAACTCAAAAGCACCTACACCAATCAAAATGCAAGAAGCAACGGAAGAAAAAAGTAGCCAAAGACTATTTATCAGCTGTTCAGGAATATTTAGTCCTTGCAGAAGATAACGACTTATCGCAATTACTTCGCAAAGAATATTTGAAGATTTTCGAGAAAGCAATACACATCACCTCCACCGATCTAAACGAAACCTACGTCATTCGTAATATCAGCAACCAGTTTGATGAGATTAAGACTATTGTAACTACCAATACTTTTGATTTTACACCTTACGAGAACAAAATAGAAAAAGACTTTAAGCAATACCCGCTTCGCAACCGAGAAGCCAACAAAACCCAGCGTTTTGAAGAAGTATTTAAAGCCCTTTACGATAAAAAAATGATAGAGAAAGAAATTCTCTATTATAATTTTATTGAACGGGAATTGATAAAAAAAGAAGGCAGCCGCACCAAAGAATACAAACACAATGACGGTAGACTGATAAGCCCAAGACCGAAACAAAAATGTTTACTCTCTTTTACTCCAATATTCCGCAGGTTTTGGTAAAAGCAACATCATTGGTTGGACAGCTTTACAGTTAAAGGATCTTCGTAAAGAAGGCCTTTACGTGTATGACAAAATAATGTTGGTTGTGGATAGATTGCAATTGCGTGACCAGTTAGACACAATGCTGCACAATATGAATATTCAAAAAGGAATGTTCATAGAAGCCTACGACAAAAAAACCTTTACCAGAGCATTAGCCAGCGACAAAAGAATAGTTATTGTAAACATTCAAAAGTTTGGAACTGTAAACGATATTTTAGACAGCACTGCAGTTACCAAGCTATCAAAACTTAGAATTGCTTTTTTGATAGATGAAATTCACCGAAGCAATGACGGTGTCCAAAATCAAGAAATGATAAGTGTGTTTGACGAACTGCAAAGTAGCTTTGACAACAACGCAACTTACACCCAAGAGCCACACAAGAAAAATCTTATAGTTGGTTTCACCGCCACCCCAAGCGACCACACATTGGCAAGGTTTGGCGAGTATAACAAGTATGCTTAAGCGGAGAAAATTTGGATTCCATTCGATAGCTACACAATGAAAGAAGCCATTGAAGATGACTATATACTAAATCCAATCAGAGGCATTGTGCCGGTATCAGCAAAAATGTATTTTGAAAAGCCCGAAAACGAATTAGAAGGTTTTGAAGGTGATGCAGGTTATGAAGATGTTCCAGACGATACAGATACAGGCGTAGGCGTTGACGGTAAGAAATACGCCATTCGGAAAAAGAAAATTTATTCCAATCCCGAAAGAATTAAGGTCATTTCAAAATTCATTGTGGAAAGGTTGGTCACAACCGTTTACCATAACATCAGGGGAACGGCAAAAGCAATGTTGGCAACAACATCAATACCGAATGCAATCAAATACGCGGGATTCATTAAAAAGAATTTCAAAGAGATTACGTTACAGAAGAAATACGAAAGATTTAAAGAAGCTCCGGTTTACATTGTTTATTCCGATAGTCAAGACCACCAAAGCAGCAGCAGTGTGAACAATGGTTTGAATGAAAAAACGGTGATGCAAAATTTCAAATTAGCCAGAAATGGAATAATCATAGTAGTTGATAAACTGCAGACAGGTTATGACGAACCTAGGCTACACACTTTATTTCTTGATAAAGAGATTAGGGGCATCAATGCGATTCAAACCATTTCAAGGATAAACAGAAAAATCAAATACAAAAACGACTGTAAAATCATCGATTTTTCTTACAAAAATGTCAATGTAAAAAATATCAAAGCCGCATTTGAGCATTTCAGTAATGTGGTGGTATCAGACTTTGACCCATTAGGTGATGAAGGCAAATTAGAAATCTATTACAAAGACTTAAAAGAACATCCTTTATTGGTTGAGCAGTATAAAAACTTTTTGAAATACCATAAAGAAGCGAAGGACATAAACCTGATTCTGGATATGCAAAATGCCTTTTCTGACTACATCAGAAAGAGTAAAGCAGAAGCCAAAAAACTGAAAGGCACAATCAACAACTATTTTAAGATTCTGAACCTCATAGAATTTGTAATTGAGTTAGATGCCAAGTATAGCGATGCTTTGTTTTTGGAATACTTGCGTAAGTACAATAACGAATACAACAACATCAACAAGCGGACAGACATTATTGACGATGTTGAGATTTACTTTGATAACAAAATTGGCATCATAGCACCATTAGAACCCAAAGACGAAACAAAAGGCGGTGTAAAGGGAAATCCAACAGATACAGAAGGCGGAAAATTTAAATATAATATTCTTAAAGTAATTGAGAAGCGGAATAAGGAAGAAGAAGCCATAGCCGAAATGATTAAAGATTTTGAAGAAAAGATAGACGCTTTCTTTTCTTACATTCCAACTATTGACGATGGCATCAGGCTCATAGCAAAAATCAAAGATGATGGAACAGCATTTAGCCAAGATGAGATTTACAAAGACCTTTCAAAGATTTACAGAAAATACATTATAATCAACAAAGACTTAGGCGACTTCTTCAAACGAGAAACCAAAGATAGCCTAACCCAACTTTGTGATGATTTTGAAAGGTCGATCCTGAAAGTATATCCAATAAAATATGAAGACAATAATTTGTCAATGGCAGCAGAACCATAACTAGGCTGTCAAAAGGGTTGAAACTAGGGTCAAAGAAGGAGGACACGATATTCCCGAAAACGTTATTCGCAGAAGATATGAAAACGGACTTAAAAATTTTTTCAATAGTTACAGTTCAATTGTGGACGAATGGATGTTTATTGAAAATTCAGGCGAGCCATATCAATTGATTGCACAGAAAACTAAATCAGAAGTGAATATATATATAGACCAAATTTGGAGTGAACTAAAAACAAAATATGATGAGCAATAAAAATCAACTAGACGAACAAACTCAAAAAATCCTTCGAGGTTTGGAAAAGTCTTATCAAAAATTAGTGGAGTTTAAAAAATATAAGAAAAGTCCCTTAATTGTATCGAAAAACGGTGTCATAGTGGAAATTCAGCCTGAGAAAATACAACCCACAACAACATATACAACTAACGGCTAGCCAATTGCTTAAAGCATTTTAAGGTGTATGAGCCTGCCTATCGTGTAGCGATTAGGCAAGCCCGAAAGTAAATTTATAATTCAAAAACTACAAGCCTTGTACCGAGAAAACACCCACCCAATTCACACCCATACCCTACCAACACTTCATCTTCAACAGGCAAGTTCTCAAGCAGTCCTACTTTTTCCAGTTCCTTTGAAAAATTAACACCTTGCATTTTTAGACTTTGGATGCGGTATAGATAGGCAGCACCGTATCCCCCCGAGCAAGTACATATTTCATAAGCTAATTTGATCCTCTAGGTTTGCGTTAAAAACAAACCCATGAGACGATCAAATCAAGAACAGATGGAAGCAATGGTTGCATCCTACCAATGCAGCGGACTCACCCAGCGTGAATTTTGCCTGCGACAATAATATTAAGCTCCCCACCTTCTCCTATTGGTACGGTAAAGTGGTCACAAAGCCCGAGTCTAAGACTACAGGCTTTACCGAAGTAACAGCCCCTATACACCCGACTGGCCTGGAAGTGGTTTTCCCCAATGGAGTGATCATTCGGGGAATCCAAGATCTTGCAGCGATCCACCAGCTGATCAAGTGGTAAGGTGTTCGCATTAGGAGCCTGGCAGCGATTCTTTCTGTATGGTGAATCAGTGGACATGCGCAAAGGGTTTGACGGATTAAGCGGCTTGGTCCGCAATTCTCTGGATCGGGATCCGCTAGCTGGAGAAGTGTATATCTTCCTGAACCGCAGCCGTACGCTGGTCAAGCTGCTCCACTGGGAAGCCGGCGGATTGGTGATCCACTCTCCAAGCTGGGTCACGTTCTGGTGCTTTAAAACTCACACACCCCGCTGAACTGAATTTATTCAAAATTTTTTACTACAATTGTATCCAAGTAGATACAGACTCATGTTCTTCATCGAGAAAACAAACGAATTTGATAAATGGCTGAAAAAGCTAAAGGACTTTAAAGCCAAAGCTAAAATCCTTTTCAGAATTCAAAAGCTTGAAACTGATGAACATTTTGGCGATTGTAAAACAGTTGGCCAAGGAATTCGTGAATTGCGAATAAATTTTGCGAAAGGTTATCGAGTTTACTTTAAAGAAAAAGATGGAATTATAATCGTTTTACTAATTGGCGGAGACAAATCCACTCAAGAAAAAGATATCGCGAGAGCAAAGGAAATTTGGAAAAAATTAAATAACTAGAAAAATGGAAACTTCAAGATTTGAAATAGCGGATTACTTGGATAACAAAGAGATGATTGCGGAATATCTTAATACTGTTTTAGAAGAAGGAAATCATGCAGATGTGATTAATGCAATTGGACATATTGCAAAAGCGATCGGGATGACAAAAATTGCGGAAGAAACTGGTTTGAGCCGACCGAGTTTGTACAAAGCACTGTCAGATGGTGCAAAACCTCAATTTGGGACAATTATGAAAGTCTTGAAAGCAATTGGAGGACAAATCCAGGTGAATCCAACATCAACCTGAGAGGATACTTCTCACTACACTACACACAAACTACACCTATATAGATAATTATAGAAGGTTAGGCTTATATCAGCCTGATCCTCAATAATCAGGCTGATAAAGATTAATCCCCTATAGCTGATGAGACTACTCCCGCACCACCTAGCCATAGCGGATCGATCAGAAAGTAATTTTATAATTCGCAACCTAAGAGCCATATACAGTGAAGTTGCGCACACCACCCTACCCTACCAACACTCCATCTTCAACAGGCAAATTCTCAAGCAGTCCTACTTTTTCCAGTTCCTTTGAAAAACCAACACCTTGCATTTTTAGACTTTGAATGCGGTATAGATATGCTGCACCTTCCATGATTTGCAGGGCTACATCCGCCACTTTTCTGTTTTCGTATTGCTCTAAATAACTGCCCTTCACCCAATCATTGAATGCACCCATGGCTGGTCCACACCAAATCTGATAATCCAGGACTCGATCTGAAGTTCCTGCATTTGCCCAATTGGAGGATAAGCCTAGGTACCATCTGAAAATCAAGGCCATCTTCCGGCGCGGATTATCTTTGGCTCGTCCTGAAAAAAGTTTACAGATTAGGCAGTTCGTTTATTTCACTTGTTTCGTTTATTTCGTTTACGTATATTTGATTAAAGAAAAAAAAGAAACATGGAAACAATATTGAATAGAACATCTGAAGACGATCAAAGAATTGCACTAGAATCTATGACAAGACTTAAAGGAGTTTTTAGTGCACTGCGCGCTGTTTCAACTCCTGGTGTTAAGATAAAAATTCAAGAAACCGGAGAGTTTATCACCATTCCGAAAAAGGCTCTTTCCTTGTTGATAACCATCTTATCAAATATGTCAGAGGGTAAGTCAATCACAATCATTCCTACAGATTCGGAGGTAAGCACACAACAAGCTGCAGATATGCTGAATGTATCTAGGCCTCATTTGGTTAAGTTACTGGAAAACAATACTATTCCGTTTAAGAAAGTAGGGAGCCATCGAAGAATCTTGCTAAGAGATCTAGTAACCTATGAGAAAAGTCTTCAAAGAACTAGAGAAGAAAAGTTGAAATTTCTTTCAGAACAAGCTCAAGATTTGAACCTTGGTTACGAATGATTTACTCATCAAATTTCATAGCTGTTCTTGACGCATGTGTGCGCTACCCTGCTCCAGTAAGAGACTTGCTACTCTCTTTGGCTGACAATGAACTTTTTAAACCGAAATGGTCCATAGAAATTCAGGATGAATGGTCTCGTAATTTGTTACTAAATCGACCTGACTTGAAAGAAAGTCAACTACAATTGACCATTGAGGCCATGAATATTGCCTTCCCAGATTCCAATGTTGACAAATACAGCTCTCTCATTTCAGGTTTAACACTTCCTGATCCAAATGACCGTCATGTTGTTGCGGCAGCAATTCGCTCAAAAGCGAATGTAATAGTAACTTACAACTTAAAGGACTTTCCTAAATCTATTGAAAGTGAATACGATAGTGAGATTCAGCATCCAGATGAATTCTTGTGCAATGTATATGACCTACATCCTGAAAAAGCGAAAGCAGCCTTTGTTAAAATGGTTAAAAGACTAAAGAACCCTCCAAAATCACAATCTGAAGTTCTCGAGACACTATCAAAATCTGATCTGAAAAGAATAATTGAAAAATTAAAAGACTCGCGCTAACAAAACCTATACGCAATGCCCTTCGTGACACTGCGCATAGCCCCTGCTGTTATCCATAATCTACAACCACACCTAATTCCCTACCCTACCAACACTCCATCTTCAACAGGCAAGTTCTCAAGCAGTCCTACTTTTTCTAGTTCCTTTGAAAAACCAACACCTTGCATTTTTAGACTTTGGATACGGTATAGATAGGCAGCGCCTTCCATGATTTGCAGGGCTACATCTGCCACTTTTCTATTTTCGTAGTGCTCCAAATAACTGCCTTTCACCCAATCATTGAATGCTCCCATGGCTGGTCCACACCAAATCTGATAATCCAGGACTCGATCTGAAGTTCCTGCATTAGCCCAATTGGAGGATAAGCCAAGGTACCATCTGAAGATCAAGGCCATCTTCCGGCGCGGATTATCTTTGGCGCGTTCGATTTGCTCTGGATCCCGTTGGTGGAAAAATTCAATGCAGGATTGCCAAATTTCCTCCAATGGTTTTCTGAACACTTTTTCTTCTAGGGCTTGTCTTTCCGCTGCGGGGATTTCATCAATGGATTCGTACGTTTTGTAATACTGATATAATTTTTTTGCTCTTGGGCCGAATAATGTTCCCCGCTTCAATACTTGCAGCTCGACACCCATCTCAAACATGTCGGACGCAGGAGCGCCCATCACATCTGTTGAATCTACCACTTGCAGCAACTTCCGGACATGCTCGGAGGTGCCTGCCTCTACACAAGCCTGATTCACACTTCCGGTGACCACATAAGCGGCACCCATCATAAAGGCCGCCAATGCGGAGGCTGGTGTGGAGATCCCCCCTGCTGCACCGACTCGTATGTGATTTGCAAAAGCATTTGCCTCTTGCATCTCATTTCGCAATTGAATGATAATCGGCAGTACGGCAACTAAAGGTCGATTATCGGTATGCCCACCTGAATCTGCTTCAACCGTGATATCATCCGCCATCGAAACCTGTTTTGCCAACTCAGCTTGTAGCGGGGTGATTTTTCCTTTGCCCAATAATGATTGCACAAATGCCTCAGGTGGCGCTTGCATAAATGGAATCGCTATTTCCTTTCTGGAGATTTTAGCAATGACTTTGTTTCCAATGACGATATTGTTTTCTGCATCTCGGCTAAGACCTGCCACCCGATAGTAGACAATATTTTCTGTCAATGCCAAGAATGCAGATGCTTCCACCACCTTTACGCCTTTGTCCAAAAATAACTGCACCGCTGCCGCTTCCAATGCCTGTTCGGATGGGGAATGGATCAAATTGACGGCATAGGTCTGATACGGCAAATTCGCTTGAATTATGTTGAGCGATTCGATGATTGTTTCCGGAACTTGACCTGCTGCTCCATAAGAGGCTAATAAATTTGCTTTCCCAATAGCAATGACTAAATCTGCAGAAGCGATCCCGTTTGCCATCGCTCCTGTTTTGTAGGCATACTTTAGCTTATAATCTGAGCGAAAAGTCGGGTCTCCCAATTGCTCGGCAGCCATCGGGCTCACCATCGCCAATACTTGTAATCCCCTTCCTTCCGATACCAGAGTTCCGGTATTGCCCACTCCTATCCGGCCATTGAAATCCTTCATGACATAGCAAGGCTTATCCGTCTGTGCCAATTTTGCCCTGATACCCGCGATATCGAAGACAATGTCTCGGGGTGAACCTTGCCAGAATAATTGCTGTGGTGTTCCGCTGAAATTCATATCTATACGTATTAATTGTAAGTTTCAAGTGTTCCTAACTCTTCCTCAATTCCCAATGCGATATCGGTGACTTGATAGATTCTCATTTTATCATTCCACAAAAATGCGTCGGCCACAATAACCAATTGTGCACCTCGTTTTTCGATCGTTTTAATATGCACCTCTAAGTTCATTTCTTTGACCGCAAGCAAGATTTGACCGCGATACTTCCAGACTGTTTTATGCTGAGGAACCTGAGTAAATTTTGGTGACTTGAACGCTGCTCCCAGATCTTGCTGCAAGGCAAATACCTGCATTGCCTGTAAGATCGATTCCACCCCAAGTGAGCCGGGCATGACCGGATCCTGGTAGAAATGACAGGTGAAAAACCAGTCATAGGTTTTGACAAATTTGGTGGCATGAATATATCCCTTGCCAAATTGGCCCTTGTCTTTTGCGATGATCAACTCATGCAGCAGATTCAATTGATCGCCTGCCAAGCGGTAATGTGGCTTCGCTTCCGGAGCTTTATACAACTTCATCTTTCCGTAAAGCGAGTCCAACTTGACTCGCATATAGTCAGTCGCTTTCAATTGCTCGGTGATGTACCAAGCGGGAACTTCCCCTCCTTTATCCAAGCCATTCTGAGCTGCCAATGCCTTCGCTGTGAAAAATCCAAAGGAGGAATTTCCTTTATAAAAAAGGTGTCCATCAATCGATAGTTCAAAAGTATAGCGCTGCAAGATGGTCTCCCCGTAGGCAACAGAGGAAACCAGCACTGATTTGTTGGTAATGGTCTTGCCTCTAAAATCTGTTCCCGTCGGAAGCGCAAATGTTTCCCCGTCCCCATCCAAATTTCGGAGGTATAAATCCATTTCCGGAAATTGTAAGGTGCTACCCATATAGGCGCCTAGCAATCCACAAGGCTGCAATGCAATCTCCATCAACATGGAATAGGGCATCGTCACGTTGGAGTTTTGCAAGTAATACCACGCATCCTCGGGCACATCGTATTCTGCAATGATCGGAACGTCTTTGGAGAAATCTTCTTTGCTGCCATCCACACTCAAAATTCTGGAAATCAATTGCAAATCAGAATTGGGCTGGCGGGACATTTTACGACCCTTATAGATCTCAAAGTCAGGGCCAAAGCATTCGGTCATATCTCCCAATGCGAAGGTGGTGATATCCTTTTCATTCATCAGTGCACCTTCAGAACGCGGAGCGATTTTCACGCCTTCAGTCGGATCAAGGTATTTTGGATTTGACTTTTCACGCAACGCTAAACCAAGGTTTTCGAAGTGAACCGTGATGACACCATCTGAAATAATCTCTAAATCACCGATCACATAGGGATCAGGGAAAAGACCGATTTCTTTGATTTCAAGTTTATAGATAAGTTTGGTATCCGCTATCGGAGACACTTGTTTTCGGCAACGTACCCGCTGTCCCAAACCAAAAATAGGTTGAAAGCGTGCGTCTTTGGTCATCCGTTGCAAGCCTAACATCAACATGAAAAAGCGTAGCAGATTTCCGCCGCCTTCTGCTTGCAGCGATCCCGCCAATACCTCGT
>Ga0209491_10008683_pt1 | contig 12774 bp, 11 predicted proteins | sample BON02_FD_187213 | JGI IMG/M metagenome (GOLD analysis project Ga0209491, IMG submission 187213) | Freshwater microbial communities from Lake Bonney liftoff mats and glacier meltwater in Antarctica - BON-02 (SPAdes) (version 2) | ecosystem: Environmental > Aquatic > Freshwater > Ice > Glacier... | reverse complement strand
GATAACATCATCGCGTGGCCCCACCAAAAGCACGCGCTTCCAGCCCCGCGATCAGCTCGCGCAGCGTAGCCCGTGCGATGAAGAGTGGCAGACGGCGTTCGTCAATGCAAACGTCCGGGATGGGACATGTACCATTTATCTTTGTTATATACTGGGTTTTGGACGCATTGTTTTCGGGCGCAGTTGATTTGACCCAGTTGTGGAAAGAGCAAGAAAATGTCAGCATCTCAACCGTCTTTTTAACTCGAATTCCGTTCGTCATAATTGCGCTAGCGTTGTTAGAAGTGTGTGGTTACGTGGTTGGCCGCCTGTTTTCAGGAATTATAAGGATCAACCGGCAACGCTTGTCCCTTTCAAAGCTTAGTATTGTGGCGCGAGATGTATCAGTTGCTGCTGCGCAAAATTTAGAACTGGATAGCGATCAAATGTATGAAAATGAGGTAAGGCTAAAAATGGAACTCTTGAGGGGACACATGACCGATGACCTTGGTGCTGAGTTCGAATATAAAGGAACCTTCCTTCAGAATTTAGCGACAAGAGTTGTTGATGCCGTCTCGCCAAAGAAATAGGTGGTAAGGCGAGGCGCAGCCTCGCCTTACCTCACCCTTGAAGCGTCCTTACCCCAATCCCCTCACCCCGTGCTTTCATCGCACTCACAGCCGCAATCGACCCCGCAGCGGTCGTGAAATACGGGATTTTGTCCATCAGGGCCACGCGGCGGATGTCGCGGCTATCGGAGATTGACTGGGTGCCTTCGGTGGTGTTCAGCACCAGTGCGATGTCTTCGTTTTTCAGGCGGTCCACGATGTTCGGGCGGCCTTCATAGACCTTGTTGACCAAGGTTGAGGTGGCGCCGACAGACTCGAGCCAGGTGGCGGTGCCTTTGGTCGCCACAATCTCAAACCCCATGGCGATCAGGTCGCGGGCGGCGTTTGCCATGGCATCGGTTTTGTCCATGTCTTTGATCGATAGGAACACGCGGCCTTCGAGTGGCAGGTCGTTGCCTGCGCCCATTTGCGCCTTGAGGAAGGCGAGGGGGAAGGTGCGGTCCCAGCCCATGACCTCGCCGGTGGAGCGCATTTCTGGCCCGAGCAGAGGGTCAACGCCGGGGAAGCGGGCGAAGGGGAGGACGGCCTCTTTCACGCTAAACCACGGGGTGATCGGGTCGGCCAGTGTCATCGGGTCGGCCAGCGGCAGGTCGGTGTCGGGGCCAACGCCTGCGGCGTAAGGGGCGCGCATCGGGAAGTTGGAAAGTGGTTCGCCCGCCATCAGCCGCGAGGCGATGGCGGCGATAGCGGAATCGGTCGCCTTGGCCACAAACGGCACGGTACGCGAGGCGCGTGGGTTGACCTCTAAAACGTAAATATCATCGCCTTTCAGCGCGAATTGCACGTTCATCAAGCCTACGACATTTAGCGCCCGCGCCATGGCCACGGTTTGGACCTTTAGCTCCTCAATAATCGCGGGCGACAGCGAATGCGGCGGAAGGGAACAGGCGCTGTCGCCGGAATGCACGCCAGCCTCTTCGATATGTTCCATAATGCCCGCGACATGGACGTTGTGGCCATCAGAGAGGGCATCAACATCCACCTCAATCGCGCCCGACAGGTAGCTGTCGAGGAGGACGGGGTTGTTGCCGGAAACCTGCACGGCCTCACGGATATAACGTTCCAACTGCGCATCATCGCGGATGATTTCCATCGCGCGGCCACCCAGCACGAAGGAGGGGCGGATGACGAGAGGGTAGCCGACATCGGCTGCGACAGCGAACGCCTCATCGCGCGAACGGGCGGTGCCGTTGTGGGGTTGTTTGAGGCCCAGTTTGTGGAGGAGTTGTTGGAAGCGCTCACGATCTTCGGCTAGGTCAATCGCGTCGGGGGTGGTGCCAAGGATCGGGATGCCTTCGGCGTGCAGGGCGTTGGCGAGTTTCAAGGGCGTTTGGCCGCCGAACTGGACGATAACGCCGTGCAGCGTGCCGTTTTCTTGCTCCACGCGCAGGATTTCAAGGACGTGTTCGAGGGTGACGGGTTCGAAATACAGACGATCCGAGGTGTCGTAATCGGTGGACACGGTTTCGGGGTTGCAGTTGATCATGATCGTCTCATAGCCGGCCGCGGTTAGGGCATAGCAGGCATGGCAGCAGCAATAATCAAACTCAATCCCTTGGCCGATGCGGTTGGGGCCACCGCCAAGGATGACCACCTTTTTGGCGTTCGTGGGGCGGGCCTCACATTCCACATCGCCCATGACGGGGGATTCGTAGGTGGAATACATATAGGGCGTTTGCGCCTCAAATTCGGCGGCACAGGTGTCGATGCGTTTGAACACGGCGTTGACGCCAAGGTTGCGGCGGGCGCGGCGGACTTGGGATTCCTCCCGGCCTGTAAGGGTGGCAAGCCGCGCATCGGTAAAGCCAAGCATTTTAAGCTTGCGCAGGGCGGTGGCATTGGTGGGCAGGCCATCGTGGCGGATTGCGGCCTCGGCGTCCATAATCTCGCGGATACGGGCGAGAAACCACGGGTCAAACGAGGTGGCGCCTTGGATTTCGTCATTGGTCAGCCCGTGCCGCATCGCTTGGGCGATTACACGCAAACGGTCCGGGGTTTGCTGGGCAAGGGCTTTGAAAATCGCAGCACTATCCGGCGCGCCGGGGATGTCGATTTCGTCAAACCCGGACAGGCCGGTTTCCAAGGACGCCAGCGCCTTTTGCATGGATTCGTGGATGGTGCGGCCAATCGCCATCACCTCGCCCACAGATTTCATGGCGGTGGTCAGGTTCGGTTCCGACCCCGGAAATTTTTCAAAGGCAAAGCGCGGGATTTTGGTGACGACATAGTCGATGGAGGGTTCAAACGAGGCAGGGGTGACCTTGGTGATGTCATTGTCCAGCTCATCCAGCGTATAGCCGACGGCCAGTTTCGCGGCTATCTTGGCAATCGGAAAGCCCGTCGCCTTGGACGCCAGCGCTGAAGAGCGGGACACGCGGGGGTTCATCTCAATCACCACCATGCGGCCATCAACTGGGTTGATCGCCCATTGCACGTTGGACCCGCCGGTTTCCACGCCAATTTCGCGCAGCACGGCGATCGAGGCCGAGCGCATGATCTGGTACTCTTTATCCGTCAAGGTCAGGGCAGGGGCTACGGTAATAGAATCGCCGGTATGCACGCCCATCGGATCAACGTTTTCAATCGCACAGATGATGATGGCGTTGTCGGCGGTGTCGCGCACCACCTCCATCTCAAACTCTTTCCAACCGAGCAGGGATTCGTCAACGAGGATCTGCGCCATCGGGCTGGCCTCCAGCCCGCTCCGGCAGATCGCTTCAAAGTCGTCGCGGTTATAGGCGACACCACCACCTGTGCCACCAAGGGTAAAGGCCGGGCGGATGATGGCGGGCAGGCCGACATATTCAATCGCCTCCATCGCCTCGGCCACACCGGCCTTGATGTCGTACTTGCCGTTGGGCAACTTGGGGGCTGCGATGATGGTGGCTTTGGGGTTTTCCAGCCCAATGCGGTCCATCGCCTCGCGGAACAACTTGCGATCTTCTGCCATTTCAATGGCTTCACGCTTGGCGCCGATCAGCTCAACATTGTACTTTTCCAACACACCCATATCGGCCAGTGCCAGTGCGGTGTTCAAACCCGTTTGCCCGCCCATGGTGGGCAGCAGCGCATCTGGACGCTCTTTTTCAATGATTTTGGCCACGACTTCGGGGGTGATCGGCTCAATATAAGTGGCATCGGCCAGCACCGGGTCGGTCATGATCGTCGCGGGGTTCGAGTTTACAAGGATGACGCGGTAGCCTTCTTCGCGCAGCGCTTTGCAGGCCTGTGCGCCCGAATAGTCAAATTCGCAGGCTTGGCCAATCACGATAGGCCCCGCACCGATAATCATGATAGATTTGATGTCGGTTCTTTTTGGCATCGTAAGCCCCCAAGCTGCACAAAATTTTGTGGGTTATAACGGGCATGTGCCCGCGTGCAAGAGGCAACTGGGCCTCAGCTGCGGCCCATGACCCAGATGGTGATCAGGTACAGCAAAACGGTCAGCGCACATCCGGCCAAAAGCGCCGGCCAAAACCCGGCCCCTGCGCGCAGCATCACCGGAATAAGCACAAACATCGGCAAGGATGGCAAAACGTACCACAAGGTCGCCGCTGCATGATCGGCAAGCCGGGCAGGGTCCTGCGTGTCTCGCCACAACCAAATCATGCCCAAAACCGAGATAAGCGGTAGCGATGCGATCAGCGCGCCAATCCCTGCATGCCGCCGCGCCACCTCGGACGCCGCCGCAATCAAAACCCCCGAAATCGCTGCCTTGATAAACAGATAGAGCATCCCACCCCCTCATATCGTCGCCACGCGCCAACCCTACCGCTTTCATCTTGGCAAAAATACCTAATTCCCGCCTCCGCCGCCAAACCACCCGCGCGCGCATCTCAACCCGACCTCGCATCCCGAGCCAAAGCCACCCAAAGGGGCTCGATGCCCCTGCGGGCGGCAGCCCCCGCTTGGGCTTGACTTCACCGCCCCGGCGATGTGTATCAGCAAGACTGGAAAATAAGCCCTTTGAAAGGGGATGATGATGCACGCCTATCGCAGCCACACTTGCGCCCAACTGAATGCCAGCAATGTTGGCCAAGACATCCGCCTGTCGGGCTGGGTGCATCGGGTCCGTGACCATGGCGGCGTGTTGTTCATTGATTTGCGTGATCATTACGGCATCACCCAAGTGCTGGCCGACAGTGATAGCCCGGCTTTCCGTGACCTTGAAAAGGTGCGGGCTGAGTGGGTTATTCGGATTGATGGCAAGGTCAAAGCGCGCGATGCAAGCCTCGTGAACCCCAAGCTGCCAACGGGTGAGATTGAGGTTTATGCGCAATCTATGGAAGTGCTGGGCGCGTCTGAAGAATTGCCGATGCCGGTTTTTGGCGAGGTGGATTACCCCGAGGAAACCCGCCTGACCTACCGCTTTCTTGATCTGCGCCGCGATAAGTTGCACGCCAATATGATGCTGCGGTCCAACGTGGTGCGGTCTATTCGCAACCGGATGTGGGACCAAGGGTTCAACGAATTTCAAACGCCGATCATTACTGCCAGCAGCCCCGAAGGCGCGCGCGATTTTCTGGTGCCGTCGCGCCTGCATCCCGGCAAGTTTTACGCCCTGCCACAAGCGCCGCAGCAGTTCAAACAGCTGATCATGGTGTCTGGGTTTGACAAGTATTTCCAGATCGCCCCGTGTTTCCGCGATGAAGACCCGCGCGCTGACCGCTCGCCCACCGATTTTTATCAGCTTGATATTGAGATGTCTTTCGTCAAGCAAGAAGACGTGTTTGCCGCCGTGCAGCCAGTGGTTCAAGGGATTTTTGAAGACTTTGGTCGCGGCAAGAAGGTTGATACCGACTGGCCGTTGATCGCCTATAATGATGCGTTGAAATGGTATGGGTCTGACAAGCCTGACTTGCGCAACCCGATCAAGATGCAGGACGTGTCTGAGCATTTCCGCGGCTCGGGCTTTGCGATTTTTGCCAAGCTGTTGGAGGCTGAGGGCAATGAGGTCCGCGCGATTCCGGCCCCTACTGGTGGCAGCCGAAAGTTTTGTGACCGCATGAACGCCTTTGCGCAGGCACAGGGTTTGCCGGGGATGGGGTATATTTTCTGGCGCAAGCGAGTAGAACCTTTGGCTGCAAACATATCTCAAGCGCTTCATAGCGCGAGTGTTGCGATGCAAGTTGCATTTGGAAACCAAGAAGATCGAGTTCGCGCCAAGCGCGCGATGAGCGATGCTGTCAAGGAAGCTAGTGAAAGACTGCAACTCTCCGATGAAGAAGCAGCAATCATTGTTGATAGAATTGATCTACTTGAAGCCGAAGGCTTGTCTGACAAAGCAAACTTTTTGCGTGACGCCTACTTCGGGGAGTTCGAAGCCGCTGGTCCTTTGGCGAAGAACATCGGACCAGAACGGACCGAGGCTATTCGCGTTCAGTTGGGCCTAACCGAAGGCGACGCAGCCTTCTTCCTTGGCGGCAAGCCCGAAACCTTCCAAGCGGTTGCGGGGCGTGCGCGTAATGAGATTGGCAATGAGTTGAACCTGTCGGAAACTGATACCTTCCGCTTTGCTTGGATCGTTGATTTCCCGATGTTTGAAAAAGACGACGAGGGCAAGATTGATTTTAGCCACAACCCGTTTTCCATGCCGCAAGGCGGGATGGAGGCGTTGCAAGGCGATCCGCTACAGGTTTACGCCTATCAGTATGATCTTGCCTGCAACGGGTATGAGCTGATTTCGGGTGGTATTCGTAACCATAAACCCGAGATTATGTACAAAGCGTTTGAAATCGCGGGCTATCCGAATACGGAAGTGGACAAGCGGTTTGGTGGCATGGTCAAGGCGTTTAAATATGGCGCGCCGCCCCATGGCGGTTGTGCGGCGGGGATTGACCGGATTGTGATGTTGCTGGCGGATGAGGCGAATATCCGTGAGGTTATCATGTTCCCGATGAACCAACGCGCCGAGGATTTGCTGATGAATGCGCCTTCAGAACCGCTTGCCCAGCAGCTGCGAGAGTTGCATCTGCGCGTGATTCCCAAGGAATAAGCGGGTTTGGCCCTGATGTTTTACCACACAGGGCCAAGTTTCGTGCAGTTTGCGCTTGAAAATCAAGCTGCTTGGGCGCATACGCCCGCGAAAGCCTGCATCTTTGCGGGCTCAATTTTATTGGAGTGACCATGGCCAAAGAAGACATTCTTGAATTCCCCGGTGTCGTTAAGGAACTTTTGCCCAATGCGACATTCAAGGTCGAACTTGAGAACGGCCATGAGTTGATTGCTGTTATGGCAGGCAAAATGCGCAAAAACCGCATTCGCGTGTTGGCAGGCGACAAGGTGCAAGTCGAAATGACGCCTTACGATCTGTCTAAAGGCCGCATCAACTATCGCTTTAAGTAACCGATGCGTTTGATCCTTGGCTCTGCCAGCCCGCGCAGGCTTGAGTTGCTGGCGCAGATTGGTGTGGTGCCGGATGCTGTGCTGCCCCCTGATATTGATGAAACACCGTTGAAGGCCGAGCTGCCGCGCCCTTACTGTGCGCGGATTGCGCGGGAAAAGGCGCTTGCGGTGCAGGCGGGGCCGGAGGATTTGGTGCTGTGTGCCGATACCACCGTGGCCTTGGGGCGGCGGATTCTGGGCAAGCCTGCTGATGGGGCGCAAGCGGCGCAGTTTTTGCTGGCTTTGGGCGGGCGGCGGCATTCGGTGATTACTGCCGTGGCCTTGCGGTTGGGGGAACGGTTGTGGACCCGCGAAGTGGTATCTGCGGTTAAGATGAAGCGGTTGTCGGACGGCGAGTTGAACACTTATTTGGCCAGCAATGATTGGCGCGGCAAGGCGGGCGGCTACGGCATCCAAGGGCTTGCGGGCGCGTTTATTCCGTGGATTTCGGGGTCGTTTACCGGGATTATGGGGCTGCCTGTGGCGGAAACGGCTGCGATGCTTGGCACGGCTGGGTATCCCGTTTGGCCCGTTATCCCTGTTTCAATGGAAAAACCATGATTGGCCGGATTGTCGTTTTGGACGAGGTGCAAGGCCGGCCTGCGGCGGCGCTGATCGTTGATGGGCAGTTGCATGACCTGTTGGTGGACCCCGAAGGCGATGAGGCGTTGCCGGGTGCGATTTACCGCGTGGTGGCGGACCGCCCGATGAAGGGCCAAGGCGGGGTTTTTGTAAAACTGCCGGGGGGCATGGGGTTTTTGCGCCAAACGGCAGGCATTGCGCCGGGTGCGCGGCTGTTGGTGCAAGTGACGGGACCAGCGGAGGCAGGCAAGGCTGTGCCAGTGACCACGCGCCTGTTGTTCAAAAGCCGCTATGCGATTGCCACGCCGGGCGCGCCGGGGCGCAATATTTCGCGGCGGATTAAAGATGAAGGCGTGCGGGCCGGGCTGGAAGCGTTGGCCGAGGCCGGGATGCAAGGCGCTGCGGAGGATTTGGGGCTGATCTTGCGGTCGGCCTGTGAAGGTGTGGAGCCGGATGAGGTTGCCGCCGACATCACCGCCATGCGCGATTTGGCCGAGGCTGTGTTGGCCGATACCAATGGTGGGCCGGAACTGCTGGTGGAAGGGGCAGGGGCGCAGGAAACGGCGTGGCGCGATTGGGCCGACCCGGCACCCGATGAGGTGATCGAGGGTAGCTTTGCCGATTTGGGCGTTCTGGAGATGATTGATGCGGTGCTGGTGCCGCGTGTGGCCCTTGCGGAGGGTCATATGATGATTGAACCCACCCGCGCGCTGCTGGCCGTGGATGTGAACACCGGCGGCGACACCAGCCCTGCGGCAGGGTTAAAGGCCAATATCGCCGCAGCCCGCGATTTGCCGCGCCAATTGCGGCTGCGTGGGCTGGGCGGGCAGATTGTGGTTGATTTTGCGCCGATGCCCAAGCGGGACCGGGCTGTGCTGGACCAAGTGATGCGCGCGGCGTTTAAGGGCGAGGCGGCTGAGACGAGTTTGGTGGGCTGGACGACGTTGGGCCTGTATGAGTTGGTGCGCAAGCGCGACCGTTTGGCGCTGGCAGAGGTTTTGGGGGGTGCTGCATGAGTTGCCCGATTTGTGCGCGTGAGGCCGAGCCGAAGTACAAGCCATTTTGTTCGCGGCGTTGTGCCGATATTGATTTGGGCAAGTGGTTGAGCGGGTCTTATGCGATCCCGGCTGCGGTGACGGATGAGGCGGACGATGACGAGGACGCGCCGGACTTGACGCCGCGCCAGTAGAGTAGACCAATAGATCGGGCCAATAAGATGGGCCAACATCTTCGGCTTTTAAAACATCTGTTCGCCTCGATTTTTTGTGCAATTCCTCTGGACAGCCCGGCCTCGCTGGCCTAATACCGCGCTCACGTGCCCGAATAGCTCAGTTGGTAGAGCAGCGGATTGAAAATCCGCGTGTCGGCGGTTCAAATCCGTCTTCGGGCACCACTTTAATCAATAAAATCAATGCACTAAGCATCGCACAGTTTTTACTTCCTGCGTTGCACACTCATCGCACAGTTTTTCTGTGTGTTCGTAGGTGTTTGTGGTGAGTCGGTTACTGTGTTGAACACAGTGTTTTGGTTTGCTCTGGCAACACAGTAACTCAACATCGTGTTTGCCCCACAGCAACTGAAAAGACTCTGTTAACACAGTGACTTGGAACACTATGGGTGCAGAGTAACTCGACACACTCTCGGACCATGGTGACGAAAACCTGCCACCTCAAGGTAGGATTGATCTCAAGTCGACAAAGCCAGAGTTGCCAATGCACGCATATTAATTGATTGTTTGTGTAGTTAAGCATGCGATAGTAACCTTTGTCTTAAAGCTACATCAGGGTTTTTCTTTGCATGCCTAATTTAAGTGAGCCCGTAAAGAAAACAGCTTTGGTGCTTCAAGGTGGCGGCGCGCGCGGCGCGTATCACGTTGGTGCGATAAAGGCGATTGCAGAGATCACAGAACGTCGGCGCTCACCGTTCAAGATCGTTTGCGGAGCATCTGTTGGTGCAATCAATGCCGCGTCGATTGCTGTGGCGTCGAATGACTTTCAGGCTGGTGCGCGACACCTCGAAAATCTATGGCGGTCCCTCAATTCCAGTTCGATATTCAACACCCGGGCAATACCTTTGTTGATGACGGCTCTGAGATGGGCCATGACCCCCATTTTCACGCGACTGGGCTTTCCAACGAGGGGCGGACTTTTAGACTGTGAGCCTCTTAAACTATTGCTGCAACGGGAATTCAATAGAGCTCACCTGCGACGCGCCATTCGAACCGGTTCGCTGCACGCGCTATGCATTACTGCATCGAGCTATAAGAGAGGTGAAGCGGTTGCTTTCTTTGAAGGGGCCAAAGAGGTTGAAGAGTGGAGCCGCTCTCGCCGTCGCGGGAGACGCACCAATATCACCGCGGAGCATATCTTGGCGTCCGCCGCACTTCCCTTTGCGTTTGCGCCGGTCCGACTCGAGAGTGGATATTATGGCGATGGATCTCTGCGCCTGACCTCGCCCCTGTCTCCCGCAATCCATTTGGGCGCAGATCGTATTCTGGTCATAACAACTCGGGACGGAAATACTGTTCCGCCCACCGATGGAGCGGCTGAAGAAAGCCCAAGTATTGGCGAAATGGCGGGGCATGCGCTTGATATTCTCTTTAACGACAGCCTTGAAGCCGATCATGAACGCATGACGAGGATAAATCAGACAATTTCGCTTGTCAGTCCGGAAGTCCGGCAAAAAAGCCCGCTTAGGGCAATTGAAACTGTGCTGCTAAAACCGTCCCGGGATTTGCGCGATGTCGCAAAGGCGCATGCCAAACAGGTGCCTTGGTCGATCAAGTTTCTGCTGCACAGCTTGGGCCCGAAGGACGGAGATGGTCGAATAGAAAGTTATCTGATGTTTGAACCAGACTATATCGGGGCACTGATCGACATGGGGTATGCGGATACTATGAATCGTGCAGACGCTATAATCGAACTACTCAGAGACAGTTAAATATTTCTTTGCACTTTGGCTTACTGTCGAATAATCTCCGCGCCGTAGCATAGCCGAGGGTGCATCAATGGCAGCAAAAGGCCGGTGAGAACGGCAGTGCAAAAGTTTGCCACGGAAGTGGCGGGATAATCCTGCTGCGGGCAGAGTAAAACTTTGCCACTTTGGCCCTTTCTGGTGACAGGGAGGGTGGGGGCATTTTAATCGTGGAACTTTATCGAAAGGTCCGTCTCGCGCGTCGGGGCGGCATGAGCGAACGAGCGGCAGCAGTTCATTTTGGGGTGTCGCGCGCGAGCGTGAAGAATATCGGTTGACGTCATTCAGGTTAAGCTTAAAGACCACCACTGAAAGCAAAGGCGAGAACAAGTCCCAAAATAAAAATTACGGTGAGCATAAAGTTTAGGATGCCGTGCACCTCTTTTGGTGCAAGTTCATCCCAAATACTGGATTCTTGGTGTCGCACTTGGCGACGCTTTCGAGATTGGGCCCTTAGCATCTGCTTTTTATCACCACTTCCCTGATAAGGGCTAATCTCGCTATCACCGACTTTGCGGGGCTGTGACTTCCATGTGTATTGTTTTGGGGTACTGATCGTTGCACCAGAATCCGCTTGGCTGCTCAACTCTGCGGCAAGACGACTTTTCCGAATATTTTCCTGATGAACGCGCTCAACAGTTTCTGCATCATACTCACCGTACCCTACCGTTGAATTGGCATCTCTATGGTTTGTGGTCATGTGAAAGTCCGTTTATTAGAGCGTTAAAAATTAGCAGCCCAGCCAGATCAGATGGATCAGTCACTACCCTTAACTAAGCAAAGAAGATCAGCAAGTTTTTAGTTAGCTGACTGAGCATCAGACTTTTGTGAAAAAGCTTCCCAAAAACGACCGTTTTTGAACGGCCTCCCCGAAGCTGACTTTGGTGCACTTGTAGCGAACTTACACATTGTCCGCACTGCGGTCACTCACGCAGATCGCAGCGAATGGCAGCTCTCCGCCCTTCTGGTGATGCCAATCTAGTCGTGTCCTGTTTTTCGCGCTTGCAGCGAACGGCAACAAAGTCCGCACAGTAGTCATCGATGTCTTCTGCCGTGAAGGTCTGCTGTGTTGCTAAACACAGACCAGAACACAGCCTTGACCAATGCTAGAGCAAAGCAAGCTTCGGCACTGAGCCTGCACTTTTCTGGCTGACAACTCCAACACACGACCATAGTGTGTGATGAGCTAGTCGAGGAGCGCTTATGGCCAGACTTAACGCAGATACGCATGTGCTGTTGGACGGCGCTGCCAAAGTTTATCTGCGTGGCAACAGCAAGCGCTGGCAGGCCACATTTCAAATCGATGGCCACTGGATACGCATCAGCACAGGTAAGCGTGATCTGGAAGAAGCCAAGACCGTCGCGCGTGAGCAGTATCTTGACTACAAATTCCGCGCCAAACACGATTTACCCATTGTGACCAAGCGCTTTGAAGATGTGGCGCGGTTGTCGATCACTGACATGCAGCGGCAACTGGACGCTGGGGCAGGGCGCAAAGTGTTCAACGATTATATCAAGGTCGTTGAGAGCTACTTCATTCCGTTCTTTGGCAAGACATTCATCACCAGCATTGATCATCAAAAAATCCAGGAGTTCAACAAGTGGCGGGTCGAAAAGATTGGCCATGAACCCAAAGCAAGCACACTGAACACCCATAACTCGGCAATGAACAAGGTCTATGCTGAGGCAGTTGCCCGTGGTTTTGTGGCACAGGGCAAAGTGCCCATACTTGCCAACAAAGGTGAGGAAGGACAGCGGCGGCCCGATTTCAGTTTGGATGATTACCGCACAATGATCCGTAAGCTGCCCAGTTGGATCAAAGGTGGCAAGCAAGGCAAGTCACAGAACATGCGTGCTTTGCTGCGGGACTATGTGTTGATCATGGCCAATACCGGCATGCGGCATGGCACAGAGGCACAGAACCTGCGTTGGCAGCATGTGAATGTGTTTAAAGACGCAGGGCTGGAATACGTTGAGTTTTATCTACATGGCAAAACCAAGCCACGCGAAGCTATAGGTCGCTCGGGTGTGATTGACTATCTCAAGCGCATTCATCAGCGCACACTTGCGATCAAGCACATGCAGTTCGATGTCATGCTCCATACTACACGACTCTCTTGATTTTGGTTGGAATTAGCAACCAAGGAGAGACTGCAGCAATTGGGTCTGATTTGAGCAGTTTTCGGATCTGATCGAAGCCAATTCGAAAGAATGACTTTGCGAAATA
>Ga0209491_10008680_pt1 | contig 12778 bp, 15 predicted proteins | sample BON02_FD_187213 | JGI IMG/M metagenome (GOLD analysis project Ga0209491, IMG submission 187213) | Freshwater microbial communities from Lake Bonney liftoff mats and glacier meltwater in Antarctica - BON-02 (SPAdes) (version 2) | ecosystem: Environmental > Aquatic > Freshwater > Ice > Glacier... | reverse complement strand
ATAAGGATCGACGAGTTGTGCGAGCTTTTTGCCGCGCTCAGTTTTGAGCGCTTCATCGAGTTTCAGTTCGCTGTAGTCTTTCACTTCTTCGCTGAGTCTGCCGTAGGATTTTCGTTGGTGTTCGAGCTGCGGATCGAAGTTGAGAACATCGATGACCATGGGCGCGATGGCGATGACGCGTTTGTCGATCGCGCCGGTGAGCCAGGTGGTCCAGCCGCGCTTGGAGGCGCCGTTGAGGATGAACTCTTTGATGTCCAGATTCAGCCGATCTTTGGCGAGGGCTTGCGTCGCATCCATCGCACGCACCGCGCTCTTGACCATCGGCAAAAGCAACGGCCAATCTTCTTCCTGTGTCTCCAAAAATTTGGCGAAGGTCAGCGCGATCAGCGCATCTTCATACTTACCACCAAACAGCGGCTGATTGGGCACCTGCTGCACAATGACCACGACTGCCCCGAGCTGATCGGCAATCGCCATCATCGCTTTGGCGGTGCCGGTGCTGGTATCGGGCTGTTTGCTGTTGGTGGAGCCGCCTGTGATGTGAAGCACTGCTTTGCCCGGATGAAGAATCTTGCCAGGCACGATGATGGAAAGCCAGTGCGTCCAGGTGTTACCGCGCCAGGTCTGACTGGTGAGCTGCGCGGAGATGATCTTGGTGGCGCCGATGTCGTGATTGGCGAGGAATTTTACGTCGTAGCTGGCATCTTTTTTCTGGACGTACTCAGTCAGGTCAGCGCGCAGCGGCGCAGCTGTGATGAAGAGCGTTGCAATGATGAGCGAGGTGGTGGTGATGCAGTGGCGCACGAGAAAACTCCAGAGAGGAACGGGTTGAACGAGTATACGTTTGAACCTGCGGCGGAGATGCGAGAGTGACGCGATAGAGCAATCAAAATCAAAAACAAACCCACGCACGGGAGTGCGTGGGCTTTGCGGTTGTTTAGTTGTGAATAGCGATGCGCGTCCGATTATTCTTCATCGGCTTTGAGTTTGGCGATGACGCCGAAGTCTTCGAGCGTTGTGGTGTCGCCTTTGATTTCGTGGCCCGATGCCAATTCTCGCAGCAGGCGGCGCATGATTTTTCCACTACGCGTTTTGGGCAGCATGTCGGTGAAACGAATCTGATCAGGCTTGGCGATAGCGCCGATTTCTTTGCCGACGTGGGCAGTGAGTTCTGCTTTCAATTCGGGTGACGGTTCTTTGCCGCTGCGCAGCGTGACGAATGCCGCGATGCCGGTGCCTTTGATTTCGTGAGGCACACCCACGACCGCCGCCTCAGCGACCGAAGGATGCGAGACCAGGGCGGATTCGACTTCCGCAGTGCCCAGGCGATGGCCCGAGACATTGATCACATCATCGATGCGTCCCATGATCCAGAAGTTGCCTTCTTCATCACGGCGAGCAGAGTCACCGGCGAGGTAGCAATTGGGCACAGTGGACCAGTAGGTTTGAATGAAGCGTTCGCGGTCGCCGTAGATGCCGCGCATGATCGCGGGCCAGGGCTTGCGAATGACGAGCAGGCCGCCTTCGTTGGGTGGAACTTCGGTGCCATCTTTGCGCACGACGGCTGCATCGATGCCGAAGAACGGCCGCGTACACGAGCCTGGCGTTGTCGTCGTCGCACCGGGCAACGGCGTGATGACGTGGCCACCGGTTTCAGTCTGCCAGAAGGTATCGACGATCGGGCACCTGCCGCCGCCGATGATTTTGTGATACCACATCCAGGCCTCCGGATTGATCGGCTCGCCAACAGTTCCCAGCACGCGCAGCGATGACAGATCCCTGGACTGCGGGTAATGATCGCCCCACTTCATGAAGGTGCGAATCGCCGTGGGAGCGGTGTAAAACTTGGTGACCTTGTGGCGTTGAATGATGTCCCAGAAGCGGTCAGGCGCTGGTGAGTTGGGCGCGCCTTCGTACATGAGCGAGGTGACGCGGTTGGGAAGGATGCCGTAGATGATGTAGCTGTGGCCGGTGACCCAGCCGATGTCAGCGGTGCACCAGTACATTTCGCTGGGGTCATCTTCGTGCAGATCGAAAGTGTATTTGGCGGTGAGGTACGTGAAGGCCATGTACCCGCCGGTGGTGTGCATGATGCCCTTGGGCTTGCCGGTGGTGCCTGAGGTGTAGAGGAGGAAGAGCAGATCTTCGCTGTCCATTTCCTCGCAGGGGCAGACCTCGCTGGCATCAGACATGAGAGCGTGCCAGTCGTGGTCCTTGCCTTTGATCATGGCGCTGTCGGTGCCGATGCGTTTGACGACGACGACGTTCTTGACGAGCTCAGTCATCGTGAGCGCATCATCGACCGTATCCTTGAGTGGCACGATCTTGCCGCGGCGCCAGCCACCATCAGCGGTGATGATGATTTTGCTCTTGGCATCTTCGACACGATCGCGAATGGCTGTCGCGCTGAACCCGCCGAAGATGATCGAGTGCGGCGCGCCGATGCGGGCACAGGCCAGCATGGCAATCGCCAGTTCGGGAATCATCGGCATGTAGATCGTCACCACATCGCCCTTGCGAACGCCAAGCTTCTTGAGCACATTCGCAAACTTGCTCGTCTCCCGCTGCAAATCGCGGTAAGTCAGATGGCGAATCTCCGGGCCGTTGGTGCCATCAGGCAGATCAATGAACGGCTCGCCTTCCCACGCAATGGCGACCTTATCCCCCAGGCCCGCCTTCACCTGACGATCCACGCAGTTGTGGCAGAGGTTGGTCTTGCCGCCGACAAACCACTTGGCGTCGGGCAGGTTCCATTCGAGGACGCGGTCCCATTTCTTAAACCAATCCAGTTCCGCAGCCTTCTCGCCCCAGAAGCGCGAAGGATTATCAATCGACTCGGCATACATCTCTTCGTACTCATCGAGCGATCGAATATGAGCCTGACTGGCGAAGCTGCCCGGCGGCGGAAATCGGCGGGTTTCCTTCTGCATCGATTCCATGCCGGATGTCGGATTCAAATCACTCTTTGACATTACAAACCTCCAGGGGAGCAAAGCAAAAGCGTGGACTCACGGGAACCACAGCCGACAAGAACAGCCTGACATGGGCCAGACATTTTCGTCGCGGCGTTAGCTTAAGAAGTGAGAGCGGAACGGGCAAGGGAGTAGTGGCAGCGAAGACGTGGACACACCCTACTTGCGATCCTCCGCGATCGTCTTCATCGCTGCCAACCCCTTCTCAAAATCCTGGCCGATCATCTTGTCCATGTTCATCAGCACGCCAAAGAACTTCATCATGAAATTCTTCTGGCCGGTCATCGCCCAGGCGACCAACGTCTGATTCCCCTCCGGCTTGAAGCTGAATTCGGTCGTGTTCGTCGCCGGGAAAGGTTTGATGAACTGAAGCTGAATCACGATGCGACTGTCCGGCTCGCTCTGCTCGATCACCATCTTTCCCTCGCCGACTTTCTTATTGCCCAGCCATGTGTAGCTCGCGCCCGTGCCCTGCTCTGCCCCGGCATAAGTCACCTTCATTTCCGGATCAAGCTTGGCCCAGGGCGACCATGCCTGCCAGCGGTGCAGATCGTTGACCTGTTCAAAGAGAACCGCTGGCGACGCGCTGACGGCGAGCGATCGCACCACACGAAACTCAGAGGGCCGCGTGGCGACATAGACGAGAAAAAGCACGATGACGATCGTGATGATCGCCAGAATCGTTGGCAGCATGAGATCATCTCCCTGAAGCAGAAGGCAGTTGTTGTCGTTGATCACTGCGCTGATGTCGCTACGCCGCAAGCGGCGGCAGTGCGACGAGCCAGAAGCGAAGCCGCGAGCGGCTCAAGAGCGAAGTCATGCACTCACCGAATCTCGACAATCACAAATCGCTTCTCGCCGCGCGGCAGCGACACCTTCACCGAATCGCCCACTCGCGCTTTCATCAACGACTCGCCCATCGGGCTGGTGGCGGTGACTTCGATTTCATCGCTGTCGAAATTGAAGGTGCCCGAAGCCTGGCCGACGATTTTGTAGAGCTCTTCGGAATCATCATCCTCATCGCGCAGCCGAACGACAGAGCCGAGGAAGACGATGTCGGTGGGCACTGCGCCTTCTTCAATCACACTGGACTGGCGCAGCTTTTCTTCCAGCCGACGAATCTCTGCTTCATTAAGTCCCTGATCTTCGCGGGCTGCGTGGTAGTCCGCGTTCTCTTTCAGATCACCCAGCGCACGCGCCTCTGCGATGCGTACTGAGAGCACTGCCCGCTGAGCTTTGCGATCTTCGAGCTTGGTTTCGATCTGAAGTTTTTCGTCTGCTGTGATGAATTCCATGACGACTGGCACCTTCCTGAACCCGGTGTGCAAAAGAATATCCGCCCCACTTTCGAACGGGGCATCGTAACGGCAAACTGAGAATTTCTCACCCCCCTGCCGAGGCCTGCTCGATGCCCACAGGTTTCTGTCGCTCCACCGGCTTGGCATCCTTCCAGAACTGCAAATTATCCAGCGTCGAGGGCGGCTTCTCAAACGGCTGCCAGGTGTACTCGCCGCGCTGCGCAAAAAGCGTATCCAGATTTTTCTTCTGCCAGATCAACCAGAGCGTGCTGTCGGATCCCAGATCAAAACCCGTCAGCGTCTGGAGCGCGCCTCGCGCTGATCGCACCACACTGTAGTTCGTGTCATTGACCGCACCCACCAGCGCATCAAACACGCGAGGCTCGGCATACTGCCCCAGCGCCTGACAGCAGGCCATGCGCACATCGGCTGATTCTTCCGACGTGACCTGGGTGTGTTTGACCAAGGCATCAATCGCTTTGGGGTTGTGAATCTTCTGCAAAGCCTTGGCGGTCTCCCAGCGGACAAAGTCGGAGCGATCATCCAGCAGCGGCACGAGCAGGTTGGCATCATCGACTACGCCGTGCAGCCCCAGCGCTCGCACCGATGCTGCCCGCACGGTGGAATCTTCATCAGTGAGCAGCAGCCGATAGGTGCGCACGTAAACTTCCTCACCGCCAAAGGGAGCCGAGGAAAGCCAGGCCACCCCATTGCGACGGCGATCCGCATCAAACGGATTCAGCGCATCCTTAGCCGCCTCACCGGGCGATGGCGGCATGATCGACGCCATCATAGAACTGATGGGATTGCCCCCTGAGGAACAGCCTTGCGAACAGAGCGCAGCCAAGGCCGCTGCAAGGATGGCGATGGTGCAATGTGAAGAGTAAAGCTTGCGCATGATGTGAAGTGTACCCAAGGGCGAGGAATAGGAAAAGGCGAGGGATCAAGGCGCAGATGTCGCTACGCCGCAAGCGGCGGGAAACGTTCATCACCACTCGATTTTTCACTATTAACCTCCTACCATCGCCATCATGAAAGCTCGCGCTCTGGAAAATCTTGGCATCCCGCACACCCTGACCAAACTGGCCAAGTGGCTCGCCTCTGATGTGCGCACTGCCGGGCTGGATCAGCATCAGGTGCGCGATCAGCTCAAAGCGATCGTCGCTGATCCTGCGGCCTTTCTTGATGATCTGCATTTTGCGCAGCTTGCTCATGGCCTTGCCAAACATCAGACGATCACGACAAACAGCGAGCAAGGTTTTGAACCACGCCAGACGCCCGCGCCCTGGCAACAGTGGGGAACGAATCTTGACGAGCAATCCGTCGCGCAGATGCGAAACGCGGCGCAGCTTCCCGTGGCTGTCACTGGTGCGCTGATGCCTGATGCGCATCTGGGTTATAGCCTGCCCATTGGCGGCGTACTGGCGACGGAGAATGCGGTGGTGCCTTATGCCGTGGGTGTGGATATTTGGAACTGCCAACGCAAAAGGAGTCCAGTCAAGCGTATGAACGCGCAAGCAAAAGGGGACCACCGCAACGGCCGAGATCGTGTGAGCAGGCAATGGGGCCTGCTTATGCGAGAGGCTGATAAGGATGCTGACGGTGGAACATTACGAACTGATTCGACGCAAGCATTTCATTGATGGGATGAGTTCCCGTGCGATTGCCCATGAACTGGGGCACTCGCGCAAGACGATTGCCAAGGCGCTGAGGCAAGCGGTGCCGCCGGGGTACCGGCGAGCAGTGCCGGCGGCTTGTCCGGTGATGGACAAGTTCGCTTCGATTGTCGAAGCCTGGCGGGAGCAGGACCAGCAGCGGCCGGCCAAGCAGCGGCACACGGCCCAGCGGATCTACGAGCGGCTGAGTGATGAGCATGAGTTCAAAGGCTCAAGCTCGACGATACGCCGGTACATCCACAAGAGCCGGTCGTGCCAGGCTCCGGTGTTCATGCCTCTGGCTTTTGATCCTGGCGAAGAGGCCCAAGTGGATTGGCACGAAGGCTGGATCATCGAGCGCGGTGTGCAGCGCAAGGCGCAGTTCTTCTACATGCGATTGTGCTACTCGAAGGCCTCCTTCGTCCGTGCCTACGAACGGGCGGACCTGATTTCCTTCCTCGACGGCCACGTCAAGGCGTTTGAATATTTCCGCGGGGTGCCCAAACGACTGGCGTATGACAATCTCAAGAGTGCGGTGACGCAGGTCAAACGTGGCCGGGATCGAGAACTCAACAAGAAGTTCATCGAACTGCGCAGTTGCTACCTCTTTGACACCCGCTTCTGCAACGTGGCCAAGGGCAACGAGAAGGGAGATGTCGAGAACCCCCGGGGGTGGCGAAGCGAAGTGAGAGGCAATACCTGACACCTTTGACCGAGGTGTCATCGCTGACAGAGCTCAATGAGCATCTGCTGATCAGTTGTCAGCGTGATCTGAAGATGACCGGTCCCAAGGCTCACACCGATCGCACCCGCGAGCAGCTGCTGGAGGAAGAACGTCTGTGCCTGCGTGAGATTCATGGGCAGCCTTATGAAGCCTGCCAGCGGATCGACACGACGATCGACAAGCGTTCGCTGGTGACGGTGGATACTAATGCCTACTCAGCTCCGGTGCGCTGGGCCCATCATCCGGTGCAGATCAAGCTGCTGGTGGACCATGTGGAACTGTGGTGCGAGCAGCAATGTGTGGCCAGGCATGATCGCTGCTTCAAGCGGGACCAGTTCATTCTTGAGCCGGTGCACTATCTGAATCTGCTGCGGACCAAGAAGCCGGGCAGTCTGGACAATGCGCGTCCGTTCAAGGGTGTGTTTGGCCCTACCGGGGGGTGGGGAGAGGACTTTGATCTGCTTCGCCGCGAACTGGAGTACCGCTACCACGGCGAAGGGACCAAGAAGTTCATCGCGGTGCTGCTGCTGTTCACTGAGTATGAAGAAGATCTGGTCAGACAGGCGGTGCCTCGCTGTGTGAGTCGCAGGGCCTTCAGCGATGAAGCGGTGCTCGGTGAACTGCTGCATGAACCGGTGGTGCCCATGCGCAGACTGGACCTGTCGCACCGGCCTGATCTTGTGATGGTCAGCGACGGCATACGACCGGCGGCCCTTTACGACCGGCTGTGCTTGGTGGAACAGGAGGTGGCATGATGAGTGTTGCACACACCCCTGAACTATTAAGCAGCTACCTCAAGACGCTGCGTCTGCCGGCGATGCTGCGCGAGTGCGACGCCATCGCCAGGCAGGCCGCCCAGCAAAGCGCCACCTACGAACTGTTCCTCCAGCAACTGACCGAACTGGAGGTGCAGCAGCAACAGTCGGCCTCCATCGGTCGCAGGCTCAAGTTGGCCGGGTTCCCGGTGGTCAAGGAACTGAGTGAGTTCGACTTCGCCGCAGCGCCCAAGCTCAACAAGAAACGGCTGCTGGATCTGGCTCAGTGCCGGTTCATCGATCAGCGCAGCAACCTGGTGCTCAATGATGCCCCCAGCACCGGCAAAACACACTTGGCCATTGCCCTGGGGCGTGAAGCCTGCCGCCCGGGGATACAAGGCGCGCTTCCACACCGCATCGCGTCTGGCGAACCTGTATCAGGAAGCGAGGGAGGAGCGGCAGGTGCTGCGATTGGAACGACAGATTCAAAGCTGCGATCTAATCGTGGTGGATGAACTGGGCTACCTGCCGCTGGATCGTCACGGTGCCGAGCATCTGTTCGGCTTCTTCAGCCAGTGTTACGAGACGACGAGTCTGATCGTGACCACGAATCTGCCGTTCGCGGATTGGCCGCAGGTGTTCGCCAATGACGAACGGATGACCGGTGCACTGCAGGACCGCCTGACGCACCATGTGCACATCGTGACCATCGAAGGCGACAGTTACCGGCTGCGCACCAGTGCCAAACGCGCTACTATTGAATGGGGGATGCTCTAGGTGGCCCCCATTTGCTTGCAACAACTGGATCCCTTTCTCTTGAGCAGTACCACGCCGGACCTGAATCCGATCGAGATGGCGTTCAGCAAGCTAAAGCAACTGATGCGAAGCGCCGAGCATCGCACGGTGCGAAGCCTGTGGACGGACACGCAACGCATGCTCGATCAGATCACCGCCGACGAGTAGAAACGCTCTAGGGCGATGTTGTTGCAGTCGCAACCTTGTGCCCGGAGTGTCAGTCGTGATAACGGTTATTGGTCTGCTCGCTGGTTCATTGCTCTACTGTTTGCGAGTACGTTGGTCGAAATGAAGGCAATTCATTTCGTCGGTGCTAGGAACACAGTGCCCAACATGATCAGGAAGGTGCCGATCCAGACGCGCCACGTCACGGTTTCGCCTAGGAACATCACGCTCAGAAAAGCGATCAGCATGGCTGAGCCGCACGCGAGTGGATAAGCGTAGCTTAAGTCCAGTTTGCTGAGGCAGGTGACCCAGCAAAGAAAGGCCCCGACGATCATTGTTGCGATCAAGGCTGCGCGCCAGAAGCGGGATGCTTCAAAAAGCTGGCGCATTTTCGCTGTGAATCCGCCGTTTTCATCCAGTTCGCTCATCATCGCTTTGAGCATCACCTGACTGATCGATGTCAGCAGAATGGACATGGCCAGAAACAGATTGCCGGTGACGAACTTGGACATTCAAATCTCCTGCTTGGCGCAGTGAAAAATCAGGTGGTTGTGTTCTTGCAGTGGTGGTGCAGCCAACAGGCCTACATCTTTGAGATGTGTGGCGAATTGATCGCGATCGATGGTACTGGTTTCGATGTTCCACTTGTCAGCAAACCGAAACCTGCGAAAGATCATCGACACGGTTTTGTAAGCAGCGATCATTCCTCTAAAGAACAAGCGGGTTGATGTCGTCATTTTGGCACGGTCAAATTCAACAATGACAACCTGGCCACCCGGTTTGAGCACGCGATGAAGCTCAGTCAACGCTGCAACGTGATCGTTGAGGTTGGGAAACAATCCTGCTGCCACGATGGCATCGAATGTGCCATCTGCGTGAGGTAGTTGCATCACATCGCCTTCGATGAAGTTCGCATTGGTGAGCTGGTTTTTCTCACTGTGACTACGGCCAATTTTCAATAGCCCAACCGATGGGTCAACGCCCAGCACGTTCCACTGCGGGCGCTGCGTGGCCAAGCCAATTGTGAATAGTCCGCTGCCACAGCCTGCATCGAGAATGCGCTGTGTTCCACTGGCTTCTTGTTCAATGAGAAGTGCAGCACGCTGCACCAGAGGGCTGTCAAAATTTCCCCGCCACAGGTGATAAGCGCGTGCTTGAAAGTTGTACCAAGCGGTCAGCCGCTTGCTGTCGATCACGAGGACACCTCCGCACCGGCAGACACATTTCGAAAATACTTGTCGTACGATGCATCGCTATACAGCGAACGCACATACTGCGGACGATAAACGCGGAGCGTAAACTCGAACAGTGGTCCTGCTTGATCCAGTTCGTAGTGGCGTGAGAGATGTCGCACCGTGTAGTCGATGATGTCAGCTTCGCTCTGGTAGTGCAGGTAATCCTGCATGAACTGTGCGTCGGCGAAGGAGGTGAGAAAATTCACCGCGATGCCTTTTGTGCACAGGTTGTACATGGCCTTGAGCATGCGATGGATGAACTGTTGCCACTGGTCGGTTGGCGTCTTTAGGCGGGGATTGAAGGTGCCGCTGAGCGTGAGGTAGTCATATCGCTCAGCAGGCAACTGGTCGGTGATGTCACGTTCAAAGAAATCACATTCAGGCAACCGCTTGCGGGATGACTCAACAAACTCGGTGCAGATGTCGCTGCCGGAGTAAGCAGCCGCTGCATGGTGATCACGAAGATACTCACCAAAGTGCCCCAGTCCGCATCCGATTTCATGCACGGAACATTTGCCGGCGTCACGTTCAAGCAGTTTCGCCAGACGTGCGAACCGTTCGTTTTGAGTCTGTTGATCTCGCCACGAAAGCGAGCGAGGATCGTCTCCGTGCTGCGCGTACAACTCACCATAAAATTTCTTTTGATCATCAACGAGCGGCATCAGTCAATTCCCTTGTGGATGCGGCAACTGCCGGGTCACGGGCTGCGCCTTTGTTGCTGGTGTGGATGTTGTTCTGAGTCTCGCTGGAGTTCGGACTGTTGCTGTTTCGTGTTGTCAGTCGCACGGCTGACTGCGGCTTCTGATTGACGTGAAGGAAGGTGCGTGCCAGGTATTCCGACATGACACCGATGCCCAGCAGGATCAATCCAGTTGAAAAGAGCACTGAAACGATGATCGCGGTGAAGCCTGGCACCTCGATGCCTTGGATCAACTTGACGCCGATGAAAAAGCACGCGAGACCAATGGAGATCACCGACAGAACCGCGCCCATGATGCTGGCCATTCTCAAGGGCAAGATGGTGTAGTTGCAGAGCATATTGAACAGAACGCGGATCAGCTTCCACATGGTGTAGCTGCTGTGCCGATCATCTTGATCTTTGTCATGTTTGACTTCCCGCGCGACGATGCGTTCGGTCAGCCAGGCAAAGTAGATATCGATGATGATGTCGTGTCGGTCAGCCTTGGCAACTTCCTTGGCGATCGAAGCCTTGACCAGACGAAACGCAGCGATGTCGAAGTCAATCTTCATGACCATGCGTGGTACCAGCATGATCATTCGCGATCCCAGGCGGCGCCACCATGAATGCTTTCGTTTTTCGGGAATTCCATAAACCAGATCCGCATCCTTCTCGCGGAGGGTTTGAATCATCCGCTCGATCTGTTCAGGTGGATTCTGAAGATCTTCGTCAAGCGTTGCGATCAACTCGCCTCGTGCGTGACGAAAGCCGCAGAGCGTTGCGTTGTGTTGCCCGAAGTTCCTTGTGAGCCGGATGCCCAGCACCCGGGGTTCTTTGCTGGCGACCCGTTGAATCACCTCCCAGCTTTCATCCTTGCTGCCATCGTCGACCAGAATAATTTCAAACGAGCGGCCAGCAACTTCGAAGCAACTCACCAGCCTGCGACATAACTCTTCGATCGTTTTGGCACCACGATAGACAGGCACGACGGCTGAGATTTCAATCTCGTCGTTCGTGGGCATTGTCTGGGTCGGATTGGCGCGTGGAGAGTTGGACACTTTGCAATTGCTCATTGCGGTTTAGGGGATAACACCCATACGAAAGTTTCGGTACCTAAGATCGCTTCTCACACTCAGAACAGAGGGGTGAGTTGACGCTGATATATACATCGACAACACGTTAGTGCAAGTTGAAGGAGGCTATTTCTATCATCATTCAGTATCCGGCTTCATTACGATTCACACCAGTTATGGCGTGAAATCGAGGACGGCGGCGACGATCTCCTCAAGGTTTTGAGGCGTCAGGTCTTTGAATAACGGCAGTCTGACCAGACGATCGCTGGCACGCTCAGTTACCGGACAGTCGCCTTCGTGCCCGCCCAGTTTTAGACCCATGGGAGAGTTGTGCAACGGCACGTAGTGAAACACGCTCAGAATTCCACGATGCCGCAAATGTGTGATAAATGCCTGCCGGGCCTCCAAGGTGGGGAGCAGCAGGTAGTACAGGTGATAGGGCTGTTCGCAATGCTCGGGAACCACTGGCTGGCGCACGCCATGCTTCTGAGCCCAATCGCGCAGATGCGAGTGGTAGAACTCCCAAATACCTTTTCGAGCATTCTGAATCTGTTCTCGGGCCATGAGCTGAGCGTAGAGCAGTGCAGCGAGAATGTCTGATGGCAGATAACTGGATCCCAGATCAACCCAAGTGTATTTATCAACCTGTCCCCGGAAAAAGCGAGACCTGTTCGTGCCTTTTTCGCGAATGATCTCTGCACGCTCGATGAGTTTTTCATCATTGATCAGCAGCGCGCCGCCTTCGCCACACGAAAAGTTTTTCGTCTCGTGAAAGCTTAATGTCGCCATGGCCCCAAAGCTACCCAAGGCTTTGTCATGAGACTTGCCCATGAAAGCGTGTGCAGCGTCTTCGATGACGGTGAGGTTGTGCTTCTCAGCAATGCGCAGCAGGCGCGGCATGTCGCATGGAATGCCTGCATAATGCACCGGAACGATGGCCCGCGTTTGCGGCGTGATCAGACGCTCGACATGATCCGGATCCATATTCAGCGTGTCGGAGTCGATGTCGGCAAAGCGAATGGTCGCACCATGCAATACAAACGCATTGACCGTTGAGACGAAGGTGAATGACGGCGCAATCACTTCATCGCCAGGCTTGAGATTCAGCAGGATGGCTGCGATCTCCAGCGCATGCGTGCAACTGGTGGTTAGCAGGGCTTTGCGAACGCCAACGATTCGTTCGAGCAGTTCATGGCACTGCTTTGTGAAGTGGCCGTCGCCGGAGATATGTCCACGCGACAGCGCCTCCAGCAGCAGATCATGTTCACTGCCCACAAACCCAGGCTTGTTGAACGGAATTTTTATGGGCGGGAGCTTTTCCATATGAAATCAGACGCCTGCGGCCCCTCATTGAAGAGCAGGTCCAGAATGGAAACCTGACCATCGAAAGGCGGATACCGCTGAGCATATTCAGGATAATCGTAAAC
>Ga0209491_10008679_pt1 | contig 12779 bp, 15 predicted proteins | sample BON02_FD_187213 | JGI IMG/M metagenome (GOLD analysis project Ga0209491, IMG submission 187213) | Freshwater microbial communities from Lake Bonney liftoff mats and glacier meltwater in Antarctica - BON-02 (SPAdes) (version 2) | ecosystem: Environmental > Aquatic > Freshwater > Ice > Glacier... | reverse complement strand
GAAGATGACCATCTGGCAGCGCAGGCGGAAGGTGGCCTTATTGCCCGTTTTATGGCCCAGTACGAGTGCCGCACGCTGATCGTCACTCAGGCTGATGTATCGTTTCTTTCCTTGCATGGATGCAAGGTAAAAATTATATCTATATTTACGTCCGACTACTTAAACATTGCATTTATAGCATCATCGGTCATGCTTTCATAATTAACCCACGGCATCGGCGATAGAAGCCTTCGCCCACCGTCTGATCCTGTGTAGTTACCCCGCGTGATTACTTTCTTGAACCGTTCTGTTGGCTAATGGCCACTACTCGTTTCATCAGGCGTTATGTTCCCAAGGCCCGGCAGAAGCAGCTGAATCAGGATAAAAAATTGAGAATTCAGTTTTAATCAACTGAGCCTCAAACTTAACAATAGATCTATCAACAGGACAGGGCTTTCTTATAAAACCAATTGCTGAGTCATGAATTGAATCAGCATATTGAAATTGTCGGCAAACTCATCAATCTGTGCTGCCATATTTTTGGGCTTTATTGGATTCAATAAGTTGATCACCAGCGTTCTTAGACTACTCATTAGCCGGCTGACGGTTTTACTCTTGGTTCTTAGGTCATCCTCTGCCAAAGTCACATCCCTATAATGATGGTTGACCGCCCGGCGGCCCGGTTCAACGAGCCAATGCCGACGGATGGCGTCGAAAAGCTCCTAGGCCTCCGCCTGAGTGGCGGGGTGAGCATTGCTGACGTAGTAGCATGTTTCCTGACTTACCGGGCTGCCATCCAGGCCCTTGCGGATACGGGTCACCTTGACGCAGGTCCTCATGTCGACCTTACGCCAGCGGGCGGCTAAGGCCCCGCTTGCCAGACTATAGCTAGCGTAGGTGCGCTGGTCAAGGCGTCCATGGCCGCGTTCGGGCTCGCCGATTCTCCCGTATGTCGGCTTGCTGACCAAGCACTTGCACAGGCAGTATCTGTGCAGATGATGTTGGTTTGACTTAAGGCCGATCAGGTAGACGCCCTTCGACTCGGCGATGACCCCGGCGATCTTCGGCGTAAGATGAAGGGCATCCAAGGTGATTTTCTGGCTACACAATCCACTCTCTTTCAGGAGCCTTTGTACCGCTGGTCGCTCACTTTCCTTATTGCCAGTGTAGTAGATCTGGCCAACGACCTCTCCCGAGTCCTGGGCTAGAGCCGAGACGCAGGCCTCACCACGCGTGTGGCCTGCCTGGATGCTACCTCGCAGTTCCTTGCCATCGAAGGTGAACCAGCGCTTGACCTCCTCACTCAGAACTAGACCGAACCACTCGGAGAGCAGACAAGTGAACACCTGGCCGTCGACCTTGGCCAGTAGCAGGGGTAACTGGGCACGAGAGATGACCTTTTCCGGCCAGGTTTGAGTGGCCAAGCAAAGTGCGTCGAAACGGTTGGCCATGTGACGGTGTAGGCGGGAAAGGTTACCATATCTGCCACAGCATAGGGCTAGGGTCAAGCCTGTAAGTACGAATGCCATATCGTGAATTTTACCCCGGTTGTCTCGCCCATCAAGGGTGTGGGTGTTTTGAAGCAATTGAAAAAAAGAGGTAGTTTTACCTCGGCAAGGAGCAGTAGTCATGTTTTTGTAGTATGGTAACCACAAAGATAGGACTTACTGACCCTTGCTAATTTTTATAAGAAAGCCCTGATCAGCAGGATAACCGGACGGCATTAACTCTGGACTAATTTCGGGCCCATTAGCACTCATTTTTTGGAGAACGTCAGTCACTACAATCCATTATTACTACGAAATACTACGTCTTTTGTGCTATCTGTTGCTGCAATAGTATTTCTTCTTAAATCCTGTTGGCCATTTGAACATACCTATATCAATAACAAAAAATCTACTACCAACGGTACTACTCATATAGCCTTTCGCAAGAGGCCCAGTTTTTGAAAAGGTACTTATCGGTCTACACCATTTTGGTGGAAATCTATTTTTACGACCCTGTACTTAATAAGTATTGATAGTATTACATAAAAGAATCAATATGTTTATAATCAGTAAGTTAAACTAAAATACAGCACTTTAAACTTTATTTAAAATACCCAAATTAGTTAAAGTATCTTCGTTTCAAGATGTCTACATTTGTGTATAATTATTACACACACTCTTTTACTAGTAATGAATACACATACTCTACTTTTGCGGATAGAAGAAGGAAATACAGCCCGCCAAAAGGCCGTAGAAGAACTTTACGAGTACTTAAAAAAGTACCGCTTTTATGGTAAAAAATATTTAGATTCCTGTACTCCTGAAATTAATGAAGTATGCAGTGACTTATTTCAGGAAAGTTTTATGGCGTTGCTCGATAATATTTTTTCGGATAAATTCAGGAAAGAAGCGTGTATCACTACCTATTTTTATAGCATCTTACGTAATAAAGCTCGGGTTTTTAGGATGATGCAAAGCCATCAAAGTGGAAATTCATTAGACGATATCCCTGAGGAGTTTATCATTCATACCCATGAATCGTCCAATGTTGAACATGATTTGGAGTCAATTCTGAAAGAGCATCTTCCCAAATTAGAGGTACCCGCACAGGAGATGCTCCACCTTATTTTGACAGACGGGATGAATGATGAAGAAGTAGATCGAAGGATGCGTATTTTTGATCTGAAACTTACTCGTCGATTAAAGAAAAAATACTTGGATTTACTACGACATACTGTACATAATCAGCTAGCTCTTCACTAACTTTATCAGTGAAGGGTAATACTACTTAATCGATGAGCTTCGACATTCTGGCGAGTTCTATGAGAGCGGTAGTATCAACAGCTCCTAGCCGAGCCATCATGTTCTTGCGGTGTTGGTGTACGGTATGTTTACTAATAAATAATACATCTCCGATCTCTTCATTTGACTTTCGAGCCTTGATAAGTTCCAGTATCTCCTTTTCTCTACTGCTCAGCAAGTCAGCTTTTTTCTTGATCTCTTGAAATGAGTGCCACGAAAAAGACTGCCTCACGACACCACCATAAGAAACCCTTCCCCAAACATGAGTTGATTGGTGCAAGAAGGTAATGTCTCGTAGCTGCACTCCAATTACATTCTGCTGTTTCTTAGCTATTTTATAAGGAAATGCATGTACGTGAAGCGTTACCCATTCTCCATTTGTATGTTGAACTTTAACCCCTCCGATTGAAAGTTCAATTTTATCTTTATAAAATAACGGAATAGCATCCATGCACTCTTTCAACCATTCAGCAAATTTTCTTGGTATATGATATTGTTCAATCGTTCCGCTGCTGTAGAATATAGAAAGTGGATCATACGACTTACGCAAACCGAGTAACTTATCTGGTTTACCGAGTACTTTTAATGTTTGCAAACTACTTAAATCCACAAAGAAAAATACTCCATCAATTAATGTTTCAGACTCAGCGTAGAAATCTTTTAGGCTATCATTTTCTTCTGTACTAATGGCAGAACTTTGCCGGACTGATTTCTTTGAACCAAGTTGGCCTTGTGTAAAGTCGTCAATAAGTAATTGTAGGATTTTAGAAGTTATAGGCATGTTATGGCGATCAAACAAAGGCGCTAAATAATCCCTGATAGCCTTGATAAAAAAAGAAGAGAGGAGCGATCAACTGTACCTAATTTAGCCATCATATTTTTTTGATGTTGTAGTAATGTATTAGCACTAATTCCCAACCTCCTGGCTACATAGACATTACTTTTTCTTAGCTGAAGCAAGCGTAGTACTTCCATCTCTCGCTCTGTAAAGATATCACTATCCAATGACTTCTTACGGATTTCCTGCGTAGAATTATACATTATTAACCCATCCTCCGATAAAAGCCTACACCAAATGTCTTCGTTATTTACTAGATGTGTAATTTCTTTAAACATCAGCTGGATAACGGCAATATTTCCTTCTTGATCATATAATACTGGATGTAACTTAACATGCATTTTTCTTGTCAAGTTTGTACCCTTAACGGAGATATTGACCCCATTCATTACTATTTCTTGGATCCTACTTATTGCGTTATTGCTATCGAAAAAATGGCTTAATAGATTTTCCAGTAAAGTGTGTATTTTTCTTTTTACTGTTTTTTCTATTGCCTTCACTACTAACTCAATTGGATTTGTTTTAAAGTAAAGGGCTGGGTACCCCGTAATTTCTTCAATGTTCCCAAAACTCATAATACTTCGTTTTGATTTGGTATCTATAAAAACAAAACACCCATCGAAAACGGAAGAAAGTGGATTTAATTTTTTAATGGTCTCAGTCGCTTGATCGAGCTGCGATTCAGTAAACCCGTGAGAAAGTTGATTCCAATAGTTAACAAGTAAAAGTGGCATTCGACTGGGAGTTGCGTGCACAGTAATTAATTAAACTTTTTCCTTTCAAAGTAACTTTGTTACACCCTTTGATTCGTTAGAATAACATTTTTAGATTTTATACCTTTATTTTTAAATCAGATTAAATACGATTTGGAATAGAAAATGATCGTGTATGATCCATAAAGAATGCGATCCATGCATTTTGAGCATTGCAGCAGAGTCGTTCAAAGTTATGCATGTTGTTATCGTCTGCGAACTAACTATTTACAGAAAACCTATCAGTCTCAACCGGTCCGCTACGATAATATTTTATGGAAGAACGAATCTATCTTGAACTTCGACAGTGCGGGGTCCAGCCAACTCAATGGGTCAGGCAGTTCAATAGGCACTTGCAGAGGGTGATGCGTTTTAAGCTCGTAGCTTGACACCTGACGGGTTACTACACTAAATGTCAATACGGTTTCATTTGACTCTTTGTCGTGATACCGATTGAAGATAACCGGTGCCCAGTACTCTTTCCCTGATTTGATTCGTACCAATGGGCTCCTTTGCTGAAATGATGAATTATCGTAACGGATTACGCCTCGCTTAGCTCCATTTTCTTCCAGGCAGGAAGGAGTAGATAACATTTTTTCAACTTGAATAATACGTCTCAACTTACCTACTTCGTCAAAACGAGGTAAGGGAGTCCATCGGGGCACGAGGCCCCACACTCCTTCTTCCTGATATTCCATGGCGGGACCATACCATATGCGAAAAGTTGATCGATCAGTTGCGCCAGTAGGGTTCAATAACTGTTGGCTACGTAATCCTTGAAAGGAGGGAGTTGGGTTCATTTTCTCTATCACTCTTATAAATATTTATTTACAGGTACTTGATTTTCATCAAATAGAGACAAAATATACAACTTCACCAACTGACCTATCCCCTCAATTCCAGAAGCCTCCCCTGCCGACGAGTACTATATGAGAGGGATGAATTATGACTATTTGTCTATTAATTAGTTTTTTTATTAAATATTAAAAGAGCTGAAGGTCTTTACTCTACCCTAATAACAATACACACAACTCATAATGAGGTAATTATGTATAATAAAATCCATTTTACTCCCCATAGTATATACCCAAATCGGTTATTTATATTTATGTAACTAGAGTATCTACTACTACTTTGTTTGATACAATGACGACTATCACTTCTGTACTCCATGACAATTGTAATTTAATAGTAATATTAAAACTAATTTTTGGTTACTTATACTCATTGATATATATGAAAGTTTTTTGCGAAGGTATCCACCCAGTAGCTGCTTTCGTAAGAAGCTATAATCGGGTCATGACAAATTGATAGAGAGAAACACCTTGGCTGCCCGGGAAGTGCCAAGTAAACGAAATGGGCTACTTATCAGCTTGTAATAGCTCGTGTAGAAACTGCTCTGTTTTAAATTGTGTCATTTTTAGATCCAACCAGCGAAGAGGATCCGGGAGCTCGAGCGGTACTTGTAGGGAATGCCCCAAGCGCAAATCAAAACTTGAAATAAGGCGCGTGACCACGCTAAAAGTCATTACCTCTACTCCTGACTCTTTATTACGGTACCAATTAAATAGCACAGGCGACCAATGAGTAGTGCCTGCTTTAATCATTACACGGTTTGTGTTGGGTTGAAAAGGTGCTCCTTCGCAACGCATTACACCTCGTATTGCTCCGTTTTCCTCCAAATAAGAGGGGGTATTCGTAAGCTTATCTGCTGCTATACAACGTCGTTTCATGCTTACCTCCTCAAAGCGAGAAGCCGGAGTCCAGAGAGGAACCATACCCCATTTAGCGGAATCTTCACGTAATTCCATTTCAGCCCCACACCAAATACTGAAGCGCATATCTATTTCTTGTTCAGGATTAAGCAATTGCTGTCTGGATAAACCCCGGAAACTTGGTTGTTTACTCCATTCTTCAAGTGTACTCATAACTTCTCTGATGGAATCCATGGAAGCACATCATTTAGCAGATGATTGAGGGTATCAAAACTCCGGTGTTCAAATCCGCGCTAATTTTGATTTTTTTATTCTATTTTTAAGTTGTCATTGGGTATCGACAAGTACCGTGCCAATTTCATTTTACCTTATTCAATCTTTTGATAAACAGAATTTTACATACTATTTCTCTGCTACTACTTACTCCTATCAATGACTCTACACTTAGTTGTCTGATATTACTAAGCGAATCTTTATGTTCTCAAAGTAGCAGACACCTACTCCATAATCATTGGCTCAGAATTACAGAACTATCAAGATACAGCTCTGTATTTTTCGGCAAAATTTCAGAGAAAGTACATTCAAAATCATAAAATAATACTACTTCAATCGGTTAATTGGTACTATATTCAAGTAGTAGGATATCTCCTCTACCTTTCTTATCAAACGAGTCGTCAAAAACACCAACCAGATATTATGTCCAAACTTACTATCCTGCTAGCATTTATTATTTTAGTGGCCTGTAACACTACGAAAGATTCTCCGGCCGAAGGTGAGAATACCTACCGCCCCGACTACCACTACACCCCCGAAAAAAACTGGGTGAATGACCCCAACGGGCTAGTGTACCTCGATGGCGAGTACCATCTATTCTACCAGTATAACCCCTTCGGTGATACATGGGGGCACATGAGCTGGGGACATGCCGTGAGCAAAGACCTCAGAAACTGGGAAGAACTATCCCTGGCACTACCGGAGTATACCAACGCCGACAGTACCGAAACCATGATTTTCTCGGGCTGTGCCGTGGTGGATAGCCTCAATACCTCCGGGTTCTTTGGGCCGGGCTTTACCAAAGGGCTGGTGGCCATTTATACCTCCAATGTTCACAAGAATGACAAAGGACTGAAACAGCACCAAAGTCTGGCCTATAGCGCTGACAAAGGCCGCACCTGGACCTACTATGATAAAAATCCGGTCTTGGACATTGGTATGAAAGACTTCCGTGATCCGAGCGTATTCTGGTATGAGGGCAAGTGGAAACTAGTAGCGGTAAAACCGCATGAGTATATCGCCCAAATTTATGAATCAGCTAATCTGAAAGACTGGAAATTACTGAGTGAGTTTGGTAAGATGGGTGATACCGCCAAAATCTGGGAGTGCCCATCGCTGTTTCCAATACCCGTGGAAAATTCCGATCAGAAAAAGTGGATCATGATGATTTCGAGCGCCGGGGAAGATACCAAGTTTACGGGCATGCAGTATTTCGTAGGCGATTTTGACGGTAAACGCTTTACCCCACAAAAGCAGGACGGCATTTTCCGGGTAGATGAAGGCAAAGATTTTTATGCCGCCATTCCTTACAACAATCTACCCGCTAGTCAGAATAAGCCCGTTATCATCGGCTGGGCAAATGACTGGATGTACGCCAACCAAATACCGGCGGAGGGCTCCCGAGGGATGTTCTCTCTACCCCGTAAGCTATCGCTTCGCAATGATAATGGAGTCTATAAACTAATCCAGGTACCCCTATTTTCCGAAAGCATTCCTACCCAAACGCTGAGCCTAAATGCCAGCGACCTGGCTGCCGGAAAAACAATTGACATGGAGGGTAATTCCTACCGGCTAAACCTGACCATTGACCTGACCGATGTCAAAGGGTTCTTGATTGAGCTACTCAAAAACGAAGGAGAAAGTAGCGTGCTGAGCTACGATGTCGCTTCCAAAACCCTGTCATTTGACCGTACCAAATCAGGTAAAGTATCTTTCCACGAAAAGTTCGCCAGTGTGGATGCCATGAAAGTAGCACCCAAAAGCAACCAGTTGATGCTGGATATATTTGTGGATAATGCAATCGTGGAGATTTATGCGAATGGTGGTGAAAAGGTCATGACCGAACAGGTATTCCCGACGAAAAGCAAAGGACAAGTCGTAATGAGCAGGAAGTAAACACCAATAGATCGTAGCAAGAAATCAAGAATAAATTAAACGGAACGGGGTTAATTTGTAGATTTGCCCAAATTGAAATAATGTGGCCGCAACTACTCCTCTGATTCCGAAACCTAACTATATCAACATTACTCTTTCCAATGAATAAATCACTCAAAGTTTTTATCTGGTCTCTATCCGCCGCCTTGGGAGGCTTTCTGTTTGGTTTTGATACAGCCGTTATCTCAGGGGCGGAACAAACCTTGCAAGTATTATGGAACTCTAACGCCTTCGAACACGGCCTGACCGTATCCATTGCCTTGATTGGAACGGTACTCGGTGCCTTGGTTGGTGGTATGCCGGCGGATAGGTACGGGCGAAAAAACAGCTTATTCATTGTAGCCATCCTGTACCTGGTATCAGCTGTTGGGTCGGCCCTGGCGCCGGGCTGGTTTATATTCCTGATTTTTAGGTTCATTGGTGGTGTCGGCGTGGGTATCTCCTCAGTGGTAGCCCCCATGTATATTTCCGAAATTGCCCCTCCTTCTAAGCGGGGAAGCCTGGTGGCCTTGTTCCAGTTCAATATAGTATTGGGTATTTTGATCTCATACCTCTCAAACTATGGCCTGGAAGGTATCGGCGAGAATGCCTGGCGGTGGATGCTGGGCGTGGAGGCCATTCCGGCGGTACTTTTCATGGCATCTATTTTCCTGATTCCAGAAAGTCCCCGCTGGTTGATTTTGAAACGTGGGAAAATCGAAGAAGCCCGCGCTATATTGAGTACTAGTGATGCCGGCGAAGCGGATGCCGTGGTTACCGCCATTATCAAAAGCCACCACGAAACAGCTACCAAGGCTAGTTTTACGGACCTCTTTAAACCTGTCTACAAGCGGCCCGTAACACTGGCAGTATTATTTGCCCTCTTCAACCAACTTTCGGGTATCAACGCCATCATCTACTACGCCCCACGAGTGTTTGAGATGGCCGGATTGGGCAAAGAATCCGCCCTACTTTCTTCCGCCGGTATTGGTCTGGTCAATCTGATCTCTACCCTGCTAGGACTGATGCTCATTGACAAATTTGGTCGTAAGTACCTCATGAAGATCGGTTCATTTGGTCTCATCGGTTCACTGTCCATTGTGTCCTACTACTTTTTTGTCGGACTGGGCGGAATACAGGTACCGGTGTTCCTGTTTGTGTACATCGCCTTCTTCGCCATGTCACAGGGGGCCGTTATCTGGGTGTTTATTTCCGAGATATTCCCCAACGATATCCGGGCGTATGGACAAGCCCTAGGTAGTTTTACTCACTGGATCGCCGCGGCGGTCATTTCGTTTATTTTTCCGTTCATCGCCGAAACCTTCGGTGGGGGCATAACATTCGCTTTTTTTGCTGGTATGATGGTTCTGCAATTGCTCTTTGTATTAAGAATCATGCCGGAAACTAAGGGTACTTCCCTGGAAGCTATTGAGGATAAAGTAGTCGCCGCCGTTTAATTCAAGAAGTATGGACACCAAAAAAGTGATCTGTTTCGGGGAGGTACTGTGGGATATGCTACCCTCGGGCAAAATGCCCGGTGGAGCGCCCATGAATGTTGCCTTTCACCTCAGTAACTTCGGCCTCGACTCAGCCATCATCAGCCGCATCGGTACGGACGACCTAGGCGACGAGCTACTAGCTTTTATGCAGTCATCCGGGCTCAACACTTCCCTAGTACAGCGTGGTATCAACCACCTCACGGGGGTAGTGAAGGTAAATATGGACGATAAGAACGAAGTCACCTACAAAATCGTGCAACCCGTAGCCTGGGACTACATTCAACTTGAAGACAAAGCCCTAAAAGCCGTTGAGCAGTCTGACTGCTTTGTGTTTGGTTCGCTCGCTGCCCGTAATGAGGGTACTCGTAACACCCTCTACGAACTCATACAGAATGCCCCGTTCAAGGTGTTCGACGTCAATCTCCGGGAGCCCTACTATACCAAAGAAATTGTGGAGCATCTTCTTCATAAAGCCAACTTGGTGAAAATGAATGCCCACGAGTTGGCCATGATCACCGCTTGGCATAATACCCTGACCGACGAAAAAACAGCCATCATGCACCTATCGGATCGTTTCAACGTACCGACGGTCTGCGTAACCCGTGGTGGTAGCGGGGCCATTTTATTGAAGGATGGCGAGTTTTACGAAAGCAAAGGATTTGCGGTAAACGTAAACGATACCATTGGGAGTGGCGATTCCTTTCTGGCGGCTTTGATCAAAGGAATAGTACTAAATGAACCTCCGGCTGAAAGCATAGAAATGGCGTGCGCCGTGGGATCGCTGGTGGCTACGCATCGGGGAGCCACACCCGTAATTTCGCCCGAGGCTGTTCAGGAATTGATGGCTTCGGCTCGACGGGTAGGGTAAAGGGTAAGAAATAGCCAATAAAACAGGTCGACTTACTTTTGATGCCTGACTAAAATGTATGCTTGCCACTGGGTTGAGCTTTCTATCAGGCTATTTATGGGTAAGTAGCTAACAGCTATTAGTTTGTAGCTGTTAGCTTTTTTTAAATAATTGATATATAGAATATTAGCTATGAATTTAGCCAAATTAATAGTACAAACTAATTCTGCGTTAGAACTTAATATCAAAGTAGACCATTTTCGCAATCGACTCATCGACTTGTTCAATTCACCTTCTTTTTTGATAAAAGGTATCCTATTAGCTACTAACATTGTGGGAGTAATACATCCTTTTTCAGGATAAGTAAGCAGAAATATTAGCTAACACATCTAAGAGTATGTTTTGGAATTTGAAGACTTTGCATTAAAGTAAGAACCAGTTACCTTGTAATCGATAAAAACCCAAGGTAATGAAAACAAATTTCTCTGAATTTTCTGATTCTCAATGGGAAGTTATTGAAAAAATCCTTGACGACCGCACGGGCGGCCCCGAAAAGGAAACGCAAACACAGTCTGCGAAGTATCCTTAATGGTATCTTCTGGATCAATAATACTGGCAGTCAATGGCGTAATTTAGAGAGTAAATGTCCACCATGGCAAACTGTTTTTTACCATTTTACACAACTAAAAGCACGTGGTATTTGGGAGGAATTATTAGATTTTTTAGTAGTTACGGCAAGAGAAAAAGACGGCAGAAATGCAAGTCCAAGCCTGTTATACATTGATAGCCAAAGCGTTAAGAAAGTACAGTTTATCAACGAAGAAACCTGTATTGACGGTGGTAAAAATATAAATGGCAGAAAAAGAACAATTCTTGTAGATAAACTGGGATTGCCTTTAGCAATAAAAGTAACGGCAGCAAACATTTCTGATAATAAAGCGGGCATTTTGGCCGTAGATTTATTGAGAGGGAAAGTGCCTAAATTGCAAAAAGTAGCAGCGGACGCAGGCTACAAAAATGCTTTTTGTGAACATGTCGATACTAATTACCATCGGGAAGTCGAAATAGCACAAAAGCCCGAATCGTCCAAAGGGTTTGTACCTGAAAAGAACCGCTGGCAAGTCGAAATCGGACCGCCGAAGCGGGAGTTTTGGATGACTCAATTTTAGACGAAGGTTGTTTCGAGACGTGGAAAAAACAATATTATCGTCAGAAGCTATGGTGCAAATAGCATTTATCTCATTTATTATCAATAAGTTATAAATCCAAAACATACTCTAATTCAATTACCCGAGAATTTGCTGGGTACTGATCATTGCGTGATACGGCTCTTCCCAAACGTGTGAGGTCAGCGTAGCGATTACCTTCAAAGGCAAGCTCCTTGCGCCGCTCTGTGATGATGTCTTCGATAAGAGTGGCACCAGCGGAAGCGTACGGAGTAAACGCTGTATCACAAGCCTCACCCACCTGATTTAGGTATAAGCGAGCGTTAGTCTCGTCAGCAGTTCTTGCATAGCTCTCGGCCATTTGAAGCAATAACTCAGAGTAGCGGAGTACTTTAGTATCGTCCTTATCATCAGGATTGGTGATGTTTTGGTACTTGTTTACGATGTTTACTGTTTCACCAGCCCGGGTTCCGGGAAGAATCAGGGCTCTGCGAACATCCGTAGTGGAGTAGAGCGAGAACAAAGAATTCGTAAGAAGACCGTCACCGTATCCATTTTGTGAGCACATATTCACCAAGGCGTTAAAGCCAGCATTGTCAACCCCATCTGAAGCAACTTCAAAAATAGTTTCTGCCTTATTAGCAACCGGAGTAGGATTTGTGAAGTAAGCTACATAATCAGCACTTGGGATAATTTTATATCCACCACCGCTAATGAAAGCGGCACCCTCAGTAACAATACTTCGCTAAGGATTTTGGGTTAGCATTTTGAAAATGCAAAAAAAGGCCGTAGGGTTACGTTGCAAAACCAAACCGACTACGACCTTATGAATACCGTTGAAACCATATTCACCTTACTATTCATAAATTTTCTTGAGACAGACAAGTGGCAGCGTGATTTTTTAGTTGAATTATTCAATTCGTTGTTCAGCCGACAAGGGCGTTTTAATTTTGAGAACCTTGCCCGTTATTCAAAATATAACGAGTTGACCCACCGCCGCCAGTTCA
>Ga0209491_10008677_pt1 | contig 12781 bp, 15 predicted proteins | sample BON02_FD_187213 | JGI IMG/M metagenome (GOLD analysis project Ga0209491, IMG submission 187213) | Freshwater microbial communities from Lake Bonney liftoff mats and glacier meltwater in Antarctica - BON-02 (SPAdes) (version 2) | ecosystem: Environmental > Aquatic > Freshwater > Ice > Glacier... | reverse complement strand
GGCATCGAGCGTCTCCGGGCAAACTTGGGAAGGCGAGGCTAGAAGTTTTGTGTTGCGCGGGCGTGACGCTGCGGTGTCAGCGCGGTGATATCCGCCGGTGGTCAGCCCGGAGCGGTGACGGCCGTTGATGTCGATGGTGGGGCGCCGCAGGGTAAGCAAGATTCTTCTTTTTCTGTAGAAAAAGAAGCAAAAAGACTTTCATTCGTTTGGGCCGGGCATTGCCATCGGCGACGTGCCAAAGAGCGAAAGTTTTTTGGTTCTTTTTTTCAAAAAAGAACAGCTTGCTTGCTTCATAACGCCGCCGCCCGCTCGCGCAGCACGTATTTCTGCTTCTTGCCGGTGCTGGTCTTGGGCAAGTCTCCGAAGACGACCGTGCGGAACCAGCCGCCGGCGAAGGCTTCGTCGATGGCCACGGCCTCGGCGGTGGCACGCAGTTCGTCGGCGGGGTAGCGCATGGTGAAGTCCCAGGTCTGCACATTCGGCGCTGGACCGCGGACCCTTGCTGCTGGGCGGCAGCATCGCCACGGCGAATCGGGTGCCCCTCGGGCTGGCGATGACGGTGCGGCTGCCCGTTCTTTAGCAGGCTGTGGATGAACCCAAGGCGAGGGCGCCGCCCTCGACCCGCTGGGGCTGTGGGGGCCCCAGACCCCCTGCGCTGGACTGGTGGAGCGAGAGCTGTGCGTCTGTCGGCACGGCTTTCGCTCCGGAGTGCGGCGCTATTTTGGGCGGGCCGTGACCAGCCAGACCGAGGCGCCGAGCACCACGCGGTCGTCGCGCACATGGGCTGGCAGGGCAGCGGCGATGGCGTCCACCACCGCTGGGCGTACCGAATCCGGCTGATCGCGCAACATGCGGCCGACCTGGCCGCCGCCGGCCATGGCCTCGGCGGTGGCGCGCAGGTCGTCGGCGGGGTAGCGCATGGTGAAGTCCCAGGCCTGCACATTCGGCGCCGCGAAACCGGCGGCGGCGAGGATGCGCCGCACCCGATCGGCGTCGCCGAAGGCGAATTGCCCTGGTTCCTCGGGGCCCGGCGGGGGCGGCATCGGCACCACTGTGGCGGCGGCGGCGGCGGGGACGCCGACCCAGGGATTGTCGGCCACCGGCCGCCAGCAGGCGAAGGCCAGGCGCCCGTCAGGAGCGAGCGAGCGCCGCAGGTTGGCGAAGGCGGCGGGCGGGTCGCCGAAGAACATCACGCCGAAGCGGGAGAACAGCAGGTCGGCTTGCGGGCCCGGCTTCACCCATTCGGCGGCGTCGGCACGAACCAGTTCCACGTGGGCGAAGCCGGCGAGGCGGGCGCGGGCGGCGGCGAGGATGGTCTCGGACACGTCGAGCCCGACGACGCGGCCGGCAGGGCCGACCGCCTCGGCCAGCGCCTGGGTGGTGCCGCCGGCGCCGCAGCCGATGTCGAGGATGGTCTCGCCCGGCTGCACGAGGGCGATGTCGAGCAGGGCGCGCAGCACCGGGGCGAGGGCGCGTTCGGTGCGGGCCTCGTTGGCGACCCATTGGGCGCCGATGGGGCCGTTCCAGTCTTCGACCTGCTGCGCGTGGCGCTCGGCGGGCGTGATGGCGTCGGGCATCGCTGGCTCCTGGGGTCGATTGCGAAGGCGCAAGGCCTTCTTTTTCTGAAGAAACAGAAACAAAAAGACTTTTGTCCGCTTGTGCGACGCTGCGTCGTCCAGAGAATGGATGAAAGTTTTTCGGTTCTTTTTTCAAAAAAGAACTCTTCCTGGCCCTTTGGCTTGGCTCAGAGCACCGCAGCCCGTTCCCGCAGTATGTATTTCTGCATCTTGCCGGTGCTGGTTTTGGGCAGGGGGCCGAAGACGACGGATTTGGGGACCTTGAAGCGGGCCATGTTGGCGCGGCAGAAGGCGATGAGGTCGTCGGCGGTGGCCTCGGCTCCTGGCTTGAGGGTGACGAAGGCGCAGGGGGTTTCGCCCCAGGTGGGGTCGGGGCGGCCGACGACGGCGGCTTCGAGGATGGCGGGGTGTTTGTAGAGGACGTCCTCCACTTCGATGGTGGAGATGTTTTCGCCGCCGGAGATGATGATGTCCTTGGAGCGATCTTTCAGCTCGATATAGCCGTCGGGGTGCCAGACGCCGAGGTCGCCGGTGTGGAACCAGCCGCCGGCGAAGGCTTCGTCGGTGGCGGTGGGGTTTTTCAGGTAGCCTTTCATGACCGGGTTGCCGCGCATGAAAACCTCGCCAAGCGTGGTGCCGTCCTTCGGCATGGGGGCGAGGGTGCGGGCGTCGGCGACCATGAGGCCTTCGAGCGAGTGGTAGCGGACGCCCTGGCGGGCCTTGATGCGGGCCTGCTCGTCCATCGGCAGGTCGTTCCATTCGTCCTGCCAGGCGCAGACGGTGACCGGGCCGTAGACTTCGGTGAGGCCATAGACATGGGTGATGTGGAAGCCGCGGCGCTCGATGCCGGCGATGACGGCGGCCGGCGGCGGGGCACCGGCGGTCATGAATTCGACGGTGCGGCCTTGGAAGTCCAGGAAGTCGGCGTCGGGCACGTTGAGCAGCATGTTGGCGATGATCGGCGCGCCGCACATGTGAGTGACGCCGTGGCGGGTGATGGCGTCGAGCACCGCCGTTGGCTCCACCCGGCGCAGGCAGACATGGGTGCCGGCGACAGCGGTGATCGTCCAGGGGAAGCACCAGCCGTTGCAGTGGAACATCGGCAAGGTCCACAGATAGACGGGGTGCGGGGCCATGCCCCAGGTGAGCACGTTGGAGGTGGCGTTCACGTAGGCGCCGCGGTGGTGATAGACCACGCCCTTGGGGTTGCCGGTGGTGCCGGAGGTGTAGTTCAGCGCGATGGCGTCCCACTCGTCGGCGGGCAGGTCGATGGGGAAGGCGGGGTCGCCGGTGGCGAGCAGGGCTTCGTAGTCTGTGACGCCGAGGCGCTTGCCCGGGGGGGCGAGGTCGTCGACCACGTCCACGACGAGGGGGCGCTTGTCGGCGGGGATCTGGGCCAGGGCGGCCTCGATGGTGGCGCTGAACTCGCGGTCGGTCAGCAGCACCTTGGCCTCGCCGTGCTGCAGGATGAAGGCGAGGGTGGCGGCGTCGAGGCGGATGTTCAGGGCGTTCAGCACGGCGCCGAGCATGGGCACGCCGAAATGCGCCTCCAACATCTCGGGGATGTTGGGCAGCATGGCGGCGACGGTGTCGCCCTTGGCCACGCCCAGTTTTGACAGCGCGCTGGCCAGGCGGCGGCAGCGCTGGCCGGCCTCGCCCCAGGTGATGCGGCGGTCGCCATGGATTACGGCCAGGCGGTTTGGGTGCACCGAGGCGGTGCGCGACAGAAAGCTCAGCGGCGAGAGGGCGGCGAAGTTCGCGTCGTTCTTCGGCAGGTCGTACGGGCTGGGCGGCATCGGGCGGTTCCTCCTGGCGTGCGGCCGCCCGCCCGGGCATGACCGGCGCAGGCGCAAGGGCCACGGCCGGGGATCACGCGGTCAGGCAAGCACTTGGGGCAGCAGCGGCGAGTCTCACCGGGCGATCATGCGCTAGGCCGGTATGTAGCGCCAGACCGAGGCGGGGGGGAAGTTGAGTGGCGTCCATTCCTCGCGGCGCGCGGACAGGCGGTGGGCACGGTAGTGCAGGGGCGAGGTGACGCAGTAGCTGTAGTGCAGGAATCCGCGGCCAGGGGCGACGTCCTCGATGGCGTCGATGAAGCGGCGTTGCTCGGGTTGCGGCAGCAGCACCAGCGGGATGCCGCAGATGGCGGTGCCGATCCTGCCGTGCCAGCGGGCGGGCACGATGTCGGCCAGGGCGCGGGCGTCGCCTTCGATGACGGTGGCGCCGGGCAGCACCTGGCGCAGGTGCGCGGCCATGCTGGGCACGATCTCGACGACGATCAGCCGGCTGGGCGGCAGGCCGGAATCGAGCAGGGCGCGCGATATGACACCGGTTCCGGCGCCCAGTTCGAGCACCGCCTCGTCTGGCGCGAAGGCGGTCTGGCGGACGATGCGCTGGCACAATGAGCGCGACGAGGGGACGATCGAGCCCATTTGGAGTGGGTTGGCGAGCCAGCGGCGGAAGAACATCCCTGGGTTGGAGACTGTCACGGAACTAACATCATTGCTGGCTCTGGTGGACTGCTTGGCATTATCTTTGACTGCGTATGTCATGTGTCTGTCATCTTTGCTTGATATGACTTCCTGATTACTGTCTTGATACACGCGTTCCGCGTGCAATGAAAGTCATCCGGCTGCGACGGCGCGGCGCGATGGTATGCCGGGCACGCGGACCTCCGCTGCGTAACGGCGTTGGGCGATCATTGGATGCGCCGGGCATGGGGATAAACGGCGGCATGGCGTCGTCACGAATTGTCACCGAGACAGCCGTGACGTATCGTATTTTTAAACTTCTTCTGCGCAACACTGCAGGTGGCGGACGGAGTGAGGCGGGCTGGACGTGCCATGCGTGGTGGCGCGCGGCCTTCCGCCCCTACGGCTGCCGCCTAGCGGCGAGAGGATGAAGCGCGGTGGATGGGATGAGGCTGGCAGAATGACCGCGCGAATCCTGATAGTGGATGACGTGGCCGCGAATCTGCGCCTGCTCGAGGCACGGCTGAACGCGGAGTACTATCAGGTCATCTGCGCCCAGGACGGGCACGCGGCGATCGCGCAGGCGCGCGACTGGCAGCCGGACCTGATCCTGCTCGACGTGATGATGCCGGATATCGACGGATTCGAGGTGTGCCGCCGGGTGAAGGCCGATTCGCGCACCCGGCACATCCCGGTGGTGATGATCACATCGCTGGACCAGACGAACGAGCGGGTGTGCGGCCTGGAGGCTGGGGCCGACGATTTCCTCAGCAAGCCGGTCGATTTCGACACACTGCTGGCCCGGACCCGCTCGCTGGTTCGCCTCAAGCGGCTGCTCGACGAGTGGCGGGTGCGCGGGGAGACCGCGCGTGCCCTGGGCCTGGGCAGCGACACCTTCGCCCTGCCCACGGTGGCCGGTGCGCGCGCGCTGGTGGTCGACGACTGGGACGAGTCGGCCATGGCGGTGCAGGAGGTGCTGTTGGACGAGGGCATCCTGGCCGGCCGGGCGAGCGGGGAGGCGGAGATGATGGCGCTGACCCAGGCGATTCCCTTCGACCTGGTGGTGATCAGCCTGTCGATGTTGGCCGACGACCCGCTGCGCCTGGCCTCGCGCCTGCGGGCCGGGGAGCGGACGCAGGGCATTCCGATGCTGGTGATCGCCGGCGCGGACCAGCGTGACCTGGTGCTGCGCGGCTTCGACCTGGGCGCCAACGACTGGCTGATGCGCCCGGTGGACGGTATGGAATTGCGGGCGCGGGCGCGCAACCAGATCCGCCGCAAGTTCTACCAGGACCGGCTGCGCAGCGACCTGGGCCATGCGCTTGAACTGGCGCTGACCGATCCGCTGACCGGCTTCTACAACCAGCGCTACCTCAGCCGGCACCTGCAGGGGCTGCTGGGTGCCGGGGTGCCGAACGGCCTGGCGCTGATCATGCTCGATGTCGACCATTTCAAGGAGATCAACGACCGCTGGGGGCATCAGGTGGGCGACGCCGCGCTGATCATGATCGCCCAGACCCTGCGCGGGCGCATCCGCGTGTTCGATTCGATCGCGCGCTACGGGGGGGAGGAGTTCGTGGTTGTGATGCCCGGCACCGCGGAACTCGATGCGATCAGTGCCGCCGAGCGGCTGCGCGGCGCCATCGAGGAATTGCGGTTCATGCCGGAGACCAACCTGTCGCACCGGCTGACGGTCAGCGTCGGGGTTTCATGCTGCGAGGCTGGCAGCACCACCACGCCGGAGCGGCTGATCCAGGCGGCCGACCATGCGCTGTACGCGGCCAAGCGGGCCGGGCGGAACCGGGTGGAGATCGGCCAGCTGGTGTGATACCAACCGCCGCTGATCGCGGGGCAGGGACGTTCAGGCGGCAGCCGACGGGTTCACCTGGCGCGCCGCCACCTCGAACGTGTCGGAAAGAAAGGGCGGGCGCTTGTAGAGCCCCTTCATCCAGCTCGCCAGCATGCACAACTCCTCCAGCCGCAGCACCTCGTCCAGCGTGCCGGCCGGGAAGCGCACGGCGAAGCTGCTGGCGATGATTTCCAGCGTCTCCTCGACCTGCTCGATTGTCAGGCCAATATCCGTCTCCAGCACGGCGCTGCGGGTCAGCCGGGCCTCGTCGATGCCATATTCGTCGCGGATCAGCTTCACGATCCAGCGGAACATGTGCATCCAGTTGGCGACGCCATCGGTGGAGCGTTCGAGCATCGGCGCCGGATAGCAGGGAAGTGGGAACAGCGGGTTAACGCCACGTCTGGTCGAAACTCACACGCACAAAAGTCGCATAAGGTATATTATGGAAAGTGAAATGCCTGGGAGCGGCGAGTTCGGTTTCGGTCAGCGGGTCCAGCGGGTGGCGGACCTCGTTGACGGCGGCCGTATGGGTGTCGATGCACTGATCCCGGGGTTGTCTCGCAAGGCCCCAGAGTGGCCGCTCGCCAACGCCGAGGCCTGGAAATACCCGCCTTAACCGGGCCGGGAAGTCTCGCCCCCGGGACGGACCGGCTCACGACACGAGCAGGGCCTCGCGCAGATTCTCCCAGCTTTCGCGGTCCGGCGCACAGATCAAGCCGCCGCTGATGTCGGTGGGGTCGTACGGGGTGCCGTCGAAGCGCGCCGAATAGCCGCCGGCCTCGCGATGCAGCAGCCAACCCGGCGCGTGGTCCCAGGGATATAGCCGCCCGTAGAGCAAATAGTGACAGTGCCCCGCCGCCACCAGCCGGTATTCATGCGCGGCGCAGCGATACTGGAAGCTGGCGGCGACTCGGGTGAGGTTGTGGTGGATGCGGCTACGCAGCGGCTCGGCCAGGTAGCGCCAGCTTGCCGCCCCCGCCATCTCGGCCAGCGGCACAGCGGGCGCGACGGTCATGGCGTTCTCGCTGCCGTCCGCGCCGACGATCCACGCACCCTGCCCGCGCACGGCAATCGCGCTGTCGTCGCCCAGCGGGTCGTGGATCACGCTGGCCACCACCTCGCCGCGCACTACCACGGCGGCCATGCAGCCGAACAGCGGCAGGCCGGCGGCGTAGTTGGCGGTGCCGTCGATCGGGTCCACCACGAACGCAAGCTCGGCATCGGCCAGCCACTTCAGCCGGGCGGGATCGGCGGTGGTGGCTTCCTCGCCGACGATCGCGCAGCCGGGAAAGGCGCGGGCCAGCGCGGCCTCGATCACCCGTTCGGCGGCCTCGTCGGCGTCGGTCACCAGGTCGAGCGGGCCGGACTTGGCGCGCACCGCCCCGGCGGCGAGGCGGCGCCAACGCGGCATGATCTCGGCGGCGGCGGCGGTGCGGAGAATGTCGGCGAGGCAGTCCGCGTCGTGGCGGCTGAAGCTCAACGATCAATCCTCTCGAACCGCGCCCGGTCGGCGGGGCGCAGGCGCACGGTCACGTGGATCGCCTCCTCGCCATCGTCGCGCGCCACCACCTCGCCGTGCTCGTACAGCCACGACAGGCGCTGGCCGTCGCCCGGCGACAGGTCGTATTCCGCCACCTCCATGCCGGTGGCGATGCGGCGGTCGATCTCCGCCTTCAGGTCGTCGAGCCCCTCGCCGCTGACGGCGGAAACCGGCACGCAGTTGGCCCGCGCCGGCACCTGAGCAATGCCGCCGAGCAGGTCGGCCTTGTTCAACACCTCGATGCTGCGGCGCTGCCAGTCGGCGTCCAGCGTGCCGTCGCGCACCATGCCTTCCAGCACCGCCACCACATCGCTGCGCTGGGCGGCGCTGTCGGGATGGGCCACGTCGCGCATATGCAGGATCACGTCGGCCTCGGCCACCTCCTCCAGCGTCGCGCGGAAGGCCGCGACCAACTCGGTGGGCAGTTCGGAGATGAAGCCCACGGTGTCGGACAGGATCACGCTGCGGCCGGATGGCAGGCGCAGGCCCCGCATGGTCGGGTCCAGCGTGGCGAACAACTGGTCCTTGGCCATCACGTCCGCGCCGGTCACCGCATTGAACAGCGTTGATTTTCCAGCATTCGTATAGCCAACGAGCGCCACGATCGGGTACGGCACGCGCTTGCGGGCGCTGCGGTGCAGGCCACGGGTGCGGCGCACCTGCTCCAGTTCGCGCTTGAGCCGCACGATACGGTCGCCGATCAGCCGCCGGTCCGCCTCGATCTGCGTCTCGCCAGGGCCGCCGAGGAAGCCGAAGCCGCCGCGCTGCCGCTCAAGATGGGTCCACGACCGCACCAGGCGCGAGCGCTGGTATTCGAGATGGGCGAGTTCCACCTGCAGCGACCCCTCGCGGGTGCGGGCGCGCTCGCCGAAGATATCCAGGATCAGGCCGGTGCGGTCGATCACCTTGCAGCCCCAGGCCTTCTCCAGGTTGCGCTGCTGCACCGGGGAAAGCTGGGCGTCGACGATGGCGACATCGACATGCTGCGCAGACATCGCCTCCCCCTGGCTGGCCGCCTGGCCCTCGCCCAACAGGGTGGAGGGGCGGCGGGCGCGCAGCGGCAGGATGGCGGTGTGGACGATCACCAGGCCGATCGAGGCGGCCAGGCCGATCGCTTCGGCCAGCCGTGCCTCGGCGGCGCGCGAAGCCTCGCCGCGGGCCCGCTCGGCGCGCGCCTGCTCGCTGGAGTCGTGCCGGTTCTCCCACGGCAGGATCACCGCCGCACGGGTGATGACCGAGGTCGTGTGAGCGGAGTCCGCCCCGGCGCCATTTGGCACCGGGGACGGATTGTTGCCGTCGGGCTTGGCGGACGGCTCAGTCGATGGGGGCAGCGGCAGTCTCCCGTGCGGCGAGGGTCAAGGTGTTGCCACCCGGGGCGGGCGCGGCGGCACCGGTCTCGGCCTTGGTGCCATCGAACAGCGAGATCGGCGCACCCGGCATGACGGTGGAGATGGCATGCTTGTAGACGAGCTGGGTGTGGCCGTCGCGGCGCAACAGCACCGAGAAATTATCGAACCAGGTGATGATGCCCTGGAGCTTCACGCCATTTACCAGGAAGACGGTGACAGGCGTCTTGTTCTTGCGCACGTGGTTCAGAAATACGTCCTGAACGTTCTGCGACTTCTCACTTGCCACGACAGGTAATCCTTCATCTCGCGCCCCGCAGTTTCACTGCTGGCGGGCGCCATGTTGTTGTTGCTCTTCCCACCTGCGGACATGCGGACGTGGCTCGACCGCCTGTTCATTCCAGATGGGCATTTTCACCCGTGCTGCAAGCCACCGAGATAGGTGGCCAGCGCCAAGGCGTCGGCGAAGTACAGTCCCGGCGGCGATCCGCTTTCCTGCATCAAGGTAATGCCGCCATCGTGCGCGGCATCTCCCAGCAGCACTGCGGTGCAACCAGCGGCGTGAGCAGTCTGCATGTCCAACGCCGTATCGCCCACATACCACACTGCCGGGCCTGCCTCCACGCCGATCGTGGCAAGCGCGTGCAGAATGGGTGCTGGGTGCGGCTTGTCGGCTTCGGCATCGCCCGCGCCCACCACGGCCCGGAAACGGCCCTGCCAGCCCAGGTGTTCCACTTCCGCGCGCAGAAAACCGCCGGGCTTGTTGGAAACCACGCCGACGGGCCAGGTGCCGGCAATATCCAACATCGCCTCGGTGCCGGCCAGGGCGGCGACGTGGTCGAGATGCACGCGGCGCATGGCCGGCCCGAATGCGGCCACGGCATCCGGCCAGGTGGGCCCGAACAGCGGCGGGAACGAATTCCGCATCGACCCGCGGATGCGCTCCCGCCCCTGCTGCACCGTCCAGGGCGGCAGGTTCCACTGGGCGAACACCTCGTTCAGCGCCGCGACGATGCCCGCCCAGGCATCGACCAGGGTGTTGTCCCAGTCGAACAGGAGGGCGGCCGGCCGCATGGTCAGTCGCGAAAGCTCGGGTCGATCCCGTCCAGCCGGTTCAGCAGCGCCGGCCATTCCAGCAGGCCGCGGCGGCGCTGCCCGGTGGGCATGAACACCCGGTTGGTCTCGCGCACCGCCTCGGGCGCGGGCATGTGCAACTCGGTGTTGCACGATAGCGTCATCACCTGAAGCTGGCAGGCGCGCTCCAGGCGGAACAGGTTGTTGAACGCCTCGGCGATGCTGGTGCCGGTGGCCAGCAGGCCGTGGTTGCGCAGGATCATCACCTCGCGGTCGCCCAAATCGGCCACCAGCCGCGCCCGCTCGTCCAGGTTCAGCGCCGGCCCCTCGAACTCGTGGTAGGCGATGTCGAGGAAGCGCATCGACGACTGCGCGATCGGCAGCAGCCCGCACTTCATCGCCGACACCGCCATGCCGGCCAGCGTGTGGGTATGGATCACGCAGTCCACGTCGTGGCGGGCCATGTGCACGGCGCTGTGGATGACGAAGCCCGCCTTGTTCATGCCCAGCCCCACCGGGTCGAACAGCACCTCGCCATGCTCGTTCACCTTGACGAAGCACGACGCCGTCATCTGGTCGTACAGCAGCCCGTAGGGGTTGAGCAGGAAGGTGCCCGCCTCGCCCGGCACGCGCACCGAGATGTGGTTGGCCACCATCTCGTCCATGCCATAGTGGTGCACCAGCCGATAGCAGGCGGCGAGGTCCACGCGCACCTGCCACTCGGCTTCGGTGACCTGGTCGCGGACGGGGCGGCTGGCCGCCAGCTTGGTGACGCTCATGGCGCGAGACTCCTCGATGTTGACGCCCGGCAGCGCACCAGCATTCGCGCCGATGCGCAAGCGCTGCGTCCCGCTTGACAGGGCCACGCCCGCGGGTTTCCTGCACGCACGCAAGGCGGGGAGGCGCGGGCATGGACATCGAGCATCTGAAAACCTGGATCGACCGGCAGGAAGTGCTGCACGACCGGCTGGGCCATTTCCCGGTCGCCGCACTCTCGGCCACGCTCGACCGCGACGATCCCGAACCCGCCGATGGCGACCCCCTGCCGCCGCTCTGGCACTGGCTGTATTTCCTGTCGCGCGCGCGGCAGTCGGAAATCGGGCCGGACGGCCACCCCAAGCGCGGCGGTTTCCTGCCGCCGGTGCCGTTGCCGCGGCGCATGTGGGCCGGCGGCCGGCTCACCTTCCACCAGCCCCTGCACCTGGGCGAGGCGGTCGCGCGCACCTCCACCATCGCCGACGTGTCGATGAAATCCGGTCGCTCGGGCAATTTGGTGTTCGTGCTCGTGCGCCACGCGATCAGCGGGCCAGCGGGGCTGGCGATCACCGAGGAGCACGACATCGTCTACCGCGACGCCCCGGCCCCCGGCGAAGCCCCCCCTGCCCCGCGCCCCGCCCCGGCCGAGGCGGCGTGGCAGCGCGACATCGTGCCGGACGACGTGCTGCTGTTCCGCTACTCCGCACTCACCTTCAACGGCCACCGCATCCACTACGACCGCCGCTACGTCACCACCGAGGAAGGCTACCCCGGCCTGATCGTGCACGGCCCGCTGCTGGCCACATTGCTGCTCGACCTGTTCCGCCGCAACAGCGCCCAGCCCGTAAAATCGTTCAGTTTCCGGGCGATGGCCCCGGTTTTCGACACCACGCCATTCAGCGTCTGCGGCACGCCGTCCGGCGATGGCGCGAAACTCTGGGTGCGCCACGCCGATGGGTCGCTGGCCATGGAGGCGACAGCGACGACCTGACGCCTCAGTCGACGATGAACAGCGTGGTCGCCACCTTGGTGCGGCTGCGATGCGCCATGGCGCCATCGGCCACCTGGTAACTCATGCCCGGCGCGAGCACGGCAACCGAGCCGTCGGCCAGTTCGGTTTCCAGCTCGCCGGACAGGCACAGCAGGATGTGCCCCTTCTCGCACCAGTGGTCGGCCAAATAGCCGGCGCTGTACTCCACCATGCGCACGCGGATCGCGCCGAACTGCCGCGTGTGCCAATGCGCCACCCCGGTCTCGCCGGGGTGCTCGGTGCGCGGCACAGCCGTCCAGTCGGTGGTGCCGAAGGGAATGTTTGTCATGTCCAAGGCGAGTCTCCTGCGCGATTGGCGCAGCCTACGCCGCCCCCGCCGCCACGGCGATTCCTGACCCTGTGGCGGCGGCACCCGCCACCGTGGTCCGCACCATGCGGCGGCGCTCGCCCCTTGCCTCGAACGGCGTGGCGCGGTGCATCACGGCGCGGTTGTCCCACACCAGAACGTCGCCCTTCGCCCAAACATGGGAATAGACGAACCGGGGCGCGCCGGCCCAGGCAACCAGCCGGTCGATCAACGCGCGGCTTTCGGCCACGTCCATGCCGTCGATGCGCCGGGCATGGGCGCCGAGATACAGCGCCGGGCCATGCGGGTTTTCGTCCAGCACCACGGGCTGGCGCACCGGCGGATGGGCAGCGGCCTCGGCCTCTGTCACCAGCGCGGCATCGACGCGCCGGCGCGACCAGGCGAAATCGTGCACCGCCACCAGCGGCCGCAGCCGCGCCTGCTCGTCCGGGTCCAGCGCGGCGAAGGCAGCGCGCATCGAGGCGAACGCGGTGTTTCCCCCCCCGCGACGGGATCTCGCGCGCCGACAGGATCGAGGCGCGGGCAGGCACCGGCTTGAAGCTGCTGTCGTGGTGCCAGCACTGGTTGGCGCGATTGTTCAACACCTGCCGGTCGGTGGGCGCGGCGATTGCGCCATCGGGGCCGACATTGGTCAGCACGATCAGCTTCCCGCCAGCCCCGTTGGCGCCCGCGCGCGTGGCCTCCAGCGCGCCGAAGCCCTCGCTGAACGCCACCTGGGCATCGTCGCCGATCGCCTGGCCCGGCAGCACCAGCACCTGGTGGCGGGCAAGGGCTGCGGCCAGGGCTGCGAAGTCGCCTTCGCTCAGG
>Ga0209491_10008671_pt1 | contig 12787 bp, 5 predicted proteins | sample BON02_FD_187213 | JGI IMG/M metagenome (GOLD analysis project Ga0209491, IMG submission 187213) | Freshwater microbial communities from Lake Bonney liftoff mats and glacier meltwater in Antarctica - BON-02 (SPAdes) (version 2) | ecosystem: Environmental > Aquatic > Freshwater > Ice > Glacier... | reverse complement strand
ACGGCCAGGAAGGCGTGCAGCTGCGTGACGCTCATGCCCGTGCCGCCCGACGCCGCCAGCGCGTCGCGGGCCGCCTTGTAGTCGCCCACGCCGCGCGAGTTCTCCCAGGCGCGATGCAGCGCGGCCGTGGACGCATAGATCAGGCGGCGGCGCGTGATGCACTTGTGCGTCGACCCGCCGGCCCACTTGCGCATCTCGGCCTCGGCCTTGGGGCCGACCTGGCCGGCGAACAGCTCGGCGGGCACGCGCAGCGCCACCGCCGCCGAGATCGGGCGCGCGCGGCCGAGCTCGACGCCGACGAGCGCACGGCGGGGATCCTCGAGGAGCGCGCGCGTGGGGTCGATGTAGGCGGGGGACGACCACGCGACAGGGGTGTCCGTCGTGTCGCCGTAGGGGTGCGGGAAGGGCTTGCCGGCCGAGAAGAACTCGAGGGCCAGCGCGCACGACACGCCGTCCGTTCGGACCGAGCGGATGGTGACGCCCTCGGGCAGGCTGCCGCGGCCGCGCCGGCGCCCGCCGCACTTGAGGAGCTGGCGCGTGCGCTGCCCGCTCTTGCGGCCGCCCTTGTACTTGTTGCGCAGCTTCCGGCGGTTGGCCTTGCGCGTGACCTTGTAGGCGGCGGGGTCGAAGCCGCACACCTGCGCCAGGGAGGGGTCGGACGTGCCAAACTTGGCGGCGGCCGCCTTGTAGTGCTCGTGCGCCAGGGACTTGACGATGGTCTTGTCCAAGAAGGCGTGGACGCGGGAGAAGGGTGTCGCCATCTGGAACAGGTTGTAATCCCGGCCCCAAAAAAGATGCCCACCTCCTCCTGCTCTTTCAGCACGGCCGCGAGGTGCGAGACGGCGGCCTTGTAGGCGGCCCAGGCGGCGCCCTTTTATCTCGTCGGCGGTGGCGCGCCGCCGCCCGACGAGAGCGAAAGAGAGGGAGCGAGTGCGTTGTGTTTTCGCGCGCTAGGCGCTCGTCGCTCAACGCTCGTCGCGCTCGACGGGTCCGAGAATCATGGCCGCTTCGAGCCACTCGGACGCCAGTTCTTCTCACGTTCGTGACGCCCTCTCGTCCAACGCATTACGCACCCGACGTTTCTGGTTCGGATTCCACCCCACGACACGCACACAACCGTTGCGCCCCGCGAGCCCCCCATTTCGGGGTTGCGCGTTTGAGTCACCCACTTGCCGTCAATTACTTTGCAATCACTCCCGCCAAGCGCGCCGAAACGACCGCCACCCGCGGCCATTTGCACGGCAAACCACGCCAGAACCATGCTGCGCGTGCTGCGCGACCTCGCCGGCGCGTGCTGCGGGGGCATGTGCGCCGAGGATTTCGACGCCGACGAGACCCTGCTCCGCGCCGACCTGCCCGCCAACCTGAAACTCATCCGGCGCTTGGGCCGCGGCGGCGAGGGCGTGGCGTTCCTGGTCGAGGAGACGGTCTGGCTCTCGGCGGAGGAGCAGCGGCTGGCGGACGAGGAGGCCGAGGCCGAGGCCGAGGCGGCGGGCGACGACGCCAACGCCGAGCGAGGCGGAGGAGGAGAGGGCGACGCGGCGACGGCGGCGGCGGCGGCAGCAGCAGCAGCAGCAGCAGGAGCCACGCCGGGCGAGCACGCGGGCCTCAGGCGAGGCGGCGGCGTCTTTTTGAAAGCGCGCACCGCCCTGGGCATCCGCCTGCCCGCGGCCGACCCGCAGCCGGCGCCGCTGACGCCGCAACCGTCGCGGCCGCCGACGCTCGCCGCTCGCAGCCTGCCCGCCGCCGCCACGCCTTCGGCCGCGCCCCAGATGCGCCGGCGCCTGTGGGCCTTGAAGGCCGTCCGCCGGGGCCCGGGCCTCGACGCGCCCGGGCTGCTCGCCGAGGTGCGCAACCAGGCGCGCCTGGGCGGCCACCCCAACATCGTCGCGCTCGCCGAGGTGCTGCTCACGCGCCGCCACCTGTGCCTAAAGATGGACGTGGCTGCGGGCGGGCCCCTGCTCGACCTCATCTGCGCGTACAAGCCGCCGGCGCCACAGGCCGCGGGGGCCCAGGACGAGGAGGGGGGGGCGGGCGAAGGGGCGGCAGCGGCAGGAGAGGGAGGGGGGACAGCGGCGGCGGCGAAAACAGGCGGCGAAAACGGCGTCGCGGGCGGCGGCGAGGGCGGCAAGGGCGAGAGTGGCGAGGGCGGCCGGCGGCAGCAGCAGGGCCACATGCCCGAGCCGCTGGCGCGCTACTACTTCGTTCAGCTGGCGCACGCGGTCGCGCACTGCCACGCGCTCCGCGTCGCGCACCGGGACCTCAAGCTGGCCAACGTCCTCGTGGACGGCGCGTCGCCCCCGGTCGTCAAGCTCATCGACTTTGGCCTGTCGACGACGCCCGCGCTGATGGCCGTGCGCCGCAGCGGCGGCAGCGGGCGGTGGCGGCAGCGGGCGGCGGGCGGCGGCGGCGGCGGCGGCGACGGCAAGCGGCGGGGCGCGCGGCAGCGGCAGGGGTCGGGCGCGCCCTCGCGGATGATGTCGCGCTCGCCGTCGCTGATGGACCGCATCCGCGGCGTGAGCCCGGACAGGCAGCAGCAGCAGCAGCAGCAGCAGCAGCAGCACGAGCAGCGCAAGGGTGTTGGCGGCGGCGGAATCGGGGGTCCGGCGACGGCGGCGAGCTCGGCGGGGGACGCCGCCTCTTCCGCCGCGCACCCTCTGCTGCCGCCGCCGCCGCCGGTGGGGGCGCGCAGCCAACCCTGCCCGTCTCATGCGCTCGGCGGTGGCGCGCCGCCCTCCGCTGCCCTCCCAGCCCCGCCCCTCCGCCTCGGCAGCAACGGCAGCGGCGGCGGCGGCGGCGGCGGCAGCAGCGGCGGCGGCGGCGGCAGCGGCCTCTCGTCCCCCGCCATCGGCTCGTCCCCGCGCTCCTGGGTCGCGGCCGCGTTTGGCGGGACGTACCAGCCGCCGCTCACGGACGCGGCGAGCGGCGGGGCCGTCGCCGAGGTCCTGCCGACGGCCGGGGCCATGCCCCCGACCGCGCTCGGCGGCGGCGGCGGCGCGGCGATGCTGCCCCCGCTGGCCCTGGGCGCCGCGCGGCCGCCACCGCCGCCGCTGGTGCTGCCGCTGGGGCCGCCGCCCGACGCCGCCGGGTCGTCGCTGGGCTCGCCCTTTGCGGCCATGGCCGCCGGCGGGCACGCCAGCCACTTGCCGCGCGCCACGGGCATGTCGCCGGCCTCGAGCGGCCCCCTTTCCAGGCTCGGGTCGGGCGCCTGGGCGGGGGCAGTGGCGGCGTCCGCCGCCCCTGCCGGCAGCGCGGGCGGCGACTCCCCGCCGCCGCGCATGCTCCCGCGCAGCAACACCGCCGTGGGCACCCCCGCCTACATGGCGCCCGAGCTGCTGTCGTCGATTGTACACCGCGGGCGGGAGGTGCAGGAGGCGCACCGCCAGCGACAGGAGCAGCAACAGCAGCAGCAGCAGCAGCAGCAGCGGCCGCGCGAGGGCACCACCCCCTCTGCCTTTGCCGCCGCCGCCGCCGCCCCCGACAACGCGCACCCCTCAGCCGCCGGCGCTGGGCGCCACCACCCGGCGGGCGCCGTCGCCGACCCCTCGGCCGTGGCCCCCTACGACCCCTACAAGGTCGACGTGTGGGCCCTAGGCTGCATCCTGTTTGCCATGCTGACTCGGCGCTTCCCCTTTGCGGCGGCCCCGACCGGCGGCGGTGGCGGCGCCGGGGACGGCGCCGACGGCGACTCGCTCGCCGGCCTGCAGGCGCAGCTGCAGGCCATCCGGGCCGCGCGCCAGCCGGGCGACCGCGGCCGCACGCACCTCAGCCCGGGCCTGTGGCGCGCTCTCGGCGTCTCGGCGCAGGTGGCCGACCTGCTCGACGGCATGCTCGCGCTCGACCCGCGCGGGCGCCTGTCTCTGCCGCGCGTGCTGGCGCACCCTTGGTGCCGCGGCGTGGTGCCGCGCACGGGCGGGTACGCGGGAGCGCTGCGGCGGCTGGCGTGGCTGGGCGCGTACCGGGCGGACGAGGCGGCGGCCGGGGCGGTCGTGGGCGGGTCGAGCACGGGCGGCAGCAGCGAGGGCGGCCGCGCGCCGAGCGGCGGCTCGCCGACGTGGAGGGGGGCGGCGGGCGGCGCGCGCGGCGGTGCGGCGCCGGGCTCGCCGGGCGGCGGCAGCGGCGGCGGCGACGGCTCTGGCTGGGCGACGCCCACCCTCGGCGGCGGCGGCGGTCGGGGCCGCGCGCCGTCGGGGCTGCGGCAGCACCCGCCCCACGCCGACGACGCCCTGGGGCCCGGAGGCGGCTCCCCGCCCGCGGGCGCGTCGCCGCGCGGCGGGTCGCCGACGCGCCTGCAGCGCCGCTCGACGGCGGCGGCGACTTTCGCCGAGACGCTGCTGCAGGCGACGGCCACGTACCGGGGCGTCGCGGACGAGGCCGAGACGCGGCAGATTGACGCGGCGGTGGCCGCGGTGTCGGCGCCGGGCGCCGCTGGCGGGGGTGCCTCGCGCTTTGCCGCGGGCCCCCCGGCGACGCTGGGCGGCGGCGGCGGCGGCGGCCTCGGCGCCGGCGCTGCCTGCGGCGCCGGAGCCTCGCCCCTGGGCGGGCAAGGACCCTCCCGCCAAAACCATCAGGAACGCCCCCGCCCCCGCCCGGCCCCCTTGCCGGCCCCCGTGCTGTCGCCCGAGTGCGAGCAGGCACTGGCCGCGCTGGTGGCGGCCGCCGTGAGGGAGGGGCCGCAGGCCGCGCGCACGCTCCGCTGGCGGCCGCGCTGGCGGCAGCCGCCGCCGATGATCGCGTCGCGCCCACCGCCGGCCGTGCCGGTGCTCAAGCTCTCGGGCGCGATGATCCTGTAAACAACTAGAGGCGGTTGGTCTGATTTCGTCGCTCGACAGTCTCTCTTGTCCCGTCCCTGCTGGCGTGGCGCCGGGCCCCACCCTTGCCCCGCGGCCGCCGCCGCCGCCCGACACCGCCGCCGGCCACCGCCCCCCGGAAGTGCAGGACAAGGGGAGTCTTCGTCCACAATCGGCGAAACCATTCACCCGCCGCGCGCTCCCATAATCGACCGTTCGACAACCTACCCCCCTTTGAGAACCACAGCCAAAACCAACAAGCGGACGGACGAGGGAGGAAAAACACTTCCCCGCCTTCCAAACAATGCTCGTGCGCCAGACGAGCGCGGTGGCGCCGGCCCGGGCGGGTGAGTCGGCGCATTGGTCGATGCCGTTGGCCTCGATCGGCGGCGCCTCCGCATCGCTGCGGAGCCCCTGAGGCGCAATGCCCGGACGACGACGGCCGCCTCGCTCTCACTCCCCCCTCCCCTCCCCTCCCTCCCTCCCTCCAAACTCCCAATCAACAAAAACAGCCCGCGCCCAGGTCAGCGTGCAGTGCTCCCGCGCGTCGACGAACACGCGCCGTGCGCAAACCACCCGCCGCCACCAGCGCCTGCGCCGGAAGGTGCGTTCCCCGCTCGCGTGTGTTTTTTTTGTGGTGCAATCGCCCGCCGCCCTCGCACCGCCCCCACCTTCTCGTCCGCGCGATAGTCGCGGCCCGCGCGCCGCCTGAATGATGGCGACCACATCTCGGCGCCGCCGCGATCAGTTCGAGACCCCGCGTGCCCCTTCCAAATCGAGAACGGCGCCGACAGTTTTTCGCCGTCGCCGTCGCCGTTCCAGCCTCGTTCGTCGGGCTCACTGCTCCCGCCGCTCCCGTCTCCGAAAAACCGCCGCCGCCGCCGCCACCCGCAAAACAACAACCCCCACAGCTGTCTGGCACGCCCGAGCGCCCGCGCCTGGCCGTGTTCCGCACCAACGAGCACATCTACGCGCAGGTCATCGACGACATCGCCGGCCGCACGCTCGCCGCCGCCTCGACGCTCACGCCCGAGGTCAAGGCCGCGCTCGGCGCCGCCGCCGCCGCCGCCGCCGACGACGCCACTTCGTCCTCCACGCGCTCGGTCGCGGCGGCCGAGGCCGTCGGCAAGAAGATCGCCGAGCTATGCTCGGCCAAGGGCATCGCGTCGGTCGCGTACGACCGCGGGGGCTTTGCGTACCACGGCCGCATCCAGGCGCTCGCGGACGCCGCGCGCGAGGGCGGCCTCAAGTTTTGAAAAAAAGGGATTCGGCGCCGCTGTGGCTGCAAACAAAAGGAGGACGTATCAACCACATATATCATTTGATTACGCACTTGTTCCTTGGTGGTTTTTTCAAGGCCGAGCAGCCGGCCACGGCCTGTTGTAAATCGCCGCAGTGTCCCCCGGCTCGTTCCTAGAGCGGCGGCCGCCCCCCGCCTGCCTTGGAAACACCGTCGTCCGTTTCTCCTGTTGGCTAGGCCGCCCGCTCTCGCCTCGCCGCCTCTTCAGCCCTCCCTGCCGCGCAGAGGGCCGCGCGCGCCGCCCCCGCCGCCCCCACGGCCGCCGCCAGCGCCTCGCCGAACCGCGCCTGCGCCTCGCGGAGCGCGGGCGGGGGCAGCGCGCCGCCGGCCTGGCGCAGGCGCGCGGCGTCGGCGCGGGCGGCCGCGGCCGCCCGCTCCACGGGGATCGCGCACGCGAGCGCCTCGAGCGCCTCGTCAGAACGATCCTCGAGCTCCTCCTCGTCGTCGTGCTCGGCGCCACCGAGCAGGCCCCACTGCTGCTGCGGCTTGGCGTCGTCGTCCGCGCCGCCCTGTCGTCCCTGCCCCGCTGCCGCTGCCGCTACCGCTGCCGCCGCTGTTCCATCTCCCCTCCGCCGCCTTGGCGCGGGCCCCACCCGCAGCTCAAGCTCGCCGTCGCCGTCACCAATGCCGGCCAGCGCCACCCACCGCTGCGCGCGGTGCGTCCCGCCCCCCTCTCGCTCGCCGCCGCCGCCGCCGCCGCCCCCCCGCGACGCCAGCATCAGGCGCGGCAGCGTCCCTCCCGCCGCCGCCGCCGATGCAACCGACCCGCCGCTCGACGCCAGGGCGTACTTGGCGCGCGCGAGGGCGTGGTGAGCCGCACGCAGGCACGCGGCCAGCCGCTCCTGGGCCGCCAGATAGGCGTCGACGCGCTCGAGCGACGACAGGTAGGCCGCGTCTGCCGCGGGTGAGGATGGTTTCGGTGCGCTGTCCTCCCCCTCCCGGCCGTTAGATCGGCGTGTTTCGAGAGATGCCGTCGTCATCGTCGTGTGATTTGTGGGGTACGGCAGTACCTCGTCTCACGTTTGCCGAGAGGCAGGGGACGACACGGTTTTTTTGGCGTGGGCCGGCGCCCCGAGGCGTAGCGCTTGCGGTCGCAGGGAAGAAAAAACGGCGATCCGCAGACCGCGCGCTGAACGTCCCAAATGTTGCCCTCAACAACTGCCTACCTGGCTCGCCTCTTTCCCCCAATGTCGAGAGCTCTCTGTTGAACTAGTCTCCGCTTCATACCCACCTTGCTCATCACATCCCGCCATGTGCGGCCGCTTTTGAAAATCAACAAGTCCCGACAGCAGCCAGGAGTTGATCATCGCCTCGAGGCGCGGCGAGACCTCTCCCAGTGCGACGACACCGTGCGCCGTGCTCATGGCACCGCCACCACCCTCCGATGCGCCTGCTGGCCTGACAAGGCGGAAGAAGGCCAGCGCAGCAGGAGCAACAGCACCGACGCCCACGCCGACGCCGACGGGGACGACGACGGCCAACGCCGACGGGGACGACGCCCCCCTCGCCCCCCGCCGTCGTCCGTGGCCCGCGCAGCACCGCGCCCCGCCGCCCCTGCCCCTCTTCCTCCCGCTCCTCTTCCCCGCGCTCCTCGCGGCCACCAGCGCCATATCCGCCGCGGTCGTTTCCAAGCACGTCCCCGCCCCCTACATGGACGAGGCCTTCCACGTGCCCCAGACGCGCCGCCTGTGCGAGCGCGGCCTGTCGGGCGGCGGCCTGTCGGGCGGCGCCGGCGGCGGCTGGGACCCAAAGATCACCACGCCCGCGGGCCTGTACCTGCTGGGCGTGGCTTACGCGTCGCTGCAGGCGGGCCTGGTGCGGGCGGTAGGGGGGGGACCGGGGGGCCCGGGGGGCTGGCCGGCCCTGCGCGCGGCGCTGTGCGGCGAGCCGGCCGCGCTCCGCGGCCTCAACTGCGCCTTGCTGGCGCTGTGCCTGCTGCCCGCTTTCGCCGTGCGGGCGGGCGCGCTGGCCGTGCAGCGGCAGCGGGGTCGGCGGCGGCGGCGGCCGCGGGGGGGGAGGAGGGGGAAGGGGCCAACTGGGGCGGAGCAGGCCGGTGGGCCGGCGGACGCCGCGGCAGGCGGGGGCGAGGCCAGCGAGGAGGAGGAGGAGGAGGAGCGGGAGCGAGATGACGACCGCGACCGCGACCGCGACGACGCGCGCGACGCGCTGGGCACGGCGCTGGCGGCCGGCGTGCTGCTGCCGACGCACTTTTTCTTCGGCTTCCTGTACTACACGGACGTGGGCGCCCTGCTCTTCCTGCTGTTGGCGGCGGCGGCGCTGCAGCGGTGGGCGGCCGCGGCCTGCGCCGCTGCGGCCGCGCCTGCCCCTCCTGCAGGGCGTCAAGGCGGCGGCGGCGGCAGCGCGAGCGGCGGCGTCGGCGGCTGCCGCGCGAGCGCCCTCCTCGCATTTGCGGCGGCCGTCGCGGGCGCGGCCTCGGTGGCCATGCGCCAGACCAACGCCGTTTGGTACGCCTTTTTGGTCGGCGCGGCGCTGCTGCGCGTGGCTTTCACGACGCTCGGGCGCGAGGCGGCGGGGAGGCGCCGCCGGCCGCCGGCCCCCTCCTCCTCCCCCCGCCCCGCGTCGGCCCCCGCCCCCCCCGTCGCCATCCGCGCCCTCGCCGCCCTCGTCCGCCACGAGCGCGCGGCCGGCCCCGCCCTTGCGGCCGCGCAGCTCGCCCTCCTGCTGCTGCCCGTCGCCGCCTTTGTGGCCTTCGTTGTCCTCGCCAACGGCGGGCGCGTCGCCCTCGGCGACCACGACGCGCACGGCGCCCTCGGCTCCACGCGCCACTGGCTGCACCCGTGGCTGGCAGGGGGCTTTGCCGCGCTCGGCGCCGGGGCGCCCTTCTTCGCGCGGCCGGGGGCGCTGCGGCGGCTGGCGGGGAGGTTTCGGGCGGCGGGTCCGGGGAGGAGGGCGGGGGGCGAGCGCGGCGGTGAGAGCGTTGGTGGTCTTGAGGGTGCTGATGCGGCTGGGAGGAGAGCGGGCGGCAAGGGACGGGGAGAAGACGGCGGAGGCAAAGGAGGCAAAGGAGGAGGAGGGGGAGGACGCGCCAATGGCGCGCGAGTCGCAGTGTCGGCGCGCGCCGTGGCGGCGGCGGCCGCCGTGCTCGCGGCCGCGCTCGCGTCGGCTCGCTTTGGCACCGTGGCGCACCCGTACTTGCTCGCGGACAACCGCCACTACGCGTTTTACGCCTGGAGGCGCACCCTGGGGCGCCACTGGGCGGCCAAGTACGCGCTGGCGGCGCCCCTGGGCGCGGCCGCGTGGCTCCTGCTGGCGAGCGAGCTGGCGGCGGGCGCCTCGGGCGGCGGCGGCGGCGGCGGCGAGGGCGAGGACGAGGCCGAGGAGCGACAGGAAGGCGAAGGAGAAGCGGAGGGCGCCCTGTGGGTGCTCGGGTTTGCCGCCGCCTGCGTCGTCACCCTGGTCCCCGCGGGCCTGATCGAGCCGCGCTACTACACGGCGCCCGCCGTGCTGGCCATGCTGCACGCGCCGGCGAGGCTAACGAGGGGCCCGGCGGCGGCGGCGGCGGCGGAGGACGACGGCCGCGACGACGCGCCGGCGCCGACGGCCGCGCCTCCCAGCCGCGGCTGCGGCTTCGACTGGTCCGCGCTGGTCGCGTGCGTGGCGTACGCGGCGGTGAACGCGGTCACGCTGTACGTGTTCGCCTACCGCCCCTTTGCGTGGCCCGACGGCAGCACGGCCAGGTTCATGTGGTGATGCGTCTGTCAGGTCGTTTTAGCGGCGAGGAGCGAAGCGCGCGGCGACGCGTGACGCGGACGTCCCGGCGTGGACGGCGACGCTCGCCCCTTTCCCATGAAAGCAGCTTGATTTCGCCTCGTTTTCTCGCACACAGACTCATCACGCATACACACACAACCGCATGCTCCCTTTTCCGTTCTCATTCACACACAAAAAGCTCACGGAAAGCTTCAAACAAAAAGAGGAGGGCCAACCAGAACCGCCACGAAAGAGAGAGACAGAGAGAGTGTTCGTGAGCGCCCCGCAACAAGCGCACACAAACCAGGGGCGCCAAATGGACCCGTACCTGTGGGTGGCGGTCCTGGCCGTGGCGGCGGTCCTGCTGCTGCAGATCCTGCGCGCGGCCCTCGAAATCCGGAGGGGAGGACGGGGCCCGCGAGGCGTGGGCCAGTCCGCGCGCGTGGGCGACATCACGGCCCACTCGCTCGCCTTCCACAACGGCGTCGACTGGACGCGACCGACCCTGATCGCCGTGCGCGGCAAGGTGTACGACGTCACGGGCTGGCCCGAGTACGGGCCGGGCAAGCCCCTGCAGGCGCTCGCCGGGCGCGAGGTTGCGCGCGCGCTCGCAAAGGGCGCCGCCGACCGCGCGGCCGCCGCGCTCGCCGCCGCCGCCGCCGCGGCCGAGCAGCACGCCGCCGCCGCCGCGGGCAAAGGGCCCGCGCCCCGGCCCCAGAGCGCCCTGCCCGTCGACGCGGCCGACCTCACGGCCGACCTCGCCGGCCTCAAGGAGGAGATGCTCGCGCGCCTCGAGACGGCCGAGGCAGAGATCTCCCGCCGCTGCGGCGGCGCGCCCTGCGGCCGCGTCGTGCCCGCCCGGTGCTTTTCGGCCGAGGAGGTCGCGCGCCATGGCGGCGCCGACCCGTCCTTGCCCCTCATGCTTTCCATCGGCGGGACAGTCTACGACATCACGCCCGGGCGCAACTTCTACGGGCCCGACGGCGTCTACCCCTTTGCTGGGCGCGAGGTGGCCCGCGCCTTTGCGCTGCTGTCGACCGAGCTGTCCGACTGCCGCGACGACCTGGAGGGCCTGTCCTACCTGGAGCTGGAGAACCTGCGCGAGTGGACGGCCAAGTTTGACTACAAGTACCGGGTGCTGGGATTCGTGGAGGGCACGAGGGGCGACCCGGTGGTGGCGGCGGCGGCAAAAAAGGCGGCGGCGGCGGCGGCGGCCGGCGGCGTCAAGGGCGTCGTCGCCAAGGCTTGAGAGAAGCCGTTGAAGCTTGCATTGTTTTTTTGTGGTGGCGGCGGCCGCGCATCTTGGACCGCACCCCGTCCCCCCCCCCCTTCATGGAGAGAGCACACACCGTAAATGAATCAATCTCCCGACGCAGGTGGGCGCGGCCGCCTGCCGCCTTTCGCCGGCCGCCGCTGCCTCTCCTCTCGCTCGCTCTCAGAGGGTGTCGGGCACGCGACGGGGCCACGAGCTCCGGTGTGTGTGGCGGTGTTGCGCTTTACACGTCCTTGCGCGCACGATCTTGCAAGGGCGCAGGCAGGGGAAGCGCAGAGGGCGCCTCTCCCAAAACCCTCGACGGAGCCTCTCGACGGGGGCAGAAGAAGAAAAGAAGAGCGGAAACAAAAACAAAATCGCGCCCTCGGAAGCGCTGCTGCTGCCGCCCGCGGCCGCCGCTCCTTTTTGTCTCAAAAACAAAATCGCGCCCTCGGAAGCGCTGCTGCTGCCGCCCGCGGCCGCCGCCGCCGCCCCCCCGCTCCTTTTTGTCTCCAAAAACTGTCGAGAGATCAAGCAAAGTGGATGCCCGCGCCGTTGAACGCGGCCAGCAACCGCAAAAAGTCCTCCTGCGTCATCTTGGCCGGCCGCCGCGACTCGAACCCGCCCGACGCCAGCACGCCCTCGACGAGCGCCTTGAACTCGGGCGACGCGCGGTGGCCGCGCGGCAGCGGCAGCGGCGTCTGCCCGCCGGCGACGGCAGGGCCGGCGCGCCGCTTGCCCGTCTTGCCGCCGCCGCCTCGCGCGCCTCCTCCTGCTGCTCCGCCCGCCGCGTCGACGGCCATGCCCTCCGCGTCCTCGTCGTCGTCGTCCTCGTCGTCGTCGTCGTCGTCCCCGTCGTCGCCGCTCCCGCTCCCGCTCGCGTCCATCATCATCACGCCCTGCTGCATCGCGCCGCCGCCGCCGCCCGCGCCGCCGCCAGCACCGCCGCCCTCGCGCGCCATCGCCGCCACCACGGCCGCCGCCTCGGCCGCCCCGCCCCGCCCTGCGAGGCTCTCCCCCGCCGCCCGCCTCAGCGCCTGCGCCGTGCGGTAGTTGGCCTCCATCGCCGCCAACGTCCGCGGCGTCCGGAACGACGCGCCCAGCGTCTTGTTCTTGCGCCCGAACGCCAGCCGCACCAGGCCGTCCCACTCGAGCAAGGGCACGGGCGGCGGAGGCCTCCTCGGCTCGATGCGCACGACGGACGAGTCGACCTTTGGCGGCGGGCGAAAGTTGTTGCGAGACACCTTGAGCAGGTGCGACACGCGCGCCAGGAGCTGCACGTTGACGGCCAGGCGCGAGTAGAGGGGGTCGCCCGCGCGCGCGACGAGGCGCATCGCGAACTCGTGCTGGTACATGATGATGGCCGCGCGGAAGCCAGAGGGCTGCTGTCGTGGCGGCTGCGGGGGCCCGCCGCCCTTGCCGCCGCCGCCCTTGCCGCCGCCCTTGCCGCCGCCGCCGCCCTCGGCCCCCCCGCCCGTCCCCCCCGACGCCGCCGGCGCCCCCGCCGCCGCCGCCAGGAGCTTGAACGTCAGGGGCGACGAGATGTTGTAGGGGATGTTGGCCACCACCAGGTCGAAGTAGGGTAAGGGGTCGAGCCGCATGAAGTCGGCGTGGATGATCTCGAGCCGCCCGCCCGCGGCGGCGCTCCTGCCCGCGCCCGCGCCCGCGCCCGCGCCCGCGCCGCCAGAGCCCGACCGGCCTCCCCCTCCCCCTCCCCCTCCCCCTCCCCCTCCC
>Ga0209491_10008669_pt1 | contig 12789 bp, 11 predicted proteins | sample BON02_FD_187213 | JGI IMG/M metagenome (GOLD analysis project Ga0209491, IMG submission 187213) | Freshwater microbial communities from Lake Bonney liftoff mats and glacier meltwater in Antarctica - BON-02 (SPAdes) (version 2) | ecosystem: Environmental > Aquatic > Freshwater > Ice > Glacier... | reverse complement strand
AAGCTAAAAGAACCAAACAATCAGAACCAGACAATGCGGATTTACCGATGTTATGGATTTTGGCTCCTACACTGTCTAAACCGATTTTAGCTGAGTATACGGCGACGTTAACGACAGAATTAGTATCAACGGGGTTGTATTTACTTTAGTCAGATGGAAGATCTAGTGGCTTGGTTGGATACGAATTATAGTCGAATTACACCAACGAGTCAAATAAATGCGATCGCATCAAATAATCGTATATAGCAATATATTCGATCGAACGTAATTATCACCGATAAAATCTAATATCCTCACCCTAGAAGAAATAATCGAGCTAAAATCGCTCGGCGGAGATTTATTAGGATGAAAATGCTTGCTCTGGATCGATTTTAGCGCGTAGGCATTGCCCACCCTACTTCTACTGCTTCGCAGGGGTAAATTACTATTGGATACTGGATTAGCCCATCGTCACCCAAGTGAAATTAATCCATTTTTAAAAACCAGGAATTACTCATTAATGTCCTGAAGGGCTTGGGCGATCTCTTCAGGATGGGTTGCGGTATAATCCCAGGCGGTGGCTAGATCGCTCTCTGTAAGCTGGGGATACATCTCAAGCAAGTCTCGATCGCTACAGCCAAGATCCTGGGCATTGACTAGCTCCCAGATGGCAATCTGGGTATTAGCGATGTAGGCTGTGCCGCTGTTAATTTCTGGGGGTTGGGCAATTTCTGGCTGGATACTTACCAAACTGTGCGTCAATAATTGGATAACGCGCTCTTTTTCGGTAGGTGTCAAGGTTAGTAGCTGGGATTCTAAGTCTTTGAGCGTCATAATTTAAGGTAAGCCTTAGATATCCAAAAACAGCATTATAGATTCTAATTATGCCTTATAGCCATCTCGATGAGAGTAACAGACACAAATCCTTTCAACTACCTGGTTCGCGCCCTCATTATAATCCCGATCGACCCGGACAAGTAGAGCATATTTGTCTGGATTTGACGCTAGATATCCCCAACCAAAGTTTTGCAGGTAGTTGCACTATTCAACTAAATCCCGTGCGAAGTGGGATTGAATCGCTGACGCTGGATGCTGTAAATCTCAATATTCAGGGTGTGGAGATTGACGGTATTAGTCACGAGTTTAATTATGATGGCGAACTGCTACATATTCCGGTAAAGCTCGATGTGGTAGCGGGGAAGTTATTAAAAGTCGTCATTAATTATGGGGTGGATAAACCGCAACGGGGTTTATATTTTATTCAGCCGGATGCACATTATCCCGATAAACCGACTCAGGTATGGACGCAGGGCGAAGATGAAGATTCGCGCTTTTGGTTCCCCTGTTTTGATTATCCTGGACAATTAGCAACATCAGAAATCAAGGTGCGGGTACCTGAAGATTTTATCGCTGTTTCTAATGGTGAATTAGTTGGCACCGAAACAGTTGGCACCGATAAGATTTATCACTGGTTGCAGCAAGAGATTCATCCTACTTATCTGATGACGCTGGCGGTTGGTCGTTTTGCCGAGATCGCCGATAGCTGGAATGGTAAGCCCGTTACTTATTATGTCGAGAAAGGACGGGAAGAACAAGCTAAATTAAGCATGGGGAAAACTCCTCGGATGATTGAGTTCTTTAGTGAGAAGTTTGGCTATCCTTATCCATTCCCTAAATATGCCCAAGTGTGTGTAGATGATTTTATCTTTGGTGGGATGGAAAATACTTCGACAACACTATTGACAGATCGATGTTTACTCGACGAACGGGCATCTTTAGATAACTTTAATACTGAGAGTTTAGTCGCTCACGAACTGGCTCACCAATGGTTCGGCGATCTAGTTGTGATCAAACATTGGTCGCACGCTTGGATCAAGGAAGGGATGGCTTCTTACTGTGAGGTATTGTGGACGGAACATGAGTATGATAAGGACGAAGCAGCTTATTATTTACTCGGTGAAGCCCAAAGTTATCTGAGTGAAGATAGCGATCGCTATCGCCGTCCGATTGTAACTAATATCTATCGGGAAGCGATCGAGTTATACGATCGACACATCTATGAAAAGGGTGCTTGTGTCTATCATATGATTCGGACAGAATTAGGCGATGAGTTATTCAATCGATTCGTGCATACATTTGTCAACGATAACGCACACAAAACTGTCGAAACGATCGATCTCTTACGCGCGATCGATAAATCAACCGGACGAAATTTAGCCTTCCTCTTCGACCAATATGTCTATCGCGGCGGACACCCAGACTTTAAAGTTGCCTATAGTTGGGACGGCGATAGTAAGCTCGCCAAACTTACCGTTACTCAAACTCAAGCCAAAGAGGGACTTCATACCCTTACAAATGACTTATTCGATCTAAAAATCCCGATCGGTTTTGGTTATGTCAAAGACGGTGTTGTTGATGTCAAAGTCACCAAAATTCGCGTCTATGAAAAAGAACAAGTTCTCTATTTCCCGCTCGAAACTAAACCCGATTTCATCAGCTTTGATGTCGGTAATAACTATTTAAAAACCGTTACGCTCGAATACCCCTTACCCGAACTCAAAGCCCAGCTCAAGTCAGATCCCGACCCAATTTCGCGGATCTATGCTACGGAAGCGATCGCTAAAAAAGGCAACCTCGAAGCCGTCAAAGCTCTCACCGAATGCCTCAAGACGGAAGAATTCTGGGCTGTCCGACTCGAAGCCGCCCAACAATTGGCTACCATCAAGCTCGATACGGCTGTCACCAATTTAGTCGCCGAAATCGGTGATGAAGATGCCTTTGTCCGTCGCGCGATCGTTGAAGAATTAGGTAAGCTCAAAACGCCTGAAACCTATGCCGCAATTAAACAACTAGTCGCAGCAGGAGATGAAAGCTACTACGTCGAAGCCACCGCCTGTCGCGCCCTCGGTGGGATGACAACCGCCAGCCTCAAAGACAAGCAGGAAGAAGTAATTAACCTCCTCACGGGAGTACTCAATACCCGCGCTGGCTGGAATGAAGTTGTCCGTGCAGGTGCGATCGGCGGTTTGAGCAAAATGACCGATTCACCCACAGCCCTCAATACCATCCTAGAATACGTCAAACCTGGGGTACCTCAACCCCTGCGTTTGCCATCAATTCGTGCCCTTGGCGCGATTTCTCAAGGTCAATCAGAGACAAATCTCACCACGATCGTCGAGAAATTAGCCGAACTCTCCCGCGAGTCCTTCTTCCTGACTCAAGTATCGGTAGTTGGTGCCTTGAGCCAGATGGCAACCGTCAAAGCGATCGGTGTACTCCAAGGTTTAGCCACCCAAAGTCCCGACGGACGCGTCAAGCGGATGGCGGATGAAGGGGTTCAGAAGGTACAGCAGAAAATCGGCTCGGATGTAGCAGTCAAACAGTTGCGCGAGGAGTTGGAAGAAGTCAAGAAAACTAATCAGGAACTAAAGAGTCGTCTAGAAAATCTCGAAGCGAAAAGTCAACCAGTCACAACATAGATTAGCTAAGATGACCGATTTCTTCAAGAAGTCGGTCATCTGTCTATGTGCTAAAGTTGCCGTGATTTTACTCGGCGATCCAATCACGCAAATCGCTAAGTGTAATCATCCGTGTCATGGGTTCGATCGGAGATTCATTAAACCCCAAAGCCAGATAGAAATTCTTAGCTGATGCTGAAATAGCATGAACGATAATGCTGCGAATACCAATTGTGTCCACCGCTCGATCGATCGGGAACGCAGCATCACGAACTAAGGCACGTCCCAAACCTCGCCCCTGACCAGAACTATCGATCGCTAGTAGTGCCAAAATTACTACTGGAATCGGGTTTGGCAGATTTCGCCGAAATTTACCGATCGTCGATTCGTTACTAATTCCCCCTTCAGCAAGAATAACCTTGCCTAAAAATGCCATCCCTAAAAATCTCTTTAGGGATGGCTGAGGTTCGATCGCAAGTTACGATCTTTCAGAGATGCGGTTAAAACTCACCTGCTAAAGCATCAACACATCGATCGCAAACGGTAGGATGTTCGCTACTATCTCCGACAGTGGGTGAATAATTCCAACAGCGATCGCATTTTACGCCCTCTGCTGTGATTACCCCAATTTTGCCACCTTCAATCATTGTCTGATGTTGCAATCCTTCGAGTTTACTCGCATCATCGATTAGCTCAACTTGAGACGCGAGGAACAGGTACCGCAGTTCGTCGATGCCATTAGATTTAGGTTGGGATACGGGGGTTTTGATAGCTGCATTTGTCGGTGAGATCGTTGCCAAGTCTCCTGTCGGTTCGACTGATGATACTATACGTGTCGGATAAGATTGGGTACCAACGATCGTATTCTTATAAGCAATTACTCGATCGATTGTTTGTTGACGTTTATCTGTTGCCCACAAATTACGCACCACAAATAACCCACTCATCACTATCCCCACAGATTTTAAGGCAGTTTCAAATAAGGGGATGCGATTAATTACTTCCATCAATCCGATGACAACATACAAGCTGATTCCCCCAGCTAATAGTAATAGTAAGTTAACCAGCGAAGATCGCTGTCTGTCGTAAATCTCACTGACAATATCGATCGCTCCATCGATAAGTTTGCCCCCAGTGTGCAATAGTTCTTGCACCGATCCCAGTTGGGGGCTACTGACTAATCGATCGATCGTCGGAGTCCGAGAAGCACTAACTAATTCTCCCCTCATGCTCCCTTCCTGGGAGGGGCTAGGGGTGGGTACCGAATTAGGGATAGGTGCAGACGTATAGAACGACAACTCCTCTAATTTGGCTCGCAAGATCGGGTCTTCCACCTGCAATAACACCTTAGCTTCCAGTGAAGAACCGATCGCTTTATCAGTTCGCGCCTGTTCCATCACCTTATTTACATCTGTCCGCAGGTCGCGAATTTTGTCCCATGTGACTGCTAGATCCGGCTGTGTCCACTGTGGATCGAGTTTTACCCAACCGGACTCAAATACGGATTTATAAGAAGTTGGATAGGGCAAGTATTGCCAGATATCTTCGGCTAGATGACAGAGGACGGGTGCGATCGCGCGGGTGAGATTTTCGAGAATAATCGCTAGTACCGTCTGACAACTACGGCGACGGAAAGAGTCAGGTGCGCTGATATATAGCCGATCTTTAGCGATATCTAGATAGAAATTGGACAAATCGACAATACAGAAATTCTGAATTATTTGGAAAAATTTAAAGAATTGATAGCGATCGAATGATTCGGTAATTTCGGTAAATACTGCACTCATCCGGTGCAACATATATCGATCGAGTTCTGGTAATTCCGCGTAGGGAACGGCATCTTTCGCCGGATCGAAGTCGTGGAGATTTCCAAGCAGGAATCGAGCTGTATTCCGAATTTTGCGGGAAGCATCAGACAACTGTTTGAGGACAGTCGAGCCAATTAATACATCATTAGAATAATCTACTGATGATACCCACAACCGGACGACATCTGCACCGTAAGCCGGATCTTTCTGGGGATTTTTACCTCCATCCATCACTACCATTGGATCGATGATATTTCCCAATGACTTACTCATTTTCCGTCCCTTTTCATCCAGCACAAAGCCGTGAGTGAGGACGGTTTTAAATGGAGCGATGCCATTATTGGCGACGCTAGTGAGTAAACTAGATTGGAACCAGCCCCGATGTTGATCTGAGCCTTCGAGATACATATCGGCTGGATAGGCGAGATTATCTCGTTGGGCGGCTACCGCCGCCCAGGAGGAACCAGAATCAAACCAGACATCCATCGTATCTGTCCCTAGCCGATAGCTGCGTCCATTGTGACGATAAGCTTCGGGTAATAATTCTTCAACCGACATCGAATGCCACGCATTAGAACCATGTTCGCGGAAGATATTTTGAACGTGGTTAATGGTTTCTGCTGTTAGTAATGGTTCGTTAGTTTCATTATCATAAAAAACTGGAATTGGGACACCCCAACTACGCTGACGGGAGATACACCAGTCAGATCTTTCTGCTACCATCGGTCTGATCCGATTCTCACCTTGGGCGGGAATCCACTCTACTGCCGAAATTGCTTTGAGAGCCTCTGCTTTAAAACCTTGTACCGATGCAAACCACTGTTCGGTAGCGCGGAAGATTGTCGGCTTCTTAGTTCGCCAATCGTAGGGATATTTGTGTGGATAGGCTTCTTCCTTAATTAGGGCGTTTTGTTCGAGCAATGCTTGAATTACTAATTCATTACCATTGCCTAAAACATTAGCACCTTTAAATAATTCTCCTGCTTCATCTGTGAAATTTCCATCGCCATCTACAGGTGCCAGAATTGCTAGCCCATATTTCTGACCCACGATATAATCTTCTTGACCGTGCCCTGGTGCAGTGTGAACCAAACCAGTCCCCGATTCAGTCGTGATATAGTCACCACCGATGATAATCGGACTCTGGCGATCGTAGAGTGGATGTTTGTATGTAGTGTGTTCTAAATCTGCACCTTTGATGACCGCTTTCTGAGTCAAGGTGAGATTCAATTTAGCGGCTAAACCCTCAACCATATCCGCAGCCACGATCGCATATTTACAGCCACTGTAATGATTATCCTCCCGCCCGGCGACTTCGACGATCGCGTAGTTCAGTTCGGGATTCACCGCCACAGCTAGATTCGCTGGAATCGTCCACGGCGTAGTCGTCCAGATCGCTACAGCTAGATCGTCCTGATATGGCTCCAAAATCGCTCTGGCAGTATCTGTAACGTGAGTGACTTTAAATGCTGCGAAAATACTGCGCGAAACGTGTCCTTCGGGATATTCTAGCTCGGCTTCTGCCAAGGCAGTCTTAGAACTGGGACTCCAGTGAACGGGTTTCAAACCACGATAGATATACCCTTTCAATACCATTTGCCCGAACACACCGATTTGAGCGGCTTCGTATTCCGGTTGCAGCGTGAGGTATGGCCGATCCCACTCGCCCCAGACACCCATCCGTTTGAATCCGAGCTTTTGTTCCTCAACCGTTTTCAGCGCAAATGCCGCCGCCTTCTGACGAAGTTCCAGGGGCGAGAGATTGCGACGCTCCTCTGGCTTCATATCTTGGATTACTTTAAGCTCGATCGGCAGTCCGTGACAATCCCAGCCAGGCACATAGCGCACCTTCCGCCCGTTGAGCAATTGGTAACGGTTGATGATATCCTTGAGCGTCTTATTGAGCGCGTGACCCATATGTAGCGTACCATTGGCATAAGGCGGGCCATCATGCAGCACAAAAATCTCGCCAGGATTGGACTGTGACAGCCGTTCAAAAATCTGCTCGTCTGCCCAGAATTTTTGCAGTTCGGGTTCCCGTTTGACAGCATTGGCGCGCATATCAAACTCAGTCTGGGGTAGATTTACGGTATTTTTATAGTTTCCTGGTGCTGCCACAGTGGTAAATGCTGAATGGTTTACGGTATCCGTTTATTATAGAGTGTGAAGTACCGAGTATGAGGTAATTGCGCTCGGTGAGAGCGGCTACGCTAAATCATCGTCCTAATTCAGGGTTGGATCATCGATTCGATCGGGGCAGAATCTTGGTGAATACTCGCTGTTTAAGTAGTTCGGGCACTAGTATCGTAGTCGCCAAGTTCTTCACAGTTGACAGTTGACAGCGAAAAGTGCTGATGGGCGGCTACCCCGCCCAGTGTTCTTGGGGTTTCCCACTCGCCTTTGGGACTCGCCCAGTTGAGGGTTTAGCGAATCAAGACAGGCGGGCTTCGCATTCCGAGCGGCGATTTCAATCGCTGTGTCCTCACAGCCTGAGCGGTTGTTAGATCCGGCTGATTAGGATCTAAGTGGGATGGCGCGATCGACAGCTTCGATCGCATTTGGGAGATCGCCTTGACGCAACTGCTCTACACCTGTGGTGAGGGATGCTTGAGCACTATTGCCAACTTCGATCGACATATTTTGCGCTCCGATGTTGATGTTTTAGCAACTACACACTTGGCAAATCCTCGAGCAAACTCGTCGCGATCGAGCTGTATTCTGGATGGTAAATTTTTTTATACTCTCCGTATTTCGACCAATCTACCTAAAGGTAGAAGTGATTTAGAGCAGATTCTGCAATGCTGTAGATGTAGTGTTGAAATTTAGGGATCTAAATTCTCATGGCAAACTTACACGATATTGTAGAAAGCGTGCAAGATGCTTTAGGCAAGCTTACACCCACACCAATAGTTCTCCAAGAAGAATCGACTGCCTACGACCTCAAAAAGCGGCTAGAGTGGGGCGAACCAGCTCTCTCGATCGTGGATATCCGCGCACATAAATCTTTCAACCAGGGACGTATCACTGGGGCGATCTCGATCCCGATGGAGCAGTTGGCGGAAATGAAGTCCAGACTCGAATCCCATCATGATATTTATGTCTACGGCGATACTGACGAGCAAGCCCATGAAGCCGCTCAGATGCTCAGAGTTGCTGGCTTTGAAGCTGTAACTCATATTATGGGCGGATTAGCCGCTTGGCATGAAATTGGCGGCCCAACAGAAGGCATAGAGGAAGATGCATCACCCCTAACAGCGGACGCATACAATGTCGTGTCTCGGCTGAAGGAAGACCATGATACCAAGCAAGTAGGGAGGGCGCAACACGCTAATGACAGTTGACAGTTGACACTTCTCTTGTCGATCGAGAGGCTACGCTAATGAGGCGCAGTAACGACGGCAGGCTCCGCCAAAGCGTCGGCACCTGCAATTTGCGCTTACGGCCATTACCAAGGGTAAGGCTAACACCAACAGTGCAAGCAGTTGACAGTTGGCATCTGTTTGAGGTGTTGCGGAGATCTTTGCCCCAGCCCAGCCCTCCCCTTTATCAGGGGCGGTTGGGAGTAAAGATCTCCACCGAAGTCAAAATAATAGCGCAGACAGTTTTCAATGGGTATCCATAACTAGTCAAACACTTTATGGTAGATCGATTTGCATGATAGTTAACCTGACTAATGACGGCTGGGAAATTATTTATCATCGCGCTCATGCGCTACTAGCGGCGCAAATTGCGGGGTATTGGGACACCCCTGATGATACATCCCGATTGGTGGATACGATCGCCGCGATCGCCCATCATGATGACTTGGAGCGCGAATGGCAAGGCGACCACCTCACCAAAGCAGGTGCCCCACTAGACTTTACACTAGGTGGTGAGGATTTCTCGGTGGCTCCACTCTACGAGCATATTGAAAATGCCCTGTATCGCGGGCGGTGGGTTGCTCTACTAGTGTCGATGCACATGAGTTTTTTGAGTGAAGGTAAGCGGGGTGAGATGCCCGAACTCGATGAGTTTTTGGACAAGCAAATCGAGTTACGCCAAACCTGGCGCGAAAGTCTGGGGATTAGTGAGGCTGATGCCGAAAAAGCTTATGCCAAGATGCAGTGCTGCGACAGGCTATCGCTGATCTTGTGTCAACGGCAGATTCCTGATGGCGAACGCTGGCTCGAAATCGCCATAGGGCCGACAGGCGCACAGCACGACATCATCCAACGTGGTGACAAAACTCTTACCGTCAAGCCTTGGCCATTTAAGGATGAAAAATTTACCGTCCGCGTCGATGCCTCGCATCTGACTCAGATGAAGTTCCAGAGCGATGAAGAATTAGTTGAATCGCTCAAACATGCGCCGATAAGCTCGATCGAATGGACTTTTGTTGCCTAAATAGCTTTGAGTAATTCGGATCTTTATTAAATTATGAAAAAAACATCTTTAGCTAAAATTTTTCGAGACAGTAAAGGTAAGTTTGTCATTGGTCAACCACCAAATTTGCTGATTATTATTTGGTTTATAGCGAGTATTCTCAAGTTAGTTTTTCCACAAGGCGATCTCAATACTGGATTTGATTTCGTCGCTACTACGTCCTTGATAATCTGGTCTTTCCTCGAGATATTTCAAGGTGTTAATTACTTTAGAAAAGGATTGGGTTTAGTCGTACTTATCAGTTTGATTGCCTCAAGAATTTAACGTTTTTCTTATACATCGTCGCTGGTAGGGAATAGCCGCCCCACTATTAGTTATTAACTATTTAATTTATTTATTCTACAGGTATGAATAATAATCTATTCGATCGATTGTTTCGAGATAACACTAGTGAGGTTGTCGTCGCACAAGCTCCTAATATACCGATTTTGGTTTGGATTGCAGCTACTTTGCTCAAGTTAGTCTTTAAAACAGGTCAAGTTAATATTGCTTTAGATGTATTAGCTTTTGGTTCGCTCCTCTACTGGTCATTTCTCGAAATCACTCAAGGTGCTACTTACTTTCGTCGAGATCTAGGTGTAGTCGTCTTAATTACTTTAATGGTATCTGTGATCGAGCGATTTGGTAAGGTTCCTGCTGGCGAAAATCGATCGTCTTAAAATCTAGGATGTAGTCGAATTTGTTCATTGTTGGAGTTGCTGCGGAGATCTACCCACCCCTCCTTGGAGGGGATTTTGTGTGAGCTAGGGTTCATAGCGGCTACTATCACCAGTCACCGCAATTTTGTGGCGATAGATCGGTTCGGCTCCGAACCAGCCACCGATTGCTAGGAGTAATGCGACGAGTGTGGAAATAATCAATCCTAACGGTAAAGTCGCCCCCCTCAACATTATGCCAGCGCAACACCCAGTTAATTAACGTCGGCACCATTGCGGTAATATTGCCAGTCATGTGAATCCAGCCTGCGCTGCGCTTGCGGACTCGATCGATCCTCAGAAAGTCGGACATCTCAGCGACAGCGGCAACCAGCCAGATCGCCGCCCGTGCCCAAACAGGATTGTGAGTGAGCCAATACCCCAGATCTGCTCCAGCAGCACCTGAGCGGAAAGCGATCGGAAATGTGACGCGGAGGAGATGGAGAGGATGTCCGGCGATCGCGACTGTACTCTATACGCCGCTATCATCATACTCGCGATCGTTGCTCTCGATAGATGGGGGAATGCTGGGAACTTGAGTTATGGTTTGTGTGCTTAAAGGTTAATTATTAAAATTTAGATGGAAGGTAATTGCGCGATTTGAGTTTTGGTATGAATGACTAATCTGCCTTGTTGAGCTTCTAATCGATCCAATTGGAGTGTGATACCTGGGATATTAAAGTTTCGCAAATCTAATAAAGCTGAGAGTTGCTCAAGAATCACTATAATCAGTTTTAGAGTTAAACCTTGACCTTCAGCCGCTAAAATCTCTAAGGAAACCTGATTCCCATTCTCATGAATTTGCGGAATCGCAGTTGCCAAAAAACTTTTTAGCTCATTTTGTTCTCTCATCAAAAAAGTCGCGGCGATGACGAATTTGTTCTCACCTGGAAGATCTAATGTGGCTTGTTGCACGTCGATCGTGACCGGATGCCCATCCACATCAATCTTCAAACCACGTAATTTGGTTTGAACATAGTCACAGCAAAAAGCATGATTGATATCGGCTTCAGTCAAGATGATTTGGGCTTCGGCACCGGTGGGATGAGTAAGTTCGATATTACCGAAGACCGCACTGAGGGGATTAATTGATACCTCATCGGTGCTGATGGTAATAGTTTCTACCCGTAAATCTTGCTTGACTACCAATCCCTTACCAGAGATTTCGATAGAATCTACTTTTCCTTGGATGAAGTTCCCAGGATTGGTACGAATATCAACATCGATCTCTTCGGAGCGATCTAACTGAGTAGCAATGCCAATCTCTACGACTTTACTCAATACCTGATTACCTAAATCTGGTGGATCTTGTGCCATATTTTGTTTGTAGTAAAGTTTTATTTATCAATTTCTACATTTGATAAACTTTTTGACATATAACTTTAGTGATAGCAAAAATAGATCGGAATTCAATCTACCAAAAGATAGACAGGTAATCTCCCTCTTGAGAGAGAAGACACTTAGTATTTGGATTGTTAAGATACTGAAATAGCAAAGTCCAACTAACTGCAAATGAAACTCAAATCGATCGAACAACAAGTTGTTGCCGTCGTTGGAGCCTCCAGTGGCATTGGGCGAGAAACCGCGCTCCAGTTTGCCAAGCGTAACGCTAAAGTAGCAGTCTCTGCCCGTACTGAGTCAGGATTGGCATCATTAGTTGATGAAATCACCGCACTGGGGGGAGATGCGATCGCGATTCCTGCTGACGTAGCGGAATTTGAACAGGTAAAGAGTATTGTCGATAGAACTATCGATCGCTACGGACGGTTGGACACTTGGGTACATGCGGCGGAAACTACGATTTTAGAAGGTAATTGAGATGGAAATAAAATCGACTAGTAGTAACAAATCGCCAGAAAATATTGGGGATACCGAACGGTGGGGATCTTTGATTACAGGTGGCGCACTGGTATTGACGGGATTGAGCAAACGTTCTTTGCGGGGTACGCTGATGGCGATCGCTGGTGGCACTTTAGCCTATCACGGTGCCGCCGGACAAAAGAGTTTGGCTGAGACGGTTACGGAAGCAGCAGGATTGGACAAGCCAATTCGGGTCGAAAAAACTGTGACGATCCAAAATAAGTCACCTGAAGAGTTATATACCTTCTGGCACGATTTTGGGAACTTACCCACCTTTATGAAGCATCTGAAATCGGTGACTGTAATCAGTGAGACGCGATCGCATTGGATCGCCAGCGCACCGCTGGGTGCTAGCGTCGAATGGGATACCGAAATCATTACCGATCTACCAAATCAATTAATTACTTGGGCATCGGTAGAAGGTGCAGATGTGTCGAATTCTGGCTTTGTCCGGTTCCAATCCGCACCTCCAGGACGCGGGACAGAAGTGAAGGTAGTCATGGAGTATAGCCCCCCTGATCGCGGGTTGACTGCCGTACTCGCCAAGGTATTTGGCGAAAATCCCGA
>Ga0209491_10008661_pt1 | contig 12800 bp, 11 predicted proteins | sample BON02_FD_187213 | JGI IMG/M metagenome (GOLD analysis project Ga0209491, IMG submission 187213) | Freshwater microbial communities from Lake Bonney liftoff mats and glacier meltwater in Antarctica - BON-02 (SPAdes) (version 2) | ecosystem: Environmental > Aquatic > Freshwater > Ice > Glacier... | reverse complement strand
GGGGTGGCGGGCGCGAGGGGGGTGGCGGGCGCGAGGGGGGTGGCGGGCGCGAGGGGGGTGGCGGTGGGCGCGTTGGCATCAGTGCACAAGCGACATCTACGCATAAGAGCATACTCGGCAAAGATGTGACGCACGAGCGCAGCCCCATGCTCTCGCACCTTGGCTCCTGGACTCCAGTTGCGTCCGACAACCCGGGGGATCGTGCGCATAAGAAGCAGACCCTCGCCAATTCATCGGGTTCCAGGGGCAGTTCCGCCCCTTCCCAAGCCAAGAACCGAGATTCTGTAGAGGCGGCAGTGCAGAACCTTGTCGACCCAGCCAACAAGGGGCGCAGAGCCCCCGTGACTCTGGATGCGAATGTGGGCCTTTGCAGCGAAATGCCCCTGGGAGCCAAGCCGTTGGCAGGCAGTACTGGGCAGGGGTTGAGGCCCGGCGACGAAGGTTGGACCTGTGGAGTTGGTGGGGTCGCCTTGGCTGCCGGCGATGCCCTCCCCACGACAACGGCGGGATTCGCGGCGCTGTTCGACTCCAGTGGGGGCGGGGGGGGGGTCTTCGATCGCATAAGCGGCCTGATGACTATCGTCATGGCCGCCACGGCGGACGCGCAGCAGTTGCTCGCACAGGAGCACGCGCGAAACAGCGAGAACGAGATCGAGTTGCAGAAGATGGTCACGCTACACCGCGAGCAGACTGCTACTCGCAGGGAGGAGCTGCGCAAGGCCGAGGAGGAGAACAGCAAGCTCAACGCCCAGCTCGCCAAGATGGAAAAGGAAACCAAAGATGCGCGCCTCTTTTACAGGCGCCAGATGGAATTTATGCAACATTACTCTGCGCATGACGTGGACGTCCAAGAGGGTGGTCTTGCTGCAGGTCGTGCCCAGGCCAGCCACGCCACGAAAGAGGTGGGCACTGCGGGCGCTCACAGCAGCACCGCCCCGTGCAAGCTCGACACCCCCCAGCATGACGTCGCTATCCCGAGCAAGCTCGACACCCCCCAGCATGACGTCGCTATCCCGAGCAAGCTCGACACCCCCCAGCATGACGTCGCTATCCCGGGAGTCTTGGAAGTTGCGGTGAAGGCACAAGCCCAAGGAGTATCACAAACTCAAGATGCAGGCACCACCGCAGATCCCATGCAGGCATCCACCGAGCGCCGCGACGATTTGCACCTCAAGACGATTCTGCAGGTACACGGGACTGCGCCCCCCTCCGCAGCAAGCGGAGATGCCCGCGCGGTGGTTGCAGGCGCGGTGCCCATCTCCAAGCTCGCAGCGGCACCACCCGGAGGCGCGGTGCCCATCTCCAAGCTCGCAGCGGTTGCAGTCGGAGGCGCGGAGCCCATCTCCAAGCTCGCAGCGGTTGCCGCAGCGGTTGCAGTCGGAGGCGCGGAGCTCATCTCCAACCCCGCAGCGGGTGCAGTCGGAGGCGCGGAGCCCATCTCCAACCCCGCAGCGGGTGCAGTCGGAGGCGCGGAGCTCATCTCCAACCCCGCAGCGGGTGCAGTCGGAGGCGCGGAGCCCATCTCCAACCCCGCAGCGGTTGCAGTCGGAGGCGCGGAGCCCATCTCCATCCCCGCAGCGGTTGCAGTCGGAGGCGCGGAGCCCATCTCCATCCCCGCAGCGGTTGCAGTCGGAGGTGCGGAGCCCATCTCCATCCCCGCAGCGGTTGCAGTCGGAGGCGCGGAGCCCATCTCCATCCCCGCAGCGGTTGCAGTCGGAGGCGCGGAGCCCATCTCCATCCCCGCAGCGGTTGCAGTCGGAGGCGCGGAGCCCATCACCAACCTTGCAGCGTCAGCAGCCGAAGGCGCGGAGCCCATCTCCAACCCCGCAGCGGTTGCAGTCGGAGGCGCGGAGCCCATCTCCAACCCCGCAGCGGCAGCAGTCGGAGGTGCGGTGCCCATATCCAACCTCGCAGCGGCAGCAGCCGGAGGCGCGGGTGTGACACCGAACCTTGACGGGGTCCAAGTGGCGGCATCCAACCTCGACGGAGGCGCGGTTGCGGTACCGAACCTCGACGGAGGCGCGGTTGCGGCACCGAACCTTGACGGAGGCGCGGTTGCGGCACCGAACCTCGACGGAGGCGCGGTTACGGCACCGAACCTCGACGGGGTCCAGGTGGCGGCATCCAACCTCGGTGCAGGTGTTGACCAGGCGACTGCATCGACCATAGTCACAGGTGGAGACGCAGGCAAATTCCGTCCGTTCGACGTTGATGGTACTGGCGGCAGATTGGGCGCGACTATCTCGAGCTCTGGTGGCATTGGGGGCGGATTGGGTGCATTCAACTTCGGTGGCCTTGGCAGCGGAGCGGCTGCATCGAGCTTCGGTGGCCTTGGCAGCGGAGCGGCTGCATCGAGCTTCGGTGGCCTTGGCAGCGGAGCGGCTGCATCGAGCTTCGGTGGCCTTGGCAGCGGAGCGGCTGCACTGAGCTTCGGTGGCCTTGGCAGCGGAGCGGCTGCACTGAGCTTCGGTGGCCTTGGCAGCGGAGCGGCTGCACTGAGCTTGGGTGGCCTTGGCAGCGGAGTGGCTGCACTGAGCTTTGGCGGTGTATCGAGCTTTGGCGGCGGCGGGGGGGGCGATGCGGCGATCCTTACTGGAGCCGGTAATTCCCAAGCAGTTGCTCCTCGTAATCGCATTCGCACAAAGTGCCCCCCCCCCTCCGACAGACACGCACACGCCCTCGCCCGCATCTCACCAAGACCAGTCCATTTTTTTGGCAGGTCTCGACGGACTGCTCACATTGCAGTCGATGGCTCCCGTCGACTCCAAGTTGACCACGCCTGCTCACGCTTCTGTGCCCAACTCACAACCTGCGCTCGACTCACAGCATTCGACCACCGCACAAGCTCTGGATACGAGCCTTGACACCCCGGTTGAGTAGGTGCAGCCAGTTTGACCATTACACACAGCACTTCAGAGTACCCTCACAGAGAGCGAAGTGGTTCCACATTTCAGATGAGAATGTGTGAGTTTGTATGCGGTATGAGAGGGGGGGGGGGGGGGGGGGGGGGGGGTAGTGCGAAGCTGTAATATAGGGGAGCAAAATAACACACACGCGATGGTTGTTTGTGTAGGTCCAACACGTTGGACAGGTGTGGCGAGCAAACACGTTTCGACTTTGCGCGTTTTTTTTGAGTAGTGATTAAACATTTCCTTTGTGACTTGCGTGTTATTGGGTGATGCGATTCTCGTCCGAAGAGGCCATTCACAGTTCCTCCACAGCGTCTGTGAGTCTCGTTTAGTTTCTCTCGAAGGAATCTACAGACAGCATGTGAGTGTCTGCACTGTAGTGTGCTGTTCCAGCATGCGTCGTACGGACACCCGGAGCTTCCGTATACAAGCAGCCCTTCCCATATTCCCATATTCCCATATTCAATTTTCTTTTTAAAAAAATCAATATTTTTTTTTAAAAATTGCACCAGTTCGTGTGTACTTTTTTTAATACCTTGCGACCCCACGTCGGGCCACGATATAGAAACAGACGGGCATCGACGAAGGGGCGGGCAACAGACGAGGCGCGCCGGGACAGCAGCGACGACATGGCGACGCGCGGTAAGCACGCACCCCGACACAAGCACCCATCCGTGCGCCCCTGGTCGCTTCTGGGTATGCCGTGCCTGGCAGGCCGGTGCGCCCTGTCGCAGCGGCCCGATGATGTGGACGTGGAGTGCGCGGGCTGGCACAGGCGCGTCGCGTGCGACGTGTGCGGAGGCGCGGGGCGCTGCCTCGGGGTTGGTGCCTGACTGTAGATGCATGTTGCCTGGAGTGTGTCCCGGGCCGCATGCACAGTGCGAAGCATGACCTGTCTCTCTCTCTCTCTCGCGGCAGATCGCATAGCAAAGCGGGACCGGGTCGAGAACAGATACAGCAACAAGGCAGCTCTGGATGCGGAGTTGCTGCGCCCGGACACACACGGCAGCAGGCAGCGGGAGAGTCTGCGCGTGTTCGGCTGGGACTTGACGTTTCATGGCCTCGCGATGGACTTGGAATCGACCTACACACGCACGCAAATTAAGAGGGATGGCATCCCGCCCACGAGCTATGAGTCAAAGGTAGCACCTGCCTCCTCCTCTTGTTCTTTGCGTGTGCTCACGCGCACGTATATCGCGTTCTTGCACACACACCCCCACCCGCCCACCCCCTCTCGCCGCGCGCGCTGACCTGCGCGTGCCTCTCGCTATCGCGCGACCCTGTCTTTCGTCAGGCGTATGCGCAACAGCTCGACCAGATGCGGGGCGATAAAACCACCATGCTCAAGTGTGTGCTCTCGCACACCGTCTACGAAGACGACGACGACGACGAGCAAGACGGGGCCTTACGACACTCGCTGGTGTGGGTCTGCGACATATGTAAAAACGTCAAGCGTCGATACAATGGCTTTGGCTTTGGCAAGATTGTGAACCTGCAAGTCAATGAATACAAGCTACACAGCGAGGTGTGGTGTCTCGCAATCGCTCTCTCTCGTATGCATATTGCCACCAGACCCCCCCCCACCCCCCGACACTTTGTACACACACACACACACGCACACACACACACACGCACACGCACACACACGCACACGTACACACACGCACACGCACACACACACACACGCACACACACGCACACACACGCACACGCACACACACGCACACGCACACACACGCACACGCACACACACGCACACGCACACACACGCACAAGCAAGCACACACGCACACACGCACGCACACACGCACACACGCACGCACAAGCAAGCAAGCACGCACAAGCACACACACACACGCACAAGCACACTCTCTCACGCGTGCACTGCAATCCACAGATTACTGCACAGGAGTGGATCTCGCTGCCTTGGGTCTACTTTCCGCTACAGGCCTTCCAAAACAAAGGATACCAGCGATCCTCTGTGGGTCTGTTGAAGCTGCACTACATCGACGGAAGCAGCATCTGCCTCTCCCGCAACTGCCAGATCCCGAACTGCAAGCGCTCGAGGGACGCATACAGCGATTCCGATGATGTCGATGGCAGACGCGGAGGGGTCGTGAGAGCCAGCGCAAATGAGGACCCGCGCCCTGGCGACAAGAGGGCGGCAGCAGAAATCGACATGTCCTCGCGCATCGGCAAGAGGTCCGCGGTGCCATCGCGTTCGAGCTACGAGGACGACGATTCGGACGAGGAAGAGGTGGTTAACGCGTCCGAGGACGAGGCAAGCGAGGACGAGGACGCGCGAGGACGAGGACGGACGAGGACGAGGACGCGCGAGGACGAGGAGCTCGAGGACGAGGAGGACGAGGACGAGGACGAGGACGAGGAGGACGAGGACGAGGACGAGGACGAAGACGAGGAGACGCGCAGCGCAGAGAAGGGGGGCAGGGGCCGGTCGGATGCCAAGAGACAGGACATTTCCTTGGGCGGTGGAGAGGGCATCGAGTACGAGCCCACGGCGCGCGATGCGGGCGGTGGTGACGATCATATCGAGGAGGGCGATATTGGGGGCGGCGAGGAGGGTAGCGAGGGTCAGAGCGAGGGGGGCGGTTCGATGGTCTGGACTAGCACCGACACAGCGTGCTCTGAGCAACGTGCGGACAAGCAGCGCGGGGGTCGCACGGCGCGCACGCGCCGCAAGACGTCGAGGCAGCTCGTGTATGATGACGCGGGCGCGCCGACAGAGTTGCACGGCTTGGCCTACCACAGCGCGGGTGAGGGGGCGGGCGGCGCCTCTGAGGACCAGGAAACACTGCTGGATCGGATGGGGGAGTTGAACGCGCGCGTGTTGCTAGATGCGAATCGGCTACAGCACATGCTGTGCTCAGTGCGCGCGATGCGCGAGGAGCAGACGGCCAGGTTGGCCGAGATGACCGAGAAGTATCGCCAAGAGACGCATGCAGCGGACGAGTCCTTGCTGCGCGAGCAAGCCCGCACGTTGGAGCTCACCGCGCAGCTGTCGCACCTCCGCACAAGCAACCGCCCCGCGTTGGCGTTTATGCGCGATCAGTTGGCGGTCATGCACGCATTTCAGACGGAGATTGCGCGCGGCGACGACGACGTTGGTGGCAGGGATGACGAGCAGCACCGCGAAAGAGACGACTAGGACGAGGAAGCCACACACAAGCAGCACGACGGTGCACGAGACGCACCAAGAGGACGCCACACGCAAGCAGCAGGACGGGGCCGCGCACGAGAAGCACAGGGAGGGCGGGGCCGCGCACGAGAAGCACAGGGAGGACGGGCGCGCGCACAAAGGCACAGGGAGGACGCAATGCACTGTCCTGTGATACTGGCACAATGCGGCTGCACTTTTACTATATTTTATCAATACACACGCATTTATGCCCCGCCCTGTGTGCAGTCGTGTGTGTGTAGCTGTCGTACATCCTCCCCCCCCCGTGCCTGTTGTGCACACCGCGCGCGCATCCCCCGCGTGTACTGTTTGCACCGAGTCCCCCAAGTCGGAGCCCCCCGTGGCACGCACGCCCGCCCCCCTTCCCACACGCACGCTGTAGCATGCACGCGTGCCCCTGTTCCCACACGCACGCTGTGGCCCCTCTTTCCACACGCCCGCTGCAGAGCATCCGATTTGCATTGCACGAGGGGGGGGTCGTCTGTGTTTTCCAGGACGGGAAGACATCCCATTGTCCGGGGTTCGTATCTCCAGGTTCCGGGATGGCGCACACGTACGTCTGCGCCCCTTCCCGTACGACCCCTACAGGCATCCGATTTGCATTGCACGAGGGGGGGGTCGTCTGTGTTTTCCAGGACGGGAAGACATCCCATTGTCCGGGGTTCGTATCTCCAGGTTCCGGGTTGGCGTGCACGCCAGCGCCCCTTCCCGTACGTCTGCGCCCCTTTACGTACGCCTGCACCCCTTTACGTACGCCTGCGCCCCTTTACGTACGCCCGCGCCCCAGCAGGGCATCCGATTTGCATTGCACGAGGGGGGGGGTCGTCGGTGTTTTCCAGGACGGGAAGACATCCCATAGCCCGGGGCTCGTAACCCGGGGTTCCGGGTTGGCGTGTACGCCTGCGCCCCTTCCCGTACGCCCGCGCCCCTTTACGTACGCCTGCGCCCCTTTACGTACGCCCGCGCCCCAGCAGGGCATCCGATTTGCATTGCACGAGGGGGGGGTCGTCTGTGTTTTCCAGGACGGGAAGACATCCCATAGCCCGGGGCTCGTAACCCGGGGTTCCGGGTTGGCATGTACGCCTGCGCCCCTTCCCGTACGCCTGCGCCCCTTCCCGTACGCCTGCGCCCCAGCAGGGAATCCGATTTACATTGCACGAGGGGGGGGTCGTCTGTGCTTTCCAGGACGGGAAGACATCCCGTGGTCCGGGGCTCGTAGCCCGGGGTTCTGGATTGCGAGGACGCGGAGGCGGCGCCAACGCGGGAGGGCTCCCTCCGTTCTTGGCATGATTGTCTATACCAACACACTACACAAAGACAAAGTCGTTGGTGTCCTCGCACGCCACCGACGAGCTGGGCACGACCAACTCATAGTCCGAGTCCTCGTCCTCGTCCTCGTCCTCGGCAGCCCCCCCCGCGCTGGCGGGCGCGGGGGCCGCGCGTGCAGCGCGCGGTTGCGCGCGGGGGGCGTTGCTCTTGCGGCGCGCCGCGCGCCGCCTGCACTCGGGCTTTGCCGCAGCCTTGGCAGCGCGCGGGGTGTCGCTGAAGCAGCAGAATGAGCGCACGTCCCGCTCAAAGTCGCACACGGGCAGCGGCGTCGTGAGGAACTGCGCTTGCATTAGCTTCATCAGCATTGTGCCCGTGCCCGATCGGCGCGGACGCATTTATATAGTGCAATCCATTCTGGTTTTAGGACACAAATCGCACGGGGAGCCGCGCGTGCCTCGAGAATAGAATACAATGTCTGTGTGTAGAATAGAATACAATGTCTGTGTGTACGCGCACTCGAGCGCGAGCGCCCTGCTACGACCGCTTCGACGCGGCTCAGACTGCCCGTCGCGGGCTCCTCCTCGCGATCGCCACGGCCAGTACGGGGGCATGGCCTGCAGCGATGCCATGCCCTGCGGGCATGGCCTACCCGCAGATCGACCCGTTCTCTCTGCAAAGGCGTGCCCGACATCATGCAGAGTGGTGTTTTGAAGTTTATATCAAGAGCACACTCGTATATATGTACACCCCCCAACCCCTCCGCACTGCACACCCGCGCGACGCAGCATGCACACCGTCGCAGCGTCGGCATTCTGCCCACAATGCCGCGTTGGTGTCCCCGGTAACCACGACATGGACGTCGAGACGGCGGCGTGGCGCCGCGGCCGAGACGGACGCCCTCCGGTGCCGGACGAGCAGCCGGTGTGGCTGCACGCGGACCACAGCGCGCACTGCTGGATGTGTGCAGGATGCGCGCGCGCGGCACACGAGTGTCCGCACTGTCTGGACCCCATCAACCAGGAGTTTGTAAACGCCGTCATTGGCATCCTGCGGTCCGACGGTCTCGCGGTGTCTCATGACGCGATGACCCTGGGCAGCGTGCTGTTGTCGATGCACGCGGACGAGCGCATTCGCCAGGAAGTCATACGCCTCGCGTCCTTTTATTTTTTCCAGCACAAGCTCGTGCGGTACTGCGCACGCGCCTACGAAAACATGCAGACCACCGAGGACGGCGAAGCCGCGTGCACCGTCTTTGTCTTCCTGCTGGTCCTGTGCTTCTGCACAGCGCGCGAGCAGGACGCGCCCGCCCGCCACCGGCGGGCGCAGGGCGACGACGATGCGCACGCGCACAGGGCCGCCGCGGTAGTGCACGCGGCGGCCAAGTCCTTCATGCTGAAGATAGGCACCAAAAACTGGTTCTGCAAGACGCGCATGCGCATCTCCAACACCAAGGTGCCCTTCCAGAACATGCTGCACAAGTCGTACCCGTACGTCCGGAACCTGTACGCCAAATTCACACACCACGACCGCCCGCGTCCCGGCCCGAGCCCCGGCGAGCGCTTCCCGCTGCTGTACGCCGAGCAGCCGCTCCGGAAATAAGAGCCCGAGTTCACTCGCGAAATCGGCTTCACATTGCAGGGTCGGGACAAATCTCCCGAGAGACCGAGTTCACGCGGCAACCCGGTCTCCAGGCGACAGACCGTTTCACATTGCAGGGTCGGGACAAATCTCCCGAGAGACCGAGTTCACGCGGCAACCCGGTCTCCAGGCGACAGACCGTTTCACATTGTATATACACTTCGGGTTTCTCGCGATCAGTTTGCATGAGCTTACCACGTTTGTGCTGTGCGTACTCATGGAGACCGGTGCGGTACTGTAGGAAGGTGCCGAACTTGTCGTCACTATCTGCTATCTCTAGCACATCCTTACCCGCGTCGATCTCCTTTTTAAATTCTAACAAAGTGCGTTTCTTGCCGTTGCCCATGGGCTTTACGCCAAGCTCAGTGAGCTTGCCGTCCTTGCTCACATAATTCTCATTCTGTACAAAAGAGCCCTTCATAGCTTCATAATGCATCTTTTCTAGCCCTAAAACAGTGAATAACTTTTTCCACTGTTTAAATGACTTTTTAGCGCTGTTGCTGCAATAGATCCACCCCTGGTGGTGCTCTTTGCCTGACTTAGGACATATCTCTAGACCAAAGCCTACGTACTGTAGCTTGTGTGCATCTAGTTCCTCAATAGTCCACTTATGGAGCGAAAAGTCGGTAAATACCAGACTGTTGAATTCTTCCCTAGGCATAATCCCCCTAGGCTGGTGGGGTAATACTGACCCCCACTTATATAGTACACTGGTCGTGATTTTCTTTTTTACACAAACACGAGCAAATTTTTTTCGAAAAAGGCATTTATTGAAAAAGGCAATTATAATAAACGCGCATAGCGCGAGGTGCCTGCGGCGCTAGCATGCCGCTCCGCGGGAGTCGCTACGCGTCCTTGTAATGGAGCTTGACAAAGGCATCATTGATACGAGCCACATTGAATCCAAGAGTTGCCGATGTCGAATAATTGCTGTACAGCACTGGGGTTGTACATCCATCTAGTATTCAATTCGATGGATTTGGAAAGGTTGGGGCAGTGTACAGGACATGTGAATGTATAGACAGGATATTTCTCTGAAACATGCATGTTTCAGCATAACAAAGACACCAAGACCTGAGCGGCGCAGGTGGGCCTGCCACCGCAGCAGCAGTCGTACGGCAGGAAGCGAGCAGGGGAGGGCAAAGCGAGCAGGGGAACTGTGTGTTTCGGCGACGTATGACCTGTATGTGTGTGTGTGGGTGTGTGTGGGTGTGGGTGGGTGTGGGTGTGGGTGTGGGTGTGGGTGTGGGTGTGGGTGTGGGTGTGGGTGTGGGTGGGTGGGTGGGTGGGTGGGTGTGGGTGTGGGTGTGGGTGTGGGTGTGGGTGTGGGTGGGTGGGTGGGTGTGGGTGTGGGTGTGTGGGTGGGTGTGTGTGTGTGCACGTGTGTGTGTGTGCGTGCATGCATATCTGAGGACGTATATGTGTTCTCACAGTACTGCACCCCTAGCGGATACGGCGCACGGCAACACTGTTGGAGTGTTCAAGGACAAGCACATTATCCTCGATGCTCCGATTCGCATTGCGGGTTCCAGGGTGCGGGAGCGGGCGCGCCCCTGCGACCCGCTCGATTCTTGATTTACATTGCGCCAGGGGGGGGTCGGCAAAGTTTCACCGGGCGGGAAGACATCCCCAAGCCCGGGTTCCGGGGTTCTGGAGCGGGCGCGCCCCTGCGACCCCGCTCGATTCTCTGATTTGCATTGCGCCAGGGGGGGGTCGGCAAAGTTTCACCGGACGGGAAGACATCCCCGAGCCCGGGGTTGCGACCGCGGGGTTGCGGGTTAGATATTTTTTCGTACCACACGCGATGCACGCACCCAGGGGGGCCCCGCGATGCATATGCATAACTCGTGTGTCTTTTCAATACACGTTCTTAGACAACACTTTCTCTGAACATTCCCCTCGTTTTCACAACACCCACCACATGTATAACATGTGTGTCTTGTCAATACGCATCAATAAAAACACACTCTCTGTATATGCGGCGCGGATACCTCGCATCGTCGAGCGAGCGGCGGGACGGCTTGGCAGCCCCGGGGTGGGGTCCACGTGTCCAACACGGCAGGGGTATATACGGGGACGACTGCAAGCACGCAGCCCCCCCCCCCCCCCCCCCCCCCCCCCCCCCCCCCCCCCCCCCCCGCATCCCGCCTCGCAGCATGGCGCGCCGCGTAAAGTTCCTCGAGGCCATAAACGAGGAGCCGCTTGCGGCGCGCGCGCGCGCGATCCTGGCCAAGCACCCGGAGATCCGTGCGCTCATGGCCCCGGAGTGGCGCACCAAGTACATGGTCGCGGCGACGGTCGTGGCGCAGGTCTGCCTCGCCTCGCACGCGCACGCCTGGCCGTTTGACGTGTACGCGTGCGTCGTGTACGTGTTTGGGGCCACGATGAACCACTCGCTCTTTCTCGCGATCCACGAGTTCACGCACAACCTGGGCAGCCGCAGCCCCGCGCGCAACAAGCTGCTCGGGGTGTGCGCGAACCTCCCGATCGGAGTGCCCTACAGCGGGACCTTCAAGGCGTTCCACATGAAGCACCACCGCGCGCTCGGGGAGCACGGCGTCGACACGGACGTGCCGACGCAGCGCGAGGCCGACTTCATCAGCGGGGCCGCGCGCGGCCCCGCGGACCACGCCGCGCGCAAGGCGCTCTACATGTTCTTTCACGTCGCGGCGTACGCGCTGCGCCCCGTGCTCGTGCGCCCCGACCTCGTCGTCGTGGACGCGTGGCTCGTGGGCGGCTGCGCCGCCCAGCTCGCCTTCAACGCGCTCGTGGTGCTCGCGGCCGGCTGGGGTGCGCTCGGCTACCTCTTGCTCTCGAGCTTCCTGGCGTGCTCCATCCACCCGACCGCGGGGCACTTTATCGCCGAGCACTATGCGCTGCACGCCGGCGACACGACGACGGAGACGTTTTCCTACTACGGCCCGCTGAACTACGTGACGTATAACGTGGGGTACCACTGCGAGCACCACATGTTCCCGAACATCCCGTGGTCGCACCTGCCGCGCGTCAAGGCGATCGCGCCGGAGTTCTTTGACAGCGAGCCGCAGTGCCGCTCGTGGCCGGGCGCGATCGCGCAGTACATCTGCGACGACAGCGTCGGGCCCTTTAGCCGCGTGCTGCGGCGCACGCCGCGCGCCCCCGACTGAACGCGCGCGCCGCCGGGGTGGTGTGGTGTGATATCGCCGCCACGCTCCGCGGGTGTATATACAAAGCGCGCCCCTGCTCCCGGCACCGACATGTCCGCCCAGAGCGCCGAGCCGGTGCGGGGCACGCCCGTGTCTGCCTGCAAAGCCGCCCCAAGCGACACGGTTGCGGTGACGATTGCCGGCCAGCAGTACACCGTCTCGGCCGTCGAGGTGGCTGAACTCGGTCTCATGACCCGCTGCTACACGGAAATGCTAGCTGGACCGTACACCATCTGGTTCCTCCGTCTGCTTGGTGTCGTCGTGCTGACGCGCCTGATCCTCATGATCATCCTCGAGATATACGTCGTGCACGCCGCGATAGAAGGCAGGGTGGCAATGTCGTCCTCTCTCGGGCTGTAGTGGTTGGCTGTTTTTATTAAACTCGACGATATATGCAGCGTGTCCTCCCTCGCTCACACCCGCGCACCCTGCGCCCCTCGCGCGCTTTGTGCACATGTGCACACACGCAGCACATGCACACACACACACATAATGACTATACACACCACATGCACATACACATACACACCACATGCATATACACATATACATACACATGCATATACACATATACACACACATGCATGTACACACGCACCCACA
>Ga0209491_10008658_pt1 | contig 12807 bp, 18 predicted proteins | sample BON02_FD_187213 | JGI IMG/M metagenome (GOLD analysis project Ga0209491, IMG submission 187213) | Freshwater microbial communities from Lake Bonney liftoff mats and glacier meltwater in Antarctica - BON-02 (SPAdes) (version 2) | ecosystem: Environmental > Aquatic > Freshwater > Ice > Glacier... | reverse complement strand
ACACACACACACACACACACACACACAGCCTTTGCAGGGGGGCTGGCGATGCCGTTTGGCGAACATGAGGGCAAGTTCGTGAGAGAGCTGCCTTTTCAATACCTCGAAAGTGAGTTTTACTCACCTCTTGCGTCATTCACAAGTCTATATTTCTAGAAGCGCTAGAAATTACACGGTGCTCACACACACTGCAACACACATTGCAAAACACAATACTGCAACACGCACTGCAACACATACTTCGAGATCCGCTAGAAATCTCACACATCGCTTGCACACTCTGCAACACACACTGCAACATGCACTGCAACGCACACTTTTAGAATCGCTCGGAATCACACGTCGCTCACACACACTGCAACACACACTGCAACACACACTGCAACATGTATTGCAACACACACTGCAACACGCATTGCAACACACACTTCCAGAACCGCTGGAAATCACACATCGCTCACACGCACTGCAACACATGCTTCAACACATGCTGCAACGCATACTGCAGCACATACTGCAACACATACTGCAACGCATTTTTCCAGAACCGCTAGAAATCACACATCGCTGACAAACACTGCAACACACACTGCAACACACACTGCAACACATACTGCACCACACACTGCAACACGCACTTCCAGAAAACTGCTAGAAATCACACATCGCTCACACACAGACTGCAATACACACTGCAATCACGCAATACACACTGCAACACATACTGCACCACGCACTGCAACATACACTGCAACACACACTGCAACTCACACTTCCAGAATTGCTAGATATGTCACATCGCTCACACACACTGCAACACACACTGCACCACACGCTGCAACATGCACCGCAACGCGCACTTCCAGAACTTCTAGAAATCACACACTGCAACACACACTGCAACACACACTGCAACACACACTGCAACACACACTGCAACACACACTGCAACACACACTGCAACACACACTGCGATATGCACTGCAACACACGCTGCAACTCACACTTCAGAACTGCTAGAAACCACACAACGCTCGAAAGCCTTGTGGCGTAGGCTCCCTCTGTTGCAGTATGTGGCAGTGTGTTGCAGTGTGTGGCAGTGTGTTGCAGTGTGGTACAAATCGCTAGAAATAACTCATCACTCGAAGGCCTCGTTGTGTAGGCCCCCTCTGTTGCAGTGTGTTGCAGTATTATGTAGTGTGTTGCAGTATGATATAGTGTGACGCATATCGCTAGAAATCGCACATCGCTCGAAAGTGCTGGGTCTGTATACATTCTCTTGCTAGAAATTTGAGTCTCTGGGTATTCATACTGCGGGTATTATACCCAGAAATTACTCGCCCGCTGCAATCGTAGTGTGTGTGTGATGTACCACACTGCAACACACTGCAACACACTGCAGTACACTACAATACACTGCGCGTGTTAAGACAAGTCTCCACCCGACGGCTCAGCAGCAAGACACAGCATACTGCTACACATTGCTACACACTGCAACTCACTACAACACATTGCAACACACTGCAACACATTCCTGTATACTGTTACACTCCGCTATACACCGCAATGGACTGCAACACACTTCAACCCACTGCAACCGCACAGGTCTTCGCCAAACACGACACGACACAATGCAGCACACTGCTACACACTGCTACACACTGTAACTTACTGCTACACACTGCTACACACTGCTACACACTGCTACACAATGCATCACACTGCTACACAATGCATCACACTGCTACATACATTCAACACGCTGGAACTCTCTGCATCACACTGTAACACATTGTAACACATTGCAACACACTGCAACCGCACAGGTCTTCGCCAGGCGGTGTAGCAACAAGACACAGCACACTGTAACGCATTACTACACGCATGCAACACACTACAACACATGCAGCACACTGCAACACACTGAAACAAAATGCAACACACTGCAACAAACTGCAACACACTACAACAACACAGGTCTTTGCCAGACGGCACAGCAACAAGACGCCTCGACATCATCACGCACCACCCTCACTCGCTCAGCGAGGAGGAGGAGACTCAACACTCAGACAAGGCACGAATGGAACCTTTTTCTTGCGAATGGTGGTATGCGTTGTGGGTGCAGTAGAAAGGCGGGTTGCGTGTTGCATGCTCTTAAGAATTATGGCAGTCAGGAGTCTGAGAAAGAATGAATGGTTATGCAAACATTAAAATCCAAGGATTCAGATTGCTTCTCCTGTAAAATCTGAAGAATCACTGGCACTGGTATTCAAATTTTGATTCTTGTACTATGAATACGAATGGATTCTAAATAAACTTGTAGGTACAGTACACACTTTTTTGTGGATTTCCACCAAAAACCCGCTGCTAGAGGATGTGGCAGCGGATTTTTCCTAATCTTTCTCAAATGTGAACATGATTCGCTAATATTATTTATTAGGATTCAATGTTTTGTTCTGTCATGTACGGAAAGCTACTTCAGGGCCGCACATGTTGAACACAACTTAGCCTCAGACACATGGCATATTCCTTGCGTTCAGGGTCGCTCAGATTGCTTTATTTTGCACCAATTTGCTGCGTGTGTATATAGAGTATTTTGTTCGTTTTTATCTGCCATTTTAGTGAGAGAGAGAGAGATACGCCGTATTAAACACAGACCCAGGCAAATACGTCTACGAAACTGAGAGGGAGATAGAAAGAGCGCGACTCGGACCAATGCATCGACAAACATTCAGTGTGTGTGTGAGAGAGAGAGACACACACACACCCAAATCAACTCACCAGGAAAACTTTAATGTGTGTCACACACACAGAACTAGACCAGTGCACCAAGCCTGTCGAGCAAGGCAACGCACTGCGAAGCACAGCAACACACTGCAACACACTGCAGAACACTGCAGAACAGTGCAGCACACTGCAGCAGCATGCTGCTATACCCTGCAACATTCTGCAACACCCTGCACCAACGCACCAAGCCTTTAATCAAGCCTCATCGACAAGTTGCAAAGACTTGAAGGCGAAGCGATCACAAAGATGGTCACAGGCGCAAGCATCTCCAGGCGCAATCATCTCTGTAGTAAGTGCTAAAAAGATATATCTTCTCCCAAAGGCTCGTGTGTCTGTGGACAAACAAAAGTGCCATTGTCCTTCAAGTGTATTCCACGCTCAAACTTCTGTCAAAAATGCTGGTTTGAACGTCTCCTGCTCCAACAAAGTATAAAGCCGTAGATGGCTGTTTTTGTACATGATCCTGTTACCTGTGTGACGTAACTCTGTCATGTGCGCGGTATGGCAGTGTCATCTGTTTGACATGCCTCGATCTTTTCTAATAAACGCCATTGTCTCTCTCTGCCTCTTTTACATGTGTAATATAACCCTGTCGCATGAGTGACATAAGTACAGAGACAATCACACTGTTAATCATTATCAGCTGAACTGCGTAATGTTTGCTTGTGCGCAGATTTAACAAGTTGTGTCAGAAGGCAGCACACTGCAACATATAACAAACTGCAACATGCTGTAACACACTGCAACAACACAGTTCCTTGCTGGACGGCGTAGCAACAACCCCGTGACACAAAATTGAACAACGCATTGCTACACACTCAGCTGTCACTGCTACCCACTGCAACGCACTGCAACAACAAAAGTTTTCGCCGGACGGCGCTGAAACACACTGCAACACATTGCAACACATTGCAACGAGACAGGTCATCGCCAAACGGCGCAGCAAGAAGACAACTCGATGTGATCACGCAGATATTGTAGCATTTGACTAATCGATTTCGCTTTCCCTGTAATAAATGTGCTGGTCATTTTGATAGTTATGGTACAATTTGCTTTGCTTTCATTCTATTAGACCGGTTTTTTGCAATCCACATTACAACATACGAATCCTCCCTCTCGCTGAGTCATCCTGCATGTTCAGCTTTGGCTGATAGCTGGCTGATAGCCGAACTTGCACATGATGATCAGCATGAAAACGAAACTGAAGCTTCTTGTCTACCTCAAAGGCAGCGCACTACTCGCTTTCTGAGGTGCTTATAGATACACTCTTCTGCTTTGTCGACTTGATGACATGGGGCCACCATTATACATGATGAAATACCTGGTGTGAGAGCGCCGAGTCTCAAGCTCTCCGCAAAGTCTGCGTCTTCCCAGCCCCATAGTTTGTTCTTGTCTTGTCTATCTCTCTTCTCCTTGTGACTGGCACACCCGTAGTGAATGCCCTGGTTGGCTATGCCCAACAATCACTTACAGTAACTTTACTACGGTATGTGCTCGGTTGCTTCCACGCGCTTTGCCAGGCTTTAGGTCGTTGTACAAATTTAGGAAGCTGTGAATATGCATGGCTTATATCCTAGTGACTACCGCTGCAGCCTCTTCAAAAAGCCCCAGTGTCGGTGGCTTCACAGCGGGGACATTGGGAGCCATGATGCATGACTGTGTCAAATGGGGTTTTGCAGGGCAACGAGCATGGCAGAAAGCATAAGAGTTGCAAACGGCGTTGGAATTGGCGCAACCAAAGCATCAAGACGCTCACGATGCCCCCTCATGCCCTCTCTCAAAGTTCATCACTCACTACAGAGGCGAGCCAAGGGGGCGTGATTGCACTGACAACTATCAAAATCATTCAACAGCATGACATAGTCAGTTTTTGTCAAGCAATGGCCTGTAGGCAGATTTACTAGAGTGATGGCCCATGGAACGGCAGAGAAATTCAGCCCGCATGGGAAAACTATTACGAATCGCAAGGGTACAAGCCGAAGGCAACATGTAAGGAATGTGGATTCAAGAAGCTGTGCGTCCTGACGCCGCTCACACCTACTGAGGTTCTGCCCTCCTCCCCGTCCCCGCCGCCATCGTGGTGCTGCCTCAGATGTGTCTCACCAGAAGGCTGCGTTGTTGCGGCACGAGGACGGCGGCCTGATGACGAATTGGAGCAATGCGAGCAAGACCTGTGCAAGTATCCTGCAGGACACAGCCGAGCACAATAGACGAGAGCTAGTTGTCTTCTACCAAGAGTGCTGGCACTTCACAAATTTCCGGCACCAACAGGGAACAAAAGTGCCCCAATGAGCTATTGAAGACAGTGTTAGATGAGGAATTCTTGATCGTGCTAGTGTGGGTAAATGAAATATTGACTCTACCTGAGAAACCCATCGACACCGCGCGCCAGAGTCGGTCCACCATGAATGGCACCATCTCTCAACTCCACAAAGAGGCAGCACCAACAAAACGTCTGATCAAAGACCGGCAGTGCTGCTCAACAGTGAGTACCAACTGCTCAATTACATCATCAATGAGCGGCTGAAAAGTATCGTGGAATAGACAAATATGTTAGAACCAGGGCAGGGCGTGGGCAGGCAGGGTCAAAATGTCAACATCAACATACAAAAAATGCATATTGTCACGCATGAAGCCCACAGACAAGGAAAGAGAATCTATCGAGTCGACATCGACTTCAGAAATGCCTTCAATGCAATGTCACAGGCAGCTCTCTGGCACGTGATGAACAGTGTTGAATATACCAGACGTTGACTTACTAGAGCAGATTTACGACAGCGCAACAGTCCGTCTGGCTCCAAACGACGCAGAAAGTGCAAAATATACAACTGTTCAATATCTTTATCAACGCTCTGTTGCGGATGCTCACGGCGACTTGGCAGAATCAGGGGGTCAGTCATGGTTTGCAGATTGGCAAAGACCAGGATGACAGCAGTCAAGATGCCAACCACGGCTATCAGTTTAATAACATAGGTTTCATCGACGACATCTTGATTTTTCCTGAGACCCCAGAAGGAATGCAAACTTTGTTAGGCGTGGTGCAGGAGTTCACAACATGGTGTGGCATGGAGATCAATATAAAAAAAACTTTCAAGTTCTTGCTCGTAATTGACAAGGATCAAAAGCGAAGGAAAGCATGCCGGCACCAGATCTGAGGATAAATGGCAAACGTCTCAAAACGCTAGACATCAATGATGCGTGCCGGTACCTAGGTTACTTGGGCACGGGGAATGTTAACATGAGCGCCACAAGAGAGGTAGTACGTGAAAACGCGAGAGTGGCACGTGACCTAATCAGAACTTGAAGCCATCCGCTAACGCCAGAACTTTCTGCCGAATTCTTCGAACAGAAAGGAATCGGCACCTTCCGGTTCTCGGCAGCCCTCATCGAATTGTCGCAGAGTAAGGTAGAGGGTCTACAAAAAATCTGGATACAAGCGTATAAAAACGCATGGCGCGTACCATGGTCAAGCGCAAACTCTCTGTACACCTTCCCAATGGCAGAAGGTGGCCATGAGTAACCCCTGCCGTCAGGAGGAGTACTCACGCAGGCCTTGCTGCAGCATGTTGACCAATGCATGCGACATGAAGATGTTGTAAAAAATCATGCTAGCGCAGTCAGCATGCACAGTGACAGAGTGGCACTGCAACTCATTTTCTGACTTGATTGACGAAAAAGAGCTGTGGGACTGGAACGTAGCAAACAAAGACTTGCGGTCACAATTGGCAAAGTCGTTGCACAGTCCAAAAGTGTCAGTCACATAGGCAAAGAAAATGAACAAAAAACTCGCTTCAGTGCTCGTCCCTGAAAAGATGAGCTGGGCAACGGCTACGCGGTCCAATCGGAAGTGCAAAACACGAATTGAGAAGATTGGGGGATCGCGTGTAGACACTGAGCCAACTGCGTGGGGCCTGAATGTACAAGTCTGGAATCTGTTGTGGACAGGTGAACAGGCTATGAAGAAAGGTATATCGATCTTAAAAAAGGCAGTGTTCGAAAGCGTCGAAGATCTACCAAGGATAGCCGTAGGCTTTATTTCAAAAGCATATCAGGATCTGCCACCACAGCTCAGGTTGTCTGCAACGTCGAATGGTGAGCAAAGAGTCCGAGTGCGTGTACCCAATGCGCAAGGACTCCACCGCACCTCCAATTCTTATGCAGGAGTACCTAAATCTAGTTGATTGGAAAGGCCTCGATCTACCGTCAACAGAGAAGCGAGTGTCAAGAAATTTGAACGCTCCCCAACGGTTTTTGCAGAGTGGATTGAACTGAAAGAAACTCTCGCGAAGTTCCAAGCTGAGAGAGGCAATGAGACGTCAGACGAGAATGGGTCCGATGATATGACATCAAAAGCCAAACGCAAGCAGAAATCAGACGCAAGCCAATTGGAGTTTTGCCGCAGAAACTTGGCGGGAGGTAACGTATAGGATTCTCTCGCCAGTTGCTAACGATCATGAAGCTACATGGAGCAAGTGCAGACGATATAAAAGAGGTCCAGGAAATAAAGCAACTCATCTTTACAAAAATTGTTAAGCCTGCACGTAGTAAGCGAGATAGCCGACAGGCAAAGACACTTATCGACCACCTGCTGTTCAACGAGTCAGCTCGCTGACGACATGCATTCGATTTGGGACGCGGACTCTTTGCCAGATCAAGCCCAAGAATTGGTGAAGAAGGCAATTGATGAGTATGCAGGATATAATACTGCAGAGCTTGACAGGAGTCGCCCAGAAGGAGCGGCGACAAGAAGACGACTCGGCGAACAGGTAGCAGTCAACACGCACACGATGGGCACAAGCTTCATGTTCGTCGGAAAGGTAAGAGACGTGTGGCAGATGGCAGAGGCGCACATTGCAGAGGGGTTGGCCGACATGGTGGAGATTAAGGCTCAGATAAATGGGTATGAAGCGACCCAAAAAGCCAACAGAATCCAAGCCTGGCAAGGTCTTTCAGACTGGCAGCTCGCCGACAGATTCGACAAGGATAAACCTGTCCTACTCTTACTGGGTTCTTGGTGGAGTGGGCAGCACGAGCCAGAGTTCGAGAGTGCAGGATGGTGGCAAAAGCCGACACGCCGAGCGAAGTGCAAACAACATGCACAGTGCGGGGTCGTCAAGGAGTTTGGTAAGAGCTTTCACAACACGCAACTGTGTCGAGGTGGCAGGTGCTTAGCGTGCAAAGGGAGGATCCGAACGACGAATCTAAAACCACAGAAGCCACCGATCGGCATGATTTTCACCAATGCAGATCCGAGGTATGCTGACAGATTCGACGACAAGCAAAGCGCTGACACTATTGTAACGATGGAGAGAGTTAGAGAAGCAATCGCTTTCAATGCGCAGTTGGCGGACGAGTCAACATGGTTGTGGCTTACATTGGAGCTTTCCCTTGAGACCGACAGGTGGGGGAGAGCATGGGGCGAGAGTAGAGGATTTAGACAGCAGCCAAAGGGTACGTGACCACTTAGTTGCGTATCACTTGGCGCCTGCGATCACTGACTTTATTTCGGACGAAAATCGGGAATGCTGCAACAACGATCTTGAGCAGACTCTAACGCTGCTATACAGTGCAAGGAGTAAAGAGTTCGAGTTCTCGAGGCAAAGCTCAAAACATCATCCACTTATTGTCAGCAACCCAATTGACAAGAAAAGTTCGGAGTTCATGCGTAGAACATGCGGTTGGAAGCGCCCTCGATGCCTAAAGCTGCATATAATCCTGGCCTCCTTCGTGAGCAAGAAACGCCATTAGTAATAGGAAAGAATTGGTTCCTGGACCAAGAGATTCCAGCAGGTGGTTTCGTCAGAATCCAAGACTCGCCACAGGTATCGAAAGAGCGAGTGGACGAAACGAGAATCATCACGACGGAAGGTCTGAAAACATGCTTGGACCCAGGACGAGGATGGACAATCACTACCGGGGTATGGAAGTTCCAAAAAAGCAGGAGTGTTGGGAAGGCCACGATCAAGCGCTGATTACAGCTATTCGGAAGGAGACAAAACGAACAGAAGAGTTGGAGGAAGTTGGATATAGATCATTAACGTGGACACTATTACCAGCACTGTAGCAGATCAATAGTGCCACGAGACTTGAAGGAGAGGCAGCGATGTCTGCCCCTCCTTTCTTGCAGTTGGCAGGACGAGGAGATCTATTCTTCTGGGGAGAAAAAAGAAGGACCAACGGTAGTAATATGGGAGAGCCTGTCCGAGTCAAAACAAGAAAAGGAAGGTTGGATGGAGAAGGCAAGCACGATGCACGACTGGGTCGTGTGGTGCAAGTCAAAATTAAGGGCGAAAGAAATCCGCTCATTTGAGCTCAGCCGGAAAGAAATCTTCTTTAAGTATGATGAAACGAAATCGAAAGACGAAAAAGACAAAAAGAACGGGAGCAAAAAGAAGGCACATCGCGGGCAGAGCGTGCGACACAGGTCATGATGGAAGCAAGGCAACATCAAAATGACGGTGAGTGAGGACCACGCTTTATGCTGGGTTCACAAAGATCTGACTGTCACGACAAAACAAATTCAGGCTTTGTTGACAGCAGCGAGGGCGTCGGGCAGAAAGGACGAATGTCAAGTATGACTGACAGGTATCGAGCGGGAATCCTGGATGGGCACAGAGATCGGCAGATTAGGAGGTTACGGCTTCTGAGGCACAGTCACTGCGGGTGATGGATCTAACCAAACAGGGGGGATAATGGGAGCAGGTTATGTGAACCTGCAGAAAAAAAGAAAACGGCAGCCGAGGAAGGTGGGACGCAAAGAAGAAGGATACAGCTCGAACCGTCCGGAACTAGCGGCCTTTGTCTTGGCATTACGCGGCACCCCTGTGACAAAACACATGCTGTATTTGTGCGACAACTATGCGCTGCTCAAAGCAGTAAAAAGATGGGTAGGTGAAGGCGGAAAAGCGGCGTTAGTAGGGGCGCCAGACGTAGACATTTTACTGGAAGCAATCGAAGAGCTCTGAAAAAGAACATCAGCAGGAGCAGCGATGTTTCTGGTCACGGTGAAAGCGCATCGAGGAGAACTTGCAAATGAAGAAGCCGACATCCAAGCAGACAAGGCTATTTCAGGCAAAGATGCTCCCACGGAATGGCACGACAGGACAAATCGAGCAGTGTTCACATGGCAAGAGCCTCGCTGGAAAGGAGGTACGGTGAGCTTTGAAGATCGAAAGTCGACGTGGAACAGCTGGGTGCGGAAGGCGATTAGACGAGGATGAGCAGAACAGGAGGTGCGCAAGCACCGGGATCGTGTGACAGGAGCTTGGAAACAAGTAAGCAAACAAAGACGACAAGGCGATGAAAGCTATTATCCGAGTATGGTAACGGCTCCATAGCATGGTACATGGATGGATGGGGAGGGTTTCAAAAAGACTTATATTAAGGAGAAGAAAAACAGGGGAGGCATCCACCAGCCTCTCTACGGTACATGGGTTGAACTTCATGCTGAGACAAGATGCAGGAAGGTTTATGATGGGGAAGAATCTGAGTGACACAAGAATTCCATGGCAGCGCAGGAGACGATTTGGGATGGCGGTGGCAGGAAACACACCAACAGCCAATTTTCTGACCAAAATAGGCAAGATACAATCAGCAGGGTGTCGGCTGTGCAGAATAGCGCCAGAGGCCCGAGGTGAGAGCACTGATGGTCTGGCTGCTGAAACACACGGTCACATTAACAGTGTAGGCTGCAAAGGAATGGCAACGACAGTTACGGCTGCCAACCACTCCATCTGGAGGCACCTGTATGACAGCATGCATGCTGCACAAAAGCCAAAAAGCAAGCTCAAGTTTGTCACGATTGACAAACAAAGTAACATGAGCACGCTGTGGCGACCTGAAGAGTTTCTACGAATCTGCAGCAAGGAAGAGCTGGCAAAGAAGGCACAGGATATAGGGGTGACAATGCCAGTCAAAAAAAGTCAAGAGGCACGGTACAACCTCTATCCACAGTCTTTCTTCGTGAATCGTTGCTGGGGCAGGCGACCGGGTGGGGTCACGGTCGCAATCAATAAGGCTCTGCAGATCGTATACATTTTAGAATTTGGACGGTCGACAGAGAGGGACGAGGGGGGGTTCCTAGAGGTGAAAGAAGCAGAAGCAAATGAGCAGCACACAAGCATCATTGATGCGCTCAAAGCTGCTGCTCCCAAGTGTCAATTTGAGCAGATCAACTTTGTTGTGGGTGTCCGCGGATCGGTTGTTGAAAGCGATTTCTACACCAAGCTCAAAAGGCTTGATGAACAAAGAAGGAAAAAAAGAGTGATTGGCTTTTCGCCGATCACGTGACACAGGTATGCGAAGCGCACAATCGAGTGATTGTGTCCATTCTCCAGCAGGTGCAAGGATGTACGATGCCAACCACAGAAGGAGCGAGGGAGAACATCGGGCACAATGTGCACGTGTGAGGAGATAGAGAGAGGAACACACGTTCATAGAGCGTCAAAGCTGGGGCCGGTCGAACAATGGTGGACTCAGGATATTAAACTGGGAACCACAATCCAAGAACTCCCCCCAGAGTCCGGAAGACAGACACATTTATTGTATTTTACTTATTCGTCTTGCAGAGAGATAATGTTGTTTATTGGAAAACCAAAAGGAAGATCAAAAATGATCTCCAATAAACTTGCCACTTCGCTGCTTGTTTTACGTCACTATGAACATCTATTTCTGTTTTGTAGGTTAATACTGCACGTGACGTCGTCACCGTTTTGCTGATATTTGCTAAATATTTATCACTTTGCCTACGCATTTTCACATGCACATTCAGAGGCACACACACGCAAGCACACATGTACAATCAGCACACAAGAGGAATGGCGACAACCAGGCACAGGAGCCCGGTAGAGGGGGGCGGAAGAAAGGCTTTTGTTAGAGACAAAGGCCTTGCACCCAAGAAAAAAAAAGGGGGGAAAAAATGTCAAAACTGATACTAAGTTCACTAATCTAAAGAAAAGGATTCGAGAGCATAAAGCATCCAGCAAAGCTATTAGACTATTTCTTACGAAGTAATAACAGCGACATCAATCAATCTGCTCGAGTGCCAGTGTTTTGTCACCCCAGGCTCACTAGCATAGCCTTACACCTCTGATACAGGATCAGTGTTGCAAACTCCGAGTCTGGCTGGTCGAGGAGCTGGGTCTTTGCACGAAGAGGAGAAGATGGTGGCTTGGGATGCTGTCTTACACCAAGTCGCACAATATCATCTCCGTATACTTGCCAGTGAAGCCTATCAGCGCAGTTGCTCGTCCTGCCTTCCATATGTCTTTTCCATTCCATGCCTAAGCACTGGTCTCAACATGGCTCGTGGGACCCAATCCACTCATAATACCCAGGGCGTGTGGCCTTGTAAAATGCCTATTGACAGTCTTCCTCTACAACTACTCGCCAAGTTGCCTGAACTCATGTCAGGCTTGAGTAAACAGCCTCGCCGAAACTTTCCGAGTACGGTTGCAGGGTAGTCAAATGATGTTATGGTGTAATGAATGTTGTCATCATAAACGACTCGCCTCCCAAATACCACGCGTGAACCGTTACATTCGGCGTGTTGAAATGATCTGAGAAAGTAACCACGCGGTGAGACTGGTTTGATTAGACTGTATCTGTGGATAGTTTATAACACGCAAATGTGAAAGACTTGTGAACAGAAATGGTGTTTTGAATCAAGTGGTTTGATGCGACATTGGAAATGATGTTCGCCTGAGAGAGGACGAATCTACAATGAGAATATAATACAATATGCACGCGTTTGTTCGTGTGTCTTTGCCTGTGCACGTGTGTATGTCTGTATATGTGGATGGATACTATGTACAGAGAGTGAGAGAGAGTTATAGCGAGAGAGTGAAAAGAGCAGAAAGAGAAAGTGAGAGAGAGCGAGAGAGTATGTGTATGAGAGAGCAAAAGAGAGAGTGCGAAAGAAAGTGACAGGATCAGTGACAGAAAGAAAGGAAGACAAAGAGAGAGAGGGAGACAAGGAGGGAGGGAGGGAGAGAAAGAGACAGAAAGAGCGATCGAGAGAGA
>Ga0209491_10008655_pt1 | contig 12810 bp, 9 predicted proteins | sample BON02_FD_187213 | JGI IMG/M metagenome (GOLD analysis project Ga0209491, IMG submission 187213) | Freshwater microbial communities from Lake Bonney liftoff mats and glacier meltwater in Antarctica - BON-02 (SPAdes) (version 2) | ecosystem: Environmental > Aquatic > Freshwater > Ice > Glacier... | reverse complement strand
CACACACACACACACACACACACACATAAACATACACCTTCACAGCCTCAATCTATTGCATACTACACATATATAAACATGTACATATATATATGTATATATGTGTACATACTTATATGTATATTATATATATATGTGTATATATTTGTATATATCTATATATGTATATGTATACATATATGTATACACAAACACGCGAACATACACACACACACACACACGCACACACACGTGTAGATATATAAATAGATAGGCATAGATACCCACACACGAGTACGTACACACATGCGCTCTCTCTTCACAAACATACACACACATACACAGACCTGGTTTACTGTAGAGCTCAGTCTTGAGAAAAACTATTGTCGACATAAAAATTTCGCAAACATTGCAATCAAATTTGTCCAATTTTTTATTTACTTGTGGCCAATTTTTGGTACGTTCAAAGTGCAACAAATTATTATTTGTGATTGTGCTGCCCAAGCACTCGTGCGTTTCTTGTGTATAACGATTTTTGAGTCCCCCTACCCCTACGTATGCAAACATATGTATGTATGAACACATATGTTTGTCCGTCGGCCACTCTGTATTTGTATCTATCTGCATCCTATCTGTCTGTCTGTGTATCTGTCCGTATGCATGTGTGTGTTTGTGGGTGTGTATATTGACGCACACATGCACATGAACTCATACATTTGTAAGTACGAACTGCACGCACGCACGCACGCACGCACGCACACACGCACACACGCACGCACACACGTACGCACGCATGCATGCCTATTCAAGTACGTAGGTGTGTATTGTGTATGCATGTAAGTATGTATGCAAACATATACTCAGGTACTGATGTTCGTACGTTCGTTTGTATTGTTGTTTGTATGCATGGATGATTGACATATGATATATGCACATATATCCGTATGTATCAATGTGTGTGTATATTTACACACATAAAGACACAAACACGCACCAAGATGTTCGACATATATTTGTATGTATACATGTACATGTATACATACATACAAACGCACGTACACACACTCAAACACACACACGTACACATACACATTGGTCGTGCTGCTGAATGGAACTGACAAGTAGACGAAAACCCATAGGATGCCTTTCTTTCATGTCTCTTTCTGCAAAATAGCCACCGATATTATAGGACTCTTTCACGCAAAAAGACTTGCAAAGACAAGAAATCCTATGGGTGTCTTCACTACCCTGTAGCTTCCACTGCGCTGCAGCACATCATCTTGCCGTGATACATGCATTGCATGTATGCATTATGGCTCCATCATATGTGTGATTTCCAACCTCCTCAACATCTCGATTACTGAATTCGACGTTGAAAAAAAAATTGACGCAAATGCCCTGTACGGAGTTGCATCGATGTGTAGCTTCTATAAATTGCCAATTTATCATTCTCACTTATCCGATCCATGTGAATGTCATAACCGATTCGGATCACGCTCAGCCATCCGATTCGGATAGCACATATGACCTGAACCTTAAAGCTCGGGTCCTATGCTGGGAGCGGCAGCTTCGACTGGCCGCCGCGCTCCCTTGCAGGAATTTTGAGATCCAAGCATCACACATGAATATCTCGATTCCAAAATGTCACATGATCAACCCCCCGTCCAGGCCCAGTTCTGGAATACACCTGAAAGTCTCACCATGATCCCACGACTACACTTGATGGCATGATGGAGCCAGAGCCGGCGCGTGTGATGGTAGACAGATGCAGTTTGTTCCTCATATACAGCTCCCGCGACCCCCCTGCCTCACACCCTCCTGCCTCACACACCCGGTCCCACTCCCAGAAGGGCACGCTGACAAGAGTGTAGCCCAGCAGCTGAATGTGATGCCGTTTGATCAAGGTCTCCCCCGTCGGCGCCCTGCATGCCATAAAGTGCATGGGCCCATCAAATTCAACAGCCCACCCATTGGTCCTCCTGTCTTCAGCGCTCTGCTGCAGCACAGGACCGCCGTGCACCCACATGTCAATTGTGTAGCCCGACCTCGGACATCGCACCTCATCCTCCACTAGAAGATGAATACCTCGCAGTGTCTGGCTCACTTGCTGCTTGCTCCACGAGGACTGCAATGGTATGCCAATAAAGGCTGCGAGGCAAGCCGGGCCCAGTGTCTCTTTCAAAGCCAGGATGCTGGCAGGCATTCCCGTGCACAGGCCCTTGTCCACTTCACATGCAACGAAAAACTGATGTAGCTGCTGTCCAAGTTGAACATCGAGCTCTCCCGCAGCAAGAGCAGCAATCGGCAGCTCCAGAGCATTCACTAAGCGACACACCACGACTGGCGAAAGGATGCTCAGAAAGCAAATTGCCCACAGCGTGTTTCCAATATCCTTTTCTGAGAAGGCGTGCCGCACCACCAATGCCCGATCCGTCAGTCCCTCCAGCAAGGCCCGATCTGGCTGCCGCCCCAAGGTCACGAATGCCCACAGCGTGTTTGCAATGTTTGGGGGATTGAAGGCATGCCTTACCACCAGAGCCCTTGCCTCCAGCCCTGCAACCAGGTCATCACCTGGCTGTTTCCCCAGCGACGCAAATGCCCACAGCGTGTTGGCAATTTCCTGTGGTTTGAAGTCACCCCGCACGGCCACCGCCCGTGCCTCCAGCCCCGCCACCAGTACCTCACTGGGCTGCTGCCCCAACGACGCAAACGCCCACAGCGTGTTGGCAATGGCCTGTGGCATGAAGTCGTCGCACACTTCCACCACCCGCTCCGTCAGCCCTGCTAGCAGCGCCTCGCTGGGCTGTCGCCCGAATGTTGCCAATGCCCACAAGAGTTGCGCAATGTCCTGTGGGTTGAATGTCTGCCGCACTGCAAACGCCTGTTCCATCAGCCCAGCCATCAGCGCCTCGTCTGGCTGTCGCCCAAGCGTGGCCAATGCCCACAGCGTGTTCGCAATGTCGTGAGCAGTCATATCACGCAGCACTGCCAGTCCTGTCAGTATTGCTACCAACTCATCATCAGGCTGCCGCACTTGCGTCGCAAATGCCCACAGCGTGTTGGCCACGTCCTGGGCGCTGAAGGCGTGGCAAACCACCAGCGCTCGTTCCGTCAGCCCCACCACTAGCGCCTCATCTGGCTGTCGCCCAAGTGTGGCCAGTGCCCACAGCGTGTTAGCAATGTCCGAAGGATTGAAGGCATGGCGAACCGCCAACGCCCGTTCCATCAGTCCCACCACCACCGCGTAGTCTGGCTGCCGTCCTGTGAGTGTGTGTGTGTGCGCGCGCACGTGCGTTTGTGAGTGTGTATGCGTGTGTGTGCGAGTGTATGCAGTCGCGCTAGCGAAGGCACATCGATAATCGTGTGTCTGTCTAATGTGCCTATGCATACTCACAAACGCAAACAAATACATATGAATACAAGCATGTAAATATATTATATATAAGTACACATACATAAACAAGTATATAATATCACAAGTTTTGACAAACGGTTCTAAAAGAGAATACGAGTATTTCAGAAAGTCAAAATTGGCAAACGAGATACGCATCCGTGAACATCCTCAACAGTACTATAGCTATCATTCAGCTACTCTATTGAGAGTCTGGGCCAAAAAAAGTACCCAGGGTGGCCAACGCCCACAAAGTGATAGCGATATCCTGCGGCTTCAAGTCGAATTGCAGCACCCTTTGCGTCAGCCCGACCACTAGCTCGTTCCCCGGCTGCCGCCCCAGCATCGCAAATGCCCACAGCATGTTCCCTGTGTTCTGAGGGTTAAAGTCCTCGCGCACCTCCAGCGCCCGTGCCTCCAGCGCGCAAATCACGTCTCCACATGGCCGTCGCCCCTGAAGTTTGGCCAGCGTGTGCAGCGTGTTGGCGCACTCTCGTGCGCTAAATGCCTGGACGTGCTGATTGCACAGCACCGGTTCAAGGATGGTCAATGCTTCTTCGTGTGCGCTCTGCCGCCTCCGCCCTCCACCCCCCTGCTGTCCCGCGCTCCGCGCGCTCATCGTTGTCAGCAGCAGCTGATATGCAGTTGCAGCATTCACGGCATTGAAGTCCCTCCATCTCTCTTTCACCACCTTGCACAGCTGTTCGCCCTCTGCCCCCAGTAATTCCATGTTCAGCTCCGCGTGCGTGAGCCTGCCGCCCCCACCCGCACCACCCCCACCCCGAGCCTTCGACTGGTAGTCGCTGCCGATGCCGCATGCAACACCCGGCGCAGGAGCATCGGGGGCAAGAGCAACCTGTACTTTTGGTGCAGCAATTTTCTTGCTCTCCCCGCACTGAAAGCATTCACTTTTTTTTCCAAACACGACAGCATCGCACTTTTGGCAGGTCCAGTCAGATCTGCCAGTACTGCCACGCTTCGCGTCATTCGGGGCAGCACTCAGTAGCTGATAGCCCTTGACAAAATCATCGACGTCTGCAGTTCCCTTGGGCGTATGGCACTTGTAACATTCGTTCTTGCTTGCAAACACGAGCGCATTGCACGACGAACAGTGCCAGTCTCCGTCCCGCGTGTCGTCAAGCGGGCCAGCAAAGAGCTGATAGCCCTTGATAAAATCATCCATATCCGAGACTCCCTTGGGCGTACGGCACTTGAAGCATTCGCTCTTGCTTGCAAACACGAGCGCATTGCACGACGAACAGTGCCAATCTCCTTCCCGCTTCGCGTCGGGGGCAGCAGCAGCAGATGGCTTCGGTGTTCGGCACTTGAAGCATTCGCTCTTGCTGCCAAATACTTGAGACTTGCAGCTGGGCACACCCGCACCCACGCCCACACGTATACACAAAAGACACATGTGTATGTGTGTATTGATGTACATGAATGTGCATTTACATGTATGTGTATGTGTATCGTAGAGAGAGAGAGCACGAGCGAGAGAGCGAGCGGAAGAGAAAGAGAGAGAGAGAGAAAGAGAGAGAGAGAGAGAGATGCACAAATAATAGTCAATGCGCATTCGTATAGCAGCTATGAACTTTCGTGTTAGTACTCCGTAAAAGACACCCCACGCGTATCTCTCCTGCACCTGAGTACGTTTGTGAATATAACATTTGCATACATATCACGAGGCTCTTTTAAACAGCACAGCTAATATCATGCGATAACATCACGGTGCATGGCTGGCTGCACAGCACTGTGTGTGTGTGTGATGTTTGTATCGCGCGGTCTCACCCCTGGCAGGTCCAGTCACCATCACGCAACCGTCTCGAAACGCTTTTTTCGTCTGGGGCAACAGCTGCCTTGGGTGTGCGGCACTTGAAGCACTCATCCTTGCTTGCAAACACCAAAGCGGAACAGGCGGAACACGTCCAATCACCTTCACGCTTGGTGATCTCGGCAGTGGATGTTGCTTTGGAAGGTGGTAGCGAAGCTTTTGCTCCCTTGGGGGCAGCAGCTCCCTTTGCTGTGCGTCCCTTTGGTGTGTGACATTTGAAGCATTCCTCCTTTCGTCCAAACACTATCGAGCTGCATTGCGGACAGGTCCAATCACTTCTACCTGCATATATTCAAATACATTGGCATATGATATATATTTATACCTGTAGAGAGAGAGTACGCGTGAAAAAAAGAGAGCGAGCGTATGAGAAAGAGAGAGTGTGTATGAGAGAGAGAGGCAGAGAGGGAGAATAGGTGTGTATGTTTGTGTGTGTGTGTGTGTGCGTGTGTGGTGTGTGTGTGGGTGGGTGGGTCACGTGCATGCGCATATCACCTCACGGGCCAAAAAATGTCTCACGTATGTGTGTGTGTGTGTGTGCGTGTGTGGTGTGTGTGTGGGTGGGTGGGTCACGTGCATGCGCATATCACCTCACGGGCCAAAAAATGTCTCACGTATGTGTATGCGTGTGTGTGCGTGTGTGTGTGTATGTGTGTGAGCTTTATGCATGTGCGTATCATGTCACACCCAACAAAACAATGACTGCAGGCATGCAATTGATTACCGCCCGCACCCGCCGTGTTTTTTCTCATGCAGCTTCAGCAAGTCCGTTTCTGCGTTTCAACAGCGTGCCTGCACCTGAATGTACACATAAATCTCAATAGTCTGAAATACTCCTCGACACGTTCCCTGCACCTGAATACATATACATATCAACAGTCTGGCCCCCAATGCTCCACCCTCACTCTTTGATTCGGTGAACAGGAGTCTGGTTCACGCGGGCCTGAACTGACGACCAGAGTGTTGGCGGGACAAGGTCACACGAACGGTCCATGCAGCGACCACTTCAATGCTGTTGCTTCTGCTGTGTGGGCCACACCAGCAAGCCATGTTTACCCCACCTCCGACCGAAGGCGCACGAGAAAGTGCCATACCTCGCCGGTCCTCGGATGTGAATTACTATTAGTGATTGATTTTTAGTCAACACTTTTTCTCTCATAGATATTTTTGCACGAACCCTTTGCCTCTGTTTGAGAAGCATTCCGAAGCCATTCGCGAGACACAAAAACTTTGTCAAAAGAGCAAGCGGAGGTGTGAGCGTAGGTTGCACACCAAGCTGAAACGTGCAAACCCCACGGAGCCACTGTCGCAGCGTCCGCCTGAGACGTCAGCGTGAGCGTGACACACATGCCTCTTAAAGGAGGCGAGAAGCCGGAGCAGGCGTCGCCCTCGGTGGCAGATCTGCAGAAAAAGCTAGAGACTGAAGAAGGGCGCCACCAGGTGTGTTTAATGGGTAAACTAAAGTGGTGTGCATGTGCATTCGGCGTCCAGTCAGGTCCCGGGGACTAACTGGAGAAAACGCCGCGGTTCGCGCGCCCGCACACGTGCCTTTTGCCGGCCACACGCCGCCCCTTTTGCCCCGGTTGCCCCGTTTGCCCATGCGCGCCCACATCGCATCTGACCGCCCAATATTTTGTGGCGCGTGTGCTGAATCTGCTGCCGCAGAAAGAAAAAGAGGCAATGGAGCGCGAGTACAAGAAGGCGTTACACGACAAGCAAACCAAGTTTACGGAACGCAATAATGAGCTTGTGAAAGCCCAGGACACGTTGAAGTCAGAGAAAAAAACAGCAATTGCGATGACTCTTGCCGCCGGGCATGAGATCAAGAGGCTCAAGACGCTTTTGCAGGTGTTCCAGCAAGAAAAGGCAACCAGTGCAAGCGTGACTGAGTGCAGCACAAGCGCAGGTGCCGGGTCCTCTCGCTGTTCGGGCAAAGAGGCGGTGTTTCTGCGAAAGAGCGCCAAGTTCGAGGTGCACGTCGATGAGACGCAAGGAGAACCGCAAAAGCCTGCGTGCGACAAAGAAAATGTGCTGAACAGGATTGTTTTACGACCATCAACATCCAAGAAGACGACCAAAGTCATCAAAGTGCCACCTAGCAGTGAGCTCAAATGTGATTGCAACTCATCCCGCTGCCAGCTGTGCTCGATCCCTCCATTGCCAGACGTGTTGGACCCAATCCCTGAGGGCAGCCCCATCCCCGAGGAGATGCATCGGATGGAAACTGATGAGCCATGCGAGGCGCTAGACAAGCATGTGGCAATGTCCTTCCCGGGCACTAGTGGCGAAAAGGACATCGATGACCTGACCCTCTCGCCCTTGTTTCGGGGAGTCTCCGAAGCACACACCCCCAAAGCATCACTGATGAACCTCGATGAAGTGCTGCGCAGCTGTGACGCCACCGCGGGCGAAGATGCAGCCTGTGCCGCAGGAGGCGCAGCAGCATATTCAGATTCTAGAAAGGTAGTGCGCTTTACGTGTGTGTGTGCTTTGTCCCTTGTCAAATTATTTGAAATTTAGATCGGACTTCATGAAGTCCGATATCAAAAAAAGTGAGGAAAATGGGGTTTCTACGAAACACAATCCGGGCCAGCGGTCTGACCCCTGTGGCGCGCGGTGGCTGCGGGGCTAGAGCCCCTCTGCTTGCCGCGCGCCCGCTGATGATGTTCCTGTGTGAAATTTTTGTGCCGTAAGTTGAGAGACTGAATATGTGGATGGGCAGACATTTAAACAGAAAAATGTTGCATGGGATGAAGGCTGCAAGTCACCCCCACCTTCGAGGGAAAGACTGCACAAGAAAGCTCGTGTGCTCTCCAACGAGGCAGTGGCAGCGCAAGGGTGTGTGTGTGTGTGTGTCTGTCTGTCTATATGTCTATTGGTCTGTCTGTGTCTGTGTCTGTCTGTCTGTCTGTGTCTATGTGGGTGTGATGGTGTGCACATGATTGTACCAACACATTTGCTTACTTGTGAGAAAGCACCACAGGTCTTCCGCTGAAAGGACAGGGGATGGGTCGGCAGGAAGACCAGAAAATGGACAGAGCGATACGTCCAAGGCGCCCAAAAATCAGTGTAGCATCCGTTTCTTTTGCGGCGCCGGGAGGGCAGCACAAGAAACCAAAAAGGAAGACCCTTTGCGGGAGACATGTGAAGAGTGTGACAAAACCTGGGGCGAAGGAATGGAGAGCCTGGACGTCGCAAAGAAGCCCAAGAAAGAAGACCTTGTTTCCGACAGATGCAACGAAAAGGCCGAAAAGCTGGCTGAAAGCCATGAGGTGTCGTCAATTGACAAAAAACAGACAATGGCAGGGCATGTCACTACTCGCAGGGGAATTGGAGCAGCAGGAGGAATCCATGGGGTAGCTGCTCAGCGTGTGCTTGTCGAGTCTGCCCCGAAGGTCCCAAAGGCTGTAAAGGACGGCACGCCGATTTTCCACAGTGTGAACAGCAGTGTCCGAAAGGCAGGTGCAACAAAAGGGAGGTGTTCTGACGTTGGTACAGAGATGTTGGGAGGAAAGAGCCTTTGCACAGAGAAAAGAGAAGAAACGAATGAAAAGATAGACAAGAGGAAGCGCGAAAAGATTCGGGAGGAGCAGGCGGTTGCCAGGGCCACGCCTGAGGAGGGCGAAAAGCCTGAACGGAAGCGACTTATGAAGATGAACTGCGTGCTCGACGATGAACTATTCGGTACGTCTCATGCAGCTGTGGATTTTATCTTTACGTTTGCCTTGAATCACCCCGTGGGTTACCTTTGCACATGTACAGGGCGTTTGTACTCACATCTAGCACCATAGGCATTATGCATATGGTCTCAGGTCTCAGATAGTTTGTACAAGAGCCCAGTTGGTCCTCCTTTTCAATCACACTGTGAAGCACACGATCTGAGTTCTTTTCCCCACAGGTCTTGGTGAGCACACGGCTGCTGACACTCATGTGCAGGACGAACAAGCGAACCTACATGCCAAAGTGCCTCGGCAGTTTGGCGAGAGCGAGAGCGAGAGCGAGCAAATTGAGGCCGAGAGCAATCCTGAAAACGAGGGGCTTCGGCATTTGAGGAAGAGGCAGTCACTTGTGTCATACCAAGAGCCGTCTCTTGGAGCAAAGTTGCGCCAAGGCGACGCGCATACCTTCAACAGCGGTAATTTATTTGGGAGTAACTCACCCGCCGCTCGCCCTCTGCGCTGACTGCTTTGACGTGAGATGCCTGATTGAGCCGCACTGTGTATTGAATTGCGCGTGCTTCTAATGTGCTGTCTACCCCCCTCTTTCAAAAGGCTATGAAACAGGAATCAAGCGAAAGACGCTGCAAGAGAGCCGGTGCAGCGGAAGCAAGCACCGCAAGTCTTCTAGTTTTCGAGATGAGGCCTGAGTGGGTCCAGCGAGGAGGGGCAAGGGAAGGGAAAGGTCGGGGAAGAAGTGGACATAGATTCATTGGATATATTTCAAACGTGAGAACGATGTGCAGGCTTCCTGAATAGCTTGATCTCTTTTGAAAAAAAGCCCTAGTTTAGTTGGCCTCTTTTGCAAATGTGACTTGACCATTCAGAGAGTCTACTCACTCGTAGCTACTGATGTCCAAGTGAGGGGATTCCATGGCGCCAAGCGCACGACTTCAGAACCAAAAGGCAACAAAATGCTACTCGGCTAGATGAGCCCGGGTTTCCGCTTTAACTGCAACACGTAGTAGAGTCATACACACGGAGGGGTGGGAGGGTCGTGGAAACTGCAGAAGAGTTTGAATTTAGTACATTCAAAAAGATCGAGGAATGGAGGGAGGGGAGGAGATTGAACAGAAGGAGAGGTGGAGGAAGGAATGAGAGCAGATGGAGTAGCAGACTGAGTGCGGTTGAGCGGTTGAGCTCACTGTTGAAATGATTGTTAAGAAATAAGTTTGTAGGACTTCTGGGTCGCGAACCCCATGTCGTCTATGATTGCTATGTGCGGATCAGCTGCGTTGTGTCACGCGCGGGACTGGGTCGGTCTGGCCCGTAAACCGGGAAAAAATGGATAAATGAATTGCTCACAACACTTCTTCGATGGCTTCTGCGTTTTCAGATCTCATCGTATGGATATGTCGAGGGCAGGAAGTGCGCACATACTAATGAGTCAAGAAACATACGTGAATGGGTCATGTAGGATAAAAGAACGTGTTTCGAGATGAAATCTCGTCGTATGGTGTCGACGGCGACGATGGTTGGCAGTCCGTTTCGATGGATGAGTCATGGCGCACATACACATGAATCATGTCACACAAACGAATGCACACGTTGCACATACGGATGAATCATGTCGCATACACGAACGTGTCGTGTCGCGTGTATGAATGAGTCATGTCGCACTGATGAAGCTCAGATCTCGTCGTATGGCGTTGACGATGAAGACGGGAGCCCGTGTTGATCTCCGGGGTGCAGCGAGATGTACTCGGTCGATACCAAGTCCGGCCACACCTGCAGAGTGTTGCGGAGTGGTGCAGAGTGTCGCAGAGTGTTGCAGAGTGTCTCAGAATGTTGCAGAGTGTTGCGGAATGTTGCAGAGTGTTGCAGAGTGTTGCAGAGTGTTGCAGAGGGTTGCAGAGTGTTGCAGAGGGTTGCATCCCCACACGGCGAAAAGAAATCAGCCGAGACACATGTTGTGTGTGCGTGTGTGTGCGTGTGTGGGTGTGTGTGTGTGTGTGGCATGACGCATGTATGTGTGGCATGGCTCGTTGCATGGCCTTGCGCGGATACCCAAGATGGAAAACTAGAGTCACGTGACGACCGTGACACAAAGTGACATGGAGTCACATGACACAGAAAAGTTGGATATACAAACAGCGCATTCACACGCGACATGACTCATCCTTGGTGCTCGGACGAGGATATACAAACAACAGCAGCAGCAACAGGATATACAAATAAAGAATTCACAGGAGACATGACTCATTCTTTGCACTCAGACGAGGATATACAAACAACAACAACAACAACAACAACAACAGCAACAGCAACAGCAACAGCAACAGGATATACAAACAGCGCATTCACACGCGACATGACTCATTCTGTGTACTCAGACGAGAATATACAGGACTCTCTCTTTTGAATGCATACCAAACAAAATCGAAAAGAGGGAGCTGACTTCTCAACGCAAACGAGCCATACATATTCCTCCGCGGAAGAACTGAGACGAAATTAATGAGCCTAGATTGCTAGGTCTCTTTTGAAAAAATAGCCGTGCAAAACAGGGTTTTTTTGAGAGAGCAAGCTGACCTCTCTACGCAAAACAGCCATATATATCTATCTGCAAAGAACCGACAAGAACTCAAGCTAGGCATCTCTTGGAAAATAGCCATGCAAAACAGGGCTTTGTTTCAGGAAAGTGCTAGCAAGTTACACGTATAAAAAGAGGGAGGGAGAGAGAAAGAGAGACAGAGAAGGAGAGAGCGAGAGAGAATGAGAGAAGGAGAGCGAGAGCGAGAGCGAGAGAGAGAGAGCGAGAGAGCGAGAGAGAGAGCGAGAGAGATACACACATTCGCACACAGGCACACACACCAAGGGTGGAGTGCAGAGGGCTTAAAGGAAACTTCAAAACACCAAAAGGTTGTATTCTGTATCTTCAGATTTCAGTGGATTTGAGTGGGAATCTCTGGCGATAATCCGAGTTTCAGAGGATATAAAAAAGAGAAAACGTACGCTTTGTTGCGCCTAGCAATTGTTATGAGCCCTTTCCTCTACACGCGTGGCACAGACACTCAGAGACAGACAGAGACAGAGACAGAGACAGAGATAGAGACAGAGACGGAGACAAAGACAGTGACAGAGAGAGAGAGAGAGAGAGAGAAAGAGAAACAGAGACAGAGACAGAGACAGAGACAGAGACAGAGAGAGAGACAGACACAGAGACCGAGACAGATGCAGAGACAAAGACAGAGACACGAACATACACGACCCAAACACACACACACACACACTCTCTCTCTCTCTCTCTCTCTCTCTCACACACACACACACACTCACACACACGCACGCACCAAAATCGCCAGTAGAATAAGACCACACGTGTGAATTGAAGTGCTCACAGCCACCACAACTTTCATCTGATCCCACGCCGGCAAGAACTGGGAAAATGGAAAAAAAAAGTCACCATGACCATGTTTGTGTGTTTGCTTCCATGTGTGTACATGTGTGTTCTGGCGTAAGCACACATGCACACAAGCACGTATATATGCACGCGAACGCGCAAATAAATACGCACATATACACACGCTCGTGCATTACAATGTTTACGCGTACACGTGTGGGCTTCTGTCCTAATCATCACGTGCACACACACACACACACATACAAATTCACATACACACACACACACACACACACGTACACACACATACGCCAAAAAAACCCAAGAGCTGTACTACGTGATGTCAATCACACAAACAAACACACACACGCACGCACACACACACAACACACACACTCACACACATACACACACATACACGCACAAACCCATAAACACACACACGCACACGCGCACGCGCACACGCACACGCACGCACACACTTACACACACACACACGCACACACACACACACACACACACACACACACACACACACACACACACACACACA
>Ga0209491_10008653_pt1 | contig 12810 bp, 14 predicted proteins | sample BON02_FD_187213 | JGI IMG/M metagenome (GOLD analysis project Ga0209491, IMG submission 187213) | Freshwater microbial communities from Lake Bonney liftoff mats and glacier meltwater in Antarctica - BON-02 (SPAdes) (version 2) | ecosystem: Environmental > Aquatic > Freshwater > Ice > Glacier... | reverse complement strand
GCGCTGGACAACCGCCAGCTTCGGCGAAACCTTAAATTTATCCTGTAAGCGCTTTCATCCACTGTTGACCAGTTCACATTCAACAATAAAAGACGGCTCCAGGATGACACCAGCGGCTCCAGGCACAGTGGTCTATCCTGATTACGAGCCATTGCGCTAACATCACCACGTGTCCATGCGGGAACTTGCAGAGAGATAACTTAAAAGTTAACATGCTTGTCCATCTTAAAAAGATAACACTGACAGAGGTCACGGCTGGGCGCGAGCAGGATGCACTTCCGGAATCAAGAAGTTGGCGAGTTTTCTCTGTCGCAAAGGATTGCAGTTTTGAACATTGCGAAATCTATGCGCAGATCGAAGGCCTGTCTTCCAAGGAGGATCAGCGCTCTGCGTTATCGGCGTTGACCAAATTGTTAAAAGTCGCGCACACAGGTGATCCGCTTGAGGTTCACTATGACAAAAAACAATGCCATGAATTGTTCAGGTTTCACTATAAAGGCAAAGAGCGCACCGTTTGGCGCTTACGTAACGCAAGTGTCCGAATTCCGTTCTATTACGCTAAGGGAAAAATACTCTTTCTGCCTGGGATTGTCGTAAAACGTCGTGATAAGTTGAAAAAGTATGAGGAGTCCGCTCTTGCCAAAGAAGTGGAGCGGCTGATTGACGCTGAGGAATCAGAAACCTTGGTTATTCAAGCCGACACCCAATAGAGCCGATATAGGAACTTTATGACATCAAACAATAGCTTCAGCAAACTGGCCTCAGAACTCTGGGCTGATAATGACCTGGTTTTTGAAGCCAAAGCACAGGATATTGCGATAAAGCTGGCATCCGTAGTAAATCGTTCGGGCCTTAATCGGGCGCAATTGGCGGAAAAACTTGGATGGAAGGCAAGTCGGGTCAGTTGCATCCTGACCGGCAATACCAATCTTACAATCAAAACTATTTATCAGATTTGTCAGGCAATTGATCTGGATTTTGACGTTGTGCTGCGCCATTTGGATGAGAAGACATTAGTTGTTGATAAAGATTATCAACATGCCTATCTCAGCGAAGCCAGTAACAATCTTGTTAAGAGTAAGGTGCTGTTGGATACGGCCGCGGAATTGAACCGGCGCGCTTGGCGACAAGCTCGGGAGATGCAGCGGTTTAATCACCCGGAGTACATAAACCAATCCTCTCAAGTGGCAGCTCTATGAACCGCTCTCCACTACAGCTAAAACATTATCACTATCGCGCGCTGTCACTTAAGGTGCGCCAGGACGTCGATTTGTTGAAGCTATCTGGCGAGCAACAATATGAGCCTTATCCTGAGTTTGAGGATGTGGATCTTTTGCCTGAGGTCAGTCTTTACAGTGATGGCGCTGAAAGTCAATGTGGTCCCTATTTGCTCAAGCTGTCTTTGAGCCATATCCCCGCGACAAACAGCAATATACCGTACCAGTTCGAGGCTGTTATAGAGGGGATATTCGTTCTGGCGGACATAGAAAAAAGTGAAGATGAATGCAAAACGCTTGTGGTAATCAACGGTGGATCCATGCTGTATTCGGCTGTGCGTGATCAGTTGCTGACTCTTAGTGCGCGCCACTTATACGGCCCTATGCTGCTACCTTCTCTGGATTTCAGACACCTTAATCTGGGTCAGCAACCGCCAAAAAACTAGGCGCGGCCCGCGTTAAAAACCGAGCTTGAAGAAATCAAGAAAGAACTCGAATCAAGTGGGAGCGATGATGGATTCGGCCCCAAATTTGTTAATTTCGTCGACAGACAGTTTCCGCTACGACATAAACGCATTACTCGCCATTGCAGTCATCGCGGTGGTGCTGTTCCACTTTCAGGTGCCCGGCTTTTCCGGCGGTTCTGTGGGCGTGGATATATTCTTTGTCATCTCAGGTTTTCTGATGACATCAATCATTGTGACCGGCCTGCAAACGCAGCACGACGGTGGCAAATCGTTCAGTCTGAGCAATTTTAACAAAGACGGCTCCAGTTATTACAGCTGGTACTGGGAACAAACCATGCGCGCCCTCACGCAAGCAGGCTATCGCGCCATTGCCGTCGACAGACTGGGCTGGGGCAAATCCTCCAAGCCCCTTATTCCTTACGATGTCAGCCTGCACGCCTCGAACATCAACGCCATTCTCGAACATCTCGGCATTGCCCAAGTGGTCATAGCCGGCCATTCCCTCGGCGGCCGGCTGGCCAGTAACTTCGCGCACCTCTATCAAGAGAAGGCGACACACCTGATCATGGTTAATCCAATCGCCCTCAACGACTCTGCCAGCGGGCGCGCATGGAGTCAGCCGACATCCGGCAGCCCCGAGCCAGACCTGCAGGCCCACTATGCCGCCAATCTGCGCCAGGAACAGAACCGTATCGTCGACTGGAAACCTGAATACATGGAGCACGTTCGCATCCGCTATGGCCATGCCCTCAGCGGCGATTTTCATCGTCTGAATCTGGTGCGGGCGATGAACAGTCGATTGACTGCCGAGCCAGTGGACACCTATTGGCCCAAAATCAATATCCCGGCTCTGCTCATTGGCGGCGCCGAGGATGGTCCAAACTATCCCGACAGCTCACGCCGTGCGGTCGATCTGCTCCCCAACGGCCAGCTGATCATGTTTCCCGGTGTCGGTCATAACCCCCACCTGGAAGCGCCCGAGCAACTGAACCGGGAGATTATGCGCTTTCTGGACGGTGGCAGCTGAACACAGTTTCAAACCTGGTAATCGTAAATAAATCCAAAAAAAGTCTATCTGCCCTGTTGCCAAGCCGCCGTCAGCTGACTATTATGTTCAGCCATTGAACACAGTTCGCCCAACAAGAAAGTGCGCCCAACAAGAATAAGAACATGCTGACCGACGACGCCCGCTACAAGATTCTTAAACGCATTCAGGACAATCCTGACATCAGCCAGCGCCAGTTGGCCGAAGAGCTGGGCGTGAGTCTCGGCAAGATCAACTTCTGCCTGCAGGCCCTGATCGAAAAAGGCCTGATCAAAGCCCGCAATTTCAACAACAGCCAACACAAACACCGTTATCTGTACATCCTGACGCCTTCTGGCATCGAAAACAAAGCCGCGCTGACCAAGCGCTTCCTGACTCGCAAAATAGCTGAGTATGAAAATCTGCGTGCGGAGATTGAAGAAATTCGGAAAGAGCTGGGGGCAGAGCAATGAACGGAGCCTGTTGCAATGCAAGCCCAACCAGCAGGTCCGCTCGCAGGAGCATTCGGATAACCAAGGCTTTAGTATCTATGCGCCTCAACCTAAAGCTGAGAGGGTTATCCGGCGCAAACGTGTTATTCGCGAAGAAACTTTATTCCCCGGTTATATTTATGGACGACAATAGCGATTGGCGCGCTTTGCAGGCCACCCGAGTAGCTTGGTGAGCTTTGACGGATTATCGCACCCGCTATCCAGTGAGCTGATTCAGGCGCTAAGTCAGCAGTGCAGCCCACAGCAGTTGCCCGCAACATTATTCAAATTGAGCAACACAGTGAGTATGACTGATGGCTGTTTTAAAGATCCGCAGCGATTGTTAAAGCAGTTACATCCGATGAGCACATTTTGGTGCTTGTGAACAACCTGCAAAGTCAGCAGGCGGTGGCGTTTCTGGTGGCTCAGTTGGCGGGGTTGGGGTATTGGAATTGGAATTGAATTTGGATGCGCTAAGGTGTTTTTTTGTGAGCCTGTGAGAGACAGGAATTGAATGTTCTGGCACTTTTTGCTATTAGAAATAGAGATAAAAAATTGATCTTAAAGTTAGGTGGCAGCATGCTTGGGGTTGCAAGCCAAGTAGCAGGAAATTTTGTATATTTTGTACTGATAGCCAATATTTTTGGTCCAGACAGGTTTGGATATTATTTGTTTTCTTACTCAATAGCCAATTTCCTCATTTTGTTTGTTGACTATGGGTACTCTCAACGCATACTTCGCGAAGCGGTGAATTACAGACAACATGGCGTGCAGGATTGCTCGGCTGGCCTAATGTTTAAGTTACTTGCATTGGCACTTATGGTTCTCGTAGTGCTGCTAACTTCGCTGTTTGTACCTGTTGATAAATTTTTCTATATTTTGTTGGCTGGATTCGTGTTGGGGTCGTTTGGGGATTACTTCGGTAGCTTTATCAGGGCTGCGGGGCGGCATCTAACTGACTCTATTAATTTGTTCGTTGCTACATCGATTTTGGTCTTGGGCGTGTTGCTATTACCTTTTGAGATCAATGAAATTCATGCGGCAATAATTTTTTTTGCGGCAAAGGCAGCGTACTGCGCGTTGTCTTTTTGGATAGGGCGTCCAGTTCGAATACTAACTAATCTATCTGGTAAACCGCTATTAGCGATTGCTACTGCAGAGTTGAAAAAGGGGTTTGTCTATTTCTTAGATGTTTCAGTGATCAGGATGTATGGGGTACTCGATACAATACTAATTCGTTTGCTCTTGGGGGACGGGATTGTCGGACTCTATCAAAGCGGCCAGCGTATGCTCCAAGGCTTCTTTCCAATGGTGCAAGTTCTAAATAACGTTTTCCTCCCTTTGCTAGCGGCAAACGGGCCTGAAGCTCGATCCATCTATTTTCCGAAAGTTTTTTCAGCTCTAAATATTGGACTTGCTATATGTTGTTTAGCATTTTTTCTTTGGGTGGCTCCGATATTATTGCCATTGCTTTTTGGGAATGACTTTATTGGTATTACCCCATTCTTGTGGATGTTTGGCATGTATGGCGCATTACGAATATTATCAGCAGGATTGGCTATATATTTGACTGCAATTGGCGGGCAGGTAGATAGGGCGAAAGCTAATATAATTGCATTATTAGTACTGATTGTGTGCATTTGTTTTTTGGGTGGATTATTTGAGCTCGCCGGGGTAATTGCTTCATTGAGTATTTCAAATTCTATTTTGCTCATTCTTTACTTTGTCTCGATTTTGAACTTTAGGCGACGTTATGCAGATCATAAAGAAAGTCCGTAGATTTCTCCTCAAGAAGGTTTGTGCCGGCTCCCGTCGGTTTCTTGGTAAATCTTTGATGAATAGTGAGTGGTATCGCAAACTCCATAAACATACGTATGGTGTAGATGTTGGGTTGTACTCATATGGTTGTTTTGATCCTAGTAGAATTCCTACGGGGACAAGTATTGGTAGATATTGTTCCTTTTCCCCTACTAGTTATAGGTTCGGTAGAAACCACGGATTATCTTATCTTTCATTGCACCCCTACTTGTACAATTCTCGCCTTGGACTCATTCCAAGAGATAAGCTTGAGAAGCAGAAATGTGTTTTTGAGGATGATGTCTGGGTAGGGCATCATGTTGCAATTATGCCTACCGTTTATTTTATAGGTCGAGGATCCGTTCTTGCTGCGGGTTCAATAGTGACCAAAGATGTTCCTAGGTACGCGGTTGTGGCTGGAAATCCTGCTCGTGTTCTAAAATACAGGTTCAGCGAAGAAGTTATAGACAGAATTGAGAGAACCAAGTGGTGGCTTCTTGATAAAAACCAACTTAGATATTTAATTGAAAACTATCCTGAAGATGTATACATGCCTTCTATGGGAACTAAGAATATAGATACGATATGAAAATAGGATTCTTTTGGCACTCAATGAGTTCAGGTAATTTAGGAGTTCGAGCCTTAAGTTACGCAAACATGTTATTAGTACAACAGATAGCAGATGAACTGGATATTGATGTGGAGTATGTTATGTTTGGTCCACGCAGAAAGAGTGATGTGTTAGTGGAAATTAGTGCTGCGCTTCCTGCTTTTAGGTACATATCTATGTCATTTCAAAAGCTACTTCCATGGAGTTTTTATAAGTTACTCCGCGAGATCGATGACTGTGACTTAATACTCGATCTAGGTGCTGGAGATAGTTTTTCAGATATATATGGTTATAGGCGTTTTTCTAAAATTTTGGCGTCAAAATTTTTGGCAAGGAAAGGCAAAAAAAGACTTATCTTAAGCCCGCAAACTATAGGACCATTTAGAAAACTGTACTCTAAGTATTTAGCTAAATTAGCTTTGAATAATGTCCGAGAAGTCTATGCGAGGGATCAGGTTTCGTATGATTACTGTAGAAGTTTAGGTTCAAGTGTGAAAGTAACGTTGTCCACTGACGTTGCCATGGGTTTGCCTTATGGAAAAATTAATTCCGCGCAGGAGCCCCTGAACTCAGATGTAATTAACGTGGGAATAAATGTTTCTGGCCTTCTTTGCTCTGGGGGCTATTCGGGGAATAATCAATTTGAACTCAGTGTCGACTATCTGATGTTAATTAGTAGTGTTATTGATAGTTTTAAAAAGTTAGAAGGTGTAAGTATATGGTTGGTTCCGCACGTTTATTCCGATACCGCAGAGAAGTTGGCTTCGGAGGATGACCGCGAGGCATCAAAGAAAATTGCTGCATTAGTAGGAGGAGTAGAAGTATGTAGGACGTTTGCAGATCCTATTGAGGCTAAAACTTTTATTTCCAATTTAGATTTCTTTGTTGGGTCACGTATGCATGCAACTATCGCAGCATTTTCCACAGGCGTACCAGTAGTTGCTCTTGGCTATAGTCGAAAGTTCTCAGGGTTGTTTGGGACACTTCGCTATAATTATAGCTGCGATCTAACGTCGATGACTCATGACGATATTCTAACTCAGGTTTTATGGGCGTTTGAAAATAGACTTTTGGTAAAAAAGGAAGTTGATGAAGGACGTCAATTGAGTCAAGAACTGCTTAATGCCTATATTGAAGGCGTTAAGGCCGCAATGGTTGAGGTGCTACATACACGATGAATGCAATAGAAAAGATCATAAAGTCAAATTTGTGCACTGGATGTGGTTTGTGTGAAGGCGCGAAGAAGAACGCATCAGTTGTTATGGGTTTAAATCAAGATGGGTTTTCTCGACCAATAAATTTAGAGAGTCTAAGTCGTATTGATGCTGAAGAGCTAGCGGAAAGTTGCCCGGGTATTCAGGCTGATTACCTAATGGACATTCGGAAGAGTGCTGGTGACAAAGGTCTTTGCTATGACAATATGTGGGGGCAATATGCGGAGATGTTCTCAGGTTATTCCTTAGACAATGATGTTAGATACTTAGGTTCATCTGGCGGTGTTCTGACAGAGATTTCTCGGTACTTGCTTAGGAAAAGCTTGGTTGACGCTGTGGTTATGTCTACGATTAGTAAGAGTGATCCTTTAGGGGTTGAAGTCTTATTGGCTACCACTGAACGCGAGGTCGTGCTGGCAGCGGGATCAAAATATTGTATTTCTCCAACGTTAACTATCGTAGATCAAATACGGAAGCATGCTGGAACAGTAGCTTTTGTAGGTAAGCCCTGTGAGGTGGCAAGCCTCAAATTGTTAGCTAAAAAAGATTCATTAATTGACTCAAAAGTAAAATATTATTTTTCGTTCTTTTGTGCTGGGGTTCCGAGTAGATTTGCAACTACAGCGCTGTTGAAAAAAATGGGTGTCGCTCACGATTCAATCTCGGACTTTTGGTACCGGGGGCGGGGGTGGCCAGGGAGTACTACAGCTACTACATTTGCTAAAGACACTCACGAGATTCCATACAGCGAGGCATGGGGTAAGGTTCTAAGCAAAGATTTGCAGTTCCGGTGCAAGATTTGTGCTGATGGAGTTGGGGAGCTAGCTGATGTCGTAGTGGGAGATGCATGGGAATGTGATGAGCGAGGATATCCATTATTTACGGAGAAGCCAGGGGAAAGCATAGTAATTGCGAGAACAAGTAGTGGGTCTGAGCTAATTAGTTTGATGCACCTTGATAAAGCCGTCAATTTGTCTATGCTTGATCCTAGATCAATTGACTCCATGCAACCGGGGCAAGTTCGAAGACGTAAAGCTCTTCTAGCTAGAGTTCTTGCCTTGAAGGTATTCATTCGCCAGACCCCCAAGTATCCATTAAGCATACTATTTCAGTACAGCAAAAAAGTGGGAGTGGGCGGATTCTTGACTGGTTTCTTCGGAATGGTGAGAAGACTATTGTAATTCGCTGCTTTCTAGACATCAATTTAAGCAGGGTCCTAGTTGGTTGTTATGGCCAGAACTGAGCTTTATGAAGAGTTAATTACACTATATGCGGTTTAACCCCTTTTATTTTTTATCAGCATTAATTGTGCTTTTTAATTCCCAGATCTTCCGTAAAGCAGCAGCTAATCCTCTAGGTGTTGCCGGGGTTCAAGAATTTTTTTACGCGGTTCTTAGCGTTTGGGCATTGGCTTCTGTGCTCGCTCAAATCGTAGATTGTGGCAGAGTCAATAGACTCGATTTGTTTGTGTTGTTAAGTGTGGTTGGATTGTCTGTGTATAGCGCTACGTTGGCTTTTTTTGGATTCGGTCAACCTATATTTTATGGATTAATAGAAGAGCGTAGGTTGTTATCACTTCTAGTATATTTCCCAATTTCTACAATGCTGATAAGACGGTGGGTTACAATAGCTAAATTAGAAAATTTGGTGATAGCAGTTGCATTACTGTGTGCGGCAATCACGATTGCGGTTTACATTGGAATTATCCCTGAGATTAGTACAGTACAGCAGAGGGAGAGCTCTATTAGAGGTGAGAGATATGGTGTTGGTCAGCATTTCATTGCGATAGCGATATTGTATCTGCTTGCGCGTGCTGGAGCATCTACAATTAATTTTCGACAGGGACTGGCAGGCTTTTTGTTCTTAGTCTTGCTAATAATTGTCCAAACTAGGCATATTCTTTTCGGGTTGGTAGGTTCGCTTGTCATTATGTTGACTAACGTCAGAGTGATCGCTACCTTGGTTGTCGCTATAATTTTGTTTGCAGTGCTTGTATCAATGTCTCCGCAGGTAAATACATTTCTACAGAATTATAGGGTCATTCTTCAGGGGGGCTTTACTGTAGAATATTTCACTCAAAGTTGGCGAGCTCAATCTATTGGCGTGGCTATAGATTCGTTTTTTGGGAGTGGATTTTGGGGAAATGGGGCGTTACTCCTTGCATGGAATGATGGGTTTCACCGAATACATGGACCGTATTTCTTCCTTGCCGATATAGGTTTTTTTGGTTCGCTGTACCGATACGGTGTGGTGGGTTTAGTGGTTTACCTTTTTTATGTTCTTATTCAGACCAGATTGCTTCTGGGGATCAATAGAAAAGATAAGCGTATATTGTATGCAGCATTTTTTGTCATGATAATTGTAGGTGCGCCACTTAGCGCACCACTTGAATATAGAGGATTTTTGACTGGCTTTGTACTTGCTGTTACGGCGTTTTTGGCTAGAGGCCACTCTAGCAAGGAGATGCCTCCTAATGGTTGACTTAATTGTTGGTGGTGCTTCTAAAGCTGGTACGACGGCTTTATTCGAAATGCTTAATAGCAACCTAAATTTCTACCTTCCTGCTAAAAAGGAATTGCATTATTTTTCTTTGCCTTTCCTGAGAGAAACTACTTCGGGACCTGGTGATCGATATGTAATTTCAAATATACCTACAAACTATAATCAATATTTATCAAATTTTTCTGGGAAGAAGATTGGGCAGATTTCGGTCGATATTTCGCCATCCTATTTGTATCATTCAGAGGCCGCCGATGAAATTTTGTCACGTTTGCCTGAGGCTAATATTGTATTTATTTTAAGGAGGCCAGTTGACAAAATTTACTCGCAGTATTGGCATCTAGTGGCAGAGGGTAGGGAACGCTTAAGTTTCAAGGATGCGCTAGAAGCCGAAGACACCCGCAAAGCGCAGGGATATTCAGACATGTTTTTATATAGAGAGAGTGGTTTTTACTTTAGAAGTGTGGAGTACTACATCAGTAAATTCGGCAGAGAAAAAGTTAAGTTAATTCTCTTTGATGAATTTTGTCGCCATCCAAATAAGGTTCTGCAAGAATTAAGTGCATTTATGGGACTAACTACTCCACAAAAGTTTGATACCGACGTTAGAGCTAATGTTTCAGTTGCGCCTAGATCTCATATGTTAGCTAGGTTTTTAGGCCCAAACGTAATAACAAGTTTTGCCCGAAATATATTGCCGCACAGTATGGGGTTGCAACTTAGAAGTCTATTTCGTGGAGTAAACTCTGGTAGGAAACCAAAATTAGACAAAGAGCTAGAGCAGCGACTAATGGCAGTTTATAAAAGCGACATCGTTGCGCTTGAAGAGATCATTGGCTATAAGACGGGTTGGTATAGTTGTGATAACGTCGAGATAAATCGAAAATGAAGAATATTAAGCAGTACCTTTACGACTTTGAACGTTTTGGGTTGACCCCATCTAAACTGTTGGCCCAGGCGATGGGGCAGAAAAAAAATGCACCCCGTATCTTAACGGTAACATTGCCGAAGAGTGGCACAAATTTGCTGCAGCGTATGTTGATTCTACATCCGAGCCTCTCGAGAGCTTGGTTACCAACGCTTGGCAGACGAAATCACAAGCTATGGGCAGACATTAGGAAATTACTTGGTGGCGTAGGGTCCGGAAAAATAATTTCTAGTCATCTTGACTACAATGATGACTTGGCAGATCTAGTGCAGAAAGAACTACAATATAAGGTTCTATTAATGGCAAGGGACCCACGAGATGTTGTTGTTTCTGAAATTTACTATATACAGACTTGGCCAGGTCATCCGCACAAACAGCTAGTAACTACTATGAAGAATGACAAAGAGAGGCTTCTTGCGGTGATAAAGGGCTACGGAGTCATTCCCCCGATCAATAAACAGATTCTTAGGTTTTCTGGCTGGGCCGATCGGGCATTTGTGGTTCGGTTCGAGGACGCCGTAGGAGCAGGGGGCGGCGGCAATGATGAATCACAGAGGGAAGTTGTACGTGGGATATATGGGTATTTAGGTATGTCCATTAGTGATAGTCAGCTGGATTACATATGTAAGAATGCTCGCTCAGCGAAAACTCAGAACTTTAGAAGAGGTGCAATTGGTGATTGGAAAAATAAATTTGATTCAGAGGTGGCTGCGGAATTTAAGAAGCAGGCCGGAAAGCTTTTAATAGATCTAGGTTATGAAAAGGATTTAGATTGGTAGTCTTACACTAAAGAATGTTTGTAATAGCTAAGTAACTTGACTCGGTGATCGCCCTGAAAAGACAGGGTGCTCAAAAGTAGAATTTTCTCGTGATATAGCATGAGAATATTCTTATGAAGAAGTCGCGATTTACCGACAGCCCGCTCTGGCGATTTTAAAGCAAGCCCTGTGTGTCAACCTGATCCCATACAGCTCCCGTTTGGGATAACATAGATTTCAGGGTTCTAATGCGAGTCATTGAAAATGCCAAAAACACCATCAACTCTACCCCAAACTCAGGTAACCCCAGATCCTATTCTGGAGAAGCGTACACGCCGTCAGTTCACGCCTGAATACAAGTTGCGCGTCCTAGCGCAGGCCGATGCCTGCAAGCATGGCGAGCTTAATGGCCTTCTTCGCAAGGAAAAACTTTATAGCAACCAACTGGCTGATTGGCGCCGTGAGTTTGCCCAACACGGGGTAAAAGGTCTTAGTAAAAGCGCTCCCGGCCCCATGCCTTCCAAAACAGCCGATCAACGGCGAATCGAACAGCTTGAGAAAGAGAATAGCAAATTAACCCGTAAACTTGATATTGCCAATGACTGTCTGGATCTCCAAAAAAAAGCGTTAACGATGCTCGATCGTTTGCGCAGTGGGAGCGATGTATGAACACGCTTCTGACACAGCGTCCTGAGCGGTTGCCTATCGTTCAAGCGTGCCAGGCACTTAGCCTGAACCGCAGCAGTGTTTATGCCTGGCGCAAGTCTACAAACAACGATCACCTCGAGCGCCGTTCACGACAGCGTGCTGTGCAACCTCGCGCGCTCAGCGAGCAGGAGCGGATGGCCGTCATCAAGACCATGCAAAGCGATGAACATGCCGATCAGCCTCCCTCTCAAATTTACCAGCGCCTGTTAGAGCGACAGCAGTATCTTTGCTCGGTGAGCACGATGCATCGATTGCTACGCAGCCAGAAACAAAACGGTGAGCGCCGTGCGCAACGTCCCGCCCAGCATCATGCGGTGCCGCGCCTTCTGGCGAGAGCTCCTCACGAAGTGTGGACTTGGGACATTACCAAGTTACCTCTGGTGCGCCGTGGCATTTATTTATCCCTGTACGTGGTACTGGATCTGTTTAGCCGCTTCGTTGTGGCTTGGATGGTCTCACGCAAAGAGAACAGCGCACTGGCCAGTCAGTTGATGGATGAAGCGGCGGCACGCTATGCAATCGCGCCGGGACAACTGACACTGCATCAGGATCGCGGGTCACCGATGATTGCTCATGGTTATCTTGATCTGATGAAGGAGCTGAGTATCACTTGCAGCCACAGTCGGCCTAGGGTGAGTAACGACAATGCGTTTAGTGAAAGTCAGTTCAAAACACAAAAGTATCAGCCGGACTATCCTGGTCGATTTAACAGTGTCACTCATTCCAGAGAATGGTGTGAAGAATACTTTGACTGGTACAACTTCAAACACCATCACAGTGGTCTGGCAGGGTTCACCCCTGAGCAAGTTTTTACGGGTCGTTACCATGATCTGGGCAAGCTAAAACAACAGGCACTGGATGCGCGCTACGCGCGTAATCCGGAGCGTTTTGTTCATGGACGCCCAACAGTCGCAATGCCGCCGGAGTCAGTAGCCATCAATCCCATACTGCCAAATGAAGAAGGCATTATCCCGCCATGTCAGGATAGTTGTCCGGTCGCCTGAATCAGTGAAACTTAGATGGCGGGCGTAGGAAGGATAGTATGACTCGATACTCAGTGGAGCGAAGAGAGGCCGTTTTGAAGAAGTTGCTGCCGC
>Ga0209491_10008652_pt1 | contig 12811 bp, 14 predicted proteins | sample BON02_FD_187213 | JGI IMG/M metagenome (GOLD analysis project Ga0209491, IMG submission 187213) | Freshwater microbial communities from Lake Bonney liftoff mats and glacier meltwater in Antarctica - BON-02 (SPAdes) (version 2) | ecosystem: Environmental > Aquatic > Freshwater > Ice > Glacier... | reverse complement strand
CGTTTGCGACATCGTCGGCGAAGTGGCGTCCGTGCCGGCTGTCGAGAAAATCCCGAACTCCTTCGGTGCTGCCGCCGGTGGCCTTGGCAACCGCCGGGAAGGCGATGGTCCAGGCTGCCTGGGCATCGGTGAAGCCGCCTACTGTGCCGAAGAAGCCCCAGGCTTCGTTGGCGGTCGGAAGGGTAGACTTGGTCATCCGCGTCGCTTTCGTTTTGGTGAAACGACTAACGCTCTTTTCGCGATCGCTATCCAGTCAAATAGACTGTATTCGTTGGACTTTTTGTATTTTGACCCCCGGTCGCTAACTCGCGGTTGCGTGTTTTTTGGACCATGCGCGGTTTCCCTACCGAGAGCGACTGAGAACGAACCGCCCCCCCGGCTTGGTCGCTCGATCGGCCACCCGTCGGGGCCCACGGCAACCGTCCTGCGCTGGCCGAATTGTTCGGCAGTCCGCTTGGCATGGCACTCGGCGCACAGGCAGCGGATGTTGCTGTCCTCGTCCGATCCGCCATGGGCTAGCGGCACTATGTGGTCAGGTACGGTCGCCTCGCGGACAATCCCGACGGAGGCACAATCTCGGCAGAGGGGCTCTGCCTTTAAACGATGCAGGCGCTGCTCAACTGCCTGGCGTCCCCGAAGTCGTTCAGCCATCGCGCAACGCCTGCAACGAGAAACGCCCGGAAGCCGTTAGGCCCCGGGCGCAGTTCTTAACTCTGCATTTCGGAAGGTCTAGACCATGTGGCAAGTTCCGTCAACACAAAATCTCGCAATACTTCAATAAATTCAGTTTGTTACGTCACTTGGTAGGCGAGTGAAACTGATCACGAACTGTCGCTGCGGACCCGGAACAGACGGCACAAGGCATCGAGACCATGACAAAGGTTGGTGATGTCCGCAGCCGGCCAGCTCGATGCTTCGGCGTCGTAGCAAACCACGGCATGGACCAGAGCACTGGGCCTGCGTCCGGTCCTACCCGGAGCGTCGTGGTCTGCCGTCCGCAGCATCAGGATGGCACTGGCGGCCTGCCTGCGTACCTTCGCGACCAGAGCCGGGTCATGGTCAGGCGCACTGCCACCGAAGATGCCTTCGTTGATGAGCAGGGCAGTCACCGATCGCGGCTGATCGGTCGGCAGCCCCATGACGGCCCGGTTGCGCGCCATAATCTCACCGTACAGCTCTCCGGCAGCGAACTGCTCTGCTGTGACCGTTCCTGCAAATGCCAGCCGGCCCAGTGCCGTACCCAACCGGTCGTCCTTCGCCTGCCTGGCGGTCACCCCGTAATGACGCTGACGAGCCTCAAGCACGGTTGCTGTTGCCTCGCGCTGGGTTTCAGCCTTCCCGGGCTGGACCAGTTTGCCGGAGGGGTGGCGGCGGCCCGCCTTACGTTTACGACCGCGAGCCACGGACGATCTCCGGGATAAGCGCCGCATAGCCGATCACATCGATCGGACCGTCGGCATAATTGGGGTCGTGGGCAAGCCGCGCCAGCTTCAGGTCGATCATGCACAGCGCGACCTGCTGGGCGGTCACAGGCGTGCCGAGGGTGATCGACCAACGCTGGGCAATCGCCGCCATCTGGGTCTTAGGATCGCCGTAGGCAGCACCGCGATCTTCCAGCACTTGCGCCACGCGCTTCAGAAAACCGGCGGCGCTCACCGCACACCTCCGCGGGTCTCGATGGCCCAGAGCAGGATGGCGATCGCATCGGCCTCGTTGTCGTCGGCGGGGGCAAAGCCCTTGGCCTGCACCGCGGCAATCACAGCGGCCTTGTCGGCATTGCCCTTGCCGGTGATGAACCGCTTGATCGTGCCGACCGGCACGCCTTGGTAGGCGACCAGGTGTTCCTCGCACCAGGCGGTCAGGACGGCGAGCAGGCCGCCATAGACGTGTGATGCATCGGTGCCGACATGCCTGCGCACTTCCTCGAAGTAGACCGCCTCGATCGGACCGGCATCGAGATCGAGCTGCTCCAGCCAGCGCCGGAAGCGGAGATACCGCATCCCGCCTCCGTCATAGCGGGTGTGTTTCAGCGACACGGTGCCACTGGTGATGAAATCGTCACCGGCCTGTAGTGCCCAGCCGGCGCTGGTGCCCAGATCAAGGGCGAGCATGGCGCCGCGGGTGATGGTCCCGCTAAGCTGGGCTTTGGGCGTATTGGCGCAGGTAACGGGCTGCAATTCTGACAGGGTCATGACGACCTCCTCTTCGCTTTGGGCGGTCGGGGCGAGGCTCTGGGCCGATGAAGGCTGGGAGCTCGCCCGAACCCGAAGATGGGTCTGGTCAGGTCGTCATCTGGACAGGGGGCGCTGTCCGAGATCTTTCTGGGGCTTCAAGCGGGCCGATTGAAACTTTAGAGCCGCCAAGCCATTGAGGGGTATGGGTAATATATAATCATTCAATTATTATTATTATTATAAGGGGATACCTCTCTTCTTATAAAAACGCGCGCGTACGCGAGGTATATATAGGGCTCTCCTTGAAAGATTGAATGATCTCCTGTTTCTCAATTTACAGCTTTTAATCCTGCACTTGCATGGCGCAAAGTTGCATTTGAGGGATTGGGCGCCTTTGAAGGACCTGGCGGACATGGTGTGGTTCATGGTTTCCCGGCCTCCCGCAATTCAACTTTGCGTCCGCTCGCGTCTCGCCATCCACCGGACCAGCGGGCCAACCGATAGACCATAGCCTGCCGCGTCGCCGAACCACGCATGCCAGTGGTAATGTCGGCGCTCTCGATCAGCGTCTGGATGATATCGTCGCGGTCCCGGGATTTCAGCCACTGGGTCCCACGGGTTAGCTCAGACTTGGTGATCCCCTTGGCGCCTGCGGCCCGGATGACTTCGCGCAGCCGTTTGAGGTGTGCCTCGGTTTCGGTATCGGCAACATGGCGATCGACAGCTTCCATCGCGCGCTGGGCGTAATGCCGCACAAAGGCGATGGCCCAGTCAGCGTCGTCGATCGCAATGCTTGGGGCAGCCGGATCACGACCAACTGCAACGATCATGGCGAGCTTCGTGGCGATTTCCCCGATGCGTGCCAAGATGGCAGTGAACGCCGTGCCCGAGGCAGCGCGCAGTTCGCCTGTAAGCTCCTCGCTCAACGCCTTGAACCGGTCACGCGCCTCATCGGTCATTGGCACCGTGGTCAGCACCAGAGCGGTCTGCGGCCCCGAGGTGGTGCCCACCAGATTGCCGCGCTGCTGCCCGCCACCGCAGGCCAGCAATTGCAATCCGGCGATCAGGTCGGCTGGCGGCGTGCGAAGCCCGACGGCGACGTTCTCATCGGGGTAGTCTTCGTCACTGGGCAGGATCAAGAAGCGGGCGAGCGAGCCATCCACCACGTTGGCACCCTGCAGCGCACCCCAGAAGTGCATGGGGGTCGTCGTGCCGTAGACGCTCAGGCAGGGCTGGACTATATCGCGCCGCTCGTTCGTGCCATCGCGGTTGGCATATTCCGCACCAAGGAATATCCCGCCGGCCGAGGTGTAGAGCTCGGTCATGTTGTCCAGGATCTCTGTGATGTGGCGCGGGCTGCGTTTGCGATCTGCGGCGGCCGAGAGGAACATCCCGAATTCATCGATCTGGAACAGGATCGCGGGCTGGCGATGCAGGGCGGTCAAAAGCCCCGCGCCGGACGCGATCTTGTTGCCGCCCAGGTGGTTCGACAACCCGGCCTCGAACAGCACTTCATTGATGATCTCGCGCGAATGGTTCTTGCCCGATCCGCTGTCGGCGATGCCCACCACATACAGATTGGAGCGCAGGTTGCTCTCAGTGCGGTAGAGGCGGCCCATCAATGCCCCGATCGCGCACAGGCTGGCCCCCAGCGATAGCAGGGGCTGTGGCCGGCGGGCTGTTGAAATCATGTATTGGGTCAGATCCCCGACAAGCCCGCCCGGTATAGTCAGCTTGAAGCTGGCAGGCGCAGTCTCCGTTTCCGCATTAGCCGTCACATCGAGCTGGGCCAGCAGGCCGGAAGCAGGATGGCATTCATCGGTCGGCTGGCTGCCGTCGAGCACCATGCCGGGATCGGGTTTCCAGCCGCGTTCCATGGCGAGGTGGTAGACCGTGCCTGCACCGATCCGGTCCGGGCGAAAGCTGCTCCACGCCTTTTCAGTAGCCGCGACCTCATTCTTTGATGCCTGATCCGACCAATCGGCGAAGACCTCCTTGCCGGCCTCACCAAGGCTGCCCTTGATGGCCATGCCGATCCGCACCCAGCTATCATAGTCGAGGTCGTTGTTGGGGATGTGGCTCAGTGCGGAACAGATGGCCTCAAGGGTGCCGGTCTGGGCGTGGCCCGGCGCTGCCGAACCGGCGCACGAGGGCGCTGCCAGACTAGCTGGCCGAAGCTCAGGCGGGATCAGCGCCAAAGCCTCTTCGACAAAGGCGGCTGCCATGTCGGCATCAATGACCGGCAGACTTTCCAGATCGAGCTCGGCCAGACTTTCCTCTGGCCAGGTATAGGGTTTTCCAGTGTCAGGGTGGTTGGCATAGGCCACAAACTGTTGCCCAAGACACAAAACCTCGATCGGCGCGCGCCGGATCCCCCGAAACGGCACAGCGGTCCTATAAACCAGCACCCGCTTGGGCGCGCGGCCGATCCGCAGCGCAGGTGTGTCGCCGAGCCGGTGCCGGGCCAGTTGCTCGACCTTCAGCGCAAGATCAGGATCGGTAAGGATATCGATGTCGATCGCCGCCACAGCGCCCGCGACAATACCGATGCCGCAATCGGGCCAGCCTGACCAGGTTGCGACTTCGACGTCTGTGGTTGGCCGCGCAGCGTGGCGGTTCCATTCGGGATAGTCGACCCAGGCACTGCGCTGGAACCGGCCCGGCTTTTTGGTGCCGGGCGCGATGGGCAGGATTGTATAACCGTTGGCGATAAGGCGCGAGCCGAGCTGCGCCATAAAGGACGTTGTCATCAAAATGGGCACTCCGCTATGTCAGCGGCAAGTTCGCGCAGATGGTCGCAGTAACCCGTGACCAGAAGTTCGACGAAGCCTGCCCACTCTGAATCGCTGAAGGTCACAAGGTCGGTTTTGCCGATCTGCTCGAGATAGCGCCCACCGGCTTGTCCGCCTTTCACCATGGCGGCACGTTCATTGCGGCTGGGATCGATCATGCCCAGCCTCCGGTGACAGATGTCCTGGCAGGCCCGGCTGCAAAGATATTTGCGGCTTTCGTCCCGGCGCGGGTCAGAGACGCGGTAGTGTGGGACAAACCAGCCGAAGCCACTGGGCTCACGGTGGCAGACCGAGCAGAGCCCGAGGTTGGCGTATGGCATGTGTCGAACCTGGCGTTGGTGATTTCGGTGTAGTTGCCCGACGGGCGCACGGCGATGTGGCTGGGGCGGCGCAGACGGCTGGTCAGCTGAAGCGCGGCGTTAACCGAGGTCGGAATGTGAATTCCCGGCGCACGCTCACGCCACCAGCTTTCAGCTTTGCTGCGGGCAAAGCCCGTGTGCTCCAGGCAGATCCACTCTGAGTGCCAGGCCAGGCCGCACTGGTAGGTCACTTTGAGAGACGGACGGCCGCCCGGCTTGTCATGGCGCTGGTAGGTCACATTTTGGACCTGCAACCATTCGGGGCGCCGTGGCTTTGCCGGCGAGAGGACGGCCAGTGTAGACGCCGTGGGCGCAACCTTGACCTTGCGGGCGGGGAAGATGAAGCCGCAGTCAGGGCACTCCAGAGCAGCGGCAGCAACGATGCTGTCACACTCGGGACAGACCTTGACCGGCGCATCACCATCGCCCGAACCCGGCCGTTTGGGTTTGACCAGATCAATGGGGCCGTGGCGCTTCACGTTGCCGGCAAAATCGAGAATGAGGCAGTTGTCTTTGTCTTTCGACAGCCGTGTGCCGCGTCCAGCCATCTGGACATAGAGCCCGGCGGACTTTGTCGGGCGCAGCATGGCGATGAGATCGACGGCCGGCGCGTTGAACCCGGTGGTCAGCACCCCCATTGAGGCGAGCGCACGGATCTTGCCGGCCTTGAACTCAGCGATGATGCGGTCGCGCTCGTCCTTGGGGGTCTCGCCGAAAATGGTGGCGCAACTGATCCCGCGGCGGCGGAACTCTTCGGCAACGTGGGTCGCGTGGCTGACACCCGAACAGAAAGCGAGCCACGAGTTCCGGCCTTTGCCGTAGGCGATGATCTCATCGACAGCAGCGCGGGTGATTGCGTCTTTGTCGACCGCCTTTTCGAGGTCGCGGGCAATGAATTCGCCGCCGCGTGTGCCAACACCGGTCACATCGAACTTGGTGCCAGGCTGTTTCGATACCAATGGGCTGAGATAGCCATCCTCAATGAGATCCCGGACCGACACCTCGTAAGCAATGTCGCTGAACAGGGCGTTGTCTCCTTCGTGGAGCATCCCGGAATCCAAGCGAAAGGGCGTGGCCGTCAGCCCGATCACCTTGAGCGTTGGGTTGATGCGCTGCATCTGGTTCAGGAAGCGGCGGTACATCGTGCTCTGCTTGCCCGGAATAAGATGGGCCTCGTCGATTAGGACGAGATCGCAGTGGCCGATTTCCGCAGGCCGGCGGTGGACAGACTGAATGCCGGCGAACAGGATACGCGCATCAGCATCGCGGCGGCCAAGCCCTGCCGAGTAAATTCCGGCAGGCGCTTCGGGCCAAAGCCCCAGCATCTCCGCATGGTTCTGGGCGATAAGTTCGCGGACATGGGTCACGACCAGAATGCGCTGATCGGGCCAAGCTTTGAGGACCCCGTCGATGAACGAGGCCATGACCAGGCTTTTGCCGCCAGCGGTCGGGATAACCACCAGGGGGTTACCCTTCTTGAGTTCGAAGTAGCTGTAAATCGATGCAATCGCAGACTGCTGATAAGGGCGCAGCTTAAGCATGGGCGGCCTCCTTTTGGCGGGCGTCGTTGAGCCAGTCGGAGCCGTCGGCCATGCGATAGGCGACGAAGTCCTCTCCGGCGTCGGTTACGGTTCCGGGCACGAGATCAGGGATGAAGAGATGGCGGGCACAGGCGCGGCGCTGCTCTTGAGCATCGACCATCCGGTCATGACGTGCGCAGTGCCAACCACCATCCACGGCTGTGGAATGCAGGCATGTCCGGCAATTGACGGCAGCGGCGCCGCCAGTGTGGCAAGCATCATGGTGCGAGCACATGCGGCACTCGAACCACGTCGGATTGTCGCTGATCCGGGCCGGCGGATGCTGGGCCTCGATCGTGCGCTTGGCCTTGTCCAGCAGCCGAGTTGCGCCGTCCGGATCGACCTCGATCCTTTCGATGTGCAGCGCGTCGGTATCTTTGCAGACCGCGATGTACATGGCCCGGGTCAGACCGGTGAGGTGCATGTAGATCTGCATCTGCACGGCGTGCTGCGGCTTGGAGGCGACGACGCCTTTGGCAACAAGGTCGGCAAAGCTCTTGAGCGAATGGGTCTTGAATTCGACAACGTGCCAGGTCTTTGGGGCTTCGAGCAGACCCAACGCCACGCCGTCGAGCGAGCCTCCGAAATGGCCGCCATGGGCCTCGATACGAAACTGGCGGCCAGTGTCAGGATCAACCTCGAGGACCGTGGCGCCAGTGGCACGCAAGTTTGCGACCAGCCGGTCTTCCTCGCGCTGCCCGGTCTCGAACAGGCGAAGGATCCGCCCGGGAAAGCGCGAAGCTGTGACCCAGCGAAAATCGAACCAGAGGGCCCGGGCACAAGGCTTGCCGATCAGCGAAGCACCAAGATGCTCACGAAAACCGTCGCCCTGGCGGGCTTCATAGGCCGCGTAGATCGCCGTCAGGGTCGGCGTCGGCGGTGGGGGCAGCTCTGCCATCACAGCTCCTCCGCTTCGCTGCGGGCACGGGCATCGGCGACCACTTCAGCCCAGACTTCAGGAGCATGGCGGGTGCGCAATATATCGATCAGCGCGTCCTTGATCCGGTTGCGGCGGTGCCAGCCTCCGCCGTCCGCGAGCAATTCTGCGCGTTCGCGGTGGAGGTGGCGCTGCGCGGTTCGGGCCCGGTGAAACCAGGTCGGATCGATCGGCTTGCCCTTTGCCTGGCGAGCCAGGTCAGCTGTGGCGATCTGAGTGCGGATCTTGGCAATTGCGTCGTCGAGGGCGATCAAACGGCGCTGTTTGTCAGGCAAAGGGGTATCGTGCACGGCCACCGGGGCCGCGATGAGCGGTTCAGTCATGGTCAGTCTTTCAGAGCCGGGGCCGCCGCGATTTCCCGCGGCAGCCCGTGGGATCAGCTGTTGCGGTTCCAGGGAGCGGCAGCCGGACTTGCCGGAGGCTGCGCGGCAGGCTGCGCTGGCTGGCGCGAAGGCGGCGCCGCAGTCTTGTCCGGCACGAGGTAACGGATCGTGTTCTTCTCCGAATACCCGTCCTTGGGCGGCTTGACGGCAACCTGGATCATCAGGGGCACCAAGTGCAGGTCCGTGCTGTCGTTGACCTGCAGCTTGCCGGTGGCGTGGCAGATGGCCGACAGTGTGCGCTGCGCGATCTCGACCGTCTGCGGGTTCGAGTTCACCAGGTTCAGCTGGTCGAAGAGCTTGCGCCCCTGATACTGACCCTCGACGATTTCGAGCATCAGCCAGAGGAACTGGCCCATGCCGTTGCGGGTGACGCGCATCTCGCTTTCGACGATCTGTGCGCGGTATTTGCCGGCCGGGAGAACATCGTAGCCGGTGGTGGGTTCGATGCCGGTCGCATCGAAGGCGGTGTCAAAACGTGCCATGGATATATCTCCGTCGGATCAGGACTGTTCGGGCTGAGGCATGGCCGCGACGAAGGCCTTCCAGTCGAGCGGAAGGGTGTCGGGCAAACCGTAGCGGTTCTTGGCGAGGAAGGCCGGACGCTCGGCGGTGTGCAGGACGCGCTCACCGGAGCCGAGTGCACGGGCTACCTTTTTGTTAAAGCCAACGTCGGCCTTCGCGATGGACAGGCGGTAATTGGCAAAAAGCACGACATCGCAGTGCTCTTGCAGCAGGGCCGCGGCCCGAGCCTGGAGCTTGATGACATAGCGGTCATAGGGCTCGTGCTCGGGGCTATCGAAGCGCTTGATGTCGGTATGCGCGATCTGGACGATGGCCATGCCGCGGTGATCGCGAAGGGCGTTGAGCTTATCGAGGTACTCGCGCCAGACGGTGAGCGCCTCAGCAAAGCCCTTGCCGAAGCCCGGGGCTTCGATCGAGGCCCAGCCGTTGCGGCGGCAGGTTTCTGACCAGACAAGCGGCTCCAGCCAGTCCACGCTGTCGATGACCACAGTACGGTACTGGTGATCTTCGTTCAGCAATGCATCGAGTGCGCCAGAAACGTCGGTGTAATTGGTGGCCAGCGGGAAGTGCGGCGCCTTGAGCATGCCAAGGCCATCCTCGGTCATGATTACGACCGGGGCATCAGCGCCCGCCGCGAAGGTAGTTTTGCCGACGCCGTGGACGCCATGCATCAATATGCGCGGCGGCCGCAGCGTGTTCGATGTCTGCAGGGATGCAAGTGAGATAGCCATCAGATCGCACTCCTTTCCACCGCCAGCTGCAGGCCAGCTGCGCCGGACCGGAAATCGTCCTCTGCATCGCTGACGTAGATGGCCAGCAGCGGTGTGCCGTCGGCGTGGGTGCCGGCTTCTTCAATGTGATACCGGCGCTGAAGCTTGAAGATCTCAGGCAACTCCCAACGGCGGTAGAGGCCGGGGATCCGCTTCAGAGGCTCAGCAGGGATGACGGTTGTATCGCTCATCAACTGGGACTTCCTGTTTTTAGTTAGACGCTCGGTGCGTCCGAAATTGAAAAGCCAACGGCGCGCACCGAGCGGGACAACAGGTCAGGATTTTTGATCAGCGTGGTCACGCAGGCGCCTGATGGCGCGCTGGAATCGTTTGCGCGCTGCCGGTTCTGACAGACCAATTTCCTTACCAGCCTCGGCCTGGGTGAAGCCGTCGATCACCACGCGCAGGACGAGATCTGCATCGACGCCGATCAGGTCGGTCAGCTCTGCAAGCAGTTGTTTCGGTGACACGTCCGTATCGTCGAAATCGACAATGCCACCGTGCAGGTCGGTGTCGAATTCCACCTGCTGGGCTTGGCGGTCAGATTCGCGATAGAATGAACGCCGCACGTCGCGTTCGACATTCATCAGGACGGTGGCGGCGATCCTGTTCACCTGAGTGAGGTCAAGTTCCCGGATCGATTGGGTCGCCCGCGCAAGTATTTCCGATGCAAGTTCGTCAGTGTGACCAAGGCGGCGCGCACGCGACCGCCGAAAAACACCATCAAGACCGGGCCAAAGCGCCAGCAGCATCAACGTGAGTGCGCAGTCACCAGAACGACTGTCGCCCTTGGCAGAAACAATCAAACCCGTGAGGATCAGGTTCTTCTGATCCGGAGGGGCTGTGCCACGGTGAAGATGGTCCAACAGGGCTGCAGGGTCTGCAAACCCGGAAAGCGCCGGATGGTTAGACCTTAGGGCTGAGAAGCCGCGATTGAAATTGAGGGTAGAGGACGATTGAACAAGATGTTCGTGGAATTCGTGCCACGAGGAGGACATTTGACGCCAGCCTGACGGCCGGGCGTCGAGCGCCTCCTAGTGGCCAAGTCAGGGCGTCAAGCGCCTCTCGTTTCGGGGATATTCGGGTAGATCTGCCTCTGCGCTAGCAGGCAGACTTCTTGTTCAAGGTTCCGCAGCCGTGGCAGTTTGCGGTAACCGGGAACCCAACCAGATACTCGCGGTGCTTCTGGACCCGGATATGCAACTGGTTTCCCTTGGCTACGCCAAGCAGCTTCCCGCACTGTGTGCAGCGCCATTCTGGGATGGAGATAACGCGATTGAATTTTGAACGGTTATTGGCGTTGTCGCTGTCAGTGTTATGATGCATTTCGGGGCTCCATGTATTAAAACTGGAGCCATGATCAGCGCAGATTTAAGTTCGTGAAAGCACCGTGCACTGCACGAGGCGCACCGTCGTATGGAGATGGCGCGTTGTCGAATGCATGCAGTACAGTCTCATATTTAAAGGAAAATGTACCGTCTCCACTGGAGGCTGTAAAACCTAGACCCTAAACTTGATCCCGCAATTTTTAGCGTGGGTCCGGATCCACCCTGCAACTGTCCTGTGGCTTCGAACGGCAGTGATCCCATGGTTGTTTTCTAGCCAATCAACAAAATGATCCGCTGCTTTTTCTGCGCTTAAAAAACGGGTCCGGTTAGCCGAAAATTCATTGTCAAACTCGTCTAGCACCATTTGCTTGATTGATCTGTTTTCGGCGTGACGAATATTGTTTTTGGCAGCGGATGCCTCTTGCTTAATTTTTTTATCTTCTTCAACTAGTTCAGTCTTGACCTGCTCTCGAATAATATCGGGATCTATCGTTGATGATTTAAGCTCTTCGATCTTCTTTTCATATTTATTTTTTATAGATTCGATGGCGCGGAGCCTTTCCGCATACGCCACAGCCTCCATGGCCTCTAACAAAGCCGTGCAGCCCGATGAGCCGCCAGACTTGTCTGGGTCATCCTTGGCACGCGGGACATACTTAAGAGAAACAAAATCATATTTAAAATTATGATTTCTAATGTAATCATCAAGTTTTGATAGGGCCATGGTAGCAAAATATTCGTACTCTTTTATATTCGGAACATTGACCTCTTCAGGATCATAGAAATTATCAAATCCTTCTTGAAGGGCCTCAATTTCACTCGTGTTTTCCTTATCTTTGATATTGAATTCTTCGTATGCCTTATCCGTGAATCCCTCAAAATGACCTTCATCATCGGTTTCAACAAATCCAGTTTGGCCAGAGTTGCGAATTTCCTCCTTCGCAATGTTGATCTCATAATCAAAGAACGCCTCAATGATATGATCAATATCAGCCGCAATGTCTTTGATGTTATTTGTGCTTCTGCCGTAAATTAGAGATCGAGCTCTCCAAGCAATCCCGTTTGCGTGGTGGTGAGGCCAGATTGGAAGCTGCTCTTTAGTCGGCTCTAAGTATTCGAAATTTGACCCCATTGCTCCCTCGCAGCGATTCGTGACGATGCCTTCGTCTTAGGGAACTTCGCCACCACCTGAAATAGTGTTTGGGAGGCTGCTGGCCCATTGTCCCGTTCCGCGCAACCCAATGGCTTTTCCGTTTCAGAACTAGCGCCCGAATGAGTCAGGCGCCGGACGGAGGTCATTATGCAACAACCACACTCTCCGGCGTTCAACGCGGCTATAGCCTGCGCTGCTAACATTATGGTGACCGCATGAGCCGGGAAAACGGCCTCGCGCCTCATCTCATGAGCACAGAAGCCCGGCTCTCCGAGTTGGGCCGCATCGTTGCAGCCGGCGTGTTGCGCATGCGCGAACAGTCCAGTCCTTTATCTGACCATAGCGGAGATAGTTCACTCGCAATCCTGCCCGCCAAGAGCGTCAGTCGTCCCGGGCGCAAGGCCCGCAATGGAGAACGATGATGCGAGAGAATGACAATATACTGGTATTGGCCAGGTTAGCGGCTTTGAAGACCATGACAGTCAACGAGCTGAAGGCTGAATGGCGGACGCTGATCGGCAGCGAGGCGCCCAACAACAGCCGGCCGTTCCTGGAACAGCGGATCGCTTACCGCATTCAGGAACTAACCTGGGGCGGCCCTTCCAAGCCGGTGGCCCGGCTGCTCAATGCCTTGGCTGACGAGGTAGAGGGTAAGAAGGTCCGCAAGTCCGTGATCAGCGACACGCGCAACCCGGTCATCGGCACACGGCTGGTGCGCGAATGGGACGGCGCTGAGCACGTCATCACCGTGCTCAAAGATGGGTTCGACTGGCAGGGGCGGCGATACAAGTCGCTGTCAGCGGTTGCCCGCGA
>Ga0209491_10008649_pt1 | contig 12813 bp, 13 predicted proteins | sample BON02_FD_187213 | JGI IMG/M metagenome (GOLD analysis project Ga0209491, IMG submission 187213) | Freshwater microbial communities from Lake Bonney liftoff mats and glacier meltwater in Antarctica - BON-02 (SPAdes) (version 2) | ecosystem: Environmental > Aquatic > Freshwater > Ice > Glacier... | reverse complement strand
CAAGCGGGATTTTGGATTAGATCCAAAATCGAAGTGAATTCATTAAATAGACAGGGCACCCTTACAAGATCGGTAGGGGTGCCCTGTCTATTTACTCACGAGTTACGATCGGAATATACTCGATCGGTTGGTGCGATCGAATTGGTGCGAGCGGTGAGCGTTGGTGTAGCTGCATCGAGATGTGATAGTCCCCAATTTACTCTTCTAAAGTAGCCCGAACAAATGTAGGATTCCACGACCACTAATTAGTTCGACAACGATGCCGATGAAACCTAGCATCGCTAGACGACCATTCCAGACCTCCGCAGCAGTAGTTAGACCTAATTCCCACCGCTCTTGAGGGTACATCTTGATTCTCTTCTTCATCTGGGTGACTCGATCGATCTCCAGACTGGGGGCTGCGGCAGCTCTGAGGACTAGATCTACTAGAGTTTGGATGAAGATGGGATTGGTGTCCAAAGCGGGCACGCGATTGAAGGTATGGATACCAGCTTCCTCGGCAATTTCACGATATTCGATATCGATTTCTTCGAGGGTTTCGATATGTTCGGAGACAAAGCTGATTGGTACGACAACTAATTCTGTCACCCCTTTAGCGGCTAGTTCGACGATCGCATCTTCAGTATATGGTTGGAGCCATTCGATCGGACCTACCTTACTTTGATAAGCCAGAGATCGATCGTTTTGTCGCCCCAACGTCTTCATGATTAGCTCGGTGCATTCCTCAATCTCGGCTTGATAGGGATCTCCAGCCTCTTCCACATAGCTGAGCGGAACACCATGAGCACTAAAAAAGACGTGCGCTCGATCGGGATTTGGGCATTTATCGATTTCTGTGGCGATCAGTTCGGTCATCGCTTGGAGATAACCAGGCTCCTTATACCAATCGGCAATTACTGTATATTGAGGTGGCTTGAGCTGAGGATTTTCACTCCAAATTTTTTCGATCAGCCGAAAACTGGAACCGCTGGTACTAATCGAAAACTGCGGATACAAGGGCAGGATCACCAATTGCTCAATATCATCTTTTTCAATCTGAGCGAGTGCTTCTTCCGTAAATGGGTGCCAGTAGCGCATCCCAATATACACCTTGGCATCCTCACCCTGTGCCCGCAGTTGCGTCTCTAGTGCCCGTGCTTGATCTTCTGTAATTCGTCGTAGTGGAGAACCACCACCAATTTTTTGGTAGTTTGCTTGCGATTTCTTTGCCCGTGAAGTCGAAATGATCCACGCTAGCGGTTTCTGGAGTGCAGCAATTGGAATCCGAATAATTTCAGGGTCGGAAAACAGGTTATACAAGAACGGACGCACATCCGATAATTGCTCCGGTCCGCCCAAATTCAGTAGTAAAACCCCTAATCGACCCATAACGGTTCTGTCTTCCCAGTACGTTGCAAATTCTTCATTAATTTTAACAATTAAATGGTTTGAGCGGTAGAGGTTGACGACTAATAACACACAAGTTTAATTTTAGCTCAGATGTGTCGTTGAGATCACCGATTGCACATCAGGTCGGGATTGGTGCGAAACTTATCATAAATTGAGCGCGTCAAGTAGCGCAGGCTCCAGCCGTGAAATATGCAGTTGACCTAAGTTCTCACCGGATCGATCGATCGAGATTACCAAATTCCAGATAATATCTAATACATGCGCTTATTAACTCACCCTATCGACCGATCTTTTCATTGGCGATGGCTGCTAGTGCTATCGATCGCTTTTGGTAGCATAATTGGATCGAGCCAGACAGTGACAGTCCAGGCGCAGCAAAATCCTCAACGCTTGTCCATCCAAGCAGACACTCAAGAAGCAAACTCCAAAACAGAAGTAGTCACTGCCCGAGGTAATGTCCGACTCAACTACCCCAGTCGCAAAATTCAAGCTCAAGCCAATCTCGTCCAGTATTTTATCAAGCAAAAACGCATCCTACTGACTGGTAATGTTTTAATCTCTCAAGAGGGTAGTACTCTGGAAGGAGAAAGTGTGATTTATCTAATTGATGAAGGTAAATTTATCGCCAATCCCAAAGTCAAACAACAAGTGCGTAGTAACTATATTGTCCCCGAACAAGGCGGCAAAGGATTGACAATTCTATCGGATACCCAAGAAGCCAACTCTAAAACAGAAGTATTTACCGCCAAAGGCAATGTTCGACTCAGCTATCCTGACAAAAAACTCCAAGCACGGGCAAATACAGCCCAATACAATATCAAGATCAGGCAAATCGTCCTATCGGGAAATGTCCTAGTCATTAACAATGGGAGTAGTCTCCAAGGTGATACGATTACCTATCTGATTGACGAGGGGCGATTTATTGCCAAGCAAAAACCCGGGATACCCGTACAGTCTATTTATATGATTCCTGACAAAACTAGTAATCAGTAATTAGTCCGAGTTTACCCGATTGTCAATATAACTCCTGTGAAGATCATCCTCGAAAACATTCATAAATCCTACGGAAAGCGAAATATTGTCAATCGCGTCAGTTTGTCTGTATCACAAGGTGAGATTGTGGGCTTGTTAGGACCTAATGGTGCGGGAAAGACGACCACATTTTATATCGCTACCGGACTAGTAAAACCAAATCATGGCAAAGTCTGGTTGGATGATGAAGATATTACCAGTCTATCTATTCACCAGCGGGCGCGATTGGGAATTGGTTATTTAGCTCAGGAGCCAAGTATTTTTCGGAGTCTCACAGTGCTAGATAATATCCTGCTAGTGATGGAACAAACCAATGTCCCCCGCAAGCTATGGAATCAAAAGTTAACCGCTTTGATTACAGAATTTAACCTCGAGAAGGTAGTGGATACCCTGGGTAATCAGGTATCGGGAGGGGAAAGACGGCGCACCGAAATCGCTCGTTCGTTAGCGGCGGGAATTAATGGGCCAAAATTTTTATTCTTAGACGAACCATTTGCGGGAGTAGATCCGATTGCAGTGGCGGAGATTCAGAAAATTATTGCTAAGTTACGCGATCGAAATATGGGTATCCTGATTACAGATCACAATGTGCGGGAAACTCTAGCAGTTACCGATCGAGCATATATCATGCGGGAAGGTCAGGTATTCGCTTCAGGTAGCAGTGAAGAAATGTACGCCAATCCATTAGTGCGTCAATATTATTTGGGAAGTAGTTTTCAGGTTTAGAAGATAGTGGCTAAAACAAGTTTCGCAGGAATTTTCGGGATTTCGGTGATGGATCGATATATCTTCACCCAACTGCTAATGCCATTTTTATTTGGGGTTGGGGCATTTTCATCGATCGTCCTAGCGATCGGTAGTTTATTCGATCTCGTGCGGCAGGTGGCAGAAGCTGGATTACCAATTACAGTCGCGATCGAAGTAATGGTACTCAAAATGCCTCAGTTTGTAGTCTATTCTTTCCCGATGTCTCTATTGCTCACCGGGATGATGACCTATGGTAAATTCTCATCAGATAGTGAAATTATCGCTTTTCGGAGTTGTGGTGTTAGTGTTTATCGGTTGATTTTACCTGCATTAGTTTTAAGCGTAATTGTGACGGGAATTACGTTCTTTTTTAATGAATTTCTCGTACCTACATCTAGTCAACGAGCGACAACAACACTGACTAGAGCCTTAAAACAGGACAAACCGACATTTAAAAAAGATAATATCGTCCAGCCTGAGTACAAAATAGTGGAGCGAGATGGCAAAAAGGAACAGGTATTAGTTCGGCTGTTTTATGCAGAAAAATTTGATGGTAAAACGATGACTGGACTGACAATTTTGGATAAATCTCAAGCAGATCGGGGTTTGAGCCAAATTCTGAATGCTCAGTCTGCTGTCTGGGATAGTACTAAAAATACTTGGGATTTTTCTAATGGGACTATTTATTTAATTGCGCCTGATGCTTCCTATCGCAATATTGTTACCTTCAAGCACCAACAGTTACAATTACCCCAATCACCGTTTGAATTAGCCGCACTAGACAATAGGAATCCCGATGAGATGAGTGTGGGTGAATCGATGGATTATTTAGACCAAATTCAAATGACTGGAGATCGGAAAAAAATCCTGACGGTTGCTGTGACGATTCAACGTAAACTAGCATTTCCGTTCGTTTGTATCGTGTTTGGTTTAATTGGTTCCGCAATGGGAATCCGTCCCCAACGCTCGGGAAAGGCGACTAGTTTTGGTGTCAGTGTACTGATGATTTTTGGTTATTACCTCATGATGTTTATTTTTGGAGCTTTGGGACAAGCTGAGATTATTTCTCCGTTTCTGGCTGGATGGTTGCCCAACTTTATCGGACTGGCGATTGGTGGCTGGTTAGTTGCTCAGGCTGCAAAATAAAGTTATTTGATTTGGTTTACTCCTCTTACAAAATTTAATAATTCAGCTTGACTAGACAGTTGATAATCAGCTCGTCGAAAGTAGGGACTAAGCCAATAAATAATTCACCAAAATTCTGGGATCTAAATCCTCACCTCTCTCTATTGATTCGCTAAACCCTGGGGAACCCTATGTGCGGCGAATCGCTGTCAACTGTCAACTGTCAACTGTTTAATACATCTCGTATTTCATCAGTTGACAAGGTATCGTACCGTTGTAGACAGTAGTTCGTTGGGCAGATTTTAGCCCGATCGATTTGGCTAACTCCTTATTTCCACTGAGGACAAAAGCCGTCCAACCTTTAAACCGGTTTTTGAGCACATCTCCCAACAGCTTATAAAAAGCACCTAAATCCTCATCACGCCCTAGTCTCTCACCATAAGGAGGATTGCAGAGCAAAATCCCGCGATCTGCGGGAGCTTCCACATCCGCTAGATCCATCTGAGCAAACTGAATATAGCTTTCAACCCCAGAACTACGGGCATTCGATCGAGCCTGTTCGATGACATCAAAATTGCGATCGCTACCAATAATCGTCGCCTGTAAATCTTTTTTCTCCCCAGCTTCAGCCGACTTGATGAGTCGATCGAATAAGTCTGGATCGAAGTCTAGCCAGTTCTCAAAGCCAAAGCCATCGCGAAAAATACCTGGAGCGATATTTAGGGCTTGCATTGCTGCTTCTAGGGGCAATGTCCCCGAACCACACAGCGGATCGATAAAGGCTAGATCGGGTGTCCAACCAGACATTTTCATCAAAGCGGCGGCGAGGGATTCTTTCAGCGGTGCATCGCCAACAGCAGATCGATAGCCGCGCCGATGCAGGCTACTCCCAGAGCTATCTAAACTGATAATACAAAGATCTTTATCGATATGAGCATTGATCCGCACATTCGGATCTTGAATATCCACACTCGATCTTTGCCCAAACTTTTCTGTCTGTTGCTTGGTAATCGCCCGTTTGACTTGGATCGCCGTAAAGTGGCTGTGATTTAACTGCTCGTTTTTACCTGTCACAGTGACAGCCATCGTCAGCTCTGGGGTGAGATATTCGCCCCAATCTATTTGCTGAATACCTTCATACAATTCTCGATCGTCATTGCTGGGAAATTCGCCCAGCTTGACTAATACCCGAAAGGGCAACCGCGCCCACAAATTGATGCGATATAGTAACTCGCGATCGCCTTGAAAAGACACCCCACAAAAGCCTTGAGCCACATCCACCGCGCCTAATTCAGTTAATTCCTGCGCTGCCAACTCTTCTAGACCTCTGGCGACTGTAGCAAAGTATTCACTCAAAATAATTCCTCAGTTCACATTTGGCTTGCGTACAAACCATCTCCTATTATTCCTTAAATATCGACATACCGTCAGCAGTTTTGGGTGAAGATCGCAAATCACCCTCGCGACAATGGCATCCGAGCGACGAACCAGCCAAAATTGAGTCATCTCCGCTCGGCAACTTGACAACAGCAAACTCGATCGATTAAGTTAAGTAGTAGTTTGGGGCCATAGCTCAGTTGGTAGAGCACTGCAATGGCATTGCAGGGGTCAGGAGTTCGAGCCTCCTTAGCTCCATTAAGGGATAGACAAATGCTCAGGTTGGTTGGTATAAGTTAAAGCAGTCAAAACCACTGCCGATCGTGAGTATAGATATTAATTCATCAATCACAGGTCAACCGATTCGGTTTTGCGATCGCCGCGCCGATATCGATCTCCATCAACTGCAAGCACTACTCAATAAAAGTGCATTTTGGGCGGTCGATCGTCAGATTGAAGACCTCCAAATTGCCCTCGATCGCAGCGAACCTGTAGTATCAGCTTGGGATAATGAAAAATTGATCGGTTTTGCTAGAGCCACTTCTGACGGTGTGTACCGTGCTACGATTTGGGATGTAACGATCGATTGCGATTATCAGCGGCTAGGTTTGGGGCGCAAATTGGTAGAAACCACGCTCGGACATCCATCGATGCAGCGAGTTGAAAGAATTTATCTCACCACTACTCATCAGCAAGTTTTTTACGAGCGGCTGGGCTTTTTAGTCAATAACAGCACGACAATGATTCTCGATCGCTCCAAACGATCGACATGAGGGACTTGAGTATCAAAGGACAAAATCCTCCCATCTGCTAGCTCAAATATTAACATTTGTAAATATTCTGAGGATAAATCTCGATCTAATTGAGGATGCTAAAAGTGTTCAAACCACTACGAGCTTAGTTATGTGGAGGTTTGAGGCGATCGACATCAGCAGATGAACTAGAGTGAGATTACCTTGCCTCTGAGCTAGGAAGCGGATAACATAAGGCTTGAGATTATTTAAATAATAAGATTCGTAGACACCTATTTTAAGGAGGATCGTAGTCGATGGGACTACCCTGGTATCGTGTGCACACAGTCGTCCTGAATGACCCAGGTAGACTGATATCCGTGCACCTAATGCATACAGCTTTAGTTGCTGGTTGGGCTGGTTCGATGGCTCTGTTTGAGCTATCCAACTTCGACCCGAGCGACGCAGTCTTCAACCCCATGTGGCGACAAGGACTGTTCGTCATGCCGTTCATGGCACGGCTTGGGATCACCAAATCTTGGGGTGGTTGGAGTATCGTTCCAGGTGAATCAGCAGCAGATGCTGGCTTCTGGTCTTTTGAAGGTGTAGCTACAGCGCACATTATTCTGTCTGGGTTGCTGATGTTAGCATCCATTTGGCACTGGGTCTACTGGGACTTGGAACTGTTTACAGATCCTCGGACTGGAGAGCCTGCACTAGATTTACCCAAAATGTTTGGGATTCACTTATTCTTATCTGGACTCCTCTGCTTCGGCTTTGGAGCATTCCACCTGACTGGTCTATTCGGCCCAGGCATGTGGGTAACAGATCCATTTGGCATCACCGGACATGTAGCTCCAGTTGCACCAGAATGGGGGCCTTCTGGGTTCAATCCCTTCAATCCTGGCGGCGTAGTCGCTCATCACATTGCAGCGGGTACCGTCGGCATTATTGCTGGTTTATTCCACTTGACTGTTCGTCCGCCAGAGCGGCTTTATAAAGCGCTGCGGATGGGGAATATCGAGACTGTACTCTCTTCGAGTATCGCCGCAGTATTCTTTGCAGCTTTTATCGTTGCTGGCACTATGTGGTACGGTAATGCTACAACCCCAATCGAATTATTTGGGCCGACTCGTTATCAGTGGGATAGCGGTTATTTCCAACAGGAAATTCAACGTCGCGTTCAGACTGGTGTAGAAGATGGTAAAACTGAAGCCGAAGCTTGGCAGGCAATTCCTGACAGATTGGCATTCTATGACTATGTAGGTAATAGCCCCGCTAAAGGTGGTCTATTCCGGACAGGGCCAATGAATAAAGGTGATGGTATTGCCCAAGGTTGGCAAGGACATCCCGTATTCAAAGACTCTGAAGGTCGAGTACTGAGCGTTCGTCGCCTACCGAACTTCTTTGAAACATTCCCTGTCATCTTAACTGACTCTGAAGGCGTGGTTCGTGCAGACGTACCGTTCCGTCGGGCAGAATCCAGATACAGCTTCGAGCAAGCCGGAATCACCGCTAGTTTTTACGGTGGTGCTCTCAACGGTCAAACCTTTACTGATGCAAATCAAGTCAAGCAGTTTGCTCGTAAAGCTCAAGGTGGCGAAATCTTTGAATTCGATCGCGAAAAACTTGGATCTGACGGTGTATACCGGACTAGTCCTCGCGGTTGGTTTACTTTCGGTCATGCTGTATTCGCACTATTCTTCTTCTTTGGTCATCTCTGGCATGGTTCGCGGACAATCTACCGCGACGTATTTGCTGGTGTAGAAGCCGACATGGAAGAGCAAGTCGAGTTCGGTCTATTCAAGAAATTGGGAGACCCCAGTACTCGAAGAAAAGAAGCCTAAGAATTTGGGGATCGGGTGTTGGGAACTGGGTTTTGCCTAGTTGCTCGCCCCGCTCCCCTGGCTACTATTAAACTAAAAGCAATCCCAGAGGATCCTCACAATGGAAGCAACTATTTATATTTTGGTCACGACATTGGCTCTGGGTACGGTCTTTTTTGCGATCGCGTTTCGCGAACCACCCAAAATTCCTCGCAAATAAGTAACAATTCAATTTAGTCACAATCTGAGCTAATCTAGAGGAATCTCTAGACAGCTCAGATTTTGCTTTTTAAGGCAGTTTAGGTTCTAGGTTTTAGTTATCCAGTCACACAGTCACCCAGTCCCTCCTCGCTCCCAATCCAATGCAATGTCCCTACTGCCAATATACAGATAGTCGCGTCCTTGAGTCTCGATCGACAGAAGCGGGGCAAAGTATTCGCAGACGACGGGAGTGTCTCCAGTGCAAACATCGGTTTACTACCTACGAACGATTAGAATTTGTCCCAGTTACCGTGATTAAACAAGATTCTCGCCGTGAATATTTCGATCGCTCCAAACTGCTGCGGGGGATAATTCACGCCTGTCAGAAAACCGGACTCACCCCCGATACGCTCGAATCGATCGTTGATGAAATCGAATCCCAACTACAAACTCGATCGCTCAAAGAGGTGACAACGGCAGAAATTGGCGCACTGGTACTGATCGAATTACGTCCACTCAGTGAAGTAGCCTATATCCGATTTGCGTCTGTCTACCGTCAATTTCAAGGGATTCGCGACTTTGTAGATACATTGCATCAATTAAATGAAGTCAGGAGTCAGGAATCACATGAAGATCGCCTCGAAATGAGTCGAGCTAGCGTGATGATGCCCCTGGATTCTTAGTTAGGTAAAAAAACGTCTAACTATGAACGATCTCAACCATTATTTGTGGCGATGGCGATGCATTTTTACAGTCGTTAACTGGACGAAAATTCGATTGTATTTTTGCCGCTACTCGATCGGGAAAATACAGATTTTTGAATAAAGCGTTGTGCTTACCCTGCATCGATGAGGGTACCCATAAGGGGCACCCCTCCGAATCATTCCTCAATTTAGCAACGCCGAAAAAAAGTCCCCACCAGACTTATTAGTTAGCGGGGACTCCTCTAAGTTTGGCTGGGACCGCCAGCGAAACAAAGCAACTTAGAATTGTTGTTGATAGGTTTGCAAGCTAGCTAAGGTAGTTAGATTGCCGCCAATTGTATTGGTATCGCGATCGATCGCAAAACCCGCACCTGTGTTGTTGTAGTAATCCAACACATTCTTGATTTGAGAACCGTAAGAACTGCCACTTCCAAGGGTATTAAGCGTGGTAGACCAACGCGGATCGCTAGAAGGCAGTCCCACTATATTTTCGACCAAATCGAGCATCAGCGCGATCGACTGACTGCTAGTTACTGAAATAATTTACCAATTTTAAAGAATAGTATTAACACCACTACTTCGGATAGCTGATGAATTGCGATCGCCCCAATAGTTGCGATCGTCATCAGGAAGTTTTCATCAAATACTTGTCGGCGTAAAATATTGCGCCCAGTATTAGTTAATACCGGATCTCATCAGTTGCGAGTATTACGATTCCGCAAAGCGGACGCTACGCGAACGATGCGAATGGTCAATCACCACAAGGAAGGACGGAATATCTATTATAGTTTGGCAGATATTTAACTTAGTGCAATTAAAAATGTAAAATCGAGATATTGACCCATAAAAATATGCTTGGGGCGAAACGTAGCATTCACCTGAGTAAAGAAGATCGTCAAAATCGCGATGATCGATAGCTGGGCGGGTAGGGCTATTTCATTCTCCAATTTTAGGATCTGTAGGGGCAGGTTTATACAGATATCTTTCGACATTTACCAGCAAGATTTCAGCAAAACCTGCCCTCCTCACTAGCATGAAATAGCCCTGGCTGGGCGGGGGACAAAGCCTAACTATCAATTAGTAATTATCAATTAATTTAATCTGCCATCCTGTCGTCGTCGCAGCCAGAATGCTACTAGAAAAGCACTAGCCACAATTCCAGTCATATAACCCAAACTAATCAACCGCACATACAACGGTGGGGCGACCCCTTCTACATCAACTACTTGAGCAACTTTAACTTTTGTACCTTGCTGTCCAACTGCTGCGGGGGTGAATTCTACATTCACCTGATGTCCAGAGCCATCAAATAGCCCCGATTGCCAAGCTAATTGACCGTTAGAACCAATCGCACCTTGATAACCAAAAGCTACCCATTTGACTTCGCTTTCACTATTGATAGTTTGAATCCTGACATTTCCAGCGACAGGCTTATTCGTCTTTGCATCAACAGCTTTCACTTGGAAGCTAGCAATTTTACCGACAGTTGCACTTTTATCGCCTGTAATCGCTAGCTTAATGCCTTGACTAGTAACAGTACCTGCTGGAATCGATTTTTGGTTGAGTTCTGTGCTTGTTTCTTGCGCTTTCCCCATTGGATGCGACATGAGTGCTGACATGTCAGACTGCGCCATTTCTGCACTGACATTGACATACAGCAGCGCGGCAATCGCGACTACACTAGCACCACTGAGCAATAATCGTACTGGTTGCGGCGCAACCTCACCAGCTTTGGTGATTCGTTTCGCCCCAATTACCCAGCCACCACCTAATCCAGCTCCGGTGAGGAGCAGTGCGAGGATTGCAAAATTTTGGTACTTGATTGAATTTTCAGGAACAGTGATGGTGATATTCTGTTGAATAGTTTCGCCCCCAGTAGCACCGAGCGGGGTAGCTGTGACTTGCAACTGATAGTTACCCCGAATCGGGAACATCTGCTGTAACTGCAATTGTCCAGTGGGCGCATCTGCCTGAAGCTCGAATAGTTGAGTCCCCTCAACGATCGGAAAATCAGTTGTAAACCAGGGTGTAGGAGCGGGAGCCAATAGCTTTGCCTTCATCCGCACATTGGTGAGGGGCGATCCTGTACTATCGATCGCTTGGAGCGTCAATTTGACTGGCTGCTGTGTTGTTTCTAATTCCGCTTCATAGGGGACAACTCGATCTAGTGACGGCTCTGTGGTCAATTTGACACTAGCTGGAGCCGATTTTGCAGGGGCATTAAGGCAGCCTACGGCAAGTAAGCTCATCAAGCCAGAACTGCTGATGAGCGAGGTGAGGTTAAATTTTGGCATATCTTTAGTTACGGGCTGAATGATTCAATCTGCTAAATTTAACTTTCAGTCCTAGTGGCAACTAACTAGTAATGTGTGGTGACGGCTGGAATGTACGCTGTCATGAATCACGGGGCTGGTGGTGAAGTAGACAGTCCACAGTGTCAACGCACAAAGTGACAGGTACAAACCCGATTGAACGGGGGTGGAAAGAGTAGCATTAATTGTCTGTTGGGGCAGGGTAACGGTAGATTTTTGCAGCATGGTTTCTGTTCCTCGCAGAGATTGAATTGTACTGATGTGGATGTGTCGAATCAGCAGGTGTTCTGACTTCCTAACTATAGACTCGATCGGTTAGGTTACAGTTGCGAGACAGCGTTGGCTTTGCACCAAACTTTCCCTCTTGCCTCTGATGGCTGGATTTCCACCAGAACTGATTCGGTCGTCGATCGTTGGTGGCTCGACGATTCACCGATTATAGCTGAATTGTGGTCGATCGCTTCATATTTTGAAATAAGTCGATTCCGCACCGCGGAGGCTACGCCAGGGAGTCTGTCTATTCGGCGATCGAATCGCGATCGGATCGGATCGATTATGCTACTAATGTCTGGTTTTGCACTCTAAAAATTAACCACAATCTGACACTTTGTCTTTTGACAATTATGGGTGAGTTATACATATGATGGGTCAGCTAAGTAAGTAATTTCCATGATGACTAATCTCAATCGACTTAAAAAACTCAAGCTAATATCTATTGGCATTGCCCCACATGATAGTATCATCTCGATTGGTATGTCACCGCATGGATTAATTTCAATTGGTGCTGTTCCCCACGGATTAGTATCGATTGGCTTAGTTCCAATGGGGATAATTTCGATTGGTTTAGTACCGATGGGAATATTTTGTGCGGGAATAACTACGATGGGACTAGTCGGTTTTGGTCGAGTGAATATGAGCTTGATTCAACTCAATTCATCTCAGATTAATCAAGAGCAACCTGGATCGCCGATGAATCACGATGCTCATCGATCGCACTAATTATTCAATTTAGCTATATGGGTCGATCGATCGTCATTAATATCTATGTTTCGATGATATCGATCGATGCTGTTAAATTCGAGATATTCGAGCAAACATATTGATGAGATCCGATCGATTGAGATCGCACTCAATTTGAGGTATGCTCATTAAAGTTTTCCCCGATTAGGTATCTGCTTGCTCAGTTGGATTTTCAGCTACGAGAGTAGGTAGTAGCTCCTCCCGTAATCGTGAAATAATGGTGGCATCATCGACTCGATCGAGTATTTCCTGCATGACAGTATTTGCACCCAATTGACCCCAGGTTGTACCTGTTGATAAATAAGTTTGAGCAGCTTTTCCGACCATATAAGCACCATAACCGGCGATC
>Ga0209491_10008646_pt1 | contig 12815 bp, 14 predicted proteins | sample BON02_FD_187213 | JGI IMG/M metagenome (GOLD analysis project Ga0209491, IMG submission 187213) | Freshwater microbial communities from Lake Bonney liftoff mats and glacier meltwater in Antarctica - BON-02 (SPAdes) (version 2) | ecosystem: Environmental > Aquatic > Freshwater > Ice > Glacier... | reverse complement strand
ACGACGCGGCAGGCACCCTGACCATAAGCATCCACCGCATGGCCACGCCCGCCCACGACCGCGCCATCGCCCTACTCCTCGCCGACCTGACCGAAGCAAACTTCCACCACCCCGAAACCGGCCACCGCTTCATCTATCAGCTCGTCTGATCAACCCCCGAAAAAACACCGAAATGTGCCAAATCATTTTCCGCCGGGATCAGGATGTCTGGATTTACAGTATTCGGGGGGGGTGGGCTCGGAGTGGGCTCGCGTTCTGGAGAACGCCCCTCCGTATTGAAGACGGGATTCATCGACCGGGTGGAGATATTTCCGAGGTGAAAAGGGGTTGCCGCCCCACTGGTTCGCTTGTCGACGATTCGTGCAAAACCCGTTCTAGAATGCAAATCCTACTTAGCGGAACTGCTTCTGTCCCGACTGGTATTCGTATCCCGCCTCGCCGAGTCTTCTAGCCAGTTCCTCCTCGGAAATATCATGGGTTTTTGCGAAATCATCCAATGACTCGGAATGATTGCGCAGTTCCGTGTTCACCAGGCCCACGAGAAGGTGCGGATCCATTTTCCTCCATTTCGAAAAATCCATCTCAGACCGTATCTCCCTCCCTCCAAGACAGCAAGCTCACGATCTTTTGGATTGGCTGAGTTGGCTCGTTACCGGATGATACGTCCATGAATATCCGTCAACTCCTATTCTCTTGCTGTCTCGGGATGCCTTTCGGCTCTTGCAGTGGATTCTTCCCGTCTGTCGGAATTCTCACTCCACCCTCCCTCGGCGGCTACGCGATGGATGCCGCAGGCCTCGAAGGCTCCTACCATTTTAAATTTGCAGAAAACGGTATTTACCAATTTGTGCAAACCTACCCCTCTAGCAAAAGAAGCCCCGTAAAAAAGGGCACCTAGAGTTGGGAAAGATCCTCCCCAAAAGACGCGGTGCTAACCCCTCGACGACGAGATGGAAATCACCCTCCACTTGACCACCCGAGACCATGCCAACGCCACCATTCCCGGTAGCACACGACTTTTCCCCGTCGAATTCACAGAATCCGGATTCGAATCTCGCCACTTAGGCCATCACGCTTTTACCAGATCCGCCCCAGCGCCCAGGTTACCTACAGGGGAAAGAAGCTGCCAATTTTGAAGAATTTCTGATCGCCATCGAAGCGCAGCGGAGGTGGACGGACTGGAAAATCAAACTTCTGCGGCAAATTTCACAGATCAACACGGATAGGAGAGTGTGACGTAGGGATTTTTCGGTTTTGAAGAGAGTTTTTCCTTGAAGAGAACCATTCTGTATCCTGTTTTATGCGCCTTGATTTGTGACAATCTGTGAAATCTGTGGTTCAACTATCTTTGCAGTCTCTAGGGTGTGAACCCTGCCCCAGCGCCTGAAGATTCATTCGCTTGCTTCTTAACCGACTCCGGCTATCAAGGGGTAATGAAACACAAAAAAATTCTACCCGCTTTCGCTCTCAGCATGATCCTTCCTGCCACTGCAAACGCTCAGGAAATCCTCAGGGATAGCATGCCTCAGTTCGATCTCCTGAGAACAGAGATCACCCAGACAGGTGGCATGGATATCGATGGAAACCCCGGCGATCTTTCCGTAACGAATGTCGAAACCCGGGTCATTCTATCCCGCCCCATCGAACTCCTTGATGGACTCAGCATGATTCCGATCTTTTCCTACGAATTCACCCAACTGGACTTCGATGGAGCCGCACCGTTTCCGATTCATGACGAGGATCTTCACTCCACTTCGCTGCAGTCCATCTTCATCAAAAAATTCGGCAATAGCCCGTGGAGGGGAATTGGTTGGACCCGCGCCGAGCTTGCGAGCGATCACCAGGGTATCAGCAGCGAGGATTTCACCTTCGATATCGCCGCTGGAGTTGGATACCGCTTCAATGATAGCTTCATGCTTGGGGCCGGTTTTGTTGTCATTAATCTCAATGGTGACGAACAAATCTTTCCAGGAATTAACTTTGACTGGACACCGACCGATAACTTTCGTTTCGGCCTCTTCGGCCCGAACATCCGTGCCAGATACACCGTTTGCGACGGCTGGTTTCTCAGCCTCACAGGCACTCCCGGTGGCGGCGTTTGGACCATCAACGACGACCTCGATCAATCCCGCAGTATCGACATGAGTTCCTACCTCGTCGGACTAAATACCAATCACCGTATCAGCGGCAACTTCTGGTTGAGCGCAGGAATCGGTTACACCTTCAACATCGAAATCGAGATCCGCGGCAACCGTGGGGGAGGTCCGAGCTTCAGCCGTGAAATGGACGGAGCGCCCTACGCTCAAATTGCGCTCAGTCTCCGCGAGTGGTAGTGTATCAATTTTAAAAAATGGCCCCTGCACGACTGGGGGCATGGCGATCAAGTGAGGGAGAGTTTTTCGCTTTTCAGTTATTGAGAACGATGGGAGAGCAGTGGACATGGACGAACTGAGGAATTTAATCTCTCGTCAAATTTCACGGTTAGGCACGGCTAAGATAGTATAAATTTGTATTTCACCCTTGGAAGCCGTTCTCAGGTGGGTCCTACAAGTCTGCATCCGTGAAAATCTGTGAAATCCGTGGTTAAATCGTGCCCTGAGGTCCCTAGCTCTATAACCCTGCCAAGGGAGCCATTTTTGTTTCTCGATTCCCAGCCTCCGATCTCCCAGTCTTTGCCTTGTGTCATCATACGCAAAACAGAGACTGGTGATGAACTTTTCGCTCGTCGTCGCGATCATCCTACTTGCGGCGAAGGTCTTCGCATCCGTGATGACCGGATCTTCGGCGATCTATTCGGATGCCGCAGAATCCGTCGTCCACGTCTTTGCAGTAGCTTTTGCCTCGTGGGCCTTGCGCCTCGCGCACAAGCCGGCTGACGGCACCCACCACTTCGGGCACGATAAGATTGCATTCATCTCGGCTGGTTTCGAGGGCGCGATGATCTCGGCAGCCGCGATCCTGATCCTTTACGAAGCCGGCAGGCAGTTTGTCTTTGGAGTCGAACTCAAAAATCTCGGGCTAGGCCTTTGGATCACCGCTGCCGCTGCCGGCGTGAATCTCGTTCTAGGTCTCTCCCTCATACGAGTCGGAAACCGCAGCGCATCGCCGCTTTTAAAGGCAAATGGAATTCATGTCCTGACCGATGTCTGGACCAGCGTAGCGGTAGTAATCGCCCTCCTTCTAATCCATTTTACAGGTTGGCCATGGTGGGACCCGATTTTCGCGGTGATTGCCGCTTTGAACATCCTCCGCATTGGCTTGAAACTGATCCGTGGAAGCCTGGGTGGGCTGCTCGACGAAGCAGATCCGGATATCGAACAGAAAGCCCGGAGACTGCTCGACTTTGAGGTAGCTTCGCAAAACTTGGCCTATCACAACTTCCGCCACCGTTGCTCGGGGCACTTGCACTGGATCGAGTTCCATCTGGTTTTCCCCAATGAAATGTCTGTTGATCACGCTCACGAACTGGCCACTCGAATCGAAGCCTCCGTCGCAGCGCTGATCGCTCCTGAAGGCAGGGTCATTACCCACCTCGAGCCACGCTCATCCCAGCAAAGGATCGAGCCTTGGGAACGACCCTGAGAATCTCCAAGGTTAGATTGACATGATCTTGTATGCCCAAATGAGCATCAAAATCGTAGCCGTCGCCAGAAGCAGCATCATTCCGACACTCTGCCTCTGCGTCCGCAAAATATTACCCACCTGACCTCGGCTAAGGCTTTGCTCGAAGCGGTTGAAATTCTGGCGCTCTTTGATCTCAGCCATTGGCGGCATGGTCGCATCCTGCTCCTTTTTCTCCTTCGCCAAGCGCGCTGGCAGAGTGATAAACTCATTGTGCTGCTGGGCGAGTTTTTTCTCCCTCTCACGCAAGACCACGAGCTCGTGATCTTCATCGAAGAGGCTTCCTTGTTTGAGCTTCGCCATGATCCTATTTGATAAGATAAACGATTAGGCCGACTCCACCGAGCACCAGGATAGGTAAGTTAAACGCAAAGCCGTTGACCAATTGCACACGGAATTCCGATACCCCGCTGCCTGATCTCATCCTTCGGCGACCGCCCTTGGATGCCCGCCCGAAGATTCCTCCTGAACGTGTCCCTTCGAAATACGCGGCCGCCTGATCGTATTCGTCAGCTGCCATATCCGTCACGATCAAACCCTTCTCCAGTTTCTCATGAAGATTGTCCCGGGTCCATTTCTCAGGCTCGTGTTTCTGGATCTTGTCCAAGTGATCGGAAAAGCAGGTGCGGCATTGCTCAAGCTGATCGGTCTCTTCCCTTAACTCATAAAGCTCTCGGTCAATCAATGTGATCGAAGATGAAAGCTTCTCTGTCAGTTCCACCTGCTGCGAAAGAAAGGCACGTTTGCGGCTGGTTAGCTCCTCAAGTTCACGTTTCTTCCGCTCAAGTTCCTCACGCTCCTGTTGGATCCGCTCCAGCTCCAGTTGGGCACTCCTGATCTTATCATCGTAATCGTCCTGCCGCCCTCCTCGCGATGGAATATCGAGTTGTTTCGAGCGGACGTTGATCGGATGGGTGTATTCGGATGGTGCAGGCATAACCAAATCGGTAATTGTTTCAGTTGTTTTGCCTAAAATTTCGGGGTGTTGCCAGATAAATGTTTCGTGAATCTTAATAATTTTGATCACCGGATTATCTCTCAACCACAACTGTTTCACGAAGAAAGCCGTAAAAAGCCTGCAAATTTATCCCTGTTTCAGAGAATTATTTTTTACGCTTTGTAATGCGTTCCTCTCACCTAACGTAGCAAGCACGACATGAAAAAATACCTTCTCTCCTTTCTCCCGCTCCTAGGCGGTCTCACTCTGGCTCAGGAAGTCCCGAAGGTCCTACCCATCGGATCGGACTTACCATCTTTTTCGCTCCCCGGAACCGACGGCAAGACCCATACCGAGAAAGATTATGCCGACTCGCAAATTCTATGCGTCATTTTCACCTGCAACCATTGCCCGGATTCCGTCGCCGCTGCTGGCCGCACCGAACAAATCCATCAGGACTATAAGGGCAGAGGTGTAGCGATCGTCGCAGTGAATGCGAATAATCCGGATAGCCTCCGCCCGGACGAGCTCGGATATTCGCCATTTAACGACTCCTTCGAAGAAATGAAACCCTTCGCCGAAAGCCACGGCTGGACCTTTCCATACCTCTACGACGGCGAAACCCAGAAATTCGCAACTGCCTGCGGCGCCCAGTCCACTCCCCACGTTTTTGTCTTCGATTCCGACCGCAAGCTCCGCTACACAGGTCGCATGGACGATGCTGGACGCTCGTCCGCCCCCGTTGAAAAGTCCTACCTCCGCAATGCGTTCGACGCTCTACTCGCGGGCAAAGAAGTCGAAGAAACTGTCACCCGATCCTTCGGTTGCTCTACAAAATGGCTGTTCAAGGGAGATAGCGTCGCTGAGGAACAAAAGGCGTGGGAGGAGAAGCCCGTAACCCTCGGCGATCTCGATGAAACCCTCGCCATAAGACTCCGCGAGAATAAATCCGGCAACGTGCGCGTTATCAATTTCTGGTCCACGACCTGTGGCCCATGCGTCGCGGAATTTCCCGAACTAGTGGAAACCTACCGCCGCTTCCAAAACCGCAGCGTCGATTTCATTTCCATTTCCCTCGATCCCACAAAAGACCGGGCGAAGGCGGAAAAATTTCTCAAATCCCGCCACGCGGCCCTATCCGACCGCACCAAGCCCTCGATGGAGAAAGAAGGCCGCACTTCTAATAACTACATCTGGACTGGTGGCAATCCCGACAAACTCGCCGAGGCCATCTATCCTGAATGGACCGGTCCCCTTCCCCTCACGGTCATCGTATCTCCCGAAGGTGAAGTCGTTTGGAGTCACAACTCCGAAGTTGATTTTGTGGAGCTGCGGACTGAAATTCTCAAAGCTTTGGAATAGCGGAAGTTGGCTCAATCAAATTCGCTGACCAAATAAATTTGGCGCAAGGACGCATCTTTGGTTGAAACCGCTTCGATTCATGGCTGTAATCCACCCGTGAACTACAGCCTCCTTACAGCAGTTTTCTTCCTACCCTTATCGGCCATTTCAGCCCCCATCGCGGGAGTCACCGAAGACACTCCCTCCCGGTCTCATTATTTCAGTTGGATCAACAACACCAACGAAGGCTCTACCCAAGCACACACCGAGGCAAACCTCGCGTTTTTCCAGTGGATGAAAGACGAATACGGAATGGTGCTCGATATCTACGCCTTCGACGCCGGCGTGATCGATGCCCCCAATTACTACGGCTCACCCGATACCAGGAAATTCCGTAGCCAGCTACCGAACGGTTTCGGACCACTCGCGGAACAAGCCAAAGGATTCGGTGGCAGACTCGGTGTCTGGCTCGGTCCAGATGGATTTGGCGACACTCCTGAGGAAGAAAAACAACGCATCGATTTCCTCACCTCGCTCTGCCGCGACCACAACTTCGAGCTTTTCAAAATGGACGCCGTCTGCGGCCAACTCCGCGATGATAAACAAGATGCCTTCATCCGCCTGATGAAATCGTGCCGTGAAAGCAGCCCCGATCTAATCCTCCTCAACCACCGTCTCAATCTCGGCAAGGCCGAGCCATACGCCACAACTTTTCTATGGGAAGGTGCCGAGACCTACATCGACGTCCATATGGCGAACGATATGACCGCCACACACAACCGCGCCGCCGCCCTGTCCCGCGGACTCCCTCCGGAACTCAAGCGCTTGGCTGAAGACCACGGCGTATGCCTCTCATCCTGCCTCGATTATTGGGAAGACGATCTCATCCTCCAAGCATTCAACCGCTCAATGATTCTAGCTCCCCAACTCTACGGCAGCCCGTGGTTTCTCAAAGATGATGAATATCCGAAACTCGCCCGTATCTTCAATCTCCATCGGCGCTACAACGACATCCTCGTCAAAGGAATCGTCCTCCCAGAAGAAACCTACGGACCCAACGCAGTCTCCCGCGGTGATGCGAACACCCGCCTCATTACCCTCCGCAACCTGACTTGGGAACCTGTGACCTACAAAGTCGATCTCGACTCCAGCATCGGTCTCAACTCAACCGAAGGCCGCGAAGTCCGCCTCCTTCATCCTTACGAGGAAATTCTCGGCACCGACCTCAAGGCCACAGACACTGTCGAGGTCACGGTCCACCCCTTCCGCGCCCTTCTCATACTCGCCACCACCGATGACTGTCCGGAGCCATCTCTCGAAAAAGGCCCCTACCGCGTCGTCCGCGATGTCGAAGGCTCGGATATCGAAATCGACCGCCTCACTCCAATCGATCTCAAAAAACCGTGGCATCGCAAACTCGCCGACCTCGAATCGAGCGAACTCCCAAGTGACTGGGTCGGCCTCTACGAAGCGACCTGCTTCGCAGCCGACAACAACGCTCTCGAAGTCCGCAGTCTCGAACGCTCCGGCCCAACCGAAATCAAAGCGGTCAAAAGCGCTCGCGACGCCTTCGTCAACCAACCTCTCTTCACCTCGCGCGCCCTCTCTGACGACTACATGTTCGATGGTGACCTCACCACCGTCTTTGACATCATCGGAGTTAAAAAGGACCGCACAATCGCCGGCGGTTGTCTGAGAATCGATTTTGCGAAACCAGCCGAGTTCGATGTCTTAAAAGTCTCCACTCAAGCCCCAGACCGGGCACTCATCCAAAACACCGACATGGGCGCGGAGTTCAGCACGGACCTCGTCAACTGGTCCTCTGCCGAAGAGATGATCCAAGAGGGCCCGACCCTTTATATTTTCCCGCCCAAAGGCGAATGGCGCTACTTCCGCATGCGCCAGGCACCCGACCGAGTCGCCGAAGTCGAGGCACTTAAAGACGGCCTCGCTCTAGATCGCATCGGCTGGAAGGGAAGTAATCTCTTCGCTCATCCCGACGCAATCCCAGCCGACGCCGCTTGGTCTGCGAAAGTCAAAATCGACGAAATCACCGCAACCTCCTACCTCTGCGTCGCTGTCGAAGGGAAACACGGAGACGAAGGTGCCTACGCCGCCATCCGTATGAACGGAAAACTCATCGGATCACCTGAACGCGCGATATCCTATCCCGCCAACCCCTGGGAATATCCCGTCCGGAAACGCGATACCGGTTACACCTACTACTTTCCGCTCGACGATTCGATGGTCGGCCAAGAACTCGAAGTCGTGCTCCTCGGCATGAAAGACGGTGGCAAAGACCTCAAGCCCTCCGTCTGGATCACCGCCCGCGAACTTCCATTCACCTCGGAGCGGATCACAATAAAACGCTAACCGCATGAGTAGCACGCAGGGATGCTAACCATTTGCGTCAGTCTGAGGTGTAACTCTTTTATTTCCAGTGAGATAAATCTCGGATTCCGTGAAAAATGACTTGACCTGCCAGATGGTCGGTCAAAATCGAAATGTTCAAAAGCACATGTCCCACACGTTCGTTTCTCTCTTTGCCTGATCTGGATACCATCGCCCACAAAACCGATCTGGTGATTTACAATACCGCCAAGTTCACCCCCGCCGGTTTCCTCCAATCTCTTCTCGGCTGCGTGGTGGCGGGGCTGGCTTCCTTCAACCAACTCGCCGATTCCCTCAAGGATTTTACGCGTTCGGCCATGTCTCGCCAGTCCCTCCACGACCGCTTTAGCACCCGCTCCACCGCCTTCCTTAAGACAGTGATCCACGACCTGATGGGGCAGCGTTTTCAGAAGAGCGCCGACGCCCTTGGAACCAGCTCCATTAGGCGTATCCTCATTGAGGACGCGTCGGGGCAGGTCATGCCGAAAAGCAACGCGGGCACCTTTCCCGCCCATGGCAACCATCACGGTCCTACCGCCGGGTGAAAATCGATTCCGCCTTCGACCTGCTTGCCGGAAACGCCCTCTCCCACTCGTTGCACCAGCCTACCGCGCAGGACAAGATTATAGGTAAGGACTTCCTCAAACGTAACAAACATGATATCATCAACGCTGAAGTTCTCGTAGGTGCGGATGGAGAAAAATGCCGCCTTGTTGCGGTGCGTGCGGCTTCCGATGTGGCCAAGGCTCGCCGTGCGCAACGTCGCAAGGACGCGAGGAAAAGCGCAAAACGCCTGTCCCAAGGGCTTTATCAGGGACGGCTGGCACCTCATGTTGACCAATTTAACTGCGGCACAGGCGGGGGTCAGCCAGCTCGCGGCGGTCTATCCGGCGCACTGGGCGGAGTAAATCCAGTTCCGCGCATGGAAGCAGGCGTTGAACATTGGCAAGGCACTCAACCGCAGAAGTAACCAACACCACATGCAGGCGCTGGTGTTGACGGCGATGATAGCCCACCAGCTCGGGATGAAAGCGACGGGGCGGATCGGTGCGATCATGGGACGCGCGATGGTAAGTTATGAGAGATTGTATGCATCGCTGGCATCGCATCCCGTCAAGGCAAGGGATCTTCCCGGACTGTCCGGATACTCACCCGAACTCCGGCACATCAAACGAGAAACACGCCGCCGCCTACCCCTTGTGGAATCAGGGATTCTCGCCTTAGGCTGACGCCAATGAGTAGTGGCCTAACCTGCGCTTCCATCTGTGGGAAAATGTTACCACGTGGTAACATTTTGAGCTGCTCGACGAGGCCATGAGCCTTCATCATCCGGTGCGCGTGGTTCCGGGACATTCCGGCCACTGACCGACAATAATCCTTCCAGGTTTTGTAGCCACTAGCCTTCCAAAGCTTGCCAGCCTCGATGCCCATAGGCGCTTCACCAATTTCCCAGAACGCCTTCAGCCCCTTCTCGACAATCTTGTGGAGCCGCTTGCAGTCGGCCTTCTACTCTGGGGTGACAGTTGAATCCACGGCGGCCTTTTTTCTCTTTGGCTTCTGAATGGGTCTAGGGTCGCTAGAGAGTGTCATCTCATTCTTCCGGTAGTCGTGGAATGCCTTGGGAAACTTGCGGACTTTCAGTGCCTCGTCCCGCTCATCCCAATCGCCTCCATGACTATCCTTTAGTTTGGCGCTCCTGCTGGTAACACTGGCACCCGGGGAGTAGCAGGGAAGTTTCCGTTTCCAGTGCTGCTACCTGTAATCCTGCTCGATGCATCACGGCGTGTGCTGCTGACGAAGCCCGACGAACCATTCGTCGTCTGACTGCCTGCGGATCGACCTGAGGCATCTCGAAAGTCGGTGCGGCTGCCGCTTGTGCCGCTGATCCGCGAAGTTGCGCTGCCTGTCGTGCGCCCGCTGGCGTCACGGTAGGTCGTCCGGGAGGAACCGGCGGAAGAGCCGTTCGTGGTTGCAGCTCCTATCATGCGCCCCGAGGCATCACGGTAAGTGGTTCGGGATTGGCCTCCTGCACTGGTCTGGCTGGTGGATGTTCCGATGATCCGTCCGGAAGCGTCGCGGATCACGGAGCGAACGTTTCCGTTGCTGCTTTTCTGGTGATCGATGGTCTGTGTCACCCGCCCCGATGAATCACGCACCACCTCTCGGCAGGTTTGAGCGGGCGCGGCAGTGCCCAGGATCAGTGATGCCGCCATCAGGGGTAAGATCGCTTTCATGCGAGCTTCGACGTATCGCCATCAAAGTTCATTCAAAGAAAAAATGTCGTCGCGATCCATCCCCTCAGCTGATAAGCAATCTTTTTGCTATCTATGATCGAATGGATTCTCCACCGCCCGCCCCATGCCAGTGATTCTGCGGAGATCCGGGTGGCAGAGCGGCTCAAGGGCCTTGAGGATTCGCCGCATCACTGGACGGTCATCTGGGGCTACTACTATACCGACAAGGCGGGCACCGCCCGCGAGGGCGACTTCCTCGTCCTCGGCCCGGCCGGCGGGCTGTTGGTGCTGGAGGTAAAATCGTCGCTGCCCCGCCATTTGCCCGAGACCGGGCGCTGGGAGGGGGCTGGCGACAAGGATCCGATGGCTCAGCTCAGCAGCGAGTGGCAGGGCGTGATCAATGGGATCGGTGCCAAGGGGAGGCCACCTTACGTTGGAAAGGCGCTTTGCGTCCCGTATGTCGATGCGCCCGCCGACGTAGCGAACGTCCAGGGCTTCCCGCGGGACTGGCTGGTCACCGGCAACGACCTAGAGGATTGGGTGGGCACTTGGCTGAGGATCTTCGGCAAGCGCGTCGCCAACCCAGTCAACGCGCTGGAAAAGCGGGCCGTGTTGGAGGCCTTCGGCCAAGGCTCGCTGCCAGAGGAAAAGCGGGCTTTCATCGATCACACCGAGCAGCTCTTCGCCCGGCAATTCACCTCGCGTTTTGCATTGCTCGACCAGCTCTCGGAAAACTGCCAGCTCCTTGTCCGGGGCGGCACTGGCACGGGAAAAACCTGGCACGCCCTCGAACAGGCATTCCGCTATGCCGGGCAGGGCGACGGCCAGAAGGTTCTTTTCCTGACCTACAACAAAGCGCTCACCGCCCAACTGCGTCGCATCGTTGAGCTGAAGAAGCTCGACCGTGGCGAAGTGGTCGTCCGCGGTTGGGAGGAACTGTTCCTGGAACTCTGCGCCCTTACAGGGAAACCCCTCACCCCGCCCGCTCCCGGCAGCCCGTTTGAAACCCTGCGCTCGTTCTACGAAGTGGAGCTTCCCGGAGCCGTGCTCGGGATCGCTCGGGACGCGGAGCTTCAGAGGAAATGGCCAACCTTTACGGCACTGGTGGTCGATGAGGGGCAGGATCATGACACCTGCTGGCACGACGGGATCGAGGCTCTGCCCACGGAATCCGGCGGCTGGTGGCAGATCTACCAACTGCTCCTGGAGAACGGCTCCGATTCCCCCGCCAGCGTCTTCTACGATTCCGCCCAGCGTCCGCCCTTCCGCGCCGCCGAACGCTTTGATCCCGTGATCCTCGCCTCCGCCTGGTCGCAGCCCGCACACGTCCGGTTCCAGCCAGCCGTCCGCTACACCCGTCCCATCTGGCAGTTCTTCCGGGACTGCTCCACGCCCGCCACCGCAGGGATGATCGAGGCGCTTGGCAATGGCAACCACCTTCCCGAGGGGCCGGATCCCGAAGTCTTCCCGCTTCCGGCCGGCGCGGATGCCCGCGACCTCGTCGAGTCCATCATCACCCGCTGGAAAAAGTCCGGCCTCTGCCGTCCGGAGGAAGTCCTCATCATCCACGCCCAGTCCGACATCGCCAACAGCCCCCTCGGCGACCGCCGAGTTATCGCCGGCCACAACCTGCGCGAATGCACGGAAGAGGAGGACGGCCCGGGCACCATCCGCCACACCTCCATCCACAAGGCCAAAGGTCTCGACTCAAAAGCCGTCATCCTCATCGGCATGCCACCGCATGCAGATCTCACCACCGACTACGACCACTACTCCTGGTTCATGGCCGTCAGCCGAGCGCGGCAGTTGCTGGCGGTGGTGGAGACAGGATGATTTTTAAAAACATCCCTCACCCAATACGTAGTCCGTTCACCTCCGCGTCAATCCCTCAGCTTTATCCTTTTCATAAGGACAAAATTAGATGAATAGTGATCACGTGAAAGGAGAGATACGCAGCACCCTGAAGAACAAACTCAACGACTCGCTCGTTGCCGAGATTCCGCGCCTCACCCGCCGGGAGATCCGCTTGCCGTTGGTTCCCGACAAGGCCTTGGCCGTGATCGGCATGCGCCGCAGTGGCAAGACCTGCTTCCTTTCCCAGTGCATGGGCGATCTTCTCGCCGCAGGTGCGCCCCGCGAGTCCCTCGTCATGGTGAACTTCGAAGACGACCGCCTAGCGGGCATGGAAGCATCCGACCTCTCCTTTCTCCTCGAAAGCTACTACCAGCTTCATCCCGAATTCCGGGATCACACCAAAGTCACCCTGTTTCTCGATGAAATCCAGCTCGTGC
>Ga0209491_10008644_pt1 | contig 12818 bp, 10 predicted proteins | sample BON02_FD_187213 | JGI IMG/M metagenome (GOLD analysis project Ga0209491, IMG submission 187213) | Freshwater microbial communities from Lake Bonney liftoff mats and glacier meltwater in Antarctica - BON-02 (SPAdes) (version 2) | ecosystem: Environmental > Aquatic > Freshwater > Ice > Glacier... | reverse complement strand
TTGCCCGGTCCAGCACCGCACGACTGCCCCCCAGCGCATAGAACAGGGGAAAGTTCATGAAGCCTTCATAGGGATCGTCGGACCCGTCCATTCCGGGCCATGCGTCGCGCCAGATCAGCGTGCCATCGGGCCGGGTAAAGCGCGCGGCAAACTCCAGCGCGGCGGCGTCCAGCACAGCGAACAGATGCCGTTGCAACAGCGCCCAGGCAGGCGGCGCCGCACGACTGGTGGCACGGACAGCAGGTATCACAATCGTTCCCCGGTCTCAGGATCAAAGAAGTTCAGCGCCGTCATGTCCACCGCCAGATCGATCGGCGCACCGGTGGACAGCGCGATGCGCGGCGGCAGACGGGCCGTGATCTCGCGCGTGCCGACCCTGATGACAACCATCGTATCGGGGCCCGTCGGCTCCAGCACCTCGATCCGGCCCTTCAGCCGGGCGGGGCTGTCACCGCCCAGCGTCAGATGTTCGGGCCGCACGCCCGCGATGACGGCTGCGCCATGCGGGGCAGGCGCGCGGTCCAGCACCAGGCGCTGGCCATCGTCACCATAGATCAGTGCCGGAGTTGGCCCCGCATCGACGGTGCCTTCGATGAAATTCATCGCGGGCGATCCGATGAAGCCTGCCACAAACATGTTGGCGGGCCGGTCATAGATCGTTTGCGGATCGGCCAGTTGCTGGATCACGCCGGATTTCATCACGGCGACCTGTGTGCCCAAGGTCATCGCCTCGACCTGATCATGGGTGACGTAAACCACGGTCGTGCCCAGCCGGTCATGCAAGCGCTTGATCTCGGTGCGCATTTCCACGCGCAGTTTCGCGTCGAGATTCGACAGCGGTTCGTCGAACAGGAACAGATCGGGGTCGCGCACGATGGCGCGGCCCATCGCAACCCGCTGCCGCTGCCCGCCCGAAAGCTGCGCGGGCTTGCGCTCCAGCAGATGCGCGATTTGCAGCATGTCAGCCGCCGCTTGCACCTTGGCCTGCCGCTCAGCCGCAGGCAGCCCCCGCATTTCAAGCCCGAAACCGATGTTCCGCCCCACCGTCATTGTCGGGTAAAGCGCGTAGGACTGGAACACCATCGCGATGTTGCGGTCCTTGGGGAACACATCGTTCATCCGCCGGTCGCCTACCACCACATCGCCCGCGCTGGCCGGTTCCAGCCCGGCGATAATCGACAACAGCGTGGATTTTCCACAACCCGAGGGGCCGAGCAGGACAAGGAACCCGCCATCCTCCAATTCCAGATCGACCGATTGCAGCACCTCGAGTGTTCCGAAACGCTTTCTTATGCCCCGCAGGGAAAGGGTCGCCATGTCAGCCTCCTTTATCCCTTGACCGCGCCGGCGGCGATGCCGGCAACCATGGCCCGCTGCACGAGCGCGAACAGTACCACCACCGGCAGGATCGAGATCATCCCCCCCGCCGCGAGCATGCCCCAGGGCAGTTGGAATTCGCCAACCATAAGCTGCAATCCCACCGGCCAGGTCCGCGATCCCTGACTTGTGGTCAGCATCAGCGCAAAAAGAAACTCGTTCCAGGCGGCGATGGCGACAAAGATGCAGGTGGCCAGCACCCCGTTGCGCGCAATCGGCATCACGATGCGCAGCATCGCACCCAGCCGGGTCGATCCGTCGATGCGGGCAGCACTTTCAAGCTCTTTCGGGGCGGCATCAAAGAACCCCTTCATCATCCAGACAAAGAGCGGCAGCAGGAAGGATGTATAGGCGATGGCCAGCCCGATCCGACTGTCGAGCAATCCGACCTGCCGCATCACCACGAACAGCGGGATGATCATCAGCACGGCCGGGAACATCCGCACCACCAGATAGGCCAGCATCAGCTCTGTGCGGCCCCGGAACTGGAACCGGGAAAAGGCATAGCTGGCGATGGTGCCCGTCAAGAGGCAGATCGCGACAGTCACGCTGGTCACCACCAGCGAATTGGCCACAAGGATGGGGTAGCTCGACTGGTTCCAGAGCTTTACATAATGGTCAAAGGTAAAGCGTGTCGGCCAATAGACCATCTCGCGCGTTACGATGTCGGTCTCGTATTTGATCGAGGTCAGGAAGGTCCACAGGATCGGGGCCACGCAGATGAACGCGAGGAAAATCAGAACCGCATAGGTGATCCCGTCCCAGAGGCGCGAACGTTGCATGGGCCTACTCCTGATTGACGCGGCTGAGCCGGATATAGGCCCAGGCAAACAGCATGAGCAGGACGAACATGACGACGGACAGCGCGCCCGCATAGCCAAAGTTGAAATCCTTGTAGGCGGTCTGGAACGCATAAAGCGACAACACCTGCGTCGACCGCCCCGGCCCGCCGCTGGTCAGCACCAGCAGCAGGTCGGGCGAATTGACCAGCCCGATCACCCGCAGGATCACCGCCGCCGCAATGATGGTTTTGAGCATCGGCAGCGTGATCAGGCGCAACTGTGCCAAGGCGCTGGCCCCGTCGATGCTGGCCGCCTTGTAAAGGTCGGTCGGGATGCCCTTGAGCCCGGCCAGGATCAGCAGCGTGAAAAAGGGAAAGCTGTGCCAGGCCTCGACCACGATCGCCGCAGCCATCGCCGTGCCCGGCTCCGCAAACCAGGCCCGATAGCCGTCAATCAGCCCGACCTTGAACAGCAAGTCGTTGATCACCCCCAGACGGGGATCGAGCATCAGCGCCCACATATGGCCCGCGACCACATTGGGCAGGAAATACGGCAGCAGGATCATCACGGCGAGGATCCGCGTCCCCGGCAGGTTCCGGTGCAGCGCCAATGCCGCGATCAGGCCGATAGCGAATTCCAGGATGATCGAAAACGTCACCCAGACGGCGGTATTCTTGAGCGAGAGCCAGAAGATCGGATCGTTGATCATCCGCTCGTAATGTTTCAGCCCGACAAAACCGGTCCCCAGATCAGGCCGGTTCAGCCGCATCTCGCGAAAGCTCATCTGCATGCCGTAAACCGTGGGATACAGCACGACAGCCGTGATCAGCAGCGCAGAGGGCAGGAGCAGCAGATACATCCAGTAGCGCGTTTCCGACAGATCGCCGATCATGCGCACCGGATTGATGGCATGCCAGATCGATTTCGGGCGCGGCGTTGGTCGGGTCGTCATCGGACCTCTTGCATAGGGAAACATGGCCGAGGCGCTGCTGCCTAAGGCGGGAGTATCATGACAAAAAAGTGAAGAAACAGCGGCAGGATGCGCTGACGGGGCGCAGCGGGAAGAAGATCCCGTCGCGCGCCGCCTGTCGCCTCGCTGAGGTGCCTGCTACTGCACCGCCTCTTCCAGCGCCGCGATCATCTGATCGACGGCCTCCTCGGGTGTCAACTGGCCGATCAGAACAGACTGGAACAGCGGCAGGACCGAACTTTCCGACCAACCCGCATAGCCCGGAAAGCTGGGCGGCGGGCCGCCAAAGCCCAGCGTTTCCGATGCCGGCGCATAAAGCGGATTGCCCGCAATGCGCGGATCTGCAGCGGCAACGCTGGAGGCAGGGAAATATCCCGTCGCCTCAAGCAGCGCCACGGCGGCATCCGGTTCACCCCAGAAGCTGATCCAGTCCCAGGATGCATCGGCATTGGCATCGCTGGTCATGCAGTTATAGGCATAACCCAGCCGCGCGACCCGGGCCGCAGGGCCCGCAGGCAGCGGGGCCGTGGCAAACTCCACCCCGGCTTCGAGCAGGTTGGACATATCCTGAAACGATCCGGTATGGTGCCAGACCATGCCGGTCTGTCCGGTCTGGAATGCCTCCATGATCTGGCGGAAACCGTCATTGGGGGCGCTGGGCGGCACGGCGGCATGCCGGGTCATCAGACCCGCGTACCAATCCACCGCCTGGGCCGCGACGTCGCGGTCAAGTCCGATCATGCCATCCTTTACGATGGGCGAACCAAAGGCCTCCATCACGTCGATGATGAAGGATTGCCCGCCCGCGCCGCCGCGCATGCCGAACCCGAACCGGCCCTGCGCGGGATCGGTGATGGCGATGGCCGCAGCTTCGAACTCGGCATAGGTGGTGGGCGCGCTCAGCCCTTCGGCATCGAACCAGTCCTTGCGGTAATACATCCACGGGACAAAGGCAAAGGCGGGCAGGCCATAGATGCGCCCATCGGTGATCGAGGCAAAGCGCGAATCGTCGAAATCGCCACGCCGGTCCCACGCGGCCAGCCGGTCGGTGAGGTCGATCAGCGCGCCCATGGCGTGTAGATCGGCAAAGCGTTCGGAGGCCACCATCGTCACATCGGGGCGGCTGCCCGAGACCACCGCGGCCGTCACCTTGGCCATGAATTCAGGGTTGGGGATGTTTTCCTGCGTCACCATCACATCGGGATTGGACGCATGAAAGGCAGCCATCACCGCTTCGAGTCCGGCGAATTCGGACTGGCTGGTGAAGGTATGCCAATAGTTGATCGCGGCCTGCTGGGCCATGGCCCATTGCGGCAACAGGGCAGTTGCGCCCGCCACGCCTGCGCCGGTCTGAAGCAGCCGCCGCCTGGAAATACTGGTATTCATGATGATCCTCCGTTGGTTGCGATAGGCAGGGCGGCCTTTGCGGCTCTGTCCCTGTCCGTTATATGGTCTCAGAAATGCCGTTCGCTCACCTCGATCTTGGTCAGCGCACCCGCATCGAGTGCGGCCGGATCGGCCCGGTAGCCCAGACCCGGTTCATCGCTGACCGTCAGATTGCCGTCCACGATCGCAAGCAGTCCGAGGTCCTTGAGGCCGTTGATCTGGTCGGTATTCATGACGAGTTGTTCGTAATAGTCGTTGTTGCTGATCGCGCCGCAAATCTGCGCGTTTTCCAGCCCCATCCCGTGCACCTGACAGCGCATGCCGAAACTTTCCGACATATGGGCGATCTTCATCGCGCCGGTAAAGCCGCCTTTGTAAAAGCTCGACACCCGCGTCATGTCGAGCGCGCGGGTCTCGATCCAAGTCGCCATGTTGAAATGCACCCCATCCGAGGTTTCGGCGGCGAGCACAGGGATATCCAACTTCTCGCACAGCTTGGTATAGGATCCCAGATAGAATTCGCGCATCGGCTCCTCGTACCACAGGAAACCCTCGTCCTGCAGCGCCTTGCCGACGGTCAGCGCATCGACATAATCCCAGCCGGCAGATCCATCGAACATCAGATCGGCATCCGGCCCGGTCCAGCGGCGCAGCGCGCGCGACAACGCGATGTCGCGTTTCACATCGCCCCATGCGTGCAGCTTGAAGGCAGTAAAACCGATGTCCATGCAATGCTTGATGTGCCGTTCGTATTCCTCCAGCGTCGGCCATGTCACGGTCGATGCATAGGCGGGCACAACCCGGTCATGACCGCCCAGCATCTGATAGATCGGCATCCCGGCCGCCTGCGATTTGAGGTCCCAGCACAGGATATCCAGCGCGCCGAGCAGGCGCATGTTGATTTCCTCGATCCGGTCCACCTCCCAGATCAGTTGCCACATTCGTTCTGTCAGCAGGGGGTTTTCGCCGATGAAATGATGGAACCGGCGGCGCACAAGGTCGATCACCGCATCGCCACGGTTGAATTCGACCAGCGCCGAGAGCCCCGCATCCGTGTCCATCCTGACAAAGGCCTTGCGCGGTCGGCTGCCCTTGGGAATGTCGCCATGCGACCCCGGGATACCATCGCGCCAGATGAATGCAGGCCCGGGATCTGCCTCAACCAGCCAAGCGGTGAATCCTGTGATCTTCATCAACTCGCCTTTTAAATATATCAATTAACAAGACTACGGTGATCAAGATGAAAATCTCAAGCACAACTTTCCAAATGATAGCTTTTGTTCATTTTTTGTTCTGATATTTCAGCAACGCACCGCACTTGAACCAAGGTCACTCACGAAGTTTGATGTATAAAATTTGTTTTCTTGATATATCAACACGCACCGCACTGAATGGACCAGATATCACAATGACCGCCATCCACCGCGAAAACACCGAACAAGAGCAATGGGCAACCGCCGAAAATCCCGGGTACCGCCTGTTTCGCGATGCGATGGACCGGGGCGATCTGCAACCGGGCATGAACATGACGCAAAGCGACCTGTGCCGCATTTTGGGCCTGTCGTTGACACCACTTCGCGAAACGCTTGTACTGTTGCAGGCTTATGGTCTGGTCGACATCAAGCCACGAACGGGCATCCATATCGTCTACCCCGACGTCGCCTTCATCCGCGAGAATTTCCAGTTTCGAATCATGATAGAGATCAATGCCCTGCGGATTTTTGCCCAGACCGATCTGACAGATTGGCTTGCCATGATGTTCGCGGCGCACGAACTCAGCACGCGCGAATTGTCCGATGCGGGCAATATCGACGCCGCGATTGCCCGTTTCATCGCGACTGACCGCCGGTTTCACGCCGATATGGTCGGGGTGTTGGGCAACCATGCAATATCAGGCACGCATGGCAGGCTTCAGGAAAATATCGGCATGGCACGGCTGACCTACAAACGCACGCCGTTCCGGCAGCAGTTGCTCGATACCGTCGAGGAGCATCGCCGGGTTCTGAACGGGCTTGCCGCCGCCGATACCGACCGGGCGGTCGAGGCGCTCGAAGCGCATTTCCGTGCTTCGACGCACCGGACGTTCGCCGCCTGAGACCAGACGTCGTCCACTGGCAGGTCTGGGCCAGCGTGCTAAATAGCCCCCCGGGTTGGGCCAAACCACAGCAAGAGTCGGCAACCCACGTGAGACAGCAGGCCGACGAAAGCGTCCAGCCAAAGCCAGGCGTGGCCACCAGCGTGACGCGCCGGAACTGAAGTTGTGCGCTGAGCTGGGCGAAGTCGAAAAACCTCTGGCTAAGCGGGGCGTCATCTTTTCCCATGAAAGCATCCGAAGGAAAGCGGCTTGGCAGAACCGACCATCAATGCTTTGCTCGGGCGATATCAGGATAAGTGAGAGGATAAGTGGCGGACGGATCAAGGCGCGCACCGTGCACGATCTTTGCGCGCAACTCGCAGCCGCCCAATAGCCCGCCAAAGTCGCCTGAGAGTCATTCGTTAGGCAGGTTCTCGCGGAAAATCACCTGCAACCGGGGCGGCATCGGCTCATGCGTGTCGCCCCTGATCGCCGATACCAGCGTCGCCAGCGCCTCACGCGCCTCGACCCGCGCATTCTGGTCGATGATCGCATCGAGTGTGCCATCGAGCAGCAAAGCCTTGTTGCCCTCGGTCGCATCATGGCCGATCATTACCACCCGCTGCGCCATCTCGCGGGCCTTCAACGCGCGGCCAATGCCGCTGGTGCCACCGCCCACGTTATAGATCGCGGTCAGATCGGGGTGCGCGTCGATCAGGGTCATCGCCTCGCGATAGGCCTTTTCGCGGTCATCCAGCATCTCGCGCAGTTCCACGATCTGCAGCGCGGGAAACTCCTCATGCAGGATCTGGCGAAACCCCATCTCGCGTTCCTGATGGCCATGATAGGACAGCGACCCCGCAAAAAGCGCCACCTTGCCGGTGGTGCCCTTGCCCAGAAACCGGCCCATCAGATACCCGGCCAGCCGCCCAGCCTGCCGGTTGTCCGTGCCGATATATGCAATGCGCGGCACGTTCTGAATATCCGAGGCAAGCGTCACGATCCGCACCCCCGATTGCGCCAGCGACCGGATCGCCTCACGCACGATCGGATGGTCTAGCGCGATAAGCCCCACCCCTTCGATCTGCGGATCAATGGCGGCCAGCCTGCGGGCAAGTGCTGGCGGATCGAACCCTTCAATCGTCTCGATCCGGCATTCGACCGCAGTCAGCAAGGCTGCCTGCTGCTCGATGTGGCCCTGCAGCATACGAATGAAAGCGTTGGTGCCAGCAGGCAGCAGAAACGCCAACCGCACCTGCCGCGCGGCAGGCTGATCTGCCACCGCTTCCGGCGCCGCGAAATATCCCAGTTGCTGCGCCACACTCATCACATGGGTGCGGGTAAGGTGACGCACGCCTTCGCGCTTGTTCAGGACGCGGTCCACCGTCGCCGACGAAACCCCGGCCTCACGGGCAATATCACTCAACGTGGCGCGCATCCGGTATCCCAAAGCCTGTCCCGCCCCGGACGCTAAGCCCGCTTTGCGACCAAGGTCAACAGCCCGGCCCAAGCCATCGCAGCGCACGGCTCCAATAATGATGTAATCAATCATATTGATTGAAGTGCTGGCAAGGTATTTCAGCCGTGATCCGCGTTTTGTCAGTAAACCAGCCATTTCGACTGCTTTCTGATGGATTTTGGGCCTGCAATCCTCACTCTGCGCCAAGTTATCGCATTTTCATGGCCCGCAAAATCCATCATCGTGAGGCATATCAGCACAAAATGATTGACCCGATGACGCGAATCGGCTGACAACCTGTCACCGAGCCCTGGGAGAGGGCCGCAGGGGAGGTTTGACATGATTGGTCGTCGCATGACGCGGCGCGGGTTGCTTTCAACCGGCGCCAAACTGGGTATTTATGGATCGGGGATCTTGATCGCCCCGCGCTTTATCGGACAGGCCTGGGCACAGGATCTCGCCCCCGGCATGATCGGCGGGCCCACCGGCTTTGATGGCTGTGAACGCTACCAATATGGCCCCGACACGCCCGAAGGCCGCGCAGTCGAGGCCGCCAAGGCACTCAAGGCCTCCGGCAACGCGCCCGAACGCATCGTGCTGGGCCTCTCCGATGGGTCCATCGGCCAGTTGACCCAGCCTTTCCCCGCCGGCGCCCCCAGCATCAAGGAGCTGTGGGAGCGTGAAACGGGCATCCTGATCGAGATTGTGGGTCTGCCCAACGGGCAAGAGTTCACCAAGGTCATGCAGGACATCTCGACCAGCGGCGGCGGCTTTGACATTTACTCCGTCGAATGGAACCGGCTGGGCGATCTGGTCGAATCCGGCGGCATCGCCAATCTGGATGATTTCGTCGCAGAACACCGGCCCGAATGGGACGCGCCCGACACCGGCTATGTCAACGGCGCACAAGGCGTCTCGCTGCTCAACCAGTATCGCGGGTCCAACTATGGGGTCAGCCTGGATGGCGATTTCCAGACCTGGGTTTACCGGCGCGACCTGTTTGAATCAGATGCCGAAGGGCAGGCCTTCGAAGCCGCGCATGGCCGGGCCCTCACCCTGCCGCGTACCTGGGCCGAGCATAGCGAAGTCGCGTCCTTCTTCCACCGGCCCGATCAGGGGCTCTTTGGCTCGACGGACCTGCGCAATCAGGGCTGGGGCTATACCAACTGGTATCAGCGCTATGTCAGCATGGGCAATCCGAACCAGTACCTCTTTGGCGACGACGGCACCCCGCTGATCGACAGCGCCGCAGGGGTCAGCGCGACCCAGGAATATATCGACTCGCTGGCGCACCATTCACCCGACGCGATCAGCTGGGGCTGGCCAGAGCAATACGGCAACTTCGGCGGCGGCGGCGCGGCCATGACCTGCGCCTTCTCCAACCTGCCAAAGTTCCTCGACAATCCGGGCAACACCGGCTCGCTCGTCACCGGCAAGGTCGGCTCCATGTTGCCACCGGGCCGCGAAGTCGATGGCGGCATCATCAGCCGCTCGGTCCTGTGGTTCTCGCTCACCGGCATGGTCAGCGCGCAGTCCCAGCACCCCGAGGCGGCCTATCTGCTGCTGCAATGGTTGGGCTCCGCGCGCATCTACGCATGGATGACCGCCAATCCCGGCGGCTATCTTGACCCGTTCCGTCTCTCGGATTTCAGCGACCCGATGGTGCGCGAAACCTACCACGACTATCACATGGACAACGTCCGCGAGACTGTCGCGCGCACCGTGCCCACCATCAACTATCCGGGTGCGACCGCCTTCCACAACGCGCTCGACGAAAACCTGATGGCAGCCCTCACCGGCGCCAAGTCGGCGGCAGAGGCGATGACCGACACCTCCGGCGAATGGACCCGCATCGTGCGACGCACCGGCGAGGACAAGATCATCGAGGCGGTGCTGGCGAACAAGGCCGCATGGCCCACGATTGTCGATCCGGTCTGACCTCCCTGAATGACCGGACCAACAGAGGAGGGGCTTTGCGGCCCCTCCTTCTTTCTCTCAGACCAAAACAAGTGAGCGATGACCCGATCCCTGGCCTTTGAAGCTTTCCGCTACAGTGCGATCCTGCTCGCGCTCGCGGTCACGCTGATCCCCATTCTGTGGATGGCCTCGATGGCGTTCAAACCCGTCGCCGAATGGCAGGCCACCGGCGCCAACCTGACATGGATTCCCGATGATCCGACGCTCGACAATTTCCGCTTTCTGTTCGGAGAGAGCAACTCGAACCTGATCGTCGCGCTTGACCGGACCGCCGGCAAACCGATCCTGTCCTCGCTCCTGTCCGCCACCTTCGGCACCATCCTCGCCATGACGGCAGGCACCGCCGCCGCCTACGGGCTCTCGCGCTTCGGCTCCGGGGCAAACCTGCCGCTCGCCCTCATCCAGCTCCGGCTCTTTCCACCCATGGCGGTGATGATCCCGGTCATGATGATGTGGGCCTTTCTCGGGCTGATGGACACCTGGTGGGGGCTGGCGCTGGTATACGGGATCGTGACGCTGCCCTTTGCCTTCTGGCTGATGAAGACCTTCTTTGACGAAATGCCCAAGGAAATCGAAGAGGCGGCCTTGGTAGAAGGCTGCTCGCGCTGGCGCGTGTTCATCCGCGTCACCCTGCCGATGATGGCCGCACCCCTCGCCGCCGCCTCGCTATTCGTCTTTATCCTGAACTGGTCGGATTATCTGATCGCCCTGCTGCTCACGACACGCGAATGGGTGACGATCCCGGTTTACATGGCTTCGCTCTCCTCCTCGATGACCGGACAGCTTTACGGGGCAAAGGCCGCCTTGGGCCTGATCGCCGCTGTGCCGCCGGTCATTCTGGGCATCGTGATCCAGAAACATCTGGTGCGCGGGCTGACATTCGGGGCGCTCAAGCAATGACGATTGCAGAGGTTCAGCCCCTTTCAAAACTCAAACCCGCCCGGGACGACGGCGCAAGGCTCGGCTTCCGGCTCACCCTGCCCGCGCAACTCCTTGTGCTCTTCATCGCGGTCTTTCCGCTGCTGATGCAGCTCTATATCTCACTGACCGACTGGTCGCCGCTCTCCGGCGCGTCATGGCCGCAAGCCTGGCAATTCTGGAACAGTTTTGCCAACTATAGTGACCTTATTTCGGACAACCGGCTCTGGTCCGCACTCGGGCGGACCCTCTTCATCATCGCCATCTGCGTCCCGATCGAGTTTCTGCTCGGCCTCGGGCTCGCCACGCTCTTTGTCGATGATTTCCCCGGCAAACGGGTGGCCTATTCCATCCTGATCGCGCCGATGATGGTGGTGCCCGCCGTCGCCGGTTACATGTTCTTCATGCTGTTTCAGTCCGGCGGGCCGGTCAACGACATCCTGTCGTGGTTCACCCCCGACCCGGTGGCAATCGCCTGGCTCTCCGACCGGCATCTGGCCCTCGTCGCGGTCATGGTCACCGATATCTGGCAATGGACGCCGCTGATGTTCCTCATCCTGCTGGCGGGTCTGGTCGGCGTGCCGTCGGATCAACTCAAGGCCGCCGCCCTGCTCGGAGCCTCGCCCTGGCAGCGGTTCCGCACCATCGTCATCCCCCGGATGAAAACCATCATCATCATCGCGCTGGCAATCCGGGTGATCGAATGTTTCAAGATTTTCGACACGCTCTTCATCATGACCGGCGGCGGCCCCGGCGTCGCCACCGAAACCATCAGCGTCTATATCTACAAGGTCACCACCAATGACCTGATCTGGGGCTATGTCGCGGCCATCGCACTGGCGATCCTGATCGTGCTGTCCATCGGTGCGGTCTGGGCGATGAAGAGGCTGGCCAGATGAGTGCTATCAAACTCGAACATCTGGTCAAACGCTTCGGAGCCTTCACCGCGCTGAAAACCATGGATCTTTCGATAACTGATGGCGAGTTCATGGCGCTGCTCGGCCCTTCCGGCTGCGGCAAATCCACGACGATGAACATCATCGCCGGCATGGAAACCCCGACCGAGGGGCGCATCCTCTTTGGGGACCGTGACATGACCGGCGTGCCGATGGGGCGGCGCGGCGTCGGCTTCGTGTTCCAGAATTTCGCGATCTTCACCCATATGACCGTGCGGCGAAACCTCGACTACGGATTGCGGATGACCGGACGGCCCACAGCCGAGATCGCCAGACGCACCAACGCGATGGCCGAGCTTCTGGGCCTGACCGCCCTGCTCGACCGCCCCGCACAGGGCCTCTCGGTCAACATCCTGCAACGTCTGGCCATCGGGCGCTCTGCGGTGATGGAGCCCGCGATCTTCCTGCTCGACGAACCCCTTTCCAACGTCGACGCCGCCTTTCGCGCCGTCATGCGAACCGAATTGAAATCGTTGCAAAGGCAGTTCCGCCAGACCATGGTCTATGTCACCCATGACCAGCTTGAGGCGATGACAATGGCCGACCGGATCGCAGTCATGGATCACGGCGTGCTGCAACAGGTCGGCACCCCGCTCGAGGTCTACAACACCCCCGCCAACACCTTCGTCGCCCGTTTCATCGGCTCGCCGGGGATGAACCTCTTTACCGGCAAACTGACCCAGACCGACGCAGGGCTTGCCGTCGATCTCGGCCCGCTCGGGATCAGCCCGCCGCTCGCACCCGCCACAGCCAGCGCCGCAAAGCGGGCAAATGGCGATGTGGTCTATGGTTTCCGGCCCGAGGAAGTCACCCTAGCCCAGCCCGGCGAACCCGCTCTCGCCCTGCCGCTCAACCTCACCGAACGGATCGGCGCGCGCACCATCCTGCATCTGGGCACACCGCAGGCAGAGGTCCGGGC